>Ga0185299_10007277_pt1 | contig 11414 bp, 9 predicted proteins | sample PaiPotPPA55metaG_FD_128002 | JGI IMG/M metagenome (GOLD analysis project Ga0185299, IMG submission 128002) | Iron sulfur acid spring bacterial and archeal communities from Banff, Canada, to study Microbial Dark Matter (Phase II) - Paint Pots PPA... ...
CCGGCGATCAGCAGATCACCAACGGGTGGGACGCGACGGTGACGCAGTCCGGCGAGAACGTGACCGCCGTCGCAGAGTCCTACAACGCCGACATCGCCGCCGGAGCCACGACCAGCCTCGGGTTCCAAGGCACCTGGACCACCAGCGACACAGCCCCGACGAACTTCACGATCAACGGCACGACCTGCGGAACCACCACCAGCCCAAGCCCAAGCCCAACCACCACGACCACCACACCGACACCGACACCCACGTCGACCGGCTCGGGCTCCTCGTCCGTCGCGCCGCAGCTCCACGTCTCCGGCAACAAGCTCGTCGACGCCGGGGGCAACACCTTCATCCCGCACGGCGTCGACCGCTCTGGCACCGAATACGAGTGCGTGCAGGGATACGGCATCTTCGACGGCCCGAACGATCAGGCCTCGATCACGGCTATGAAGAGCTGGGGCCCGGTCAACGCCGTGCGTGTGCCGCTGAACGAGGCCTGCTGGAACGGCGAATCGTATGTGGACGCGGCCTATTCGGGCACGGCGTATCAGCAGGCGATCGTGAACTATGTCAATCTACTGAATACCAATGGGATCGTCGCGATCCTCGACCTGCACTGGACCGACGGCGCGTACACCGGCAACTCCTCGGGCTGCTCGTCCGCCGAAGCCGTGTGCCAGAAGCCGATGCCCGACGCGGCCCAGGCCATCCCGTTCTGGACCTCCGTCGCCCAGACGTTCAAAGGCGACAACGCGGTCATCTTCGACCTCTTCAACGAGCCCTACGCCTCCCGCGCCACCGGCGACACGACCTCCGGCTGGACCTGCTGGCGCGACGGCGGCACCTGTAACGGCATCGGCTACCAGGTCGCGGGCATGCAAAGCATGGTCAACGCCGTCCGCTCCACCGGCGCCACCAATGTGCTGATGCTCGGCGGCGAGGAGTACTCGAACGACCTTACCGACTGGCTGCAGTACGAGCCGACCGACCCCGACAACAACCTCGTCGCCTCCTGGCACTCCTACAACTTCAACACCTGCAGCAGCCAGTCCTGCTGGACGTCCGAGGTCGCCCCGGTGATCGCGAAGGTGCCGGTCATCCCCGGCGAGATCGGCGAGAACGACTGCGCCGGCTCCTACATCGACTCGCTGACCAGCTGGCTGACCTCGGAGTCCACCGGCTTCCTCGCCTGGACCTGGGACGACTGGACCGGCGGCTGCTCCAGCGGCCCCGTGCTGATCACCGACTACTCCGGCACCCCGACCGGGTACGGCGCCGCATACAAGGCGATCTTGCAGGGGCTGGGCTAGTCTGAAATCGGCGGATAGTGCTGAAGAAACAAGGATTGATTCAACGATGAAGAGTCCATTCAGACATCACCACCACGTACACGGCGACACGCTCGAGGCCCCGCGTCTGCCGGACACTCCGGCCGAGCTGCTCGGGGAGCACTGGCGGCACATGCAGAAGGACGTCGACCCCGACTGCGTGCGCGACCCGGGCTCGGACCTGAAGGCCTCGTGGGAGCTGGAGGGCGCGACGGCCGAGGAAGCCACCGACTCCGACGTCGACTCCTCCGACCGGAAGAACCCGCCGCGCGCCCGGTAACGCGAGAATCAGCCGGATGCGCGGACGATCAGCTCGGTGGCGAACACCGCGTGGCGCGGCGCCCGTGCCTTCTGCGGCTCCTCGCCGATCAGGCCGAGCAGCTCGTCCACGGCACGCGCTCCGATCTCCTCGACCGGTTGCCGAACCGTGGTCAGCGGCGGGCTGGTGTGCCGGGCGAGCGGGGCGTCGTCGAAACCGATGACGGCCACGTCGCCCGGCACCCGGCGGCCGGTGCGCCGCAGCGCACGCAAGACGCCGGCGGCCATCAGGTCGGAGGTGGCGAAGACGGCGTCCACATCCGGACGATGGTCGAGCAGCCGGTAGACGGCGTGCTCGGCGGACGCGGCGGAGAAATCCCCATACGCCACGAGATCCCCGCGCTCGGGACCCTCCTGCGCCAGGGCCTTGCGGTAGCCGCGCAACCGGTCAAGGCCCACGGCCATATCCGGCGGCCCGGCGATCGTGGCCACTGCTCGCCGGCCGGCGGCCAGCGCGTGCCGCACCGCCGCTTCCGCACCGCCGACGTTGTCCGCGTCCACGTATGAAGTGCCCTCGGCGTCGCGCACCGGCCTGCCGACGTACACCACGGGAACGCCGAGGCCGCGCACGTCCACCGGCAGCTGACTGTGGAGGCTCACGAACACGGCACCGTCCACGTGCCCATCCCGCAGATAGCGTGCGCAGCGCCGACGCTCCGCGGCCGAGTGCACGCTCAGCAGCACGAGCTGCACGTCCGTCGTGGCCGACGCCCCGCCGACGCCGCGCATCAGCCTGGCGAAGAAAGGGTCTGTGAACATGCGCAGGCTGTCTTCGAACACGACCATGGCGATCGATCCGGCCTTGCGTCCTCCGGTTCGCGCGGCCCGGTTCCTGACGTATCCCAGCTCACTGATGGCGCGCTCCACCTGTCGCCGCGTCTCAGGCTTGACCTGGGCGGACCCGGTCAGCACGCGGGAGGCGGTGGCGGGTGAGACGCCCGCGAGCAGCGCCACATCCTCAAGCCGGGCGCCGGCGGGCGAGTGGGCAGCGGGCACGATGGCCTCCTTGGTTCCCTGCTCCCCCTCGCCGGGTGGGCCCGGCGCGTAACAGGAATGTGGCACACCGGTCACACCGTGACAAGAGTTCGGACGCGGTTCGTATCAGAGGTGGATCAGCACGTGTTGCGCGACCTCGCGGACGCGGCGCGGCTGCGCGACGATCTGGCCGAGGCCCGCTCGCTCGTCGTGACGTGATCGGCGGCACCAGCATGTCCACGCCGTCGTTGGGGATCTTGCGGGCGCGGGTTCCGCTGGACCCCACGGTCGCGCTGCCGGACCCGCCGCAGACTCTTCCCGGGTTCGACGAGGTGACCGGCGTGGGCGTGCCCCACGGTACCCGGCCGGTGCCCGCGCGGAATTCTCCGCCGGGCACCGGCCGGAAGGCCGGGTATCACCACCCGAAGCAGCTGATCGATCGTCGCCGCACTGTCAGGAAAAGTCCTCGAGCGTTCCCAGCAGCCGCAGGCCCGCGCTCAGGAGCACCTCGCGTAGCTCGTCGTCGGGCAGGTCCTCGAGTTGTGGCACGAGGTCGGGCAGCGCGTTGATGAGCGGGTAGACGACGCGTTGCCCGGTGGTCGGCCGGTCGCCGAATACCAGGTGCAGTCCGCGCCGCCGTGCCGCCTCGGTGGGCTCACTGACGCTGGGCTGCCGGCGAATCGCCGGGTCTCTGTTGATGATGCTGATCATCGCGCCACGTGGTGATCGTGGACGGCACGTTCACCCCGCTGCCGGCCGCGGTGCTACCCAATGGGAAGTTGCGGTCATTGCGGGTAACCACGGTCCGGTGCGTACCGTTTCCAAGGTGCCCGGGACCAGCATGGCGGGCACGGTGAAGGCTGGAACGTCGAACGGGAGGATCGTCGCCATGGAGCAGATCCCGCGGACCATGCGCGCCGTCGCGTACCGCAAGAGCGTTCCGGCGGCCGATCTGAACGAGTGTGGTCTTCGTGGCCTGGTAACTCAGGACTGTGGCCGGTGAGCAGATCACGGCCCCGGTGCGGAAATGGCGTAGGCGGCGGCCTCCGCCACGCCCAGGGTGTTGGCGATGGGTTGCGGCGGTGCCGACCGGTTCTGTCTCCGTGTTGTGGAGGGTGGCTGAGATGTCGGGCATATCGGCTGATGTGTTGGTAGGTCGCGTGGCGGAATTGTCGGAGCTGGATCGCCGAGTGGCCTTGCTCGCCGAGGGATGTGGTGGGCTGGTGTGGGTGGAGGGTGAGCCGGGGATCGGCAAGTCGGCGTTGGCGAACGCGGTGCGGGATCGGGCGTCGGACTCGGGGGCGGCTGTTCTGCGGGGTGGCGGGGATGAGCTGCTGCAGGGTTTTCCGCTCCGTGTGATGGCCGAGTGCCTGGGCGTTTCGGGGCGGTCGGCGGACGCGGCGCGGGTGGAGATCGACGGTTTGCTGCGCGGCAGCGGGGGTGGTTCGGGGACGGTGGACCCGGTGCTGGCCGCGGGGGAGCGGATGCTGGATCTGGTCGACCGCTTGTGCGCGCGGGGCCCCTTGGTAGTGATCACCGAGGACTTGCACTGGGCCGACGAGCCGAGTCTGCGGTTGTGGAGTCGGCTGGCCCGAGCGGTGGATCAGATCCCGTTGTTGCTGGTGGGTACGGCTCGTCCGGTGCCGCGGCGGGCGCCGGTCGATCGGTTGGGCTGCTTGGTGCGGGAAAGCGGCGGTCTTGTGCTGGGACTCGGGCCGCTGGATCCGGGTGAGGTGGCCCGCGTGGCCGCGGGGGTGGCCGGTGGTGTTCCGGGGCCTCGGCTGTGCGCGGAGTTGGAGCGGGCCGGCGGCAATGCGCTGTACGTACGGGAGCTCGTGGGCGCGCTGCTCGATGAGCGCCTGGTGGAGGTCGACGGCGGGGTGGCCGAGTTCACCGGGGACGGCGGGGCGACGCCGGGGTCGCTGTCGAGTGCGATCGTGCACCGTCTCGGCTTCCTCTCGGAGCGCACCGGGCAGATGCTGCGGCTCGCGGCGTTGATGGGTAGTGAGTTCGACGCGAGCTTGCTGGCAGTGGCTTCCGGTGTGTCGGTGGGTGAGCTGAACGCGGCGGTCACCGAGGCGATGGGGGCGGGGGTGGTGGTCGACGCCGGGGAGCGGTTGATGTTTCGGCACGCGCTGATCCAGCAGGCGCTGGTCGGACAGATCCCGGAGGGGATGCTGCGTACGTTGCACGGGCATATCGCGCACGTGTTGATGGAGGCTGATGCCGTGGTGGCCGCGATCGTCCCGCATCTGCTGGCCCTGCCGGGCTTGATCGACGACCGGGCGCTGACCTGGCTCGGGCGTGTCGATGCCGCCGCGCTGCTGGCCGCTCCCCAGATCTCGGCGCGGTTGCTGGGCGCGGCGCTGGACTGCGTCGGCGAGGCCGACCCGCGTCGCGAGGCACTGGCGGTGCGGCAGACGGAGGTACTCCTCTCCCTCGGACGCGACGACCAGGTGGTCGAAACCGCCTCGGCCATCGCCCAGAGCACCGGGGACTCCGAACTCGAGGCCCGGATGTGGATCCAGGTGATGCGCTCGGCGGCCCGAGCCGGCCGTTTGGACGAGGCATCGGCTGTCTCCGCGCGCGTCCTGCGGGACGCGCGCCTGCCAGCTCTGTGGCGCTCCAGAGTGGAGACCTGGTCGGCGATCACGTCGTGCCTTTCCGGGCGGCTCGAGGAGAGCCGGGCTTCGGCTCGGCGCGCGCTGGTGAGCGCCCTCGACAGCGGCGACCCGCTGACCGTCGGCTACGCCCATCATGCCGCCGCGTTCATCCATGACGGTGGGCCGGAGGAATTGGAGTGCCTGGAACAGGGGATCGCGGTGTTGGGCGAGGACCCCGAGTCGATGGACCTGCGGATCCTGATGACGTGCAACTGGTTGGTGAACCTCTACGGCGGCGATCAGGTGGACCGTTTCCGGGCCGAGTTGCCCAAAGTCCTGATGCTGGCCGAGCGGGTGGGAACGATGCGGGTGGCCTCCATTCGAGGCCTCGCCGTCGAGGTGTGCTTCACCCATGGGGATTGGGACGAGGCGGAGGTCCACTTCGACGCGATCGACCCGGAATTCTCGGCCCACCGGAATGAAATCCACCTGCACGGGATCTGCGCGCTGGTCGCGCTGCACCAGGGGGATCGGCGCCGGGCCGCACGGCACCTGGAGGTCGTCGACCGGGTGCTGCCCCAGGAGACCGCCCACCAGGGCTACCGGTCCCAGCACATCTTCGCCGCGCGCGTCCTGTCGGCCGAGCTCGAGGGCGATCCGCGCAGAGCGCTCGCCTCGGCTGCCACGTGGCTGGACAACCCGGCGGGGCTTCGGCCGTTCGAACGCAGCGACGAGGCGCCGGACCTGGTACGCCTCGCGCTGGCTCTGGGCGATCGGGAGACCGCGCGGGCGGGCCTCGCGCTGATGCTCGACATCGCCAAGCAGTATCCGACTATCCAAAGATCGATGAGGGCGCGCCTGTGTCAGGCGCAGTTCGATGACGATGCCGAGGCGCTTTCGGCGATCGCCGAGGAGTGCCGGGGTCGCGGGTGGGTGCCGCTGACCGGGTTCGCGCTGGAGGAGGCCGCGGCCCGCTTCGCCGCCGCCGGGGACGTCGCGCGCGCCCGCGGCGCGTTGACCGACGCGGTACGCGCCTACGCCGGGCTCGGGGCCGAGTTCGACATCCGCCGGGCCGACGCCAGGCTGCGGACCCTCGGCGTGCGCCGCGGCCCGCGCAGCCTGCACCGGCGCGAGAGCGCCGGATGGGAGGCGCTCACCCCGGGTGAGACGAGGATCGCGGGGCTCGTCGCCGAGGGGAAGTCGAATCCCGACATCGCCGCGGAACTGGTCCTTTCCCGCCACACGGTGCAGACGCATGTGTCGCACATTCTGGCCAAGCTCCAACTGCGTTCGCGCGCCGAGGTGATCCGGGCGGTCGCCGAACGCGGGTAGCCGTTGCCGAGACGCCGTGGTCGATGAGGCGCCGTGTCAGGGAGCGATGACGATGCCGTCCAAAAGCTACATGCCCTGGGGGATGTCTCACCGAGCCCACAGGATCACGATGGCGGCGGGCCAACCCACATCGCCCGTGAGGAGCCACCATGACCATGGACATCGAGGCGGGTAGCGGCGTTCTCGCCGAAGAACGCTTCGCGCTCGACGACTACGCGGCCGACCCCGCGCACTTAACCGCATCGCACTCCCGGGTGCGCCCTGAGGTGATCACGGTCGCCGTGGTCGAGGAGCAGGCGGTCGCGCGGATCGGCCTCCGACAGGTAGTCGGTTCGCATCCCGACATCGAACTCGTCGCGGTGGTCGACACGATGGCGGCGCTCGACTCGCTGACGGCCGATGTCGTGGTGGCGGGTGTGCCGACGACGCTCGACGAGGGCGATCCGATCCTCGCGCTCGGCGCCCACAGCCATCGGGGCGCGATTCTCGCGGTCTGCGCCGGGCAGATCCCGCCGCGCGTGCTGATCTCCGCGATCCGGGTCGGGGTGTGCGGCGCGGTCAGCTGCGCGGTCCAGCCCGAGGAACTGCTGTTCGCCATCAAAGCGGTGGCCCGCGGCGGAATCTTCATCGCCGCGGATCTGGCCGCCGCGGTCCATGGCGAACCCTGCGCGCCGGGGCGCGCCGACCTGCCCACCTTGACGCCTCGCGAGGTGGAGACCGTCACCTGGCTGGCCGAGGGGCTGACCCATCGCCAGATCTCGCGGCAGATGGGATTGACCGAGATGACGGTCAACACCTATATCAAGCGTCTGCGGGCCAAGCTGAACGCGAGCAACCAGGCGGAGCTGACCAGGAAGGTGATCGAGTCCGGCTATCTGATCACCGACGCCCAGCTGCCGTGACGGCATCAGCTGGAGGAAGACGAGGACGAGGGCGCCTGGGTCGAGGGGAGCGTGGAGCTGGCGTCCGCCTGCGCGTAGCTCCATCCGGCCGCGTTCAGCATCGCGATGAACTCGCCGACCATCGCCATCGCGTTCCCGACCTGCTGTAGCGCGTAGGCCTGGATGTCGTTCATGCCGGGTTGGCCGTTCTGGCCGTTCGCGAAGGTCACCGCCGCGGACTGGATGGGATCGGCGGACTGCTCCTGGGAGAACGTCGTGTGATCACCGCCGGTGGAGCTCGGCACCGTCTTGGTCACCATGGCCTCCTGGCCGAACACGGTGTCCTTGACGTTCTGGAACAGCGAATTGAGGGTGTTGTAGCCGTCGATAACGGCGCTGGAGGCGTTGATCATGCCGTCCTCGCCCTCGCGCAGCGAGCCGAGGTCGATCGAGTAGTCGTCGGTGACCGGTGTGGCGGAGCCGCTTGTGCTACTGCCGCCGGCGGGGTCCGGCGCGAAGTCCGGCGCGGACTGCAGGGTGATGAGCAGCTGGGGGACTTCCGCGTTGCTGGGGATGCTACTGCCGCCGCCGCCGCTGCTGCCGGTCGAGCTCGAGGTGACGGGATTCAGGTCACTCGGCGACTGATAAGGGGTCACACCCACGTCGACATTCCCTTCGCCGTTTCGACTGCGCGGGGCCGGTCTCCAGTATCGGGTCGTGATACGCCGAAGGGGAATGTCCCACTAGGGGGACGCTGTAAATGGAATCTCTCCGGACTCGTCCCACGAATCCAGGGCGGGGCATAATCGTGATCAGTCTCTATAGTGAAGGCCATTCCCGCGAGTGGTGGAGAAGTCCGCCTTGTGATGAGGAGGGGTCGGCAGCATGGCACGCACGATCGCGATCGGTTCCGAGGAATTCAAGGTCGACCTTGGGCAGTTGCACCAGGCGATAGGCCAGGTGGGCCGCGATAGGGCAACAATCGAGAACTGCTTCAACCAGATCACGACGCAGTTCAACAGCTTGCAGGCCAACTGGCAGGGCCCTGCCGCCGAGACATACGACGAATTGCGGACCTCCTTGCAGAACGCGACGGCCGCCATGCTCCACGTACTCAGCGAGATCATCTCACGCATGCAGGCCACCTACGACAACTATGAGAGCGCCGAATCGAGCAACGCGCGCAATCTCACCTAGTGAGGAGAGCGAGGGTGTCTCATGTCCGTTGAGTCATACGACTCGGTGAATCTGGTCATATCGCCGCAGTATCTTCAGAGCACGTATACCAGCGTGAAGGCCCTCGTCGAAGAGGTGGCCAGTCAGCTGAAGGACATCAACAACACCCTCAGCGACCTGCAATTGTCGTGGGGCGGACAGTCCTCCACAGAGATGCAGGAGATCTCGAAGCAGTGGCAGGAGGCGGCGAACAACCTGTTCGGCACCGCGAAAAATCCCAATCAGGGGGCCATGAACCGGCTCGTCGAGGGGCTGGGGGCCGCGTCGCAGAACTACGACGGTGCCGAGAACTGGGTCATGGACAACTTCGGCCAGCTCGCCATGAACCTGCTCAACAGCACCGGCGGCACCTCGACGCCGCAGTCGGTGACCAACACCGGCGGCACCACGATGCCCACGACGTTCGTCGCCGAGATCTTCTGACGGCGTGTCACCGCGACACGGCGGGCGGCGGCCCGGCCCGGCGCGGTGTGACCCGAGAGCCCGCGCTTCGCAGCGTCGACGGAGGCATGGATGTCCGACAGCACCGGCGGAACCGGCCCCTTCGACGTCAATGGCGTCTACGAGTTGGGCAATGCGTGGTCGGAGTTCGGCGACACCCTGAACCAGCAGATCGCGAACCTGCAGGCGTCCATGGAGGGCATCGCCTGGCGCGGCGAGGGAGCCACCACCGTCGGCATCGCCTGGAACATGATCTACGCCCAGGTACTCAAGCCGCTGCCCGAGATGTGCTGGAACATCGGCGAAGAGATCAACGTCTTTGGGACGAAGGCCGAAGCGGCGGAGAAGGAGATTCAAAAAGAGCAGGAAATTGAAATAATCACAGCGATAGTCGGCGGCATTTTCGGTGCCGGGGTATTCGCGTTGGGCGAGTTCGTCGGACCGCTGATCGACGCCTTCATCGACAGCTTCGTCGGCGATATGACGAACGTGACCAGCCAGCTCGGGCAAATCATCATCAAGCAGGGCTTGAGTTTCGCGGCGGACGCGACTTTCAACGTCGTCACCCAACTCGGATCCGACGTGCTGAGCACCGCCATCGCCGATGCCGCCGCGCACGTTCCCTTCACGATCAACTGGAAGGCCGAGGCCGAGGGGCTCGCCAGTGGGGTCGGCGCGGCCGCGATCGGTCCCATCGGCTCGACGGGTAAGGACATCCTCGGCACCCCGAAGGACAGCGGCGGCGAGGATCCCGCTGCGGATGTCAACGTGCCGAAGATATCGGTTCCGAAGATCGATCCGGCGACGTCGATCGACGGTGCACCGCACGCGGGCACGGTTGACGGCCTCAACGTGCCGGTCACCCTCAAGCCGGATTCCACCCTCGACGGTGCCGGCGGCAGCGGCATCCCGAGCCTCAAGGACAACGGGGCCGGCGTCTCGTTCGCGAATCCCGGGTCTGCCAACGTCTCCCGCGACGTGGCCGACGGGGGTGTGACACCGCACGCCACCTCCTCAACGGGGACTGGCGCCGGTGCACCGGTCGGTCGCGAGCAGGCATCGAATCCGGGCCGTGTGTCGAAGGTCGCCGAGACCGATCCGGCGTCGGCGGGCAGCGGCGGAGACACGACGAGCGTGCCGCCGCACACCGCCAGTACCTCTACCGCGCCTGTCGGAGTCAAGGCGGCTGACGATCCGGGCGCCGGTTCCGCCAATCGGGCGGCGGGCGATGTCAGCCCAGTGACGTCCGCGCCGACGGGCCGAAGCGTGGACGAAGGCGGGAATCAGGTAACGCATTCGCCTACGGTCGTCGATACCTCCCGGGCAGGTTCCGGCGACATCACACCGTCGGGCAGCCGTGTCAGCGACCCGTCGCCCGGGACGTCGAGCCCCGGCGCCAGAACGTCGGAGCCCGCGGGAACGCCGGATTCGGGGCAGCGGCTCGCCAACGCCCCGGCGTCCACCGACTCGCGCGTGGAAGCCGGCACCCCGGCTCCCGCGCACGTCCGCGAGACGACCCCCGGCGACGCGACCCCGGCCCCTCTCACGGCCACTCCGCATGATCCCAGTACGGGATCAGCGCTTCCGACCACCCGGCAGGCCGACACCGCGACCCCGGTCACCCGCAACGACATCACGCCCAGCGCGACCGGCAACCACACATCCGAGGCCGCCCCGGACGCGGCGCGGACCGCGAGGCCCACCGACACGACATCGCGCGGCCCGGCCGACTCCGAGAGCACGAAAACCGCGTCGTCCGCAGACCGACCCGCCGCCGACCCGCACACGAACGCTTCCGCCAAGACCGGTGCGGCCCCCGAAAAGCGGCCCGCGACCAGTGCCAAGACCGATCCGGCTCCGACAAGCAATGTTCTCGGTTCGGGTCCTGCGGCTGGGAGGTCTGCGGAGTATGCGAAGCAGGCTGAGTCGCATGCGGGTCTGAATACGAAGGATGCTGCTCATGGCGGGGCGGGGACGTCGGATGGTTCGAAGTCCGCGGAGTCGGTGCGTGGCGGAGGTGTTCTCGGTTCGGGTCCGGCGGCTGGGAGGTCTGGCGAGTACGCGGAGCAGGCCGGGTTGCATGCGAGTTTGAATGCGGAGCGGCTCGCTCGTCGTGGGGGCGACGTGCCAGCGGGTCCGGGATCTGGGGAGTTGGTGCGTGGGGGTGGTGTTCTTGGTTCGGGTTCGGCGGCTGGGAGGTCTGCGGAGTATGTGAAGCAGGCTGAGTCGCATGCGGGTCTGAATCCGGAGCGTCCTGCTCGTGGTGGGGCGGAGGCTTCGGATGGTCCGGGATCTGGGGAGTTGGTGCGTGG
>Ga0185299_10007286_pt1 | contig 11403 bp, 6 predicted proteins | sample PaiPotPPA55metaG_FD_128002 | JGI IMG/M metagenome (GOLD analysis project Ga0185299, IMG submission 128002) | Iron sulfur acid spring bacterial and archeal communities from Banff, Canada, to study Microbial Dark Matter (Phase II) - Paint Pots PPA... ...
CAAGCCTGGGAGATGGGATCCACCAACGCCCAAGCGGCCTCCACGCTGTCGGCGCGGTCGAAAAGCGTGGCGTCGCCGCGTATGCAATCATTGATCAGAGTGGAGTAAGCATCGCGCGGCACGCCGCCGAATGTAGTGCGATATTGAAAATCCATAGTTACCGGACTGATGTGCATCTGGCCACCGGGAGATTTGGCTCCAAACGAAAGCGAAATTCCTTCATCCGGCTGAATATTCAGAACGATGCAATTCAGTTCTGGCTTTTCGCCGTGAAACACTCTGTGCGGCGCGGGTTTGAACTCAATTACCACCTCGGTCATGGCTTTCTTCAGACGCTTTCCTGTGCGCAAATAAAATGGCACGCCGCTCCAGCGCCAGTTATCCACCAGGAGTTTCATCGCCACGAAAGTTTCTGCCGCGGAATCCGGTTTCACGCCCGGCTCCTGGCGATAGCCGGGAACGGCCTGCCCATCCACCTGTCCGGGCCCATACTGTCCGCGCACAACATTCTTCCAAATACTATCGGGAGTGAACGCCCTGATCGATTGCAACACCTTGATCTTTTCGTTTCGCACCGATGTTGCGTCAAAGTTCGCAGGCGATTCCATGGCCACCAGGGAGGTGAGCTGCAGCACGTGGCTTTGGATCATGTCACGCAGCGCGCCGGTATTTTCGTAAAAAGCAGCGCGCCGTTCCACACCCAACGCTTCAGCCGCAGTAATTTGTACGTGGTCGATGTAGTTGCGGTTCCACAGTGGCTCGAAAATCCCATTCCCGAATCGGAAAACCAGTAAATTCTGAACTGTTTCTTTTCCCAGGTAATGATCGATACGGTAAACCTGCGATTCGTCGAATACACTCAAAACTTTTTCATTCAGGGCGCGCGCCGAAGCTTGATCGCGCCCAAAGGGTTTCTCGATGATGATGCGCGTCCACGATTGAGCGGATTTCGGCCGATTCAGGCCGGCTTTTCCCAGTTGCTCGATAATCTCCAGATAAATTTCCGGGGGCGTAGCCAAATAAAAAAGCCGGTTGCCGCCGAGTTGGCCTTCGCTATCCAGTTCATCCAATCGTTTCGCCAAACGCTGGAACGCTTGCGGATCGTTATAATCTCCGCCGAAGTAATGGAGATGTTCTAGAAAATCAGTCCACTTCTTATCGCCTGCGCCGGGGGCCTTAACTTTCGATAACGATTCATCTGACTTACGGCGGAATTCCGCGTCGTCCATTTTGGTTCGCGCGAAACCTACCAGGCGAAATCTCGGCGCGAGACAAGCGTGAAAAGCCAGGTCGTACAAGGCAGGCAAAAGTTTTCGCTGGGCCAAATCGCCTGAAGCGCCAAACATGACGATGGCGCACGGCTGCGATGGAACCTCACAATAATAAGCGTCGGCCTGAAGCTTTTCTGCGGCCTCGGATAATTGCGCGTTCATGATTAGTCTCCCGGAGGTTTCGAAGCTCGCAGTCGGGCGCGAGTCTTGCTTCTTATCCAGCCAAAAACTTTCGCAAAGAGCCTATCATAATTATTGATATGTGCTGCTCCTTCATCTAGTCCGCAGGCGAAGGGAGCGTGCCGCGTTAACTGGAATTTCTCGCACGGTTGAAGTATCTTCAAATAATAGAACATTCACACGGAGGACTTCATGGCAGACGAGAAGCGTTCAGACAGCACGGGAGCAGCAGCGCAGCCCGCGACCCAGGGATTGCACATGGTCAAGTGCGTTAAATTCGGCCGCGAGATGCCCGGCCTCGACCGCGTTCCCTGGAAAGGCGAAATCGGGAAGCGCGTGTACGACAACGTCTCAAAGGAAGCCTGGAAGCTGTGGGTTGAACACTCCAAAATGCTCATGAACGAATTCCGCCTCAATCCGCTGGATCCCAACTCCCAAAAAGTGATGGAAGAGCAAATGGAGATGTTCTTTTTCGGCGAGGGCGCAAAGCTCCCCGAGAGCTACGTCCCTCCAAAACACTAGATCAGATTCCTTGCTGGGCCTTAAACACTTCCATCGCTGTTAGCGCATAGATGGCGGCCGTGTCGATGATTTTTCTCAAGTCGACATATTCAGTCGGCCCATGTGCCACGGAAAGCAATCCCGGACCATATGCGAAAGCAGGCATCCCCTGCGCGGCATAAAAACGCGTCTCTAGTAGCCCGGGACACATCTCAAAGCGCGCTGCTTCCCCGGTGACGGCAAAAACGCTATGTGACAATGCCGCGCCGAGCGCTCCTTCTTCGTTGCAGGAAGCCGAGTCACCTTCCTGCAAAATCTCCCATTCGAGACGAATGCCCTCCTGCTTGCAGCGCTCCAACACATCGAGTAACTTTCCTTTTTCCGCAGCAAAATCTTCTTCGGGATTGATCCGCCGGTCTATTGTGAACCAGCACTCTCCCGGCACCGCATTGAAGTTAGTCCCGCCGCCGCTCTGTCCGCCCAACATCAAGATGGAATTGCGCTCCTGCTCCGAGCCAATACTGAATTTCGTTGTGCGCAGTTCCACTTCTCGTTTCAATCCGCGCATCTTTTCGACCACATCCTGCATGCGTTCGAATGCGTTTACTCCCTGATGCTGTAGGCTCACGTGCGCGGGCTTGCCCAACACCCGCACGCTTAAAGAAATCGCGCCGCGATTCGCATTCCATACCACACCGCTGGTAGGTTCCGCCGTCAACATGCCAACGCCGTCGCGTCCCAGCAATCCTTCCCGCGCCAACCACGCGGTGCCACCTTCTCCGCCGGTTTCTTCGTTTGGAACCAGCGCCAAACCAATTCTTCCATTCAGTTTCGCTCCAGTTTCTTTCAGCGCGCGAACCGCGTACAGCATCGCGACGATTCCGCCCTTCATGTCGCAGCTGCCGCGTCCAAACAGGAAGTGCTCTTTCCGCGAAGGCCGAAATTGCTCCCGCCATTGTGCCGGGACCACGTCATAATGCCCGTGAAAATAAAGCGCCCGCTCGCCGCTTCCGTGAAACGCCAGAAGACACCCAGCGGCGCTGTCTGCATCAGCTCCCGAATCGCCTGCCGCCAAACGTTCACAATGGAGTCCAGCGCGGAGCAAACCCCCCTCGAGAAGATCGACGCACCCGCGATAGTTTGCCCCCGGCGGATTCTCGGTAGGGATCGCAACAAGCTCACCGAGCAGCGCCGCCATCTCATCCTCGCGCTGTCGCAACCACCAAAGAATCTCGCTAGGTAGCGTCGTTTTGGCGTTCGAGCGCCCACTCATAGCTCATGATATTAGAAATTCCTTCATGCCGTGCCAAGGTCCATATTGGTGCCTGACCGCGGCTTGCGTCGGTTCTAAGCGGCTACCGGCACGCCTGGGAACACTTCGCCGAGGCAATTCATGGAGAGGCGAACATGCTTTAAACGGCGGGATCTCGTTGTTCCCAGAAGTCAAAGCCGATTCAGATTGCGGCTGTTTGTCCGCAGGCCTTGCGGCGGTTGAAGGGACGGGGGGAAAACCATATTCCAGAAACTATTTGATGCAGGGGATGATCGGCCGTCACCTGTATTTTACGCTCAAGCTCAGAAGTGTTTCGTGGATGCAAACGCAAATTTGACACCATCATGAAAAAGATAACGGCTGCACTCGAAGGTAAGGTGTCGGCCCTTCATAACAAGCCCTTCTGATTTTTCGGATTCTTAAAATTCAACGAGTTTCGGCGCGGTGCGCGAACGAAAGAAAGTGCCGAAAGAAATTACGACTACAGCTCTCTCTTGAACGAGCAAATCGTCGTACGGCTCCTGATGCGCGAGATCGCCCAGTTTGGAAACGGCGTTTGCTCAACTCTTCTACAGATAAGTTTCGGCAGGCATGCAAATCGAAAAAGTGCCGAAAAACGACGCCGGGTTGTCCAACTTTTCTCAATATCAGCTTGGGACATATTCTTCTGTTCCCGTAAAGTCTTTAGCCTCTCAGCGATGATAATTTTAAATTCTCCAATCCAGTAGCTTCAGGCGTAAGAAACCTTTCGCCTTAGCCGATCGAGTTGTGACCGAAGGCTTGATATATGGCTTCTTCATTTCAATTCCGCAAGTGAATCATGGGTTTGGGGCGTTGTCTGAGAGCGGTGCCTTAGTCATTTCCAATTCGCAGCCGCATTTCGAATTGTGACGTACGAATCGCTGACCGTTCCGATTCCAGTTGGCAATAATTCGCCCGAGCGCATCCGTCAAAAAAGCATACTGGAGCCTCGACTGCGAAGCGAGTTGTATAGGAAGTGCTACCTGACAAGCCAAATATAGAAGACCTTTGGACGCTGAAGCGCCTTCAAAATATGAAGTTTCCAATTGCAACCAGTGCAAGAGCCAGAAGGGCGGCCGTTAAAATGGCGAATACGAACCAGTTCCGAAGTGGAGCACGCGATGTGGCCAGCCCCAGCATGTGCGTAGGAAGGTCAGTCTGATCGAAATGGTTTGCGTGGTGTCGGTGTCTTGCCCCGTGCGCCATGGGAAAAAGACTAGCACTTGGCCCATGATGTCCGCGTGTTTGCATCGAGAGTATGTATTTAAAACGTTAATGGGATTGGCTGCAGTCTTGCGGGTCTGCCAAACATCACTCCGGCTTCCTATCCCTCAAGTCGGTAATTTACGTCTTTGGCATTTCGTTCTGCTTGCAGATTTGGGCACTACATGCCCAGCGCAGCTGAAGAATCGATAGAACATATTGCGTCAATGCTACAATGCGTTATAGAAGCGCCCGTAGCTCAGTTGGAAAGAGCGTCTGCCTTCTAAGCAGAGGGTCGGGGGTTCGAATCCCTCCGGGCGCGCCATTTATCGAGGGTCCGGCCCGGAGACATGGGTCCGCCGCGAGATCAAGGATATGAAAGCCGCCGCCGCTCGTGGCAGCGTTCGATCGCGCCGGTAGATTAGGCCTAGTTCTCTCCAGAGATCGACATCGGCAATAGGAATTAATTTTACTTCGCCGGCTCGAGCTTCCTCACGCGCGAAGGTCTCACTGATCAGCGAAACTCCCAGATTGGCGGCGACAAAAGCTTTGATCATCCCGACGCTTGCCAATTCCATGGTGACGTGGATCTGCGAGCGGTAAGGACGAAAAAGTTTGTCTAGCATTTGTCGAGTAAACCCGGTCTTGGGATAGATGAGTGGCTGTTCAACAATTTCGCTGGTGCGAACCACTTTCTTCTTGGCCAGAGGGCTTTGCGGACTAACCATTAGCACTAATCGGTCCCGAAAAATCGAGTGGGTCTTCAGGCTCGGCGATTTTATCGGCAGTGTAACAATTCCCACATCGACGGTTCCGTCTTCCACCTTCTCCAACACTTTGTTGCTGAAATTACGGTAAATATTGATCTGCACGTCGGAATAGAGCCGGTGATATTCCGCAAACACCTCGGGAAGAACGTATAAGCACGTCGCTTCGTTCGCACCGATCAATAAAGTTCCACGAGGGCTATTGGCCTGGTCGGCCACCGCTCGCAGAGATTCATTGCGCATAGAGAGAAGCTTTTCGGCGTATTCCAGGAGCGCGTCTCCAGCCCCGGTCAGACGCACTTTTTTTCCGAAACGGTCAAACAGCTTTGCGCCGTATTCGAGTTCTAGCTGTCGAATCTGAGCGCTGACGGCTGGCTGTGATAGGAAAAGTTTTTTGCCTGCGCGCGAGAAATTAGCAGATTTTGCAACTTCGAGGAAAGTTGTAAGTTGATCAAAGTCCATAGCGGTCGGATGCCGCGATTATACATTTGAACCGTTCCGTTTTACTTGAATCTCAAAAGACCAGCCCCATCAGAAATCAATCCAGCGCAACACGAATAGCTCCGTGGCACAAAAGCGTAACATTCGGGTTAACGGCCGGGTATAGGCAAAATTGTGATGCATCCCATCCATTTTCACGATTGTACTTCCAGGCGTGCAAGGGCTTGTAATGGATCATGGGAAATATGCGCTTTGTCGGCCACTTGGATCACGACGCCTGCGGTGTGGGCTTCGTCGCCCAATTGGGCAGCCTCGGGTCGCGCGACGTCATCGAACGCGCTCTGACTGCGCTTATTCGCCTGACTCATCGCGGCGGTGTGGATGCTGACGGTTCGAGCGGAGACGGCGCCGGTTTGCTACTCCCCATTCCTAAAGAGTTTTTCCGCGCCCGCGCTCGAGAAGAGCGCATCGATCTGCCGGTGGATTTTGGCCTCGGTATGGCGTTTCTCCCGTCGGGTCGCGAAAACGAAGCGCGCGCTGAAGTCGAAAAGATATCCGCCCTTTGTGGTATCCGATGCTGTGGCTGGCGAAGGGTTCCTCTGGACGCTTCGATCCTGGGACCCTCTGCCGCTACCACCCTGCCCGCGATTGAACAGGTTTTTTTTGCATCCAACAAAAGCGGTGACGCTTTTGAACGCCAGCTTTTCTTTCTTCGCAAGCGAATCGAAGCCGAAGGTGGCGTCGGAATATATTTCTGTTCGCTCTCCTCGCGCTCGGTGGTCTACAAAGGACTGCTTGCGCCTTGGCAACTCGCCGAGTTTTATTCAGACATCGCCCACCCGCGATTTCAGGCGTCCTTCGCCGTTTTTCACCAGCGCTATTCCACAAACACCCGGCCCACATGGTCTTTGGCACAGCCGTTCCGCTACCTTGCGCACAATGGTGAAATCAACACTATCGGCGCAAACCGCCGCTGGATGCACACGCGAGAAAAATGGATCCTGCGGGAAATGGACGCGCCCGAATGGTGCCACCTTCTCGAATCGGGGGTCAGCGATTCTGCCAGTTTCGACAACGCGCTCGAAGTTCACCTGCATCGCGAATACAGCCTCGCTGCTGCGATGCTTCGGATGGTTCCACCCGCGTGGGTCGCAGATCCCGATGTCAGCCCCGCCCTAAAACTTTTTCTGCAGACGCAAGCTTGCGAGCAGGAACCGTGGGACGGGCCCGCAGCTCTCATTTTCAGCGACGGGCGCTACGTCGGCGCGAAGCTCGATCGCAATGGTCTGCGCCCGCTTCGTTACACCGTCACGTCCGATGGATTGGTCATCGCCGGCTCCGAAGTCGGGCTTTCTGACTTTGATGACAAGCACATTGACGAACGCATGCGCCTGGGGCCCGGAGAAATGATCGTCGTTGACCCTGTGGAGGGTCTTGTCTTGCGCGGTAATGATGTTGCCAAAATGCTCGCCGTCGGCTACGGAAGAGAGGACTGGCGTCCCGCGCGCAAGATGGAATCCTCGGCGGAATTTTCTGGTCCATTCACCAAAAATCCCAAGCGCATCGCCGCCGCGCTCGGCTGGAGTGAAGATCAATACCGCATGTTGTTTCAATCGCTCGGCATGGAGGGGAAAGAAGCGATTTGGAGCATGGGGGATGATGCACCACCGGCTTTCATTTCCTCCGCTCGTCGTCCGTTATGGGATTTCTGCAAACAGCGTTTCGCTCAGGTGACGAATCCTCCGATCGATCCGCTGCGCGAAGCCCACGTCATGTCTCTCGACGTGCATTTGGGCAAGACGCTCTTCATCGAATCGCCTCTTCTCGACTTCTGCCAAATCGAAAAAATTCGATCGCATAGTGGTGGTTATGAGCGCACGATCGATTTCACGTTTGAATCATCTGCGGGTATCGAAGGCGCGCTCGCCGCGTTAGATCGCCTTCGCACCGAGGCTCGGGCCGCAGCATCTGAGCGCACGCGGCCTAAGCTGGTTATCCTGAGCGACCGCAAAACCAGCGCCGGACGCGCCGCTCTCCCTTCGATGCTCGCCGCCGCTGCCGTTTGGAAAGTACTGGCCGAAACCGACGGCTTCGAGATCGTTCTGGTCGTCGAAACCGGCCAAGTCATCGAGACGCATCACTTGGCTATGCTCATTGCCGTCGGCGCCAGTGCTGTGTTCCCGTATCTCGCGCTCGAAATGTCCGAACAACTAAAGCCGGGCGGCGCTGCACGTTATCGCAACGGAGTGGAGGCGGGCCTTCGAAAAGTGATCGCGCGTATGGGCATCTCTACGATCGCGAGCTACCGAAACAGCCACCTGTTCGAAACAGTAGGTCTGGGAAAAGACATTGTCGAAGCATTTTTCGAAGACGCTAACGCAGTCTTCGGTGGCAAGAATCTAGCCCACATCTTGCGTGACAGCCTCGACCGTCATATCGCAGCGTTCAAGGCCGACTCTCCTGAAATGCGTGACGAGGGCCTTTATCGTTTTCGTCAGACAGGCGAGCAACACGCCAGTTCGCCAGATCTGGTACGTCGCATGCACAAATACATTCAGTCACCCACGCCGGAAGGCTATCGCGCATTCGCCGAACTCGCCGAAACGCGCGAGCCGGTTAGCATACGCGACTTGATGGCGATCTGTCCGGACAAATCATCGATTTCATTGGATGAAGTTGAACCAGAGACCACGATTCTTTCCCGCTTCAGCACGCAGGCGATGTCGCTCGGCGCCCTCGGCCCCGAAGCTGTCAGAACACTTGCGATCGCAATGAATCGCTTGGGCGGACGCAGCAATACCGGCGAAGGCGGCGAAGACAGCGATGTTTATCGTTTCGAGCCCGAAGCGCGCAATCGGGTAAAGCAAGTAGCCTCTGCGCGCTTTGGTGTTACCGCGGAATATCTTGTCCGCGCCGAAGAGCTCGAAATCAAAATGGCACAAGGTTCGAAACCCGGTGAGGGTGGCCAGCTTCCTGCGGCGAAAGTCACTCCATTCATCGCGCGCATACGCCACGCGGTGCCCGGCATGTCTTTGATTTCTCCGCCGCCGCACCATGACATATACAGCATCGAAGACCTGGCGCAGCTCATTTACGATTTGCGCGCCGTCAATCCGAGCGCTCGCATCGGTGTGAAACTTGTTTCCGGCGCTGGCGTGGGAATCATTGCCGCCGGTGTCGCCAAAGCTGGCGCGGACGTGATCACCATCTCGGGTTTCGACGGGGGAACGGGCGCCTCCCCGCTCACCTCTATCAAAAACACAGGCTTGCCCTGGGAACTCGGATTGCGAGAAGCACATAGAGCACTCGTGCTCACGGGATTTCGCTCCCGCGTGCGCTTGCGCGCGGACGGAGGTCTAAAATTCGGACGCGACGTGATTATCGCCGCTCTTCTCGGCGCTGACGAGTTTGGGTTCGGCACCGCCGCGCTCCTTTCGATTGGCTGCGTGATGGCGCGACAATGCCACCTGAATACTTGCCCGGCTGGCATCGCCACGCAGGACGAAAAATATCGCGCCCGCTTTACTGGAAAGCCGGAAATGGCCGTGGGCTATTTCCTGAGTGTTTCCGCCGAGGTTCGAGAATGCCTCAGCCGGCTCGGCGTTCATTCGCTCGATGAAATCATTGGCGAAGCGCAGATGCTGAAACCGCGCACTAAACAGGCTAGAGAAACTGTCGCAGAGCTTCTGGCTCCCGTACCCAGCTCCAGGAGGCAATCTAAATGTATGCTCGTGGACGACGAGGGAATTCATCGCGAACTCTCTCGCGCCCTCGAGGACGGCGATGCAAAATCCGGCAAGACGCTCAAGTTTTTCATAGCCAACTCGGATCGAAGCGTCGGAGCGCACCTAAGCGGCCAAATCCTTCGTCGCACAGGATACCTGGGCCTGCGAGGCGACACAATCCAGTTCGAATTTCACGGCGCTGCCGGACAAAGCTTTGGAGCGTTCTTGATTCGTGGCCTCAGCTTCCGGCTCACCGGTGAAGCTAACGATTACGTCGGCAAAAGTTTAAGCGGCGGCACCATTGCGATTACCGCTGGTCCCGATGCCTCGCAACGCGGCGACGTCCTCGCTGGTAACACCGTTCTCTACGGCGCAACCAGCGGCGAACTCTATATCGCCGGACGTGCCGGTGAGCGCTTCTCCGTCCGGAACAGCGGCGCTCTCGCGGTCGTGGAAGGTGTAGGTCAGCACGGATGCGAGTACATGACCGCCGGAATCGTAATTCTACTCGGTCGCGCCGGAATCAACTTGGGTTCGGGGATGACGGGCGGCCTGGTGTACGCGCTTGATAAATCGCTCGCCGCATCCGACTACAATTCCGAATTTGTTCGCCGCGTGGAAATCGAAGAGCCCGAACGCACGTGGCTGCGTCAGGCCCTTATGGAACACCTGCGCCTTACAGAGAGCCCGAAAGCTCGCCGCCTCCTGAAATCTTCGTCGCCGTCATTCGGATTGGTTCGTCTCGAACCAGTCAGCCGGCCATGCACGGTAGAGCAGACTTGGGAGCCTATCCTTTCGCGCTGGAGAAGACGCGACACCGGAACTACCACCGTGCCGGTTGCGCGTCGTACCACAGGTACGCGATCGGCAGGCCCTCTCATTCAGTAGCACAATACAATTCGGGAACATACGCGTTGGTGGCGCGCGCGTGTGTCAGCGGTCTTTTTTCGGCTGGCCGGTGGCAGGTGCGGCGGGAGCGCTCTCGACGGATGGGATCGGGCGGAATTGTTTCCACGGGTTCGCGTCGTCCGTTTACCGCAATGCTGCAACGCATACCTCAAAGCCAAAGCAAACGTGAACGTAGGACAAATATGTATGTAGAATGGCGCACAATTGAGTTATGATCCTGTTTACATACATAAATGTATGTTGCAGGAAAAACTATGTATAATACGGCCGGTGGTTAACAAAGATAGTGAATTTAGCCGAACAACTGGAGACGTTGCGCGGAAAGAGCTTCTCTGAAGGGCAAGCCCTGGTCATTGCTCTAATAAGGGAGGCTGCCACTGTTGTGTTCCGGCAGTGGCCAGAATCCTTCATTCTCTACGGAGGAGCGAACCTAGTGCTGTTCCAAGACAGCGTACGGCATTCGGCCGACTTGGATTTGCATCTCCGCGGGAATCTGCCTCCTGCCGATCAAGTGGCTGACGTCCTACGCCGAGGATTAGAACCCCTGGCGAAACTGCTCGAACAACATCCTTTGGGAGTGAACGTGCTTCGGTCCGATCAGGACTTTCTCAAAATTGGCGTGTCCTCTCCGGAAGGCGGAGTCTTATTTACGGTCGACCTAAATCGCATGGGATCCGTGATTGAATCCGGAATCAACGAGCAAATGATGGAGGGGCTGGGAACAACCGACACGGCGAATGTCAAATTTGTATCGAGGGACCACCTCCTGCTCTAAAAGGCGGAAGCGTTCTTGCTCAGAGGGGTTGTAAAAGCCAGAGACGCATACGACATCCGATTTCTCCGCGATCGAGGCACCGCACTCAACGGTCATCTACGCGATCATCTGGCAGACCTCATTTTAGGAAATATCGATCAAGAACAAATTGCCGAGCGCATTGCAAGTGTTACGGACGGCCTTTGTCGGGTGGAGCTAAAAGGATTTTTCCCAAACGACAGATACGAAGCGCTCGAAAAGGCACACTTTCAATCCCTGAAAGACGGTTTGTCGCAACTATTCGGAGAGTGGCTATGAAGACTCACGTAGATTGGGCCTCTCTCTTGGCTTCCGAAGC
>Ga0185299_10007287_pt1 | contig 11403 bp, 8 predicted proteins | sample PaiPotPPA55metaG_FD_128002 | JGI IMG/M metagenome (GOLD analysis project Ga0185299, IMG submission 128002) | Iron sulfur acid spring bacterial and archeal communities from Banff, Canada, to study Microbial Dark Matter (Phase II) - Paint Pots PPA... ...
GTGCTGGAGCCGGGGGTGCTGACGCCTTGGCGGGCTGCGCCGGCGCCACGGCGGGCCTCGGCGCCGTCGGTGCGACTGGCGCCGCGGCCGCGGGTGGCACTGTCGGGGCGATCGGTTCGAGCGGCGCGGCCGGCGGCGCGGTCGATGCCGGCGGCGCAGCATCGGCCGGCGGCGCGGTCGAAGCCGGCGGCGCGGTAATCGCCGGCGGCACGGTCGCGGCCGGCGGAACCGCAGCGGCAGGTGGTGCGGTCGCAGCGGGTGGCGCTGTCGCGGCCGGTGGAACCGTCACGGCGGGGGGCGCGGCCTCCCGCGGCTTGGTCACCGGCGGCGCGGAGTCGAACGTGTCGGGCCAGCTCGAGAGCGGCTCAGAGGTCGCACCCGGCGACGAGTTGGCCAGGCCCTCGCTGATCGTCGAAACCGGCGGCCACGCCGGCATCGTGTGCTCAGTCGGCGGTTCCGGAGGCCACACATCGGTTTCCACTGGAATCGCGCCCTGGTCGGGAGCCGCCTCTTCTATAGGCGCTCCGGTGGGGCGCTCGGACGGCTTGTCGGGCGGGCTCTGCGGACCGCCCGCCGGGGGCCACGTCCGCTTCGACGTGGTGGCCGGCAACTCTGTTTCGTCAAGCGCCTCGCCCGGCGGGGCCGGCACCGTCTGCGCCCATTTCGGCGCGGGCTTTTGCATGGGCACGGCCTGCTTGGGATCGGTGCTTTGGGCGGACTCGGCGGGCGGTTCACTCTTGGACCACTCGGGGTCGGAATCCTTCTGCATCGGCAGCGCCGGCAGCGGGTCCGCCTCGGCAGCGGTTTCGGCCACGTCCTGGGTTCCGTTGTCGCTCACGGGCGGTGCGACGGGGACGGTCCTCGCCCATACAGGAGTCGTCTCGTGCGTGGGCACGGCAGCGACCGGTTCTTCTGGCGGCGAGGTCTCTGGCGGCCCGTCGGACTCTGATTCCAAATCGATCGTCAGTCTAGCCGGGCGCTACTGAGTTTGATTCAGGGATTACGAATCACAAAGGGGCGCCCTGCGCGCTCCCGGTGGCGAATACATTGGTCATCGCGTCTTCAGCGAGCGGGTCCGGCTGCTGCTCCGCCCAGTCGGCGGCGTCCGACGCCTCCTTGTTGTATTCCTCCTCGATCTTCGCCGCCTGGTCGGCGGTGATCCAGCGACGCTCCTCGAGCAGCGCCGCGCGATCGGGTCGTGCTCGGACGCGTCGGCGACCTCTTCTTTGGTCCGGTACTTCAGGTGGTTGTCCTCGGAAGTGTGAGAATTCATGCGCCAGACCTTGGCGTCGATGAGAGTCGGGCCGTCTCCCCTCCGCGCGCGATCGACGGCGTCCCGGCAGGCGGCGTAGCCGGCCGGTACATCGGTCCCGTCCACGGTGACGCCCGGAATCCCGTAACCAGCGGCCCGGTCGGCGATGTTGGGATTCGCGGTCTGGAGGCGGATCGGCACCGAGATCGCATAGCTGTTGTTCTCGCAGACGAAGACCACCGGAAGCTTGTGAACCGCGGCGAAATTGACGCCCTCGTGGAAGTCTCCCTGGCTGGTCGCGCCGTCCCCGAATGTGCACAGGGTGACCGAACCTTCGCACCGGAGCTTGGCCGCGTAGGCGATTCCCGCGGCCTTGGGGATCCAGCTCGCGACCACCTGCGAGACGGGGGCGATCTTCAGCGCGTGGTAGCTGTAGCACCCTCCCGGGATGTTGCGTCCGGCGGAAAGCGGATCAGCCGCTTTGGCGAAGACCGCGAGCATCCACTCCTTCATCGTGAGGCCGCGGACGATCGAGTTGGCGAGCCCGCGGTAGTGCGGGACCAGCCAGTCGTCAGCCCCCAGCGCCGCCGTCGAGGCGACCTGGATTCCCTCGTGCCCGCGGCTCGACCCGACGAACGGGGCGCGGCCCTGCTTGACCAGGATGTGCATCCGGTCGTCAAGCGCCTTCGCCATGCACATCCAGCGGTGAAGCTGGAGGTACTGCTCGCGCGTCGCGCTGTCGGTGCGTGTCGTGGTCGCCATCACTTTCCGCCATGGTCGGCGAGCGCGCGAGCGATGTCCACAACCTCGTCAGCGCTCAAACCCATGTGATTCAGGTGATCGTAGTACCGGCGCTGGAAATCGGAGAAGTCGCTCCGCTCCGCTCGCTCTTCGCGAACGCGCTTGACCTCGGCGAGCACGGCGGCCACGAGCTCCTTTTCGGGCTTGATCCCGGCATCGCGCAGCGCGTGCTCGATGACGAGAGCGCCGGAGTGCTTGCCATAAACATAGGAGACCTCGGCGCCCAGGTCGGCCGGCGGTATGAACTGGTAGATCGCGGGGTGGATGAGCATGCCCGCGGTGTGAATCCCGGACTCGTGGCTGAAGACGTTGAGGCCGATGCCCGGCTCCGTCGGCTGCACGGGAATCCCGCTGATCTTTTCGAGATGACGGGCGAGAGCTCGGAGCTTCTCGTACTTGAAGCCAGGGATCTCGATGCCGAAGAGGTAGCGGAGCTGCATCAGCACCTGGTGCATCGGAGCGTTCCCCGTACGCTCGCCGATGCCGTTGACGCTGGTGGTGAAGACCTCGGCGCCGGAGCCAAGCGCCATCACCGTGTTCCACGCGCCCAGGCCGAGGTCGTTGTGGAAGTGGACGACGAGAGGCGCGTCCGGCGCCGCGGCCTTGATCGCGGGGATGTACTCGCGGACCGCAAATGGTGAATAGCAGCCGACGGTGTCGGGAGTCGAAGGGCGCGTCCCTCCAGCTTTGAGGCCTTCTCGGTGAAGCTCCGCAATGTAGTCGACGTCCGCACGGCTGCCGTCTTCGCCGCCGAACTCGATGGACTTTGCGCCCTGCTCGCGGGCGTAGCGGATCGCCTCACACATCATGCGCAAATTGGCCTCGCGGTAATGCGATACCGGCAGCTCGAGCCACTCGGACTCGGGAATCCCATCGCGATGCAAAAGCGTCTTGCCCAGCTTGTATTTGACGTGCAGGTCCGACGCCGAGGTGAAGATGAAATACGTCACCTCGTCGCGCTGGTAGCCGAGCGCATCGATCACGCGCATCGTCGCGTCGATGTCGCCCTTGGTCGAGCGCATCATGCAGACGACCTCGAGGTCTGCCCGCAGCTCTCCCCTCTTCCGACCTTCCAGCACGAGCCTCAGCGTCTCGCGCTCTCCCTCCGAAACGGAGGGAAACCCCACATCCAGGATGTGGACGCCGATGTCGGAGAGCATGCGGGCGAGCTGGTACTTGTCCTTGGGAGTGATGGAGACACCGGGCATCTGCTCCCCATCCCGCAGCGTGTCGTCGTAAACGCGAATCTTGTCCGAAGGCGGGAACTTCAGGTCGTGGGCAAAACGGCTGGGGTCGCGTGCCAGCTCGTCGAGCGGCTCCTGCAGTTCTACGGATTTGGAGTCATCCACGAGCGGTAGTCAGGCGCCGCCGCTCTTCCAGCCGCCTGCGCACCCACGGCACAAGGCCGCCCATGTGCAGCAGCTCGTTCATGAACGGCGGAAACGCCTCGCACCGGTACTCGTCGCCCTTGGTGAAGTTGCGCACGATGCCTTCCTCGAGGTCGACCTCGAGCTCGTCGCCCTCATCGACTCCCTCAGCCGCCTGCGGCGATTGCAGGATCGGGTAGCCCATGTTGATCGCGTTGCGAAAGAAGATGCGCGCATACGAGTCGGCGATCACCAGCGCGATGCCCGCGCCGCGAATCGCTACCGGAGCGATCTCCCGCGAGGATCCGCATCCAAAGTTCGAGCCGCCGATCAGGATGTCGCCCTGCGCGACGCCCGCCGACCAGCCCTCGCGGCCCGGCACGCCCTCCATCGCGTGCTTGCCGAGCTCCTTCTCGTCCAGCGAGTAGATGGCGTACTTGGCGGGGATGATCTGGTCGGTGTCGATGTTGGCGCCGAACTTCCACGCGCGCCCGCGAATGACCTTGGGAAAGGTCATGCGATTCCCGCACTCCCTCCCCGCTCGCCGGGGAGGGTCGGGGTGGGGGGATCCGGCCTGATCACGCGATCCCCGCAGGCATTTTCTTCAGCACCTCTTTAGGGTGCGTGATCACGCCCGTCACCGCGCTGGCAGCGGCCACCGCCGGGTTGGACAGATAGACCAGCGCCTTCGGGTGCCCCATGCGGCCGGGGAAGTTGCGGTTGGTCGTGCTGAGGCAAACCTCTCCCTCACCGAGCACACCCATGTGCCCGCCGAGGCACGCGCCGCACGTTGCGGTCGTCCACGCCGCACCGCTCGCGAGGAAGATGCCGATCAGCCCTTCCTTCTCGGCCTGGATCGCGACCTGGTGCGATGACGGCGTGATGATGAGCCGCACGCCCGGCGCCACCTTGTGCCCGTCGAGCACCGCTGCGGCCCGGCGCAGGTCGGTGATCCGCGAGTTGGTGCAGGAACCGATGAACACCTGGTCGAGCCTGGTGCCCGCCACCTCCGACAGGGGCGAGTAGTTGTCGGGCGACATCGGCCGCGCGACTCCGAGCTCGACCTTCTCAGCGTCGAACTCGAAGACCTTCTCGTACTCGGCATCGGAATCGGAGGTCACCGGCGTGTACGGCCGCTTCGCTCGCCCGTCGAGGTACTCCCTGGTCACCTCGTCGAACTCCATGATCCCGTTCTTGGCGCCGGCTTCGATCGCCATGTTGGTCATCGTGAGGCGGGCTTCCATGTCGATGTGCTTGAGGGCCTCGCCCGTGTGCTCCATCGCCTTCGACCGCGCGCCATCCACGCCGATCTGCCCGATCACATAAAGGATCAGGTCCTTCGCCTCGACCCATTCCTTGAGGCGGTTGTGATACACGAACTTCAGCGTCTCGGGAACGCGGAACCACAGCTCGCCGAGCGCGAAGACGCACGCGAGGTCCGTCGACCCGATGCCTGTGGCGAAATTGTTGAGCGCGCCGTAGGTGCAGCTGTGCGAGTCGGCGCCGACGACCAGCTCCCCGGGCAGGACCAGACCATTCTCGGGCAGCACCGTGTGGCAGATCCCGCCCTGCCCGACCTCGAAGTACCACTTGATCCCCATGTCGCGCGAGAACTCGCGGGTGAGCCGGCCGAGAGTCGCGCTGGCGGCGTCCTTGGCGGGCTGGAAGTGGTCCTGCGTGACGGCGACGCGCTCGGGATCCCAGATCTTTTCGGCGCCCATCTGCTCGCGCATGATCTTGCCCGCGGGCGGGATCGTGAGGTCGTGGCCCATCGCAAAGTCGACCTTGGCCAGCACGAGATCACCGGGGCGCACACTCTCGCGTCCGGCTCCGCGAGCCAGGATCTTCTCGGTCATCGTCATGCCCATTGGCGCTTTCTTAATCCCTCAGCCTTTTTGCGACGGCGTCACCGCACTCACCGGTCGACAGGTTGCCGCCCAGATCGCGCGTGCAGTCGCCCGCGCGAATGGCCGATTCGACCGCACCCTCGATCGCTTCCGCCATGTCCTCATGACCCAGGTGTTTCACCATCATAGATGCGCTCAGGATCGCCCCGATCGGGTTGACGAGCCCGCGGCCCGCGATGTCCGGCGCGGTGCCGTGCACCGGTTCGAACAGACCGCGTTTCGTCTCGGGATTGATGTTGCCCGAGGGCGCGATTCCCATGCCGCCGATGAGCTCGGCGGTCAGGTCGGACAGGATGTCCCCGAACAGGTTGCCCGTGACGATGACGTCGAACTGGGTGGGATCCCTGACGAGCTGCATGGCAGCCGCGTCCACGTAGAGGTGGCGCGTCTTGACCTTTGGATGGCTCGCGCCAACCGCCTTCCACCGCTCCTGCCAGAGAGCGCCCGCAAAAGTCATGGCGTTCGACTTGTCGACCATCACGACCTCACGCGCGGCAGCCCCGAAGGCGTACTCGATGATCCTGGTCACGCCCTTGTAGGTGTTCAGGTCCTCCTGGATCGCGACCTCGTCCTCCGTCCCGCGCTTGAAACGACCGCCCATCCCTACGTAAAGCCCTTCGGTGTTCTCGCGCACGATCAGCAGGTCGATCTTTCGCCTGTCCTCGCGCCGCAGCGGTGACAGGCGGTCGTCGTAGAGCTTGGCCGGACGCAGGTTCACGTATAGGTCAAGCTCGAAGCGCAGCCTCAGCAGCACTCCGGCCAGGTATGTCGCATCGTTGACACGCGGATCGCCGACCGCGCCGAAAAGGATGGAGTCGGCTTTCTCGAGGTCCTCCCAGGTGGCCGTGGGTATAGGCTCGCCGGTGCGCATGTACTGATCGGCGTTGACGTCGAACTCCTCGAACTCGAAGTTCGCTCCCGCCGCACGCAGCACCTTGATGGCTTCTGGGACGACTTCCTTTCCCGCGCCGTCGCAGGGCAGGACCGCGATCTTTTCAGTCATCAGGCACGTGCCGTCTCGCGAGCCAGCTCGCGCAGCCTGTAGCGCTGGATCTTGCCGGTCACGGTCTTGGGCAGCTCTGGCACGAACTCGATGAGGTGCGGATACTGGAAACGCTGCAGGCGCGACTTGCAGTGCTCCTGCAGCTCGCCGGCCAAGGCGTCGCCCGGAACAGCGTCGCCCTTCACGATCACGAATGCCTTGACCTTCGTCAATCCATCGATCGAGATGCCCACCACCGCGCCTTCGGCCACCGCGGGGTGCTCCAGCAGCACCGACTCGATCTCGATCGGCGAAACCCAGAGGCCGCTGACCTTGATCATGTCGTCGGAACGGCCTTCGTACCAGTAGAAGCCGTCCGCGTCGACCCGGTAGCGATCGCCGCTGAAGAACCACTCGCCGAGGATCGAGCGCTTGGACTTCTCGTGCTGCGCCCAGTAGAGCGCCAGGGCGCTGTCGCCCTTCACGTAAAGGTCGCCGGCCTCGCCCTGAGCCACCGGCTCCCCGGCGTCGTCAAGGATCTTCAGCTCGTATCCGGGGACGGGTTTACCGCTGGAACCAGGCCGCACGTCGTCGAGCCGGTTCGAGCAGTAGATGTGCAGCATCTCGGTCGACCCCACGCCATCGAGGATCGTCAGGCCGTAGGCGTCCTTCCAGCGGCGCCAGACCTCGGCGGGCAACGCCTCGGCGGCGGCCACGCAGTGGCGGATCGACGACAGGTCGCGGTCTTTGGCGCCTTCGAAGTTGAGGATCGCGTTGTAGAGGGTCGGGGCGGAGAAGAAAAGGGTCGGGCGTCGCTTCTCGATCGTGTCGAGCACGGTGGCCGGCGTGTGCCGCCCGGCATGCAGCACCGTCGAGGCGCCGACCCAGTAGGGCATGGAGAGGTTGTTGCCGAACCCGTACGCGTGGAAGAGGCCTGTGGTCGAGAAGGTAGTGTCCTGCTCCTTGATGCCGAGCACCTGCTCGCCGTAGGTGACGCACGTGAACGCGATGTCGTGCTGGAGGTGGACGACGGCCTTCGGCTTGCCCGTCGACCCGGAGCTGTAGAGCCAGAACGCCATGTCGTCCTGGCGGGTGGGAGCCGTCGCGATCTCGGGCCCAGGCGTGATGTGGTCGGCGCGCAGGAGGCGGGGTGCGGTGTCGGAGCGGGCGGCGGCGGGCTTGAGCTTGTCTTCGGTGTTGGCGTCGACAACCACGACGCGCGCGAGGGAGTCCTCGATGAAGTGGTCGTAGTCCTCGCTGCGCTGCAGCAGGGGGTTGACGGGGACGGGGGCGGCGCCCAGGCGGAGCGCGCCGAGGAACGCGGCGACCCAGCCGGGGCCGTCGTAGGCGGCGATCAGAACGCGCTCCTCGCGCCTGACCCCGAGGTCGTGCAGCGCGTGCGCGGCCCCGTTGGACAGCCTGAAGAGGTCGAGGTAGGTGAGGTCGCCGGAGGCGGAGTAGATGGCGATCTTGCTCCCGCGGCCGGCCTCGAGGTTCCGTTCGAGGAGGTCCGCGCCGACGTTGTAGCGGTCCGGCAGATCCAACCCCTGCATCTCAAAGGTCAGTGTAGTTTCGGGCCAGGCTGGGGTGGGTAAGGACTGTGAGGAGGGTGTTGGGGCGGCGCGGGTGGGCGGAAGGACTGCGAATAGGGCGTCGGGCGGGGCTGGGAGGTTTGAATGTGGGTCCGGAGTGAGAGCGCTCTTGCGCAACTTTCCGGCTCAATTTGCTTGACAAGCGAACGTTTGTTTGGTAGTGTGTTTTATGCTCGCGACGCAAGACGTGCAGCCTTCAGCGGGCGCTCAGGCTGCCGAAGACGTCACGTACGCACTCCGTCAGGTGGACCTCTGGCTGCTCCGTGCCTCCGATGCGGCGGCTCGCTTTGCGGCCACAGATGTCTCGGGACCGGCGCGCAAGGCGCTCAATGTCCGCGACCGGGGCTGCACCTGGCCGGGTTGCGATCGGCCGGCGAGCTGGACCTCGGGCCATCACATCCGGCACTGGTTCCACGGCGGGACGAATGACCCCCAACCTGACCTTGCTTTGCTACCGCCATCACTGGAATGTGCACGAGGGCAACTGGCAGATCGTGCGAGACGCCGACGGCCGCATCGTGACGATCCCGCCGACCGTGACATTTGGATTGCCAAGAGGGCCGGATTAGCCCCTGTTAAGGGCGTTCTCCCCGCCGAAATTGATAACAACTATCCAGCTCGTGGGCAGACGCAGTCGAACGATTACCCGCCGACGCCAAAGAAGGCAACTTCTCGAGAGGTTAATCGGCACTCTCGCTAAACGCGACTTGCTCATGCTCGAGTTTTGCCGGTTGGCGGCGGAGTTCTCGGATAAGCGCGACTACGACACTGCGGTTGAGTGGTTAACCCAGAACTGTCACATGACAGAAGACGATGCCGCCGACTCAATCGCTATCGGGCGGCGTCTCATGTCACCGCCTGCTTCCCGGGTAGAACTCCCGCCTACTGCCTGACTACCGCCGCGGCTCCCTTCCGTAGCACGTACTTCTGGATCTTGCCTGTCGCCGTCTTCGGCAGCTCCTGCACGAACGTCACGCTGTGCGGCGCCTTGAAGTGGGCCAGGCGTTCGCGCGTGTACGCGATCAGCTCCGGCTCGGTCGCCGTGGCACCCGCTTTCAAAACGACGTACGCGTGCGGGGCCTCTCCCCACTTCTCGTGAGGCAGTCCGACGATGGCCGCCTCCTGCACGGCTGCGTGGCGCAGCAGCACGCCTTCCACCTCGAGCGACGAAATGTTCTCTCCCCCGCTGATGATCACGTCCTTGATCCGGTCTCGTATCTCGACGTAACCGTTCGGGTGGATCACAGCCGCGTCGCCGGTGTGGAACCAGCCGTCGCCCATGACCTTCTTCGTGGCCTCGGGGTCGTTGTAGTAGCCCTGCATGATCACGTTTCCACGCGCGACGATCTCGCCCAGCGTCGCCCCGTCGGCCGGCACATCCGTTCCTTCGCCGTCCACCACGCGCAGCTCGCCCGATGTGATGAGCTCAACGCCGGTCAAGGCCTTCAGCACACCCAGCTCTGTGGCGCCCAGCTTCTTGTGCTCCGGCCGCGGCTCGCAAATCGTGATGAAGGGCGCGGTCTCAGTCAGGCCGTAGACCTGCGTCACCTCCCAACCGAGATCGCCTTCCATGCGCTCGATGGTCGCGGCGGCAGGCGCCGCGCCGGCGGTGATGACGCGCACGCCTTTCGGCACCTCGCCTCGCACGCCGGCCGGGGCGTTGGCGAGCGCGATCAGGATGGTCGGCGCCGCACACAACCAGCCGACCTTCTCGTTGCGGACCAGCTCGAAGACTCGAGCCGGCTCCACCTTCGGCAGGCAGATGTGCGTGCCTCCGACCGCGGTGATGATCCAGGTGAACGTCCAGCCGTTCGCGTGGAACATCGGCAGCGTCCACAGGTAGCGGTCGCCGACCGTGATGTGAAAGTGAACGAGCGTGCCGACGGCGTTGGCCCACGCGTTGCGGTGCGTGATCATGACGCCCTTCGGCTTGGCCGTCGTGCCGCTTGTGTAGTTGATGGTGAGGAGATCGCTCTCGGCGATGTCGGGTCGCTTGAAATCAGCATTCGCCGACGCCAACGCAGCTTCGTACTCGATCCAGCCCTTGCGGCCGCCGGCGCTGCCCAGCGACACGAAGTGCTCTACTCCGCCGAGCTGGTCGCGGACGCCGTCAATGGCGTCCAGGTAGTCCGGGTAGACGCATAGCACCTTGGCGCCCGAGTGCGATGTGATGTAGACGAAATCCTCAGCGGTCAGGCGATAGTTGATCGGCACGAGGACGGCGCCGATCTGGGGCACGGCGTAGAACGATTCGAGCTGCTCGTGCACGTTCGGAGCGATGTAGGCGACACGGTCGCCCTGCTTGACGCCCATCCCCTGCAACGCGGAAGACCAGCGGTCGCAGCGATCAAAGAACTGCTCGTAGGTGAGTCGAAGGTCTCCGTCAACCACGCCTTCCCGGTCGCCATACAGCTTCCGCGAACGTCGCGCGAACTCCAGAGGTGTCAGCGGGGTCTCCATGCGGCCTCCTTCCTTACGGGTTGAGCATCAGGGCGAAATCAGCTGCCTGGATGCCGCCCACGAATGCGCTGTGTGCCCTGGGTTCGAGCTCCACGGACCGCTCATACACGAACGCGTAGACATTATCGATCGTCCAATCGCCATAGCCCTGGATGCGCAGGCCGTAACGCAAGCCCTCGTCCTTGAGTCCGCGCGAGTAAAGGTCCAAAGCGCGGGCGTGGATCGTCTTCAGGATCTCGAGCTGCATCGTCAGCTCGGCGATGGTCCTGGCGTCGCCCTCCGCCTCGACCAGCCGCTCGACCTGTGTTTCGAGGTCGGCGATCTCCTTCTGGTAATCGTCCACCCCACGGACGAGTCTACCGCCGGTGTGGTAGGGGCGAGGCCGAAAACCTCGACGAGAGATTCGGCGATCCAGGTGGCCCAGATCCGGGTGAAGCTCCGGGCAGCGGAGCGAGCGCATCGTCCATGCGTGAGCGAGCAGCGCAAGAGCTGAACCCGGAGATGGGCCGCATGGGCGCCGAAGATCCGTCGACGGCCTTTTCGGCCGCGCCTCTAGTGAATGAGGTAGTGCGTGGCTACCGTGCCGGCGATCAGGATGGCGATGATGTTGACCACCTTGATCATCGGGTTGATGGCCGGTCCGGCGGTGTCCTTGTTGGGGTCGCCGACCGTGTCGCCGGTCACCGCGGCCTTGTGCGCCTCGGATCCCTTGCCGCCTAGGTGGCCTTCCTCGATGTACTTCTTCGCGTTGTCCCATGCCGCCCCACCGCTCGTCATCAGAATGGCGAGGAACAGGCCCGTCACGATCGCCCCGAGCAGCATTCCGCCGAGAGCTCGCGGGCCGAGGATGAAGCCAACCGCCAGCGGCGCGATCACCGGGATGACGCCCGGCAGGATCATCTCGCGTTGGGCGGCTGCGGTGACGATGCGCACCGCCGTCCCGTACTCGGGCTTGCCGGTCCCTTCCATGATCCCCTTGATCTCGCGGAACTGGCGCCGCACCTCCTCGACCACCAGGCCCCCCGCACGCCCGACCGCCAGC
>Ga0185299_10007289_pt1 | contig 11401 bp, 8 predicted proteins | sample PaiPotPPA55metaG_FD_128002 | JGI IMG/M metagenome (GOLD analysis project Ga0185299, IMG submission 128002) | Iron sulfur acid spring bacterial and archeal communities from Banff, Canada, to study Microbial Dark Matter (Phase II) - Paint Pots PPA... ...
CATAATTTCAAGGTAATGATTGAACGAGCGATCAAGCCAGTGATTAAGGACCTCTTGACTCGATTCCCCGCGGTTGGGCTTCTCGGGCCTCGCCAAGTCGGCAAAACCACGCTGGCCCTTTCGCTGGCTTCCGAGCTGAAAGAAAGCTCCATCTACCTTGACTTGGAACTGCCGTCGGACCGGGCGAAACTGTCGGATCCAGAACTCTATCTCGGACAACACGAGGAAAGTCTCGTGATCTTGGATGAGATTCATCGTCTACCCGGCATCTTCAAGACGCTTCGGAGCCTCATTGACAGAAGACGCCGCAAAGGGAATCGTCGTGGGCAGTTTCTGCTCCTAGGTTCTGCTTCGATGGATCTACTTCAGCAATCGGCCGAAACATTGGCAGGACGCATCACGTACCAGGAACTACGGCCGTTCTCCGAGTTGGAGATTGCGGATGTCAGACCAGACGCGGGAGACCAACTCTGGGTGCGGGGTGGCTTTCCGGACAGTTTCCTTGCAGCGGATGACAAAGAAAGCTTCGAATGGCGGAGCGCTTTCATCCAAACCTATTTGGAGAGAGATGTGCCCGCTCTCGGACCCAGAATTCCAGCCGAGACTCTGCGTCGATATTGGCAGATGCTGGCTCACAATCAGGCGCAAATGCTGAATGCCGCACAGTTGGCGAGCGGACTTGGGGTGAGCGGTCACACCGTGGCCCGTTACCTCGACATAATGGTGGATCTTCTGCTGGTTCGGCGGTTGCCACCTTGGTCGTCAAATGCAAAGAAACGCCTGGTGCGAACACCGAAAGTCTTCGTCCGAGACAGTGGTCTTGTCCATGCTTTGCTTGGCATCCGCGAGCGCGAGGAACTTCTGGGACACCCTATCGTCGGGGCAAGTTGGGAGGGAATGGTCATTGAAAATGTACTGGGTGCGCTACCGGCTAGCGCTCAGACATCCTTCTACCGAACATCTGTAGGCGCCGAGATCGACCTCATCATTGAATTTGGCGCAAAGGATCGGTGGGCGATCGAAGTTAAGCGATCCATTGGAAACCCTGCACCGACCAAAGGGTTCTACATCGGATGTGAAGACATCAGAGCAACCCGGCAGATCGTGCTTTATCCTGGCACGGAGAGATACAAGTTGGACCCAAAGACAGAAGTGATGTCCCTGGAAGTGCTTCTACGCAAAGAACTGCACCGAGCCAAGTAGCCTAAGACCATTACAGAGCGTTACGTGAAGATGCAGGAGCGCAAGAAAGTGGCTCCCCGGGCCAGATTCGAACTAGCAACCCTTCGGTTAACAGCCGGGGCTGCGAAACTCTAAATGCCTTATTCGGCGTCGCTTACGACCGAAGCACCTTAAATCCCGATCCTCAGTTGGGCAACCTTTGGGCAACCTATCGAGAGAGCAAGGACAGTGGAATCGAAAATTGAATCTACGGTCAGTGAATGGTCAGTAGAAACACTGATGTCTCTCTCTTCACTTCTTTTTCCTGACCTTCTTAGCAGGAAATTCCAGCGGGAGTTCATCACCTTCGACGGGACGATTTCCCTTGCCCACGCGAGCAAGAATCCGGCTGACCCTAGCCGGATCGGCGCGTCGCGCGCGTTCCTCAAAGTACTCTTCCGTGCGCATTGCAGAAACCTTTTCCGCGAGTGCGAGGGTGATCAGCTGGTTGAGAGCCACGCCTTCCGATTCGGCAGCCTTGTCCTCTATAGTCCGCGAACGATTTCCCCGGGCCGCAGCACCGAACAGCGAAAACGTGCCGCCACAGGTTTAAAATCCCGCGCGTTGAAAGTGACGATGGCATCCGCGCGACCATTGATCGCCGTTTCCAGAACCATCTCGTCATTCGGATCTGGTAGCATCGGCCGTGTGCGAATCATTAATTCGACTCTCTTCCCGACCGAAGCTAGTTCGTCCAGCACAGCGGATACATCTTCTCTGCTCGCTCCGCTTGCGGTAAGGTGTTCTGGGCGAGTCAAGACTGATTCGTACTCCAACATTAAGGAAGTTCTTCGGGATCGAACCCTGTGATTTCGAGATTGCCGCCGTAAATCTCCATACCTGTCGATTCTAGTTCCAGGATATAGGAACTCACGCGAACTCGCCCAGAGCGCTGTGCCGCCAGCGCTAACTTTCTGTTAGTCGTGGTTCATCGCAAAAGGATGGCCCGTTTGGGCCAAGAGAATCGTCGGATTATCCTTCAGCACCCATGCCTCCCTGGGGCGCGGCAAGCGTGGAACGAGTCCCTATTATTCTAGAAAGTGCAAAGCCCAACGCAGAATCTGCTTCGGGGATGGCGTCGGTAAGGTCGTTTCGCACGTTAGCTTCAAGGGCGGAGATCCGTGAGAATTGAAAGTGTCACAAGTGGTACAGCAGAAGTGAAGAATATGGCTCCCCGGGCTGTACGATCTGCGAACTTTTGGGTTTCAGTTTCCGCTTCTCCGCCGGAAGAAAAGAACTCACTGATCCCTCGGAGTTGTCCCAACCGGCGTAATCCTCATCAGGGAGACGGATTATAGATTCTCGAGCCGACCTAGGGACTTTCTCTTGGCCCGTGCAAATCCGCGCTCGGCAGCACTCGAAAGGGTTTGTTCTTGCCCCAGCGATAGATTGCGAAATCCCGATCCAGCGTCAGAATATCCGCAGTCCCAAACTGGTCCGCCAAAAGAATCAGGCAGGCATCTGCAAGATCAATCTTCCGATCCTTGTATTTTCGCAATAATTGTTTGACAGCAGCAGTTTCTCGGGAAAGCTGAAAAGGAACCTGGAAAATCCCAGCAGCGATGTTCTCGATCACCGCCTCCGACGCACCCGACAAGTTCCGCAACAAATAGCAACTCTCTGTAATGACGGCTTCGCAAGTAACCAGCGGCGCCTGCACTTCTCGAATCGTCCGAGCACACGTCTTGTGAAGACTCTCGCTGCGGTCCAGCAACGCAACGATGAAACCGGTGTCCAGCAGGACCGGCTTCATCGCCCAAAATTCCGTAGATGTTTTTTGTTCGATCCCAGGTCCGGCACACCGGATTCGAACTTACCCAGACCGATGATGCCCGGCTTCTTGCGCCGCAAATAACTCGCTTCGAGGACACGCAGCCCCTCGCGTACCACCCGCGAAGGAGTCCAGCCGAGTTCCCGTACCAGAACTGCAAGCCTCTTCCGCGATCGGTCGTCCAGCCTGGCTTGAATTGCGAATCGCATGCACCAATTGTACTACAGGGGGCCATTTGTATGACATATAGAAATTCGCATTTTCGTGCGGGCCGCTAGCCTGCCCTGACCGCGAGAAGATCTAGGAGTCCAAGGCGGCAGGAGAACTTCCGGAACTTGACAACCAACGTCGGCCTGGTCCCACCGCGTTGGTTGCCAAATTAGTGAAGCGCGCGAAGCCTGTGCGGAGAACTTTACCTTCTACAGCAGGTCATTGAAAATACGGCGCAAAAATGCAGAGTATCATGAACTCGTTTCTTTCAAGTCTTTCGCAAACGAGAGCCTGAGCGTGCGGCAATTTACAATGTGCCGAGAAATAGGAACCTGGCTCCCCGGGCTAGATTCGAACTAGCAAGCCTTCGGTTAACAGTTGCGGCGCTTGATTTATCTACTGAGTGCGATTGTTTCCTATCGTGTTGTCTGTCCGCATGGATATTGACGATTTCTCACCTGCGCGTTCTGCGACGGATTGCTACTGTTTTCGACGAAGGTGGGGCACAAAATAGGGCACAGTTCCCGGATGGCAAACTGTCAAAGAATCGAAGTCGTTCGCGTTGGCGAGTACTGGATGCGAGTGCCCCAAGAGTTCGTCACCAAGCTGGAGCAGCGTGGGACTGGGTACACCGTCCGCCGCATTGTTACCGCGACATGCATTGAGGTTGGTCGCTTCTGTTACCGCTTCAATGGGGAACGCCAATCAAGAGACGGCTGGATCACAAATTGCGCGGCTGATCGGAGGTCCGAATGGCAGAAATGGGCGGCACTGTTGAACGAACCGTTAGCATTCGAGACGTCGTCAACGCCACGAGCAACTTGGTCACCACTGCGGCGACCGGCAACATTCAGAGCTGGGCAACAAATGGAGAGCTGGGCTACAGCGGCCATGGAGGACTCGCAACAGTCGCATTCTGTGAATCCGGCTGCAACACTTTATCGCTAAGGACCAGGGGGTGTTTGAATTCCTATAAATGCTGAAGCCACACAGCCCCAACTTCGAATTCCTCCCGGTGTGGAGGTGGTCGCTGTAAAGACGAACGTTAAGGGACTCGCGGTGGGATTGTTAATGTGAGCGAAGGCGTTGTCCATATCGAGCCGGGATGGACCAGTTCCGGGTGGGGCATCATGGTTATCGAAAGCATTTACAACCGAGTCGAGAACATAACCAGCCCCTTCTACCGAGTTGATAGTATGAAAGTCTATGGCTCCGACCATGAGGATCAGTTCATCGGGGTTTGCGGGACTGAATGACGCCATGGTCACCGGCCCAGCGCTCTGCTGGTCTCCGAAAGCAGCGCTCGAGGTATCGTAAGGAGAAGTTGTTGCTCCAGCTATATCATACAGGACAAGATTGCAGTCCGCAGCACAGGCCTGGGTTAAAGCTGTACTGATAGACGACAGATCTGGCCCGGTCTTCGCATTCGCGGCGTATAGTATTTGAGCTGCGGTCGGGCTTATGTTGGTATCACCCGGAATACTTGCGGCAGAGACCCAATTATTACCGTTGCTGTCGTTAATTGTCGAAACGAAGCTTGTCTTGGCGGTGAACATTGCGACAAGCAGATTCCCGCTTGAAGGGAATGCGAGAGTCACAGGTGAGCTGTGACTCCGCCACGCCACCATTTCATGCTGTATGTGGACAATACGAATGCCGTACTGCGGAGGTGGAGTACCCGCTTGCGCCGATTTCAAGGCGAGCGAAACCGAACTCCAGGTATCCGAACCGCTTGCTGAAAAGGTGGGGTTAATCGCGCCCGCCGCACTTTGAACCATGTATTGGTCAGCGGAACCTGTCTGAAGATCAGATGAAAGAAGGGTGAATCCGGGTCCAGAATTGATGCTGTTGCCATTAAACATCGCGCCATAATTGATGTCCATAGCCGATACATCACCCCCCCATTCGTAGATTAAATCCCCATCGGCCGTCGTGGTGATCGTACCCACCGTTGTCGATGAAGAATTAACGCTGCTACCGTCAAACGCAGAGACGGCGGCAACATTATAGAACTCGGACAGCACCGCTTGTGGGAATCCCGCATTTCCATTGGGTCCTCCAAGGCCGCTAAACGCTATGGTAATTGTTTGGGTGGCGTGAAGAACGTTCAGCGCATAATAAGTGCTCATTCTTGTGGACACCGGCGCACCACTGGTGCTGTTCATAACTGTCGGCCCAACAACCCAATTATTGCCTTCGTTGTCGCCCACGAGTGCAATTGAACCCGCTCCGTTAAACCGAAGACCGAGTACCAAGGCATTACCGGCCCCGGCCGGGTTTGGAAGACTGATTGTAAGCGTGGTCACAAACTGGTTATCCATGCCGCTCGCAACGTGCTGGACGAGAGTCGGCACCGCGAGCGTAGGAGCGTAACTGAACCCATTGGTCAGTCTTCCGCTCTGTCCCCCGACCGTCACGGTCACCGCTCCCGCGCTGCCTGCCGGCGTCCTAGCCGTGATACTTGTACTGCTCACCACTACTACGTTGGTCGCCACCGCTCCGCCAAACGTCACCGTCGCTCCTGCGACGAAGTTCGTCCCTGTGATCGTGACCGCCGTCCCGCCCGCCGTTGACCCGCCATTCGGCGTTACGCTGCTCACGATCGGCGGAGCGATGTAACTGAATCCGTTGGTTAAGCTTCCCCTCTGCCCGTTTACCGTTACTGCTCCCGCGCTCCCCGCCGGAGTCGTCGCCGTGATGGTTGTACTGTTCACCACCACCACATTGCTCGCCGCCGCTCCGCCAAACGACACCGTCGCTCCTGCGACGAAGTTCGTCCCTGTGATCGTGACCGCCGTCCCGCCCGCCGTTGACCCATTGTTCGGACTAACAGTGCCCACCGTCGGCACCACTGGAGCGGCCCCGGCTCCTTTTAACGGAACGATCACGCCAAACCAAGGAGTGCTTCCCCCAGTCCAGGTTGTCGTTGCTGTTTGGATTCCGGTTGCTGGCGCTGCTTTTGCTTCGGAAACCATTCCCGGCGTAACGCTAGGAGCCACGGTTATTCCGGTATATCCCGTGCCGGGACTAGCGGTGAAACTACAGCAGGGCACCTCGGTTACAGCGAATATCAGATCATTAGCGTTAACTGTTGAGCCGCTGGTGGTGATAGTGGCCGTAGTTCCACCAGTTGAATTTCCTGCCTGCCCAAAATTGTCCACATTTTCAAAGCAAGCGCTTATTGGCGAACAGGACGCCGCCAACGATCCGGCCTTCCATTCGGTGATATTTAACTGCAAGTAACTTAGGCTGGGGTTGCTCGGGGTCACGGTGAAGGATGTCACTCCGGATGGTATGCCTGGACAGTACCAGACATAATGCTGCTGAAAATCGCCGCTACCTTGCCCGGCCCCATTGGCATTTGTAATAAACGGACTATGAGGACTTGCGACAAAACACGATTCCGTCGCATTGATATTGTCACCAATAGTTGCGGTTACGCCGGAGATTGAACTATTGCATTCGGAATTGAAACACCACGTAGCCCAGGCAATAATACCGTTGCTGGGAGATGGGCTGTAATTGACTCGTACATTCGCCCCCGTAGAGACATCGTTGTAGGACTCCCCGCAGAGTGTAAAATTGCCAGTTGCCAGATTTTGCATACAAGTACCGATGGTATAACTGGCGCTTCCCACGGCGCTGTTGGTAAAGCCGTTTTCGGTGCCGATCGCTTTAAGCGTTTCCGAGGTGCTGACCATGACGCTTCCCCCGTCCGCCAGCGCGGTGCCAGTCGAGCATGTGCCCGGTGTGTTGGCCGCCGGGGTGCTTCCGTTCGTGGTGTAGCAGATCGTCGCCCCGCTGGTCGTAGAGGTGATGCTCACAGATTGCGCGGAACCGTAAGTGCCAGCGCCGGGTTTGAAGGTCGGGGTCGCTACCATCACTGTCGCAATGTAGGTGAACCCGTTGGCCAGACTCCCGCTCTGCCCGCTTACCGTCACCGTTATCGTCACCGCTCCGGCGCTTCCCGCCGGTGTATTCGCCGTGATCGTCGTGCTGTTCGCTACCACAACGCTGGTTGCTGCTGCCGCTCCAAACCTCACCGTGGCCCCTGCGGCGAAGTTCGTTCCGGAGATCGTGACTGCCGTCCCGCCCGCCGTTGACCCGCCATTCGGCGTTACGCTGCTCACGATCGGCGGAGCGATGTAACTGAATCCACTGGTCAAGCTTCCGCTATGCCCATTTACCGTCACCGTTACCATTACTGCTCCCGCGCTCCCCGCCGGAGTCGTCGCCGTGATGGTTGTACTGTTCACCACCACCACATTGCTCGCCGCCCTCCCCCCAAATGTCACCGTCGCTCCTGCGGCGAAGTTCGTCCCTGTGATCGTGACTGCCGTCCCGCCCGCCGTCGTCCCGCCATTCGGCGTTACGCTGCTCACCGTGGGGAGAGTTGTGCCTGCGCGGAATGCGACCATCTGCATAATCCACGACCCCGACGAGACTTGCGCAGTAGCACTGTAACTTCCAGTAGCTGACACCACCCGATCTTCAAGAATATCTGAGTCTGGTTTTGTGATTACACGGCTTGTATATCCCGATCCTGGCCCAGTCGTTCTCTGTTGCACCAGGTTAGCGCCAACCAATAGATCGTTCGCATTCTTCGTGGTCACTGGACCGCTGCTGCTTGATGTGCCGCTTCCCTGAGCCGCAGCAACCACGTCGACTGGAGCCGCCGTGGCGATCCCGCTGTACTCGGCAATGCGAATATCAGGATAGGCTGCCGCGGTGCCGAACGTCACCGTCATTATATTCCCGCTTGGCGCGGCTGCTGCGATGTTGCTGGCATAATAAATCGCCTGTGTGGCGACGCCGGCTTGAACCGTCGGCCCAACCGCCAGCGTATACACATTTCCTTTGGAATCCGTCACCGAATTAACTTGGGCGGTGGAATCGCTCCAGCCGACAACTATGACGTTGAGGTCACCCGCTGTCTGCGCCTTCGTATAAGTTACTGACACGGACGTTCGCGCCTGCCGAGGAACTGCGGAGTTAACCTGCACGAATGTGATCGAGGCCACTTGTGCTTTCACGAGGACTCCGCCGAGGAGTAGGGAAAGCGCCAGAACAATAGGCAAGCGGATGGCAGACTGGAGCAGGATAAACACCCCGCGATTCAACCTATTCCGCATGTATGCTGTTCTTTCCCGCCGAGAGGACTGTCATGTTGGGCGCCTCATCATTGCCGGATCTTTCGGTGCGGGACATAGGGCCCAGGCGCAATCATCGGCGTTTGTGGGGAGGATGTCCGCGCCCCGACTCGGCGATACAGTTTCCCGCCACTTTTCCGAGAGTTTTAGATCCGCCTAGAAGTCACCGAGGCGCAAATCTTACTTACAGTATCAGGAACTGGCTTTCGCAATCGATCTGATTTCCCCTCGGTTGTGTCCGAGGATAAACCGGCGGTCTCAATGGGTCGACACAACACTTGTTCGAAGTTTACTCGCAGGGGTCTGAAAGCCTAAGGTTTTTCTCCGTCAATTCCACGCAACGTCCGCTTTTGAGCAAACCGGCGACTCGGCGCCTGTCGCCAAACACCACGCAGTAGCGCAACCCTTCCATCAGGAGCAACGAATTCCATTCGCAAAAGCTGATCGTTCGCGATCTGTTCTTTAGAATCGAGACCACTTCGAGCTGCGGCCAGCAAACCTCTTCCACCAAATTCCGGAACCGCCGCCCTCTCGCGCGCGCCCGATTGAGACTTGCGTTCCGATAGTTCTGGAACGATGCGTCGTCATGCCACTTTGCTCTCAGCTCAACCGCAATGTCCAAGTCGTTCAGTCGCTTCGTGTCGGACAGATAGCTGCCAAACACAACTACAGATTCCACGCTGTGCGCCAGTTCCTGCCGGCCGTTCACCACCCTTACCCGATCCAGAAACTTACGCAGAACCTCTTCGGCGGAAGCACGAGTCACCGGCTTGCCTGCCTTTGCCATTCCCAGCGCATTTCCCCTGATGGTCGTCTGGTAGGAGACCATCTTCTTGTCATGCTGAAATTCGCACCGGCTGATCATTTCGAGTTTTAGCAACTCGGTGAGGAGCTTTTCTGCCTGCCTCTTCGTCACGGACAATTCGTCCATGACCGTTGCGTAGTTCACTTGTTCGCTTCCAAATCGCTGAAAATACCTGCGGAGTTGCAAGCCGTCCACGCCTGCGATTCGATCGCCCCGGTTCAGTCTCATTTCCATCCCCTGTGGTTTCGTGCCATGCCGTTTTCGATCATCATCGTTCGCCAATCCCGACGACGAACCCTTGCACCGCCTCAAAGCCGTCCGACAGATTCGTCTTGAGACCACATTCCCCGGCTAACGCCTCAAAGGTGGGCTTCCATTCCGCTGGCGGCGGCTCGAGTTTACAAGGAACATCGTGCGTCGCCCTTTTCTCGAACGTTGTTGCGATCGCTGATGCCACCCTGCGGTTGTCTAGGTTTCCCTGCTCAATCAAGAGCAGCATGTCGATGAGGTCTTTCGTTCTTGTATTCACACGCCCTCCGCGCGGCAAGGAATACGCGTGCAGTTTCTCCGCGAACTGCTGCTCTCGCGAGATGACCGGAACGGAGGGCGGCGTGATACCCGCAAACCGCAGCCAGTCGCGCCCCTCGACCACATCCACAGGCTCAAGCACTTCATCACCGATCCCGACATCCACGTGAAACCGCGCGAATTCTCTTCCATCCATCCGCGCTTCGACCGGATAGCGGCTACCGCCCTCCGGAGCTCCGTCAAGATTTTCGCTCGCCTGCCCTATTAGAAATTCAAAATAGTCCTTGAACTCGATCGATGCAGATTCCTGAAGCATCGCCCGCACTTGATTTTGCCGTTCGCCCGGATCTTTCGACAGCCGCCATCCGTCGTACAGCGTCAGGTCGATGTCCTTCGTCGTCTGTGCCGCGCGGATCCGCAGTTCCATCGCATACCCGCCCTTGCGGATCCACGGATACTTCGCCTCGCTTCGCTTTGGAAATAGCCTCGCCAATAGGCGGTCAAAGGCGACCTACCTGCGCAACCGCTGGAGGTCCGTCCGTTCGTCGTAGGCGCGGGACTGCAGCCTTGCCTCCAAGGCCGCGCGGAATGCTCCCGCCGTTTTGTATTCTCTTGCTTCATCCGTCACAAGCGTTGTCCCGCGAGTTCTCGAAACGAATCTTGCAGCTTATCGTGCGGCAGAGAATCGATCTGTTGCTTGCGGATGAGTCCCCGGCGCAGCGCCTCCTCGATGGCTTGTCCAATTTGAGTCTTGTCCACCCGCCCAGTTTCGAGCACATCCAGAATTGTCCTCAGTGGACGCGTCACTTTCACGCCGTGCGCGTCCTGCGCGTCGCCCTCGTTGAGATCTGCGCGGTGCAGCACCAGGATTTCCGGGATTTGACTATTTCGTCGGAACTTCTTTGGTACCGTCATGTGTAGTTTCGAAGGCATGATGTCCGAGAGTTCGTGAAGGCTCAGTGCGGTTTCGTGGCTATAGGTTCCTTCTGGAATTTCCCTGCGATTCTGAGACCACAGATACCACAGCATGAGATCCGGACGCTCCGCAGGCGGGAAATCGGCGAGCCGGTAAATGCCGCGACGGACCCTGATCCAGTTGCCCGCCTTGACGTGGTAGGCGTGGGTCTTCTCCGCAAGCCCCCCACGAATCGCTTGCTTGGTCGTGAAGAATCCTTGTTGCGACTGAGCTGTTTCGTAGAGCCGCCTTGCGGCTTCTTTGTACAGTCTGGCCATTGCACAATACCCCTACTTTCTTAGGGGATTATGCAATAGGATCATGTCTCAAAGCAATCCTTATGTAAGGACTATTCTATCGCGAAACTCTGTATCTGACTGTACATACTAGACTTAGCCATGCAATCCTAAACGCACTTCTGATTAGAACCTGCGCCTGAGCGTCCGCTTCTTCTGCCAAGGCTCTCCGCTTAGCTCCGATGAACGCCAACCCCCGCGGCCTTGCAACACGGAGCGGTGATGAAAAGCAAACGCCCTTCGTGGAGGGCAAAACCCGAAAACACGAAGGAGCGAACAATGCAAACTGAACGAGCAGAGCTGTATTTCCGGCAAGGCAGCTCCGACAAGGTGTACCACTAGGAGCGTGTCCAAGAATTGACTTTTTTTGAGCTGATCCTCGGCGCGAAGGCGCCGTATAGGGCTATGGGGTACAGTGTGCGTACCCTAACGATGGAACCGCTCCTATGGTTGGCATTCTCGAGA
>Ga0185299_10007290_pt1 | contig 11401 bp, 8 predicted proteins | sample PaiPotPPA55metaG_FD_128002 | JGI IMG/M metagenome (GOLD analysis project Ga0185299, IMG submission 128002) | Iron sulfur acid spring bacterial and archeal communities from Banff, Canada, to study Microbial Dark Matter (Phase II) - Paint Pots PPA... ...
AGCGCGGCATGAACACGCAGATTTCGCGGGAGCCGCGCATGCCGCTCAGCACCGGGCTATTGGGCGTTCTCCTCGCACATGCATGCCCACATTGCGGGCAGCCGAATGAACGAACGGGAGCCGCATTTCAAAACGTTGGCGCACTATTTATGCGGGTCTTGCGGACAGAAGGTGTTGATGACCTACTACGACAAAATCCGGCTCTTCGAGGCGAATGCTGACCGAGAGGCGCTATAAGGCGCACGCAATATTAGAAACTCGGAAAGAGCGCGCTGAGCGGTATCGGCGAGAAACTGCGCGCCTCCGCTCCGAGGCCCAGGCCCTACACGACCCCGAATTATTACGGCAGTTTCTAGACGTCGCTTCGCAATACGAATCACTGGCCGCGACCACGGAAGGCCTCGATGCTTGCTGAGCGTCTTGCTCCTACCGCCGCCGCGTACGTTTTTGACGTCAATCAAGGCGGATGACGTTGCACCGCCATAAGTTGGGCGCATGGCTGAAGACCTGGTCGATACTGCGCTCGATACCATGATTTTTCTGCGGAACGTGGCGACACAAATTCGCGATGTTGCAGCGGGAGTGAGTGACGAACCAGCGATTGCACAGCAGCTTCGTTGCATGGCCGTTCAATGCGAAACCGAGGCGACTGAGCTTTCCGAGCGGTTCGGGATCGTACCGTTACCCGCAGCAAGATAGAGCGCGCTCGGGAGCGCATCGTATTCCCCGAGCCAGCCCACAGCGCGCCCAGCCAGCGCGGGAGTCTTTATTGCCCCGCTACGCCTCAGCCGAACGCCACCGACTCGCACGGACGGCCTTGCTATGCCGTTTCCGGCGATCGTTGCGCGCAGGGCCAACCGACCCTGGGAGGCTGATGCGCAGCAACCCCAGGGCCGGCGGGCTTCCGGGTACCCGCAGGAGATTTGACGGCAGTGCCCCGGAAAGCCCAGCAGCGTCGCCATCCTCTTTCAAGCTGAGCATCGGGTATTCGCTCAGCCTCGGCTGGCTGCTGGGTAGGGCAACGCTACGCGCTTGCGAATCAACTTCACTGACATCCGTCAAGTTCGCCGCATCTAGCCCCGTCGGCTCGCTGGAACAATCCAGGGCGGCGGTGGGGGTCAAGTCTTGGAGCTAGCTGTCTCGCCGAGCGACCCCGATGCCCCTTGCTCGAGCGTCCGCTAGCGCCCAATCCCGCGCGGCTTTCCGAACATCAACGCTCGCGCCGCAGCCAGGGCATTCCATCCTGAGGTCTGGCTTCTTTCGCGTCGACCGGAAATCCAACTGGCTCACCGGGATATTCGCGCCGCAATGCGGGCACGGCACGGAAAGGATCTGTCGGGCCATGATGTTTTTACACAATACGGACACGATACGGATTAAAATGATTTGTTTGTGTCTATTCTCTAAGTGTTTGAATTTATGGGGCGAGTGATGGGGCTCGAACCCACGACATCCAGATCCACAATCTGGCGCTCTAACCACCTGAGCTACACCCGCCGCCGGCGATGGAGGTAGCGATTTCGCGGTGCAGCGTCAAGCTTGGCCCGGCCCTCAAGGCGGGCTGGCACGGCCGCCTGGTTGCTCTAAACTGGCCCCGTAAGGCGCCCCGGGTATGGTGGGGCTGCCGAGTGGGAGTGGAGCGATGCAGGCGGATTTCATTATCATCGGTGCCGGCTCGGCCGGCTGCGTTCTCGCCAATCGGCTGACCGAGGATCCCAAGACGCGGGTGCTCTTGATCGAGGCGGGCGGGCGCGATTGGAACCCGCTGATCCATATTCCGGCCGGCTTCATGAAGATGCTCGACCACCCGACCTTGACCTGGGGGTTCAGGGCCCAGGCGAATGAGGAGCGCGAGATCATTTATCCGCGCGGCCGAGTGCTCGGCGGCTCCTCCTCGATCAACGGTCTCATCTACATCCGCGGCCAACCCGAGGATTACGACCACTGGGCCCAGCTCGGCAACCGCGGCTGGTCGTGGGACGACTGCCTGCCGTTCTTCAAGAAAGCCGAGCGCTGGGGCGAGGGATCGAGCGAGGTGCATGGCACGGAGGGGTACCTGCACACCTCCGCTATGGACCGCTCGCCGATCTGCGCGAAGGTCATCGAGGCCGGCGTTCAACTGGGGCTCGAATACCGCGAGGACGTCAACGATTTGCCGGCCGGCGCCGGTCCCAGCGTCGGCTGGTGCCAGCAGACCCGCGGCGGGCGCCGGCGCGCCAGCACCGCGCGCAGCTATCTGCGCCCGGCCTTGAAGCGGCCGAACCTGCAGCTCGTGACGCACGCGCTCGTGCACCGCATCGTGTTCAACGGCAAGCGTGCGATCGGCGTCGATTTCTCGCGGCACGGCCGGGTCGAGCGTGTGCTTGCGCAGCGCGAGGTGATCCTGTCGGCGGGCGCGGTGTGCTCGCCGCATCTGCTGCAGCTCTCCGGGGTCGGCGACCCTGAGCATCTAGCGAAGATCGGTGTCGAAACCGAGCACGCGCTGCCCGGCGTCGGCCGCAACATGCAGGACCATTACGTCGCGCGGGTCACCTACCCCATTCACGGCATGGCGACGGCCAACGAACGCGCGCGCGGGCTGCCGCTCGCCGCTGAAGTCATGCGTTACCTGGTCACCGGCAAGGGGATGCTGACCTACAGCGCTTCGCTGGTCGCCGCCTCGGTCAAGATATTGCCGGAATCGGCCACTCCCGACGTGCAGATCTCGTTCGCGCCGGGCAGCTTCAAGGATGGTCAGATCGGCGCGCTCGAGGAGGCGCCTGGACTGACCGGCGGCCCGTGGCAGATGCGGCCCCTGTCGCGCGGCTATGTCGAGGCGCGCTCGCCGCGCCCCGAAGACGCGCCGGCGATCAACCCGCGCTATCTGACCGAAGAGGCCGACCGCCGCGCGATCGTCGGCGGATTGCGCTTCGTGCGTCAGATCTTCAATGCGCCGGCCTTGCAGCCGTACATCGGCAAAGAAAAGCTGCCGGGCGGCCAGATCCAGACCGATGACGAGCTGCTCGATTACGCAAAGCGGAACGGCAACACAGTCTACCACGCCAGCTGCACCTGCATGATGGGCCAGCATGCAATGGCGGTCGTCGACGACGCGCTGCGCGTGCATGGGCTCGAAGGGCTGCGCGTCGTCGATACGTCGGTGATGCCGGCGGTGACCTCGACCAACACCAACGCGCCGACCATCATGATCGCCGAGAAAGCTGCGGCGATGATCAAGGCGGAGGCAGTGCCGAAGCCGCAAGCGCGCGCAGCCTAGGCCGGGATATCTATTCCGCCGTCCTGACGAGGCAGCGCAGTACCTCGGCGACGCTCCAGGCCTGCGCGATGCAACCGCGCGGCGTAAAAGGCGGATCGGCATCGAACACTTCGCTGATCGAGCCGATGCCGGCCTCTGCGACGGCGGTTTCGAAGCCGGCGAGAAAGCCGCGCGCCTCCTGGCGCTGATCGGGGTGGACCTTGAGCCAGGCATCGATGAACGGCCCGATCAGCCACGCCCATACCGTGCCCTGGTGATAGGCGGCGTCGCGGGCGCGCAGATCACCGAAGTAACGCGACTTGAAATCGGGTTCGCTTGGCGCCAGCGAGCGCAGTCCGAACGGAGTCAGCAGCTTCTTTTCGACTGCATCGACGACCGGTGCCCAGCGGTCTTTGTCAAGCACCGGATGGGGCAGCGAAATTGCGAAAATCTGGTTCGGGCGGAACGACGGATCGTTGCCGTTCTCGCCGTCGACGACATCGTAGAGATAGCCGCCCTTGTCATGCCAGAAGCGGCGGTTGAACGATCGCCTTGCAAATTCGGCGTGTCCGGCGACCTCGTTCGCTTCGGGACCGCCAGCCTCGCGCAGCCACCGCGCCAATAGGCAGAGCGCGTTATACCATAACGCGTTGATCTCGACCGCCTTGCCGCGCCGCGGCGTCACGACCCAATCGCCGACCTTGGCGTCCATCCACGTCAGCTGATAGCCCTCGGCGCCTTGGCTCAACAGCCCGTCGCGCGGATCGACCTTGATGCCGAAACGAGTGCCCTCGAAGTGATGGCCGACAATGTCCTGCAGCTTCGGTAGAATCAGTGATAAGGTCGTGTGGTCGCCGGTGTAATCGACGTAACGGGCCAACGCGTGAAAGAACCACAGCGTCGCGTCGGCTGTGTGATAAAGGCCCTCGGAATCGCCTTCCGGAAACAAATTCGGGATCAGCCCATCGCGCACATAATGGGCGAAGGCGCGCAGGATCCATTTTGCTTCCGCGACGCGGCCCGTCGCCAGGGTCAGCCCCTCGAGCGAGATCATCGTATCGCGGCCCCAATCGGTGAACCAATGATAGCCGGCGATGACCGTGCGCATTTCATCACCCTCGGCATGCGCTCGCACGACGTCCGCGACGCGACCTGCCGGAGTAACGACGAAAGTATCGGCCGCGAGCACAAGTTCCGCCGCCAGTCCCTCGCGCGCCGCGGGCGGCGCCATCGCCACCAAGCGACGGCGGCGTTCGGTCTCGAACTGGCGCGCCTCATCGGGGTGCAATGCCTTGATTGTGTGCCAGGGTTCCGTCGCAGCAATCAGCGTCGCAACGCAGTCGGGTTGCAATTCGACAGAAAAGTAGCCGGGATTCCAGAGCGCACCCCGCGAGTCGTAGCCCCGCTGTTCCTCGGTCGGGAACTGGCACTCGCGTCGTGAGCCGCCGTCGGCGGTGAAGGCTGCGCCATCGCAGCCCGTCATCATGAGACGCAGCACCGGCAGGTCCGGGCCAGCAGCGATCTCGTACTGCAGGCCCTGAGCGGTGATTGTGTAACCCGGTGCGAGAGGTTCGCTGACCGCAGCCTCAATCCGCCGGAAATTGACCGTGAGACGCAGCTGCAGCCGCACGCCGAGCTCGCCCCCAACCACTCGGAAGCTGATATGGCTGATGTTATGCCGCGCCGGCATCACCACCGCTTTCTCGATTGTCACGCCGTCGATTTCATAGCGCCAGCTCGGCAGGCCCATTGTCAGCGTGAAGTCGAGAAAGCGGCCGCTCGCGCGTAACGATGCGATGCTGCCGTCGGTCCGCTCGATGGCGACTTCCAGATCGTTCAGCATGACCATGCGGCCGTGCGGCGCGGGCAAGGCGGCGATCAGGAAGCCGTGATAGCGCCGTGTGATCTCGCCGGAGATCGTCGCCGAGGCGAAGCCACCGAGGCCGTTTGTGACGAGCCATTCGCGGCGCGCTTCGGGCGTGGGGTTGTCGTCGCGGCTGACCCGGATCACGTCAACCATCGCCCCGGCTCCGGTTGCTTCGGTTCTCCGGATCGCGGTCCGCCGGCATCAGCACGAGCGCGCTTTCCGCCGCAATGCGAAAGTATCCTCCGCGGTAGAGTGGGGGCGTTCCGACGCCGCCGTACTCCGGGGTCTCGCTCGACCACAGGATTTGCCAAACCTGCCCTTCGAGCGGCGCCAGCAACGGCTCCGGGGCCGGCCGCAATGTCAGATCGGCGCCGAGATTAACAATCAGCAAGCGATCGCCATCGTCGGAAAAAAAGCGTAGCAGCCAAGCCCGCGAGGCGAGCACGGCGCCATCGATCTTGGCGGGACGTCGGCCAAGCACCGGATCCTCGCGGCGCAGCGCCAGCAGATCGCGATGTAGCGCCAGTGCAGCGGAATGGCTGTGGCGCTCAGCGGGATCAAGAGTCGAACGGCGAAAGCTTTCGGCGTCGCCGGGATCGGCAAGCCGTTCGCCGACCTCCGGGCTCGCCATGCTCGGAAATTGCCCGAGGAATTCGCGGCGCCCCTTGCGGACGGCCCGACCGAGCTCCGGGCGATGGTCGGCGAAATAGAGGAACGGGCTCGATGCGGCGAATTCCTGTCCCTGAAAAAGCATCGGAGTGCCGGGCATCAGCAGAAGATAGGCCGTCATGGCCCGCCAGCGGCCGGGGCTCGTCAGGGCGTGCAGGCGCTGCCCCGCGGCGGAATTGGCAATCTGATCGTGGTTCTGCAGAAAAACGACGAACGACTCGGCGGCAAGGTCGAGAGCCGGCGTCCCACGAGGTTTGCGTTGCCAAAGATAGCGCTGGCCCTGATAGAGGAACCCGTATTTCGCGGCAGCGACGAACTCGCTCGGGCGGCCGCGGTAATCGGTGTAATAGGCTTCGTGGCGCCCGGTCAGCGCCACCATCGCGGTGTGGTGAAAATCATCGTTCCACAACGCATCGAGCCCGTAGCCCCCGTGCTGCGGCGGCCGGACGAGGCGGGCTTCCTGTGGCTCGTTCTCGCCGATGACGATCGTGTTCCGGCCCGCCCCGGCGCCGCGAACCTCTCGAACGATCGCCGCGAGGATGTGATCGTCGGAGGCGTCGAACATCTGTTGCGTCGCGTCGAGACGCAACCCGTCCACGTGGTATTCCTCGATCCAGTACCTGGCGTTGGCGAGGACGAATTCGCGCACCGGCCCGCTGTCCGGCCCATCGAAGTTGACCGCCTCGCCCCACTCGTTCCTGTACCGGTCGGTGAAATAGGTTTCGGAAAACCATTTCAGGTAATTCCCGTCTGGGCCGAGATGGTTGTAGACGACATCGAGGATGACTGCGATGCCGAGCCCATGAGCTTGATCGACAAAGGTGCGGAAATCGTCGGGCCGGCCATAAAGCCGGGTCGGGGCGAAGAGATCGACCCCGTCGTAGCCCCAGCCGAAATTCCCAGGGAAATCCGCCACCGGCATGACTTCAATGCAGGTGATGCCGAGCTCGGCCAGGGCCGGGAGTTCGCGCTCCGCGGCCTGCCACGTCCCTTCCGGAGTGAAGGCGCCGATGTGCATCTCGTAAATGACGAGTTCCTCGCGGCCCCGCCCGGGCCATGCGGCATCGGTCCAGCAAAACGCCGGATCGATGATCTCCGACGGGCCGTGCGGTCCGTCCGGCTGAAAGCGTGAGGCAGGGTCCGGCCGGGCCTCTTCGCTGCCATCTGCGCGAAAGCGGTAACGCATGCCAGGCCGCGCCTCGCGCACCGCGCCCGCGAAATAGCCGTCCCGCTGAGGCGAAAGCTGCGCCGGCGCCAGCCCCTCGATTTGAACGGCGACCTCGCGGCGACGCGGCGCCCACACCCGAAAATGGACACCGCCGCCGGGCAGTGGCTCGGCGCCGATCGGCAAACGCCTTTCGGATAGCGCGGGCGCCATCGCTTCGCGTACCAGAGTGTCGGGACCCATTTCTCGCCGGCTCGTGTAACACCGGGTAGAACACCAGCCGGCAGGCTTTGGCTCACCTTAGCCGAGCCAAGAGGAGTCGTTGTCGCGCCGCCGCGACAAGGCGCGGGCTAGCGCTTCCCGCTTTTCTCGGCCGCGTATTCTTCCTTCGAGCGGGTCAGCTTTTCGGGGTGGACAATCGTCTTGTTGACCGCGCCCCGCGCCGCGCCGAGGTTCGGAAACTCGGTGTCGTTGCCGTCGCGCTGCAGCACGTAGACCGTCCCGACCGGTTTGCGGCTGACCTGGTCGGCGGTCGTGCGCTTGACAATCGTCCAATGCACCCGTCGCGTTCCGGCTTCCTCCTCGACATCAACGAACCCGCGGTCGACGACCGAGTCGAGGGAGTACAGCTTGCGCTCGACCTTGCGATCCGGCAGGCCGCGGCCGCGCGGCCCGCCGCGCCCTCGGTTCCGTTGATCTCCGCGCTGATCGGCGCGGCGATCGCCACGGCCCGCGCTGCTACGGCTGCTCCGGTCGCGCCGATCATCATCGCGGGCGTGGTCGGGGCGGTCACCGCGGGGCCGGTCGGCGTGTTCATTGCGGGTGGTGCGGCGATCGCGGTCCCGCTGGTCAGCTCCGTGCCCCGGCGGCGCGGTCGCGGCAGCGTTTTCGGCTGCGGCCGGGGAAGGGCGCCGCCGGCGGCGGTTTCGCGAGCGGGGAGGCCGAGTCCCTAGCGGGCGCGTGGGCGCCTCCGCGCCGGCTTCCGATCCTGCACCTTCGACGCCCGCGCCTTCGCCTTCCGGCGCGCGCACGGCGACCGGAAAACGCGGCCGCCGGCGTCGGCGCCGCGGGCGAATGGATACACCGTCACCGGGGGCCGCCTCGCCGGCCGCTGCGGCCTCGGCTGCCCCAGTGCCGCCTGGCTCGGCGCTATTGTTCCCGAGCGGCTCGGCACTGCCACTTTCGGATGACCCGAGCCGCGGCACCGGCCGCGCGCGGCGATGGCGCCGCCGCCAATTACTCAATCGCAGGGTCTGCCGCTGGGGCTGACCTTCGGCGGAAGTGTCGGTCCGTGCAGCGCCTTCGGCAGGCGCGCCATTCTCAGCGGGCGCCCCATCCGCGGTTTTTGCCGTCTGATGATCGGCGCCCGATCCCGTCGAGTGCGGCGGCCGGCGACGCCGCCGCCGACGCCGGTGGCGATGCGGCGGGCCTTCCTGCCCAGCGACAGAGCCTGCGGGCGCAGCTGCGGTTGCCGCGCCCTCCGGCGAGTCGCGTTCGTCGGGCGACGATCCGCCACTCTCCGAGGGTGCCGGCCGATCGCTCGGCGCGCGCTCTTCGGTCGCGGTGTCGGGCGGTGCATCACTCGCGTTCAGGAGCGGCTCCTTTTGCCTGCCGGCGGCAGCGGCCGCCAGCCCTTTGCTTGAGGACGCCAACTCTAGCGTCGGCTCTTGATCGAGAAAAGCGTTCAGGCGCTACGACCGTCAGCGGCTCAGGTCTGTCGCTCGATCTTACGCAGCCGACTCACGTGCTCGGACGATTGGCGGCCGTTGCGGCCGCGCTCGGATCGAGCGAGCCAAAACCGCAGCCGCACGAGCACAGCGGTCAGCGATATTGCGCCCGCCGGCGGGTTCGGCATGGCTTCGGATACCGCGATGACGCGAACCTGCCGGGCCTCGGCTTCCTCGATCCATTTTAAGGGTTTCATTTTGCCCATCGCAGCCGCTCCCCGGATTGGCGGGTCGCTTTCGCCCGATTGGCGCTGACGCTAACGCGGCAACTCCGGCATGTCTGTGAACGGCTTCACAATCGGGCAAATTTTTTTGATCATCGCGACCTGGCTGTTCGCAACCGGTATAATCACGCTTCTTTCGGGAGGTGAGCCATGACCGAGAGTGGCGCGGCGCTGCTTCGCCGCTGGTTCGAAGTTGTATGGAATGAGCGGCGCGAGGATTTGATGCAGGAAATCTCGGCGCCTGATGTCGTGGTGCACGGTTCCAGCGGTCCGAACCATGTGCTCCGGGGCCTCGATGCCTTCAGGGAAATGTATCGGAAATTGCGCCGCGCTTTTCCCGACATTCATTTCACGATCGAGGAGGCGATCGGCGAGCGCGACGTCGCTGCCGTGCGATGGACGGCGCGCGGGACTCACGCGAGCGATGATCTCGGGTTGCCGGCGACGCAGAAGCGCGTAGAAATCACCGGGACGACGTTTGCGCGCATCAAGGACGGTAAGGTCGTCGAGGCGTGGGACAACTGGGACATGCTGGGCTTGATGAACGCCATCGGGCAGGTCCCGCACACGAGCGTCATACCGCTCGAGAAGACGACCTGATCCGCGCAGCGTCGGTTCACGCGAAAGCGGGCGCGACCTCGGCGGTGAAACGCGCCATCTCGTCCTTGACTTGGCCGTGCGGCTTCAATCCGACATTGACGTAAAGGATCACCTCGTCGAAACCCGCCGCCTCGACCTTCTTCAGCGTGTCGGTGATGTGCGCCGGGGTGCCGAGCAACACCGAATTCTCGGTCAGATCCTCCGGCCGCACCTTCTGCAGGCGGTCGACGATCTCGATGAAATAGCGGTAGCTCGGCGGCGCCGTTTTCGGATCGCCCGGGAAGGCGGCCGTCGCGCACTCTCGATAGTAACGGATTTGCCGGGCGCGCGCTGCTTGTTCCGCAGCCGGCGTGTCGGCCAAATGCAGGAAGTAGCTGCACATGAGCCGCCCCGGCGTGTTGCCGTGCTTAACGCAGGCTTCGCTATACACCTCCGCCATCTGCGCTAGCCCGCCGAAGGTCAAAGCCGCAGCAAACGGCGCGACGATCAAATTGCAACCGAGCCGTCCGGCCAATTCGATCGACGGCCGCGAAAACGCCGCGACATAGGCCGGGATCGGCCGCTGCACCGGCTTCGGCGTGATCGCGACGTCGTCGAATTGGTAGTGCTTGCCGTGATGCGAGATGGGCGTCTCGCTTTCCCACAGCCGGCGCACGATGCCCATGCCCTCCTCGAAGATCGCTTGGTTGTCCTCGAACGAGACATGAAAGGGTGTGTATTCACGCCGGTCGTAGCCTCGCCCGGCGGCAAAGTCGACGCGCCCGCCGGAAAGTAGGTCGAGAGTCGCCCACTGTTCGGCGACGCGGATCGGATGATGCAGCGGCAATACGCTGACGGCCGGCGCGAGGCGTATTTTCTTCGTGCGCGCCGCGACATGCGCCAGCACGAGGTCGGGGCAGGAGAGGACGCCGAGCGTGCTGAAATGATGCTCGCCGATCCATGCCGAATGCAGCCCAACCTCTTCGGCATAGATCGCTTCGTCGAGGATATCGGCGACCAGTTGATTGGCGCCCCGCCGGTTCTCGACATAGTGGTTATCGCTCAGCGTGAAATACCCGAACTGCATCAATTGTCTCCCATACCCGCCGATTGCGGCCCGAGCTTGAGGGGCCGTTCGGCGCTGCCGTCACCGAGATCAAATGTCCATCTGTCGCCATTATGCCGCCGCCAGATCAGCGTTACATCCTGGCCGAGCTTGCGCCATAGCGTGCATCGGTCCGGGTACTGGGTGGATGTGTAATAGCGCCACGCACCGGTCATGCTGATCCCGCGGATCTCGACAGACCAGCCCCGCGGCGCTGCCGAGAACCCGTCGCCCAACTGGCTTTCCAGCTCTGCCATTTCAGCCGGGCGCGACGGTTGCGGACAGGCGCGGTGCTGGACATAGAACCAGTCGATAACGGATATCCCCTGCCTCGCTTCGCGCGCCACCGCAGTCAAATCACCATCGCCGCCCGCAACGCCTGCGCCGCTCGGGGCGGATGCCGGACCGATTACCGCCGCGCCAAGCAACAAGACGAGAATCGCCCGCCAACTGGGCGGTGAGCGGTAAACTGGGCCTCGAGATCCTCTGACCAGCCGCGTTGTCAAACCGCCTCGCGCCACAACTCCCGGGTCGCCAACCGGGCACCGTCGGCGAGTGCCTGAAGCTTAACCCAGAGGATGCCGATATGGACCTCGCTGGTCGAAGCAAAGCTGGCGAAGCCGCAATCGGCGCTGGCGATGACGTTCTCGCGTCCGACCGCGCATCCTATCGCGCGATGAGAGCGCCGCGCTCCAGCTAGTCTGCCCTATTTCCCTTATCGCAGAACGGCAGGCTGCCAATCGTCTTACCGGCCTGTCCATAGTAGCAAACCGAAGTATGCCGTACTTCACCGAACGTTTGATAAACAACACACGCGTGCACGTAAACGT
>Ga0185299_10007293_pt1 | contig 11397 bp, 10 predicted proteins | sample PaiPotPPA55metaG_FD_128002 | JGI IMG/M metagenome (GOLD analysis project Ga0185299, IMG submission 128002) | Iron sulfur acid spring bacterial and archeal communities from Banff, Canada, to study Microbial Dark Matter (Phase II) - Paint Pots PPA... ...
CGCCGTTTTGCTGGCTGGCAGATCCAAACAGTAACAATCTACCAATTTTAAAATCCGATATCGACTTATCTTACTGCCCTTGAGCATCTTAGGTTCACTTTCATCCTAATCTGCTAGTCAAGAGCCATCAGTAATCGGTGAAAGGTGAAAAGCCGACACGGCGAATGGGCGACGCGGCGAAAGGCGATGGGATGCGCGAACGCCCATGTGGTAGGGCGAAAAACTCGGCGCGCTGATGGTTTGATGTGTTAGATCGCATTCCGGCGCCGGTTTTGAGCCGTTGTGACCAGCGCTTTTTGCCGTGGGTACACCCCCGACGTGAAATCACATTTCGCCTGCTTTGGGTTTTGAATCGTCTTGCGGCATGCCTCAACGCTGGGAGTGGCTCAAAACCGGCGCGATCAAGCCGATCCAGCTAAACAGATCGTGGGCGCGCCGAGTTTTTCGCCCTACCAGTATGGGCGTTCGCGCATCCCATCGCCTTTCGCCGTGTCGCCCTATCGCCGTGTCGCCGTGTCGCCGTGTCGCCGTGTCGCCGTGTCGCCGTGTCGCCGCATCGCTCTCCACAAGGGGACGAGCATGCGCTCGTCCCGCAAACCGCCACATCTCAACCTAAGAACCGGCGGCGCACTGTTGCTGGAATGCTTCCGCCCGTTTTTTGAGCTCATCGGGTGGGACATCCTCGACGTGGGTAGCAATGCCCCAGATATTTCCGAACGGATCTGATACGGACGAGGTCCGGTCGCCATAGAAGGCGTTCTCAGGCGCGCGGATGGAAGTGGCGCCTGCTTTCAGTGCGCGGGCATAGGCCTCATCGACGTCGTCAACGTAGACGTAGAGCGAGTTAGTTTTGGCGGACCATTGCGGCATTACGTCGCCGACCATGATCGCCGAATCGCCGATATTAAGCTCGGCGTGCAAGATTTTTCCGCCGGGTCCACCCATGGTGAAGCGGTCCTGTGCATCAAAGACCTGTTTCAGGAAATCAATGAATTGCTGAGCGCCATCGACACAGAAGCTGGGCGTAATTGAATGATAGCCGTCCGGTTTGGATTGAGTGGCCATAAGATATTGATGGGTTGATTTAGTGTTGAGTTAACTAGCGAAGGAACATTTTGAATATGTTCAAGCGAACATGTATGCCCCAATTTCCCGTTGTCAAGATCGGATCGCCTGGTTCAGCCTTTCACGGCCCCGGAAAGCAGTCCAGCGATAAAGTATCTTTGAACCGGGCCCAACAAACCCGTGATCAGCTACTCGGCAGCAATCTCGTTGTGGACGGCGGTTACGCTTAGCCTTGCCAGCAAGGCCGCCTCAAGGAAAACTGCTGGGCCGCCGAATCACATGCTCGACTCGTCTAAAACAATTCCTGCTGACCCGTTTTTGGCTTCACCAGAAACCGCGCAGGAGACCCCCGGTATCAACGCGATCCTTCAGCGATCGCACAATACGCAATTGGTTCTGCATCTGTTTCAGCTGCACCGCCGGCTGGCGCGCGCCGAAATCGCCGCTCGAACTGGCCTCACGTTTCAGACGGTAGCCAACATCTTGGAAAGGTTGCACAAACGCCGTTGGGTCCGAAAATTGCCGCCTCAACGATTAACCGCGCGCGGGGCAGAATCGGTGCCCTTTGAGTTGCGCAGCGACGCCGCCTGCAGCATCGGGCTGCAGATCGATCGCGACCATATATCCGGATTGATCCTGAATCTGGCAGGAGAGCCGTTGGCCAGAAGATCGATCACAGTGCTTTCGCCTTCGCCGAACCAAGCGTTAAAAACACTTGGGAAATTTGTAAAAGAATTTAGGGCTATCCCAGGGGTGGAAGGGAGGTTACTCGGCGTCGGGATCGCTTTTTCGGGTTTATACGACGCCATCCGGGACGAAATCGATCATCCTCATCTCTTGCTGGCCGAAGGGTGGAGAGGACTCAGAATCAAGGAAGTATTTCGGAAGCTTTCCAGCCCACCTTTTCTCATTCAGACCGATTCCCATGCCGCCGCCGTCGGTGAATATTGGGAGCGGTTTGGGCAAGCGCCGCGGTGTCTCGCCTACGTTTACTTCGGGATTGGGTTAGGCTGTGGCATTATTCATCGCGGCCGCCATTTCGGCGGAAGTGACGGATTAGCCGGCGAAATTGCGCATCTGCCGGCCATCCTGGAGACGGAACAACGCAAGACGGCGCGGCTCTGCGAATGTGGCCGGAGAGGCTGTTTGGAGACCTATTTTTCGTTCTCGGCATTCCTACGAGACCTCGGTCCTGAAGATTGGCAGGGGAAGGCGTCCGACGAGTTAGTGGAATGGATTCGCACGGAAAAGCGGGAACGCTACCGGCGCTGGGTGAACCAAGCCGCCCGGCGATTCTGGACCGTGCTGCCGGTACTCGGTCCGCTACTGAATCCGGAGGTCGTATTGTTGGGCGGTCCAGTCCCCCCGGTTTTGTTAGACGATCTAGTGGCGGCTTTACTGGAAATCCGGCAAAGCGAGCAGGCGGATGACCGGTTATTCTATCCGCGAGTGGAGCGAGCCCGATTGAATCAGGATGCGGCATTGATCGGGGTTGCCACCGGAGTACTCTACGAAGCCCTGCGTCCGGTTTTCGGGTTGAAAGAATAATTCAAACCATTAGAATTGAACTGGCCTTCTCGCTCCGAATTGCCATTGAAAACTGGCGAAGCCTAGCGAGTAAATTCCAAGCAAAAAGCTAGTCTTTGACCCCCCGGAAAATGAAAATAAAAAACGCCATTACCGTCATTGCTTTGGCTGTCGCCATGTCCGGCTTTTCCAGCCGGGTGCAGGCAGCCGATTATGCGATCGTGCTGAAAACCCTTTCGAACCCATTTTGGGTAGCGATGAAAGAGGGGATCGAAAAGGAAGCGCAGAAACTCGGTGTCACCGTGGACATCTCGGCTTCGCCTTCAGAGAACGATGTGCAAGCCCAACTCTTGTTGTTCGAAGATGCTTTAAATAAGAACTACAAAGGGATCGCATTCGCCCCGATCTCAGCGGTGAACCTGGTACAGCCTGCAGCCAAGGCGTACAAGAAAGGGATCTTTCTGGTCAATCTGGATGAGAAGGTGGACGTGGCCAGCCTGAAACAGGCGGGCGGTAATGTGGAGGCATTTATCACCACTGATAACGTCGCCGTGGGTAAAAAGGGGGCGGACTTCATTATTCAGCAACTCGGCGACGGCGGAGGGAAAGTAGCGATCGTTGAAGGCAAAGCCGGCGCAGCTTCCGGTGAGGCTCGCAAGAAAGGGGCGACCGAAGCTTTTCAAGCCGCCAAAAACGTGCAGCTGGTGGCCAGCCAACCGGCAGATTGGGACCGGCTCCGGGCGCTCGACGTGGCCACGAATGTGATGCAGACAAACCCTGAACTGAAAGCCTTCTATTGCTGCAACGACACCATGGCTCTCGGGGTGATGCAGGCAGTTCAGAACGTCGGCAAAGCCGGCAAGATCCTGGTAGTCGGAACTGATGGTACCCCGGAAGCGCTGCAAATGATCGATGCGGGGCGTCTGACAGCAACCGTAGCTCAAGATCCCGCCAAAGTGGGTGCCACCGGACTCGATCTGCTAGTGGACGCAGTGAAGAGTGGCAAACAGATCGGTCTGGATGCCGAGCCGAAATTTACAGCCATCGATTCTATTTTGGTGAGTAAGAAGTAGGGGGCCACCAGTGGACCGAGGGACCCGGTGGACGAAGTGGACTGAATGGACGGCGCCAGTCCGTGCGCGACATCGGATAGATGGCCCGCACGAATACTCCAATACGCCGTTACTCCATCGATCCAGTACTCCATCACTCCATGGCTCCGCTGCCTTTTTCCCCATGAGCGCTGCACCCACATCCCCATTGGTCAAAATGGAAGGGATCGTCAAGACCTTTGGCGGAGTGCATGCATTGCAGGGAGTGGATCTCGATATTTATCCCGGGGAGGTTCACGTTATTTTGGGGGAGAACGGTGCCGGCAAATCGACGTTGATGAAGATTTTGTCCGGCACTTACCATCCAACGCATGGGAAAATCGTTATCGATGGGCACGCGCATAGTAGCCTGACGCCGGCACAGGCGGCGCATCTTGGGATTGCCATCATTTATCAGGAGCTGAGCGTGATCAGTGAGCTCTCGGCTCTCGAAAACTTGTTCGTGGGCCGGATTCCGCTCCGGAAACGGTTCGGACTCGGCGTAGTGGATTGGGCGTTGATGGAACGCGAAGCCAGCACCGGATTAGAGAAATTGGGGCTAAAGATCGATGTGCATACGCCGGTTCGGCATCTCTCCATAGCGCACCGCCAGATGATCGAGATTGCTAAAGCGTTGATGCGTCAAGCCCGGGTGGTGGTCATGGATGAGCCGACCTCTTCGCTGACCAACATCGAGGTGGCGCGCCTGTTCGCGATTGTGCGCCAGCTTCGCCAGGAGGGGAGGGCTGTCCTATTTATTTCTCACAAGCTGGATGAAGTCAGGGAGATTGGAGACCGGTTCACCGTGCTGAAAGATGGTTCTACTAACGGCAGCGGGATGGTGTCTGCGGTTAGCAACGACGATCTGGTTCGGATGATGGTGGGCCGGACCGTCAAACAGTACTTTTTGAACGAGGCCAGTATCGATCGCCGGCAGCCGCCCGTGTTGAAAGTGACCAAGGTCTCGAGCCGGGACCGAAGATCGGTACACGAGGTGAGCTTTGATCTTTTCGCGGGCGAGATTCTAGGTTTTGCCGGGTTGGTAGGATCGGGGCGAACGGAACTAATGAATTGTTTGTTTGGCACGATGCCGCGCCGGAGCGGCAAGATCGAACTACAGGGGCGTGACATCACCCCGCGCGAACCGGTCGAAGCCCTGAAAAATGGGATGGCCTATATCACTGAAAGCCGGCTACAGACGGGCTGTATGCCGAACTTTTCGATAAAAGATAATGTGGTCATTTCCCGGAGCGTGAAGATCTCGCCTCTACGCGGACTTTGGGGACTGATTAAGAGAAGCGAAGAGATTGAGATCGCGGAGGAACAGCGGAAACTGGTCGGCATCAAATGTTCTTCGATCGAGCAGAACATCACCGAGCTTTCCGGAGGGAATCAGCAAAAAGTTCTGGTCGGAAAATGGATGTGTATTCAGCCCGATATTTTCATCTTTGACGAACCTACCCGTGGAATTGATGTGGGCGCCAAGGCCGAGATTTACAGAATTATGCGGGAACTATCCAGCCAAGGGAAAGCCATCATAATGGTTTCCTCTGAACTGCCGGAGATCTTGGCGGTTTGCGACCGGGTCGCGGTATTCCGGGCAGGAAGAATTGTCCAGATTCTTGATGGTCGCACCGCGTCAGAGGAACAGATCCTCGAGCTAGCTATTGCCGGAGGACCCTCCAAATGACCAGGCTAGCGAAGCTGTGGGACCGGTTCGGCACCTTCTGCATTCTGATCATCATTATCATTCTGTTCAGTTCCCTTTCGCCGAACTATTTCATCAAGCCGGACAACATTATTCAGATCTTTGTGCAGAGCGCGATCACCATCCTGACGGCGCTAGGCGAGTTCTTTGCGATCTTGATCGCCGGTATTGATTTATCCGTAGGATCGGTGGTGGCACTAACCGGGATTGTTACCGGAAAGCTGTTGGTGAGCGGAATGAATCCATTGCTATCGGTGGTGATCGGGGGCGTTCTGATGGGCGTCGTGTTAGGCGGGTGCAATGGGTTGCTAGTTAACTATACCGGTCTGCATCCATTCATTATCACCTTAGGGACGAACGCGATTTTTCGCGGGCTCACCATGATCATTTCTGGAGCGAATCCGGTATTCGGCTTTCCTTATAGCTTTATTGTGGCGCTAACCGGCAACGTCTGGATTGTGCCGGCGCCGGTCTTACTAGCGGTATCCGTCGCCCTTATCCTCTGGTTTATCAGCGTCCACACCCGGTTAGGTCGCAACATCTATGCGTTAGGCGGAAATCGCGAGGCTGCCTATTTTTCGGGGATCGATATCAAGTTACATACCTTGGTCGTGTTCGTCATCTCTGGGGTCTGTTCGGGACTGGCTGGTGTCCTGTCGGCCGCCCGACTTGGAGCCGCCGAACCTGGCGCTGGTCAGAATTTCGAAACCTTCGCGATCGCATCCGCCATCATTGGCGGTACGAGCTTTTTCGGTGGCCGCGGAAGGATTCCTTCGGTGGTGGTTGGAGGCCTGATCATAGGTACGATCAGCAACGGTCTTAACATTCTTCAGATCCCGACGTTCTATCAGTTGGTAGTGATGGGAGGTCTTATTATCGCCGCCGTGTCACTGGATCGGCTGATTGGGCGGGCGAGGTGAAGGGTGAAAGGTGATTGGTGATTAGTGAAGCGAGGATTCAGGAGCAATTTTCAACGGATTTTGTAGGACCGAACAATATTATGAGCAAACCTAAGATCCTGATTGATCCGCAGCCTCGGACGATGGACATGATTTTCAGAGCTGAGGCGCAACGGCGGTTGGCTGAAATCGCCGAACTAACGGTCTTTGATAGCGGACCGATGCCGCTCGAGATGGTGGAGCAAGCTTTACCGGCGAGCGAGGTCCTTATCGGTCAAACCGATCTCCCTCGAGAACGCCTGGAGCGGGCGTCCAAGCTCCGCGCTATCTTCAATGTAGAGGGGAACTTTCTTCCTAACATTGACTATCAATTCTGCTTTGAGCGCGGGATCCGCGTGCTGATCGCGAGTCCGGCTTTTGCGGTAGCCGTGGCCGAAAGCGCTCTCGGCTTGGCGCTCGATTTAGCCCGCGGGATTAGCAGTAACCATGGAAAATTTCGGACCAGAACCGAAGATTACGGTCTGGTCAGTAACCAAGGTTGCCGTCTATTCACCGGCCTTAAGGTTGGTGTTATCGGCTTTGGTGACTTGGGCCGCGCGTTCCGACCGTTGTTACAGCCGTTTCATTGTCCGGTAAAGGTCTATGATCCATGGCTGCCCAGTCGCGAGATCCTCCGGTATGACTGTGAGCCGGCGTCACTCGAAGAAGTTTTGCGCTGGGCGGACGCGGTCTTCGTGTTCGCCGGTGTGACCACGGAAAATCAAGGTTTTTTAGGCGAGCGCGAATTAGCTCTGATCGAGCCAGGCGGCCTTTTTATTTTGATGAGCCGGGCAGCGGTTGTTGACTTTGATGCGTTAACTAGCGCTGCTCGTAGCGGGCATTTGCGAGTCGCAACGGATGTCTTCCCGGACGAGCCATTAGCCGCGGAACATCCGATTCGGGATTTGGAGAACGCCGTCCTCTCGGCGCATCGGGCCGGTGGTATGCCCGAGGCGTTCATCGAGATTGGGGATCTGGTGTTGAGCGATCTGGAATTGATCCTTCGCCGTCTCCCGCCGGTCAGTTGTAAAGTGGCTCAACCTGAAACCGTCAACCGTTTCCGTGGTAAGCCGGTCGCGGTTTCTTGAGGGGAACCAAGACGGACCGCGAATGGACGCGAACGAAGATTTAACCGCAGATGAACGCAGATAATTTTCTGTCCAGTGAGTCTGCTCTGCTTTGAAGGTAGCAACACGCAAAACTATCTGCGTCTATCTGTGCCTGCCCGCCATAGTCCCGCGGGTGCGGGACGACGGCTGGTCCATCTGCGGTTGGATTGTATTCTCCGTAATTCGTGTCCATTCGCGGTGTTGACCGATCGCGGGGACGCGATCCCTCCCGGCGCTGGGCGCACCCCTATCTCGGCAACAGCCTGCCGCTGATGTAAGCGGTGGCTAACATGACAAGGACCGTCAGACCAATAGCGCAGGCAAATCCGGCGGAGGGGGAGAACGACTGCATAATCGTGCCGAGCAGAGCCACGCCGATAGTGCCACCGATTTGGCGGGACGAATTGAGTACGCCGGAGGCTAGTCCGGAGGTTTCTGGATCGGACGAGATCAATACACCTGCGGTCATGGCCGGCATAATCGAGCCCATGGATGCACCCAGAATCCCGAGTCCGGTAGCGGCAAGCCAGAGTGACGGAAAGAAAGTGCTTGCCATTAACAGGGCAGAGCCAATCCCAGCCAAAGCGAAGCCGAGAGAGATCCGCGGCCGCAGATAGGGGAGACTGTTTCTCCGGCTCAACAGACGACTCACGATCGTTGGAAACAAAGTGAATGGCGTAATGACCAGCCCGGTGGAGAAGGCTCCGAGTGCTCGCGCATTCTGCAGGTAAACGGATTCCACGAACAAGATCCCGTACATACAAAAATTCAAAACGAAGCCGACGGTGATGCAGGCCGAGAAAACCGTTTTCGAGAACAAGAAACCGGGCAGGACGGGATGGTCGCTCCGGCGTTCAAGCCAGATGAACAGCGGGACGGAGAGAGCGAAGCAGCCGAGCGCGGTGAGAGTGATGCTACAGTTCCAGCCCTGGCGGCCCGCTTCAATCAAACCATAGGTGAGCGCGAGTAACGCGAATCCAATGGTAGCCTGGCCGGCCCAGTCGATCCGGCGAGGCGTTTCAATTCTCGCTTCTTCGGTCCAGAGATGATTCAGCAAAACGGCAACGATGCCGACCGGAACATTGAGCCAAAAGATGCTCCGCCATCCTATCCATGCGGTCAGCAGGCCACCGAGCACGGGTCCGGCAGCAAACCCTAAACTGGCGATATTCGCCCAAGCGCTGACCGCGTGAGTGCGTTCGGCAGGCTCCGGAAAGGTATGCGACAAGATGGCGAGTGAAGCCGGCACCATAATCGCCGCTCCCAGTCCTTGACCAATGCGAGCAACGATCAGGACCGGCAAGGAGGGAGCCAGGGCCGATAGCAACGAGGCGCCGGTGAATAGGATTAAGCCGAGCTGATAGGACCTCTTCACCCCAGCTCTATCGCCAATCGCGCCGGCCACCAACAGTAAACTGGCGAACACGAGGGTGTAACTGTTCACCACCCATTGCAGATCGCTGATCCCCCTGCCGAACTCGCGCCCGAGTACCGGAGTGGCGACATTGAGTGCGGTGGTGTCGAGGAGGACCAGGAAAAATCCGAAGCAGACCGCGAACAGAGTTCGCCGGCGGGCTTGATCGGCGGTAAGGGCTAACGCCGTAGCTTCAAGTTCGATGCTATTGGACGGATTCACCATGGGCCGAGACTAAAGTCATCCAAGCTATCTTTAAAAATGATTCTTTCAAATTGAATCCATCTGATATAAAGATGGTCATGAACGTGTCGGATTTGAATCTCTTTGCCGCGGTCGCCCGGCATGGCAGCATCACCAAAGCGGCTCGCAGACTAAATACTGTGCAGTCTAATGTGACGACACGGCTTCGGCTGTTGGAAGAGGAGTTAGGCGTCTCGCTTTTTGAACGACATCATCGCGGGGTCACCTTGACTCGATCCGGACGGGATCTTTTGCCTTATGCGCACCAGATGGATGTGCTTTTGCAGAAAGCGAGGGAAGCCGTTTCGATGAATCAGACTATCCGGGGCGCGTTGCGTTTGGGATCGATGGAAACCACAGCGGCCGCGCGTCTACCGGCATTGTTGAGAGCGTATGTTCCCGCGCATCGCCAGGTCGATGTCGCCATCGAGACCGGCACAACGCGAACCCTGACGCAAGCGGTGTTGGAATATCGGTTGGATGGAGCTTTTGTCGCCGGACCGGTTGACCTGGACGAGCTCGACCAGACGCTGACTTTTGTGGAGGAACTGGTGCTAGTGACCTCGCCACAACACCGATCGGTCGCGAGTGCTTTAGAGGAGGGGAAGATCCCAAAAGCTTTCGTCTTTCGAGTCGGTTGTTCTTATCGCCAGAAACTCGAACGTTTCCTGGCAGCGCGCGGGCTTACCTTGGTGAATCAACTGGAGATGGGCACGCTGGAAGGAATTCTCGGCTGTGTGAGCGCCGATCTCGGTATTACCATGATGCCGTTCTCCGTGGTTGAGCCTTATGCCAAAAGGCAGGAGGTCGAGATTCATCGATTGGAGCCGTCCGAGGCTCGTGTGCAGACAGTCTTTATCACACGACGTGACCTCGTTCGTTCGCCGGCTCTGGAGGAGTTTATTAGGATCCTAAGGGAGGATGCGAGGAGGTAGGAGTTCAGGAGTTCAGGAGTTCAGGAGTTCAGGAGTTCAGGAGTTCAGGAGTTCAGGAGTTCAGGAGTTCAGGAGTTCAGGAGTTCAGGAGTTCAGGAGTTCAGGAGTTCAGGAGTTCAGGAGTTCAGCGTGGGGCGCCAGCGAAAATTGCAAGCGCAAAAGGTTTTCTGCGTTTGCCGGACTAAAGGAATTCCAGGAGGGTAGGTCTAGTCGAGCGCATGCTGACGAGACGTCCTGAACTCCTGCAACTCCTGAACTTCTGAACTCCTTCCCAATGCCCTCCTACCTCATATCCGAAGTTTCCGAGGTCTTAGATAGCGCTTCGATGGAAAAATATCGGACGTTAGCCGAGACAACGATCAAGCAGTACGGTGGCCGTTATATCGTCCGAGGCGGCTCAACGGACGCCATTGAAGGGGAGTGGCCGGCGGAGCGTATTGTGGTGGTCGAATTTCCGTCGGTGAATCAGGCGAAGGTCTGGTATCAGTCGCCCGAATATGCAAAGGCGCTGGAGCTAAGCCGGGTAGCGCTTAAGAGAAGAATGGTCCTGCTGGATGGGATCCAAGCTCAGACCAGCGACAGCCGAAACTATCTAGATCCGCTGGCTACCGCACATTTTGTGGTCGGTGGATTGGGTTACCTCGTCTCTTTTTTGCCGGTTCTGCACATCGCCATGGGGATCTATTTTATAATCAATTCCTCGGAATTCGGGACGAATGGATCTCCTCCGGCGTTCTTTGGATGGATCTTTGTGATATTGGGTGTGCTGGCGATCTTAGCGGGTCTGGCTCTTTCAACTTGTATCTTAGTCGCCGGCTTCTTGCTGCGGCGCCGAAAACATTATTGGATCTGTTTCGCCTTGGCTTGTGTCGAATGCATCGTGGCGCCGTTTGGAACCATACTCGGAGTCTTGACGATAGTAACGCTTTGCAACGACTCGGCGAAAAGCGAGTTTCCCGGTCTCACAAGCGGAAGAGGAGCTTGGAGGTCAGGGGTCGATCACGTGCTCGACTGAGCGCATGAGTCGAGGCGAGACGTGACTGGTGATTAGTGATTGGTGATTGGTGAGAAAGACGGTCAACGCCCGGTGGTCCGCGCAGGGTCGATCACGGTAGGGCGAAAAACTCGGCGCGCCGATGGGCAGCCTACCTTCAAAGGATCAATCGCGCCGGTTTTGAGCCGCGGCCCCTGATTTGCTTCTACCTTATGTCATCCGCGTACGAAAACGTGTTCGCGGCGAATGGTAAAGCGGGTCGGCTAAACGTTGGGTGAAAATCAGTCAAGGGTCGTGGCTCAAAACCGGCGCGTGTATACGGAATTGCGAAAGACGTCATCGGCGCGCCGAGTTTTTCGCCCTACCGTGATCG
>Ga0185299_10007294_pt1 | contig 11396 bp, 11 predicted proteins | sample PaiPotPPA55metaG_FD_128002 | JGI IMG/M metagenome (GOLD analysis project Ga0185299, IMG submission 128002) | Iron sulfur acid spring bacterial and archeal communities from Banff, Canada, to study Microbial Dark Matter (Phase II) - Paint Pots PPA... ...
ATGGGCGTTATTGTCCGCACCGCCGGCGCCGCGCGCACCAAGGCCGAGGTCAAGCGCGATTTCGAATATCTGCTGCGAATGTGGGAAACGGTGCGCGAAACCACTTTGCAGTCGAGCGCCCCGATGCTGGTTTACGAGGAGGGTTCGCTGATCAAGCGGTCGATCCGCGATCTTTATAATAAGGACATCGACGCGATCGTGGTCGCGGGGGAAGACGCCTATCGCGAGGCCAAGGAATTCATGCGCTTGCTGATGCCTAGCCATGCCAAGATGGTCCAGCCCTATCGCGATCCGCAGCCGATGTTCGCGAAGTCCGGCGCCGAAACGCAACTCGACGCCATGTTCTCGAACCAGGTAACCTTGAAGTCGGGCGGCTATGTCGTCATCAATCAAACCGAGGCCTTGGTCGCAATCGACGTCAATTCCGGCCGGTCCACCCGCGAACATAACATCGAGGATACCGCGCTTCGAACCAATCTCGAAGCCGCCGACGAGATCAGCCGCCAATTGCGGCTGCGCGATCTTGCCGGTCTCATTGTCATCGATTTCATCGACATGGAGGAGAATCGCAACAATCGCGCCGTCGAACGCCGCCTGAAGGATGCCCTCAAAAACGACCGGGCCCGTATTCAGATCGGCCGGCTGTCGCATTTCGGTCTTCTCGAGATGTCGCGCCAGCGCATGCGCACCGGGGTCATCGAGGGTTCGACCGTCGTCTGTCCGCATTGCGCAGGGGCGGGGATGATTCGCTCGACGGCGTCGATCGCCCTGTACGTCCTGCGCGTTCTGGAAGATGCCCTGATCAAGAATTCGAGTTATGACCTCATCGTCAACACACGGACCGCCGTCGCGCTTTATATCCTCAATCAGAAACGCGCCCATTTGCGCGATTTGGAAAAGCGGTTTGGCGCGTCGTTGACGATCGCCGCGGACGACGGTGTGTCCGGGACGAATTATTATACGCTGGAACGCGGCGAGCCCGCGGCGGGAGCGAAAGAGATTCCCGCATTTGCGCCGGTAGAAGCGCCGCGCGCGGCGATGGCCGATAGTTTGTTCGATGAACCGGCCGATATGGAAGGCGCGCTGCCCGATGCCGGTCCAGTGGACGAGACGCGGGATGGCGGCGCTGAACCCAGCGATGGCGAAAACGAGGCCGATGGCGGGCAAAGGCGCAGACGCAGACGGAGACGTGGCCGTGGCGGCGGCGAGGGCTCCGGAATAGCCGCAAACGCGCCACAGCCGCCGGACGATGCGTTGGAAGCCATGGCCGAGATCGGGGGACTGCGGCGAAGCGGGGCCCTTGAAAGCGAAGCCGAAACCGGACACGCGCCTTTCCCCGGCAACGATGAAACCGAAGCAAGTCGTCGCGACGGGCGCCGCCGTTCGCGCCGTGGCGGACGTGCTCCCCGCGAGACTTCCGGAAACCTCCCTGCCGGGCCCGCCGATGCCGCCCAGCTCGAATTCAAGCCTGAACCCGGCGCCCTGGGCGGCGGTATCGGCGAAGAGGGCGCCGGAAGGGCTCGGCGCGGCCGCCGGGCGCCGCGCGCGCCCCGCGCTGGCCGTGGCCGCGAGGCTGCCGTCGCACCAAACGTCGCATCGGCTTTCGCCACGGATGACCGGCAGGCTCAAGCGCAGGCGGTTGCGCCACCAGGAGATGACCTCGAGGCTTCGCCCGCGAATGCGAAAGCCGATGCGCGAGAGGCGCCCCAATCCGAGTCATCGGACGTGGATACCGCGCCAGGAAGGGACGAAATTCCGACGCGATCGGAGGAGTCGTTGCGGACGGATGTCGTCGATCCGGCCCGTCCAAAACGCTCCGGCTGGTGGCAACGCGCGCGTGCCAGCTGACGTCGCCAAAGCATGATCCCGAAAGTTGCGGACCCTTTGGGATCAGGCGAAAAAACAAATAGAAAAAGGACCATGAGCGATTCAAGTTGAATCGCTCATGTCTCCAGCACGAACGCTAGATCAATACCAACGGCACTGCCTTGGCCGCTCCGAACGGCTGCTGGCGTGATTCTCGGCGATGCTTCGCGGAGCGACCGTGGCCCCAACATGATCGAACTTCCGACAACTGAATTGCAAGCCGGCGCCGAAGTCCTTCGCCACCGGCAAAAAATGGAAAAGCGCAAGGCCGCGCAGGACGCCGAGGTAGCCTCCAAGACGATAATCCAAAAGGGCCTCCTTATCGTACATACCGGCAAGGGCAAGGGCAAATCGACGGCGGCTTTCGGGCTTTTGCTGCGTGCGCTCGGCCGTGAGTGGCCTTGCGGCGTCGTGCAGTTCATCAAGGGCGCCTGGGATACCGGCGAACGCCGGGCGCTCCTCCGTTTCTCCGATCTTGTCTCTTGGCACACGATGGGCGAGGGGTTTACGTGGGAGACACAGGATCGTACGCGCGACGTCAGGGCCGCCGAAGCGGCTTGGGCGAAGGCGCGAGAGCTGATCGCCGATCCTAAGCTAAAACTTCTCGTCCTCGACGAATTGAATATCGCCTTGCGTTACGATTATCTTCCCGTAGCCGAGGTCGTCGCTACCCTGCGAGCCCGCAGGCCCGATCTCCATATTGTCGTCACCGGCCGCAATGCGAAGCCCGAAATGTTGGATGCCGCCGATCTCGTGACAGAGATGAGTCTTGTGAAGCATCACTTCGCGGCGGGTGTGAAGGCACAAGAGGGAATCGAATTCTGAGCATGAAGCGGCGGGCCAAGACCTTGATGCTGCAAGGCACCGGCTCCGGCGTTGGCAAATCGCTGATTGTCGCGGGACTTTGCCGCGCCTATCGCAATCGCGGGCTCGAAGTGCGCCCGTTCAAGCCGCAAAACATGTCGAACAACGCCGCGGTGACGCCGGATGGCGGAGAAATCGGCCGCGCCCAGGCGACGCAGGCAAGAGCTTGCGGCGTAGCGCCAAGCGTCGACATGAACCCGGTCCTCTTGAAGCCGCAAAGCGAGCGTGGCGCGCAGATCGTTCTGCGCGGGCGGGTCATAGGCCAGGCATCGGCAGGAGAATACCAGGACCTGAAACGAGAGCTTCTGGCAGCCGTGCTCGACAGTTTCGCGACGCTTTGCGAAGACTCCGATCTTGTCCTCGTCGAAGGCGCGGGAAGCGCGGCGGAAATCAATCTGCGCAAGAACGATATCGCCAACATGGGTTTTGCCCGCGCCGCCTGTGTTCCGGTGATTTTGCTGGGCGACATCGATCGCGGCGGCGTCATCGCCCAGATCGTCGGCACCAAGACCGTGCTCGATCCGGCCGACGCCAAACTGATCGCGGGGTTTCTCGTCAACAAGTTTCGCGGCGATCCGGCTCTGTTTGCAAACGGCGTGAGACGGATCGAAGATTTGACCGGATGGCCGGGCCTTGGGCTTATTGGTTTTTGCGCCGAAGCGGCGCGTTTGCCCGAGGAGGATTCGCTTGGGCTTTCCACCCCAAGGCCGCGCGGGAGGCCAATCACGCCGCGCGGAGGGCCAATCCCGATCGCGGTTCCGGTCCTGCCTGGCATCGCCAATTTCGACGATCTCGATCCTTTTTATTTGGAAGGCGAGGTCCATGTCGTCATGGTCAAAAGCGGCGAGACCCTGCCCGCCGAGGCGGCGCTCGTCATTTTGCCCGGCTCGAAAACCTCTATCGCCGGTCTCGCGGCTTTCCGGCGCGAGGGCTGGGATATCGATCTTTTCGCGCATCTCCGGCGCGGCGGCCACGTGTTCGGCCTTTGCGGCGGCTATCAGATGCTGGGGAAAACCATTCGCGATCCGATGGGCGTCGAGGGACCGCCGGGCAATGCGCAGGGGTTGGGCCTGCTCGACATTGAAACGGAACTTTTGGGCGACAAATTGCTTGCGTCGGTGCAAGGCGCCGGGGCGCAAAACGGCGTTCCCTTCAGCGGCTATGAAATGCATGTTGGCCGCAGCTTCGGGCCGGATTGTGCGCGGCCCGTGTTGCGTTTCGCCGACGGGCGCAGCGATGGCGCGACGTCGGCCGATGGCCTTGTGAGCGGCTGCTATGTGCATGGGCTCTTCGCCGAGCCAGCGCAACGAAGTGCTCTCCTCGCCCGCCTCGGGGGCAAGGGTTCGGGCGTCTCTTATGACGAGTCTCTCGACGCGGCGCTCGATGCGGTCGGCGCACATCTTGAAACGCACATCGACCTCGACCGGCTCCTTACGTTTGCGAGATAGCTTGAGCGTGATCGTTTTAGCAGGCATCAACGCGCCAGTGGCTACATATTCGCTGATATGTTCGCAAATATTTCTTCAAAATGGCATTGACATCTGTCGCATATGTACAAATATGCAGGCCAATGCTGTCTCGTTCCGACGTCTCCGTTGACTGCTGGACACAATCAAATGGACGCCCCCGCACAGATGGGTGCCCCCGCATCGCCTAAAGAAAATATAGAGAAAAGCCACGCAAAGTTCCGCGAGCTTGCGGAAAACAGGACTAATGCGGCGCTGGAGGCGATCCGAAGGATTGGGAATCTCTCGAACCGGCAGCTTTACCATTTCGAGGAGGCAGAGGTGAGGAAAATCCTGAAGGTCCTTCGAGACGCTATTGCGGACATAGAGACAAGGTTCGCGTCGCCCAAAGGGCGTACGGGCGGAAAGTTCAAACTTTAAGGATTATTGCAATGAGTCATTCTTCCGCTGTTACTGCGCTGCGGGTCGCTGATGAGGCTTTTCTTGTCGCCAGTATGATCGAACGTTGTCCCAAGACCATGATGATCCGCGAATTGGTCATGAACGCGCTTGAGGCCGCTAAGCAAGCACCCTTAGACCGCCGCTTTGTCGAAATAAGCCCGGTCCAAATAGACGGAGTAGCGAAACTCGCAATTTGGAACACGGGTCCGGGGATGGACGCGAACCAGCTGGTTTCGATTTGCGACATCGCTTCTTCGCTGGGCAAGGAAATGAGCCTGAGCGGTAATTTCGGCATGGGCGCTAAAGTGGCCTCCTTGCCGTCAAACCAATTCGGAATGCGCTACAGATCCTGTAGGGCAAGCGTGACGGAGTATATGGCCGTCTTTTTCGGCGAGACCAGAACACCGGCGACGATCATGAGGTCATAGACGTGACGGACTTGGCCGCAAGGGACGGGCGGCGGCTCGACGAAGAGTGGACTGAGGTTGTTTTGTTGGGAAATAGTCATGGCCAGGACATGGTAAACGACCCCTATAATGGCGACCCTGATCAAGAGAGACAGTGGCTCGCCACGTATCTATATCATCGTTTCTTTCGGCTGCCGGACGGTGTGAAACTCACCTTACTCAAAGGAACAAACACGCTTGACGGTAATCGCCAATTTGAACCAATCCCGGCACGGCTTCGTTACTTCCAAAAATGTGAAACGGTTGAAGCTCAAGACGGAATCCGAATCCATTTCCTCTACGACCCGCCTTATAGCAAAGAGAGCGGGTCCGGTCATAACCAGTCAAAAAAGGGTGCCATAGCATCGGCCGTGAGCACGGCTGCCGTTATCTACAAGGACGAGATGTATGACCTACAGAAGGGTCGCCAGTGGACATTTGAGGCACCGACTTTCGGTATCCCCTTCGGCGCGAAGCATATTTCGGTCCACATCGAGCTGCCTGCCGATTATCCGGTCATGCCAGAAGCGTACAGGCGGGATCTTCAGTACCTCGCGGGCGAACAGCCACAGGTGGAGGCGAGCGACTTTGCAGATATTGTTCGCGAGCACCGACCGCAATGGCTCATTGAGGTGATCCGGTCATTCGCCCCGCAAAGCTCTTCGGACGACGAAATCCGGGACGAACTTCAGAAACTCCTGAATGAGCAACGGGTTCGGCGTAGCAGCCCTAAAGTCTCGCCCGAAGGCCAAAGCCCCGTGGCAACAGGAAACGGCCCTGCGAGTGATGTTGGCCGCAGTCATACCGCCAGTGGTGGCAACGGGGAAGGAGTGCGTCATAAACCTACAGATCTTGCGATCCTACCAACTGGCGCAAAACGCGCCGACCTCTGTAAGAATATGGACCGCGCCCCGGAGATCATGCGATTGCGTGAGGAGGCCGAGATTGAAGAGAAACAATTGAAAGGACGCGCGGCTCGTTACTACTTGGATTCAAATTTCCTATTCGTGAACATGCGATATCCGGCGATTGCCGAAATGGCTGTTCAGCTTGAAGCCGAATATGCGTCGGCGAGTGATCCTGAACTCATGCGATCCCGCGCGCTCGAAATTGCAGAAGCAGCCATAATTCGTCGCGTGGGCCGCACGGTAGTCTTTGCCCTCGCAAAACAATTAAACAAAGAATGGACCCACAAGGTTGAGACTGCCTCGTCTCCCGAAAGTTTGAGCATGGGTGCCGACGATTTCACCTATGCAATGCCGAACGCTCGCCGCGCCATGGGAAAAACCTTTCCTGCAAAACGGAATACGGAAATCCCTTCTTCCATGTCGGTATTAGAGGGAGCTTGAAATGGCCGACACTGCACAAAGGGCGAGTCGGGAAGGTTCTCTCGACGCGGCGCTCGATGCGGTCGGCGCACATCTTGAAACGCACATCGACCTCGACCGGCTTCTTACGCTTGCGAGATGACAAACGCTATCAAAGCCAAAGCCGCCCAATGGACGCCGCAGGCGCATCGATAAAGCGCGCGCGCGTGCTCAATGTCGTTGCAAGAAGCTTCCTTGCCGGAGCCGATCCACGCATCGTCAATCTTGACGTCGCCATAGACGCGCGGGCCGCCGAGCCGCAAGCCGAGCGCGCCCGCGAATGCCGCCTCGGGCCAGCCGGCATTCGGGGAAGGGTGTCCGCGCGCGTCGCGCCGGATGGTGCGCAACGCGGCCCGGGCCGAAGCTTTTGGGGCGAACCAAGCCGCGATAACGATCAGACACGCAGACAACCGCGCGGGACAAAAATTGGCAATATCATCGAGTTTCGCCGCGGCGAAGCCGAAAGCGGCATGGCGTTGCGTGCGGTGACCAACCATGCTGTCGGCGGTGTTGATGGCCTTGTACCAAGCGCCGCCCGGGAGCCCGCCCAGCGCCAGCCAGAAAGCGGGCGCGACGACGGCGTCGGAAAAATTCTCGGCGAGGCTCTCGATCGCGGCGCGGGCGACGCCCGCCTCGTCAAGCTTCGCGACGTCACGGCCGACGATTTTTGCCGCCGCCGCCCGGGCGGATTCCAGTCCGCCGGCAAGAGCCTCCGCGACGGCAAGGACATGAGCATCGAGGCTCTGTTGCGCGATGAGACTCGACGCGATAAGCGCACTGAGCCCTAAGCTCGCCGGTTGCGGAAGTTCCAAACTTGCGAGCCCGAGGCTGAAAAGATAGGCGCCGCCGCCGGCAATCGATAAAAGCAAGGCGAGCGCGGCAAAACCCAGGGCGCGACGCGTGGCAAAGGATCGATTGGAATGATTCAACCGGCGGTCGGCGAGTGCGATCAGATGGCCAATCCAGGTGACCGGATGGCCAATCGCGCGAAACAAGCCTTGCGGATAGCCAAGGCAGGCCTCGATGGCGACGGCAAGCGCCGCGAGCTTCAGGGTTGCGGCCAAATCCATGGATGAGACTTCCTGTCCCGAGTTGCGGGAATTGCTCCTGGCGGAGCATGGCGGCGATCTTTTTGCCGCGCGGCGGGCCTACCCGCAAGCCCCAGAACCCTGGCTCGATCTCTCGACCGGCATCAACCCTTATGCCTATCCGTTCGCCCATCCGGCGATGGAAAGTTTTACGCGGCTGCCGCAAACCGAGGAGCTTCGCGCGCTGGAAGCGGCGGCGGCAATGGCCTATCGCGCCCCAGCGGCCGCAGAAGTTGTTGCTGCGCCGGGCACCCAAGCGATCATGAATTGGCTTCCCCATCTGGTGCCTGCGCGGCGCGTTGGGATCCTGGGGTTTACCTATTGCGAGCACGCGCGGAGCTGGGCCACCAGCGGCGCGGAACTAACCGTCGTCGAAGACCTCTCCGAACTCGAGGACAAAGATTTAGCCATCGTCGTCAATCCCAACAATCCGGATGGAAGGCTCGTCCCGGCGGCTGATCTGCACGCGCTGGCGGCGGTTCTCGGCAAACACGGCGGCCTGCTGATTATCGACGAAGCCTTCGTCGATTTTCTTGAGCCCGGCGCCAGCGCCGTCCCGGACACCGCCGAAAGCGGCGTCATCGTGTTGCGCTCCTTCGGCAAGACCTATGGCTTGCCAGGGCTTCGCCTCGGGTTCGCGATCGGCTCAAAACCCGTGGCGGAAAAACTCCGCGCCGCGTTGGGTCCCTGGCCTGTTTCCGGCGCGGCCATCGCCATAGGCTCCACGGCCTTGACGGATGCGAAATGGCTCGCGGCGACGCGGGCGCGGTTGCACGCCGACGCAAGAGCGCTCGACGCGATGTTGGCGGCAGCGGGTTTCGCCTCCGCTAGCGGCAGTTTGCTGTTCCGGCTCGTGCGCCACGAGGACGCGCAAGGCTGGTTCGAACGGCTGGCCAAAGCCGGGATTCTTGTGCGGCGGTTCGACGCGCGGCCGGCCTGGCTGCGCTTTGGGATACCTGGCTCGGACGCCGGACGGATGCGCCTTTGCGCCGCTCTGGGACTTGCATTACCGTAATCGCTTCCGTATCGGAGGCAAGTCCCTCCGCATGAAGCACGGCTTGGGGAACGGAGCCACTTCTCCACGACGCCGATACGACCAAGTGGGATCCCGAAACACGTCGGCGTTAGGAGCGGACTATCAGCGGCGACACATCGCGTTCTGCGTCGCACCTAACCGAATTTCTGGCCTGGCTGGATGGTCGACGATTATGACCCGCCCGTCGGTGAGGGCCTGAACCGAATGACGGACATTGCTCGGCACAATCGCAACTAACCCTGCGCGGGCAATTTGGGCCACGCCGTCGATGGTCACCTCAATCTCGCCCTCGATCACCTCGTAGACTTCTTCCTCAGCAAGAAAGTGCTCGTGAATGGAAGAACCGCGCGTGAAGTCGTAATGCGCGAATGTCATATAAGCCGAGTGGAAATAGCGTCCATTCCAACCTGGCAACCGCTCAATGACTCTAAGAGTGCTTGTATCAACAAAGGGCATGGGAAATTCCTTGGCATATTGTAATAAGCTACCTTCAGCGCGTCACGCCCAAGTAGAATCTCACGCATTCTGATTACCCGCCGAAAGTCGGCTAGTGTGGACCTTCTCGGGGTTCACGAAGATGTAAGCGCGCTGTGCGGACGGAGGTCGCAGTTGTGCAGGCGTCGAAGCGACGACCTATTTTACGCGATCGCCGTGTCTGCCCGCGCTGCGATCAGCGAAGCGGCGCCTATTTCGCGACGACGACTTTGCTGGTGGCGGCAACGACGGCTCTCTTGAAAGCCCCTTCTAAGGTCACGGCGAAATTATAGTGGGATCGCGAAAAAGGTGCCGAACGAAACGGCCTGTTACTGCGCCAGCCAACCAAAATCGCGCCTATCGCCGGTTTGTTTGTTCCGATGACGAGCGCGCCGCCGGAGGCTCCATCTCCGGTCTCGCAATCGAACGAAAACTCCCTGGTTCCTTCCGCCCCGGCCGACAATTGATCGTGCAGAAGGCATTTTTCCATCGACAGCCTGCGCCCATCGCCCCAGTCGATGTGCCCGCGCGCGACAAACTCAACCGACATGTTCGGTCTCGCCTCATCGGCGAGGCCATAGGGCGCGATCCCTTCGATTGGATGGGTCAAACGCGCGACGGCCCAATCATGAACCACCGCGACCGCGTAAGGATTGGTGCTTCCGGCAGCGATCGAGCCGAGATCGATCGGCACCCTCGTCTCCTTGCCGTGATTCTCTATCGAAAAGAAGCACGTCTTTGCTCGCGGAGCGCCCTTTTCGTCGAAAAATACATGGGCCGCGGTCGTTACGAGGTCGTTGGCGAGCGTGAGCTGGCCGGCGCCATGCGCATCGCCGCATTCGATGAGGCCGGAGCCCGCAAAACGGGTGCGAAGCTCGGCCGCGTCGAGCTTCTGCTCGGCCGCGAATTCCGCCACGCTGCGGCGGCTGTTCTTGCCGAACACGACAACCGGCACGACTTTGAGCGGCGTAGCCTCCGGCAGCATATGAGAGGAGAACGGAACAGCGGAAGCTTGAACGGAAATTCCAAAAAGGACGACGCAAATAGCGGCCGCACGCATTCCACCCTTTTGAAACATCTCGTTTTCTCCTGTCGAGTCGGCGCGGCGCCGGTTTAGAACCGCGCGAAACGCCCTATCAAGCTGAACCATCGTGTATTTTGTCAATGCGAAAACAAAAAGGCAGCATCGCGGAGGAAGCGCTTTTTGGTGAATGGTTCATCTTTCGCACCAGATCCGCTTGGTCGGGTGCCACGGGACGACACCTGGAATGATACGCCGCCAGCATGGTCCGGGGCTGGCGCGGAACCGCAGGCTTCCGCAATACGGCAATAATAAGACAAACGCCAACCGCGTGCTTCCGTGTGCTGCTCCGCCCTGCGCGGTCGTCGCTGGACTCGGTTGTGAATCCGAGGCGATAGCAGTGGCCGGCAAAAGTGACAACACGCCGAATAACGCGCGTGTATGGCTTTTCATATTTTCAGTCCAATACATGATAGAAACTCTTGTGGCATTGTTTTCCCAATGCCAATCATCACGGACGACGCGGAATTATTGGCATGAACCGGCATTCGCGATTCTCTTCGACCAGACAATTCGGGGGATGATCGCGTCGGTCGCGCGCCGTCCGCCCGCGATCAGCGATGGCTTCCGCTTCGGCCGCAAGGATCGCAATCATCGCCGCGACCGATTTCCCGCGGATCCTTGACGTCGCCGCTTTCCTAGCGCCGGCTCGGATCAAGAAACCGACTTGCCCTATCGCGCAAATCCGCGGGGGCCAAATTCAAAGCGAATCTTTGAATCGGATTTGCCGGCCGCGCGAAAGCGGTATTTCCCGATGTGCCGTATTCTTTATCTCAGTTGAGGTTTTCCGGAGGATTTGCTCCCCCAGCTCTAGGCAAAGCGCACTCGCGGCTATATGACAAGTCAACCTACCAGATAAGGGCTTCCGCGATCATGTGGAACGGAACGCTGCTCGGTTCGAATTAGCTATTATAAATCAGGCAGGATGATGGGAAAACATCAGAGCGGTTGGCCGGCCCCGGCCAAATCGGACGGGTCGGAAATCGCGATCATTGGGCGCGCGTGCAGACTGCCCGGCGCCAACTCCGCCGGGGCGCTTTGGGATCTGCTTTCGGCGGGCCGATGCACGGTTTCCCGCATCCCCCCGGATCGATGGCCGTTGGAACGGCTAGCGCATCCGCGCCCGAAGGAGCGAGGCCGCAGTTATTCCTGGGCGGCGGGCGTTCTGGACGATGTCTGGGGCTTCGATCCCGCCGTTTTCGGCATTTCCCCGCGCGAGGCCGAACAAATGGACCCGCAGCAGCGGCTGCTGCTCGAACTCACTTGG
>Ga0185299_10007295_pt1 | contig 11396 bp, 9 predicted proteins | sample PaiPotPPA55metaG_FD_128002 | JGI IMG/M metagenome (GOLD analysis project Ga0185299, IMG submission 128002) | Iron sulfur acid spring bacterial and archeal communities from Banff, Canada, to study Microbial Dark Matter (Phase II) - Paint Pots PPA... ...
ACACCGCCGCCGAAATTTTCGCCAAATCCGAAATGATCGTAAAGGTGAAGGAGCCGCAGGAGAGCGAGTGGACGAAGCTGCGCGAAAATCAGATCGTTTTCGCATTTTTGCATCTTGCGGCCGATCTCGCGCAGACCAAAGGGTTGTTGGCTTCCGGCTGCACCGCCCTCGCCTATGAAACCGTAACCGGGCCGGACGGCCAAGGCCTGCCGCTTCTTGCGCCGATGAGCGAAATTGCCGGGCGGCTCGCGATCGAGGCGGCGGGCGTGGCTCTGCAACGCCAGAACGGCGGCCGCGGCATCTTGCTTGGGGGCGTCCCGGGGGTACTGCCGGCGCGGGTCGTAGTGCTGGGCGGCGGCGTTGCCGGAACCCAAGCGGCACGGATGGCGGCCGGTCTCTGCGCCGATGTGACGATCCTCGATCGCGCGCTCCCGCGCCTGCGCCAGCTCGACGAGTTGTTCCAAGGACGGGCCAAGACAAGATTTGCCTCGGCGGCGGCGATCGAGGATGCAGTTTTATCCGCCGATGTGGTGATCGGCGCGGTGCTGATCCCGGGCGCCGCCGCGCCGAAGCTCCTCGCTGAGCAAATGTTGAGCCGCATGAAGCAAGGCGCCGTTCTCGTCGATATCGCGATTGATCAGGGCGGCTGTTTCGAAAGCTCGCATGCGACGACGCATGCCGCCCCGACTTTCATTAAAGGCGGGGTGGTCCATTATTGCGTCGCGAACATGCCCGGCGCGGTGCCATTCACATCGAGTCATGCGCTGAACAATGCGGCGCTTCCATATGGCCTTGCCCTTGCCGCCGGCGGGCTCGGCGCGATCGCCGGCAACCCTGGCCTGCGCGGCGGCCTAAATGTGCATCGCGGCCATGTGACACATCCGGCAATTGCCGCAAGCCTCGGGTTTGCGCTCAAGCCGCCCGAAGCGGCCCTCGCGGCCTGACGCGCAGGGCCAAGCCGGCCAGGGTCCCGGAAGCAATCCCGCCTATTGAATCGAAGGCACGGTTTTGGCGTAATTCAGGTCGTAGGTCTTGTTCCGGAGAGGGTCGAGGGGGGTTCCCTCGGATGCGTCGAAGGCCCGCGCATGCACGGCCCATCCGTCGTTTTGCGGCCGCGGCGCGGGGGACGCTGCTGCCCCTTCGGACTTATCCGGCAAATCGTCACTCCCCAGTGCGAGGCCAGGGCGCGCCGGGCGCGCGTTTTGCCCGGCCTGGCCGCCGGCCGAGGCGGGAAAAGTGACGTCCTGGCCTGGCGCATCCGCCGCATCCTCTGCGCCGATCGGACCGTCAAGCGTCGCGGCGGCTGGAGAGCGAACGCCGCCCACCGAAATGCCGAGTTCGTCGAGCCCAGGCCCCAAGGTGAAGGCACTTATATTTGCGGTGGTTTTCACCGCGGTGGTCTTGGAAGCTGGGACCCGCATTGCGCCCGCAATCGCCGACGCGGCATGCGCATAGGAAAGGGATGGCGGAGCCGGCGTCGCGCTTCGCGGGGCGTCGACCGAGGCCGGCAGTGATCCGTAGACGGACGACGGCATTCCGCTCTCGCTTTTCTGGCCCGCGCCGGGCGGGGTTGCCGCCGGGGCTGTTTCCGGCGCGGTCTTGTCCATGTCGGGCGCTGGCTGCCCCTGTTTGTCTTTCGCGTCCTTTTCGATCTGGCGCCAACGCTGCACGTTGCGGCTATGCTGATCGAGCGTTTCCGCAAAAACATGGCCGCCGGTGCCATCGGCGACGAAATAAAGATCCTGGGTGCGGGATGGGTTTGCAACCGCTTCGAGCGCAGCGCGGCCTGGATTGGCGATCGGCCCCGGCGGCAAGCCGTCGATCAAATAGGTATTGTAGGGGGTAGGTTTTTCGAGTTCGCCGCGTGTGATCGCTCTGCCCAGGGACCCTTTGCCCCCGGCCAAGCCATAAACAATCGTCGGGTCGGATTGCAGCCGCATCCTGTTTCTCAGCCGGTTCACGAAAACGCTTGCGACCCGCGGCCTCTCGTCCGCCTTGCCGGTTTCCTTTTCGACGATCGAGGCCAAGGTGACAAGCTCGTAGGGCGAGCGCAAGGGAAGGCCGCTCGCCCGGCGCGACCAAATCTGATCGACGGCGCGCTTTTGCGCGTCCTGCATTAGCTTGATGATGTCCGCCCGGACCGCGTCGCGCGCGACCTTGTAGGTCTCCGGCAGCAAGCTGCCTTCCTTCGGCACGTCCGTGATATCGCCAACCACTATGTCGCTTTCGCGGAGCCGTTCGACGATCTGCTCGCTCGTCAGTCCTTCGGGTATTGTAATGGCGTGCAGCACCTGCTTGCCGCTGATCAGCGTGTCGATCACGTCGCGCAGACTGGCGTTCTGTTTGAAGAGATATTCGCCGGCCTTGAGTTTTGAACGGTTGCCTTCGAGCAAGAGCGCGACGTTGAGCATGAACGGACTGTCGATGACCCCCTCACGGTCGAGTTGGGCGATAATGTCGGGACCATCGGTGCCGGGCGCGATGTAGAGGACCTTGTTGGCGGCGAGCGGACCAGGTTCACGCGTCCGGTGGCGGCTCCAGACGAGCCCGGACATGGAGGCGATCGCCGCGATCAACAGAAACGTGAGGAATCCACTGAACGCCGAAAGCGCGGGTCGCCTGCGGCGCGGCGGGATTGGCGGCGCGGCGGCGGGCTGCAACGCCTCGCTGGGGCTTTGCGGCGTCACTCTTTGGCCCGCGAGCCGGCCGCCCAGATGGGTCTCGTCGCGAACAGTCTGATCCGGTTGGTCCGGCGCATCGTTTCCGTTCGGTTTTGAAGGCGCGCCGTCCATCAACTCAGCCCACGATTTGTCCCGAGAGCCTTTTCGCATGGGAAAACGCTCGAATGCCATGGGTCGTTTCCCACGGCTGTTGGTATAACGGTTTGCTATCTTGCATTTTCCTAATGCGAACCGGGCTCCGCTTCGCTGCAAAATGCCCTGACCGCGAACTGACGGATGTTACCTATCCCGCCTGGAAAATATGGCGAAATCGGGTTCAGAGCCGGAATTTCCAATATGGCCGCCATGCCGCAGCCTTGGCCGGTCGGTCACTGCGGATGCTTGAAGACCAAGCAGGCGTTGGTGCCGCCAAATCCGAACGAATTCGACAGAACGAATTCGACCTCGCGCTTGCGCGCCTTATGTGGCACGAGATCGATTTCCGTTGTGACCGACAAATGATCGAGGTTGAGCGTCGGCGGAACGATTTGATCCCTGATCGCCAAAATCGAGAAAATCGCCTCGACGGCACCCGCCGCGCCGAGGAGATGTCCGATCGCCGATTTCGTCGAGGACATGGAAAGTGACCGGCCGCTGTTGCCCGCAATCCTCTCGACGGCGCGAATCTCGATTTCGTCGCCGAGCGGCGTCGAGGTTCCATGCGCGTTGATATAGTCGATGTCGCCCGCTGAAATCCCGGCCCGCTTGATCGCCGCCGCCATGGCCCGGCAGGCGCCATCGCCGCTCCCCTGGGGCGCGGTGATGTGATAGGCGTCCCCCGACATGCCGTAGCCAACAAGTTCGGCGTAAATTTTGGCGCCGCGTGCCTTGGCGTGTTCATAGGCTTCGAGGACGACACAGCCGGCGCCCTCGCCCATGACGAAACCGTCGCGGTCCTTATCGTAGGGCCGCGAGGCTTGCTTCGGCCGGTCGTTGAAATTCGTGGAGAGGGCCCGGCAGGCAGCGAACCCGGCGATGCCGATGCGATTGATCGCCGATTCGGCGCCCCCAGCGACCATGACTTCGGCATCTTCCAGGGCGACCAGGCGCCCTGCGTCGCCGATCGCATGGGTTCCGGTCGAGCACGCGGTAACGACCGAATGATTCGGCCCCTTGAGGCCATGCTGAATTGAGACATAGCCTCCAGAGAGATTGATCAGCCGTCCGGGGATGAAGAAAGGCGAAACGCGGCGCGGGCCCTTTTCCTTCAAGACGATCGCGGTCTCGGCGATGCCGCCGAGGCCGCCGATCCCTGAGCCGATAAGAACGCCGGTCTTGATCTGCTCTTCATAGGTTGCCGGCTTCCAGCACGCGTCGGCAAGCGCCTGCGCCGCCGCCGCGACAGCGTAAAGGATGAAGTCATCGATTTTGCGCTGCTCTTTCGACTCCATCCATTGGTCGGGGTTGAAGCTCCCGTTGTCGCCGCCGCCACGCGGCACCGGCATGGCGATCTTGCAGGCCAGATCGGAGACGTCGAACCCCTCGATGCGGCGGGCGCCGCTTTGGCCCGCCAACAAACGGCTCCAGCTCGGCTCGACTCCACAGGCGAGCGGCGAGACCATGCCGAGACCCGTGACAACTACCCTGCGCATCTCAACGACCTTGCGACTATTCCTGCCGGCGTTGCCGCCCTCCATTGCACCGGTGTTTATTGGAGGGCGGCCCATCGCGCCGACGCCCCCGCGGAAGCGTTGAAAGCTTCGTTTCGCCGGAGCGTGGGAGCATCCGTTCCTGCTAAGTCACTTAGATGCCTGGCCGTGCCTGCGTGAAAGAAATCAAGCAGCGGATGCTTTCTCAAGAAACTTGATGGCGTCGCCGACCGTCACGATGGTTTCGGCGGCATCGTCCGGAATCTCGACGCCGAACTCCTCTTCGAACGCCATGACGAGCTCGACCGTGTCGAGAGAATCGGCGCCAAGGTCCTCCATGAAATTGGCGCTGTCGATGACTTTGTCGGCATCGACACCGAGGTGCTCCACCACAATCTTTTTCACGCGCTCGGCGACATCGCTCATGGTTGTTTGTTCCTCGTCCTCAGGATTTGCTTACAATTCGCCGCCCCAGGCAGGCGTCGACGCGATGCGGGCGCCCGCGAACTGCCTCCCTGGTCGCTCGAGCGGGGTGGTACCATACTTCAGCGCGGTTGGCGAGAGCCCGCGCGAGACCCGCGAACAGCCTCATATCGTATTTAAATCATCGCCATTCCACCATTTACATGAAGGGTCTGGCCGGTGACATAGGAGGCTTGCGAACTTGCCAGGTAAATGACCGCGGCGGCGACTTCGGCGGCGGTTCCGAGCCGTCCCATCGGTACCAAGGCGAGGGTGGCCGCTTTCTGTTTCTCATTCAAGGCATCGGTCATCGGACTCTCTATAAACCCTGGCGCGATGCAATTTACGGTCACGTTGCGGCTCGCCACTTCGGCGGCGAGACTCTTATACATGCCGATCATTCCCGCCTTCGCGGCCGCATAATTGCCTTGGCCCGCATTGCCGGTCACCCCAACGATCGAGCTGATCCCGATAATGCGCCCATGACGCTTGCGCAGCATCCCCTTGAGGCAGGCGCGGGAGAGACGAAAGGCGGCGGTCAGATTGACGTCGAGAACGCTGTCCCATTCCTCGTCCTTCATGCGCATGAAGAGATTGTCCCTAATCACGCCGGCATTATTGACAAGGATGTCGACGCTTCCCATCGCGGCCTCGGCGGCGGGAACCAGCGCTTCCGTCGCGGATTTATGGCCAAGATCGCAAGGAAAGACATGGACGTCGGTTACAAGTTCGGCGGCGAGCGCGGCGAGCGCATCGCGGCGGGTGCCCGAAAGCGCGACGATTGCGCCTTGGTCATGCAAGGCCCGCGCGATGGCGCCGCCGAGACCGCCGCTCGCGCCCGTGACGAGGGCCGTCTTGCCGGTAAGATCGAACATACGACGATGAAACTCCCGTGACGGCCGCCAGGGCTTAAGCCATGGCCCGGTAAAGATCGATGTCGGCCGGAATTCCAATTGAAACGCTGCGCGCCGCGCCGGCGAGCCTTTTGACAAGTCCCGCCAAGACTTTTCCGGCGCCGCATTCGACGAAAAGAGAAATCCCCCGGCTCGCCATAAAAGCCATGCTTTCACGCCAGCGCACCACGCCGGTCACCTGGGCGACAAGAAGCTTGCGGATCTCTTCCGGCTCGGTGACCGGCGCGGCCAGGACATTTGAGACGAGTGCAACGCAGGGCGGCTTGATGGCGGCCGTGGCGAGCGCCGCCGCCATGGCCGCGGCGGCGGGTTGCATCAAGGCGCAATGAAACGGCGCCGACACCGGCAACAGAATCGAACGGCGCGCGCCTCGCGCCTTGGCGATTTCGATCGCGCGATGCACTGCGGCGCGGGACCCGGACACCACAACCTGGCCACCGCCATTGTCGTTGGCGACCTCGCAGATCGCGCCGCCGCCTGTTTCATCGGCCGCTTGCTTGGCGATTGCGAGGGCCGCGTCGTAATCGAGCCCAAGCAGCGCCGCCATCGCGCCGGTGCCAACTGGCACGGCCTCCTGCATGGCGAGCCCGCGCACGCGCAGCAGTTTGGCGGCCGCTCCCACGCCCAACGAGCCGGCCGCGGCGAGCGCCGAATATTCGCCGAGCGAATGGCCCGCGACAAAGCCGGCGTCCCGCGCAAGATTCAGTCCGGCCTCGGCTTCGAGCGCGCGGACGGCGGCGAGGCTCACCGCCAGCAAGGCTGGCTGTGCATTCGCGGTCAGGGTGAGTTCGGCCGGCGGACCCTCGAACATGAGCTCGGACAGATTTTGCCCCAGGGCCTCGTCAACCTCGGCCAGAACCGCGCGGGCCTGCGGGAAAGCCTCCGCCAAGGCCTTGCCCATGCCGACGGCCTGCGATCCTTGTCCTGGAAAAACGAAAGCCTTCGACATCCCATCTCGTATAGTTTTATGCCGCGGTTGACGCCGCGTTTCTCGTGAGCGCAGCGAGTGGCATTGCAAAAAGGACGAGTCAAGTGGTCCATCCGAAATTCTTGCGGCCTCGCCAGTTCGCCAAAGCCGCCGGGGTTTCTCACGGAGAAATCCGCGACCGGAGGTGCAACAAAAATGCAACACACCGCGAAATTGCAACTTCGTTGTGCGATTAACGCGACATTGTGGCTCCGGCGCGCTTGTTAGGTTTTGCGTTGGTGGTAAGAGTCAATGCTGACAACGACGGCTAAAGGTGAAGCGACAGAGGGGAGCTATTCCATGAAGCGAGATTTCTTGCGGTGTTTGGCCGGCGCGGCGGCTGGCGTTTTATTGACCGGAACATCCACCTTCGCGGCGGATCTTGGCGTGGCGCCGCCCCCGCTTCCGCCTCCGCCCGTCTTTACCTGGACAGGCTTCGAACTCGGCGCACAGGTCGGCGGGGGAGCAGGCCAGACCGGGGTCCGTGTGAATGGTATTCCATTATTTCCGCCTTCCGACAGATACGGAAGCTCGGGGGTTTTCGGCGGCATTCATGTCGGCTTCAATTATCAGTTTGCGAGTCCCATCGTCGCTGGCGTGCAGCTCGAATACAATTTCGCCGGCATCACCGGAACCGCCTCGGCCCCCCCGCTTAATTATTTGGAGACCTCGATCCGCCAGTTTGGATCGGCCGACGGCCGCATCGGCGTCGCCTTCGACCGCTTGCTCATCTACGCGATTGGCGGCTTTGCCTATGGCGACATCCGCAGCCAAATACAATTAACTGGCCTTGCGCCTGGGATTATCGACTTCTTCTCCGTCAACCGCTATGGTTTCGATGTCGGCGGCGGCCTCGAATATAATTTCTACGGCAATTGGACGGCGCGGGCCGAATACCGTTATTATGATTGGGGCACGCGGGGCTTCAACACCGCGGGCTTCGGGTCGTTCTTTAATGGGCTCATCCCTTTCGCTATTCCCAACCACAGATCAAGAGAGACCTTGCAGACCGGCCGTGTCGGCCTGACCTATAAGTTCGCCTGGCCGTCCACGCCGGTGGTCGCCAAGTACTGAGGTAACGCTGTCAGACGAAGGCCCGGCCCAGCGGCCCGGGGCCAACATCAAATAGCAGCCATGAACGCCGCCACGGGTCCGTGGCGGCGTTTTCGCGCGCCCGCCGGCATGATAACCTGACCCGCGGCTTGGCCGCTTCCGGCCGGGCGCCAGCTTAGTCCGGATCGGCGCGCCAACCGGCATGGCCGCACACCCAGCCCGAGCGAACGCTGCCGTTCCTACTTTATAGTATTAGAGACGGCACTGCGACACGCCCAATCGCAGCCTCCTTAGGGGGAAGCTTCGCATCGCCAGCAGGGAGGTGTTATGATGCGGCAATGGAGCTGATTGGAAGCGGCAAGAGGCAAGGCGATGAAACCCCGCGCGAAACCCGGAAAACTCATCGAGGGCGCGACCGGCGATTTCGAGGTCGTTATCGGGATGGAGGTCCATGCCCAGGTCACCTCGAAGTCGAAACTTTTCTCCGGCGCGTCGACCGAGTTCGGCAATGAGCCGAACAGCAATGTCTCGCTCGTCGACGCCGCGATGCCCGGCATGCTTCCGGTCATTAACGAGGAGTGCGTGGCACAGGCGGTGCGCACGGGACTCGGCCTCAAGGCCAAGATCAACCTGCGCTCGGTCTTCGACCGCAAGAATTATTTCTATCCCGATCTGCCGCAGGGCTATCAGATCTCGCAATATAAGAGCCCGATCGTCGGCGAGGGCGCCGTCGCCGTCGATGTCTCGCCTTCGGAGCAGATCGAGGTCGGGATCGAGCGGCTGCATCTCGAACAGGACGCCGGCAAATCGCTGCATGATCAGTCGGCGACGGACTCATTCGTCGATCTTAACCGGTCGGGCATTGCCCTCATGGAGATCGTGTCGAAGCCGGACTTGCGCTCCGCCGACGAGGCCAAGGCCTTTGTGACGAAGCTGCGCACGATCCTGCGCTATCTCGGCACCTGCGACGGGAACATGGAACAGGGATCGCTGCGCGCGGATGTCAATGTGTCGGTGCGCCGCCCCTTTGAGCCGCTCGGCACCCGTTGCGAAATCAAGAACGTCAATTCGATCCGCTTCATCGGTCAGGCGATCGAGGCCGAGGCGCGCCGCCAGTTCGGCATTATCGAGGATGGCGGCAAGATCGATCAGGAAACCCGGCTGTTCGATCCAGGGCGCGGCGAGACGCGCTCGATGCGCTCGAAGGAAGAAGCGCACGACTACCGCTATTTTCCCGACCCCGATCTTCTGCCGCTCGAATTCGACCAGGCCTTTGTCGATGCCTTGGCCGCCCATCTGCCCGAGCTCCCCGATGCGAAGAAGGCTCGTTTCGTCAGGGATTACGGTTTGCCGCCCTATGACGCGGGCGTCCTCGTCGCCGACAAGGACACCGCGGATTATTACGAAGCCGCGATCAAGCACGGGGGCAGAACCCGCGATGCCAAGCTCGTCGCCAATTGGATTACCGGCGATGTCGCGGCCTACGCCAATTCGGTCGGCCTGTCCGTCGCGCAGACCCACATCAAGCCCCGGCAGATCGCCGAAATCATCAATCTCATTAGCGACGGCACGATTTCGGGCAAGATCGCCAAGGATGTGTTGGCGATCGTCATCGCCGAGGAGCAGGATGGCGATCCGCGCGCCATAGTCGAGGCCCGTGGCATGATGCAAGTCACCGATCGTGGCGCGATTGCGGCCTGCGTCGATGCAATCGTCGCCGCGAATCCGGACAAGGCCGCGCAGGCACGGGCCAAGCCTTCAATGCTCGGCTGGTTTGTCGGTCAGGTCATGAAAGACACTGGCGGCAAGGCCAATCCACGAACCGTCAACGAGCTCTTAAAAGCGAAACTTGGGGTCTGAACAGCGATCGCGAATCACCGATTGATTCGGGTGATTCGCGCGATGCGTATCGATTTGCACGATGGCCGCGGCATTTCTCACCGCATTTTTTTTCATCCAACAAATTTTTTTTGCGGCTGATCCATGGCTTCAATTGGCGCCGCGCGATTTGCACGAAGATCGCTTGCCGCGAGTGAAATCGGTTCTGCCAAACGGTCTGTGCCGATCGAAATCGCGCCTTGCGAAAGCATCGCGAGAAATTACGAAAGCAGTTGTGAGAAGCCTCGATGCCCGAGTGCTCCGAGGCATCGAAAAATAGAATAGAGCCTTTAAATATAATAGGTTTTCGAATCAGCGAACGTACTTGACGAGAGCCAGGTCACGCCCGCTAGACGCGCTTGATCGCATCTTGTTGGCGTTCGTGTTTCGCGCGCGGCCGGCCTTTCGCGCGCGACGATTGCGTCTATTCAAACTGGGGTACTTCACCGAAGTGAACGCGGCCGAAAGCAACTTTCGCTGCGCGGGCGGCACGTTATTGGGGCGCATTTGCATTGCTTGCGAAGCAACGCCTCTTGCATGGCTGATCAACAACGGTACGCTATGCAAGCCTCTAGTCGGCATTTCGAATCAGTCGGCTAAAAACAGCAGAGGAACTTTGAACATGGTGAAGGCAACCACCAAAAAGCCAGCTAGGAAAGCCGCGGCGAAGAAGAGTGTCGCGAAGAAGGCCACGGTAAAAAAGGGCGCTGTCAAAAAAACCGCGCGCAAGGCAATGGCCAAGAAAAGGCCGATGAAGAAGGCCGCGGCCAAGAAAGGATCCGTCAAGAAGGCGGCGGCGAAAAAGATGGTCAGGAAGGCTCCGGCAAGGAAGGTCAGCGCCAAGAAGGTGGTGCGCAAACCGGCCGCCCGCAAACCCCCCCAGCCGCCGCCGCCGGGCCCTCCGGAGACCGTTTGACGACTTCACAAGAGGAATGGAGACGGCCGGCCGCGGCTCTCGGGCGCCTTGTTTGCGCGAGAGGATTTTCTCCTATAGCCGGTTGTCCCCTCTTGCTTTCACAAGCAGTTTCATTCGGCCGGATGGGCGCGAACGGTTTCACCGCAAGGGTGGCCAAATCCTCGCGGCGCCGGTGGAGAACGTTCGCTCGCGGCGCATTGCGGAGACAAACCGCGCGGGAGCGAAAGGCTTGGGTTCCCGCGCCGCGACGGCGCCCCGTTCGTTATCGTCCGCCGGAAGCAATTGAAGGCTCATTTCGCCAGACAGATCCGGGCGAAATCTTGCCAGGTTTGGTCCGCCGCCGCCCCCGTTTCCTTCATCTTTTGCCATTCCAGTCCGCACGCGTGCATCCGCGCGCGGGATGCCGGCGGCAAATTTCGCGGCAGCGGCGGGGTGTCTTGCTGAGGCGTCGGCGCCTCGACTGGCGCGGCGGAAATCGCTGGAGCCGAAGGAAAGTCAATTGTCGCACGCCCCCCGGCCGGACCCGCTGGACGTGCCGGGGGCAGCGGCGCTGTGAACGATGGGTTTGGTTTCGCGGACGTATCCAGCGCGAACGCCGGCCGGAGGGCGAGTTGAGCGGCGGCCAAAACAAGCCCCGCCAAGGCATAGGTCAATGCCAGGAGTCCGCATCTGCGTGGCGCGACCACACGTCTTGCTACGCTCTTGGCATTCCGTTCAAATCGACGGCGTCTTGGAGCGAGACCCGGTTTCATCCAAATCGCATCACCTTCTGAACACTCTATTCCCGGATGCCGGCATGCCACGTTCATCTTCCAGACTACGCCACGCCTTCGAGGCGTCCAATCAAACGTCGTGGCCGCCGCCGGGGCCTTGCGACTCCTTCAGCAAGAGCAAAAT
>Ga0185299_10007296_pt1 | contig 11395 bp, 12 predicted proteins | sample PaiPotPPA55metaG_FD_128002 | JGI IMG/M metagenome (GOLD analysis project Ga0185299, IMG submission 128002) | Iron sulfur acid spring bacterial and archeal communities from Banff, Canada, to study Microbial Dark Matter (Phase II) - Paint Pots PPA... ...
CTGAATATTTGTTGCCGGCGAATACCGGCTTGCCGCCTTTCCAGATCGATTGATGGACATGCATTCCCGAACCATTGTCGCCGAACACCGGCTTCGGCATGAAGGTCGCCGTCTTGCCGTAGCTTTGTGCCACCTGGTGGATGCAATATTTGTAGACCTGAAGGTGATCGGCCATCGTCGTCAGCGGCCCGAACTTCAGACCGAGTTCATGCTGCGCCGAACCCACCTCGTGGTGATGCTTTTCGACCTTGGCGCCCATCTGCGCCATGGCGGCGAGCATTTCGCCACGCATGTCCTGCGCCGAATCTTGCGGCGGCACGGGGAAATAGCCGCCCTTGGTGCGCATCCGGTGACCGAGATTGCCTCCCTCGTAAGGAGTGTCCGAATTCGACGGAAATTCGGCCGAATCGACGATAAAGCCGGTGTTATAAGGATCGCAACTGAAACGGACGTCGTCGAAGACGAAGAACTCGGCCTCGGGACCGAAGTAGGCGGTATCGCCGATCCCCGTGGAAGCCACATAGGCTTCGGCCTTCTTGGCGATGCCGCGCGGATCGCGGTTATAAGGCGCGCGAGTCGTGGGGTCGAGAATGTCGCAAACGATCGACATCGTGGGCGCCGCGAAAAACGGATCCACCGTCGCCGTTGCCGGATCCGGCATCAGGGTCATGTCGGATTCATGGATCGCCCTCCAGCCGGCGATCGAAGATCCGTCGAACCCCAAACCTTCGGCAAACACATCCTCGTTGAAGATCGTCACGTCGAAAGTGACATGCTGCCACTTGCCGCGCGGGTCCGTAAAGCGGAGATCGACGTATTTCACGTCTTGGTCCTTGATCGACTTGAGTACATCCTTGGCGGTCTTCATGTCTTACCCTCTCTTCTTGGAATTAAGCGTATTGGGCGGGGCGCGGGGAATTGACTCGCACGATCTCGCGGCAAGCCAGGGATCAAATCGCGTCCGTTCCGGTTTCCCCGGTCCGGATGCGGATCGCGTTTTCGACCTCCGAGATGAATATTTTTCCGTCTCCGATCCGTCCCGTTTGCGCGGCTTTCCGGATCGCATCAGCGGCAAGAACGGCGGTGGCGCTGGAAACGACCACTTCGATTTTCACCTTGGGGAGGAAATCGACGATATATTCCGCCCCGCGATAGAGTTCGGTGTGGCCCTTTTGCCGGCCGAAGCCTTTCACTTCCGTGACGGTGATGCCGGAGACGCCCGCTTCGCGCAGCGCCTCCTTCACTTCATCGAGCTTGAAAGGTTTAATGATTGCCTCGATTTTCTTCATTGGCATTTAGAACTTTTTTGTTGCGGTGTCCCGGTAAACCGGAAAGGAGGTGCAAGCGGCACTTTATTCGGCTCATAGCACCTGCCAAGCAGGACTGCCAGGAAAACTAACCGAGCGCCGTCGGGGAGGCCATGCCGAAATGGCTGCCCGTGGCGAGTCAAGCTATTAGGCAAATTGCGGGCCAGGAATCGGGGCCGCGAGGCGGCGAAGTTGTAAAATACCGTCGACACAGCCTCGATTTTGCTAAAACAGACATGAATCCGGCGGCGGCGGACGAACCGCGTTCCCCGCAAGGTGCACGCACGCAAGGCGCTCTTAGCGAGCCGCGCTCGGGTCATTCCGCGGCTAGGGTCGATCTGCCCCGCCGCCAGGCGCCGTCATCGCGGCCCACCGGTCAAAGACTTCGCCGAGACGCCACGACGTGGCACTTTCGGCCGCGGGAACATTGCGCTGGGAACAGCGCGCAAGGGTTGCTTATTCTCCCGCACCGCGGCAACTGTCACGCATTCACCGCGAAGGGCTCGCCGGATTTGCATGACGCCAAACGATCTTGCCACGGCACACTTGGAACAAAAAGATCCACCGCGTGTCGATGCCGCGCGGTGGATCCTATCGTGTTTCTATTGAGAACTATTATTCCACTGTTTCGAGAACGACCCGCCGCTCGCGGTTGCTTTGAGGCTTTTCCGCCGTTGCAACCAGCGTCGCACCGACGCCGGAGCCGAGAAGCTGGAGGGAGATTTCCTTACCGTTGCCGAATTTGATTCCATCGCGATAGGCGCCGTGTTCGAGCCGCGCGAAGATGACTTGTTCCTCGCCCTTGACGCCGAGGCGCGTTTGGAGATCGCTCGATATCCCTTCGAGCTTGAGATGCGTATCGTATTGAACGCAGACTGCCGTCGTGCAATCGCCAGGCGAGGCGAGGCCAATGCTTCCCGAAGGAAAGCGGGTGGTCACATATTTCTCGGACGCGCGTGCAGGCCGGGAGGCGTACATTTCAAGCGAATAGTCACACATTTGTGTCACTCCTAATGTCTCGAGACGGTTGCATCCCTTTCCGTGCGTAGCCCCGCCCGCCGGTACATTACTTGAAGACCGGGCCTGCTTCGGAAATACGGGATGGGTAGCCCCCAAGAAGGGAGGGGGAAGCGTGGAAGCCTCTCAGGGCCACACGGCTCGATCCTGGAGAAAAACGCTAGCGCGTGCCGCGTTGGACCGGGCCACATCCGGCGGCCGCCGGATGTTCCACTTAGCCAACGAACGCTCGAAAACAGATAAGGTTTCAAGTCATTCGTGCATTCCAACATGCTAGCGCAACCTTATGCCGCGTCAAGTCTTTTTGCTGCGGCAAATAATTTTGCTGTTGGTAGTTCGCGGCCTTGCCAATTTTTCTTTGCGAGGGGACGGAAGTTAACATTTGTTTCGCGCCACCGGCAGATCGGAGCGCGCGCCCCATTCCGCCCAGGAACCATCGTAAAGCGCGACATCGCTCTTCCCGATGCTTGCCAGCGCAAGCAAAAGAATCGCGGCGGTTACGCCAGAGCCGCAGGTGGTGATCACCGGGCGTTCAACATCCACCCCAGCCTGCGCCATGAGGGTCTTGACTTCGTCCTTCGGTTTAATCTCGCCTGATTGGATCATCGCGCGCCAAGGCAGATTGAGACTGCCGGGAATATGGCCGGAGCGCAATCCGGGACGCGGCTCGGCTGCGATGCCGCTGAACCGTGCGGCCGCTCGCGCATCGAGAATCTGTGCCGAACCGGCCTCGCTTGCCCTCTTAACCTTTTCGGCGCCGGCAACGGAGGCGCGATCGAAATCCACGGTGAAGTGCCGGGGCATGCGCCGCACGAGTCCCTGTTCGAGCGGGCGCCCCTCGGTCCGCCATCGTGGCAAACCGCCCGCCAGGATTTTTACGTCCGGCGCGCCGAAGACTCGCAAGGTCCACCAGACGCGGGCTCCCCCTTGCAAGTTGGAGGCGTCGTAGACGACGAAGCGCATACCGTCGCCAAGGCCGAGCTTTTCCATCGCCTCGGCAAAGCCGGAAGGGTGGGGCAGCATATGCGGCAAATTCGTCGTATGATCGGCGATCGCATCGATGTCGAAGAAGACTGCGCCGGGGATATGCGCTTCGAGATATTCCGCCTTGGCGTCGCGTTTTTCATCGGGCAGGAAAAACGTGCCGTCGATAACCGCAACATCGGGCGCGCCCAAATGTTCCGCAAGCCAGGCGGTCGAGACGAAGAAAGCTTCTGGAGGGATTGTTGTCATGCCCGTCCGTCACACTTCACGTGGCGTTTCGCGGCAGGTGCGGCTTCCAGTTCCGCGCTTCGCAAAATATAAACTGAATCATTTCAGTTTTCCATCCTCATGAGCATGATCGTCGAAGATGAGGGCGTCCGCATTCCGCAATCAAGAATTTTATCCCGCAGTAGCTTTCGTGATCAGGGCTGTCTCCATCTGCTTCGTCGCCTCGTTCCGTTCAAGCGGCCGGGTTACGAAAAAGTGGTCGAAGCTTGCAGCCGCCTCGCCGAGCCGGGCGCTAAGCCTCATTGTCGAAAAGGGGATGCCGGTTTTCTGCGGAACCAAAGAGTCTTAGCGCTTTGCCGTCGCGGGGATAAGACCGGGGTGGACGGCTGCCCGCCGAAGCCGTGTGTCACGGCGGATCAAAAAAGCGTGAGCTTTTCGATTCGGACTTTGACGAGGGCGGCAAACCGTCTACAGCCAGTCCAGCTATAGTTAATTTGGCGTGTCGCTTGATGGGAGGTTACTGATGCCGGTTCTGTCCGAAGTTCTGAATGCCAACGAGACCTACGCCGCGAGTTTCGGCGCCAAATCGCAATTGGCAATGCCGCCGGCGCGGCGGTTCGCCATCCTTACCTGCATGGACGCGCGTCTCGATCCCGCCAAATATGCCGGCCTCTCCGAAGGCGATGCGCATGTGATTCGCAACGCCGGCGGGCGGGCCAGCGACGATGCTATCCGCTCGCTGGTGATTTCCTATAAGCTGCTTGGCACGCGGGAATGGTTCGTTGTCCATCACTCCGATTGCGGCATGCTGACGTTCGACGACGAGATCATGAGCAGGCTCCTCGAACAGAGCCTGGAAACCGCGACGATCGATGAAAAAGGCTGGCACGATCATGGGCATGGCCCCGGCAGCGTCCACGGTCATTACGTGAAATGGCTGGCGTTCAAGGATCTTGCGGCAAGCGTGGTGGTGGACGTCAAATGCATCCGCTCGCACCCTCTGGTGCCCGGCCATATTCCGGTTTACGGCTATTACTACGATGTGAAGACCGGCCGTCTGGTCGAGGTGCCGGAAGCGACGGCCGCCGGCAAGGCCAAGGCCTGACTTAACATTACGGCTGATTTCGTTTGGCGGCCATTCAAACGAAGTCCGGCGTAATCGACGGCTTGTGCTCCATCCAGCCCGGAACCGGCAAATTTTTCGAGCGCAGGAATTCTGGGTTGAAGAGTTTCGATTGGTAGCGCGCGCCGGAATCGGCGAGGATAGTCACAACCGTGTGGCCCTCGCCGAGATCCGTGGCGAGACGGATCGCGCCCGCGACATTGATGCCTGACGAGCCGCCGAGCAGCAGGCCTTCATGCTCGGCGAGATCGAACAGAATGGGCAACGCTTCCTCATCGGCGATCTGATAGGCGAGATCGACCGGTGCCTCCTTGAGATTGGCGGTGATCCGGCCTTGGCCAATTCCTTCGGTGATCGACGAGCCGGAGGAGTTCAACTCGCCGCTTGTGTAATAGGAATAGAGGGCGGCCCCCAAGGGATCGGAAATCGCGATCTTGATTTTGGGGTTTTTGGCCTTCAGCGCCATGGCGACCCCGGCAAGCGTTCCACCGGTCCCGACGGAGCAAGTGAAACCATCGACCTTGCCTTCCGTTTGCGCCCAAATCTCCGGCCCGGTTGTCTCGAAGTGGCCCTGGCGATTGGCGATATTGTCGAACTGATTGGCCCAGATCGCGCCGGCCGGATAATCCTTGGCAAGCCGCAGGGCCAGGCGGCCAGAAAGTTTCACGTAATTATTGGGATCGGAATAGGCGACCGCCGGAACCTCGACCAGTTCGGCGCCTTGTAGCCGCAGCAGGTCCTTTTTCTCCTGGCTCTGGGTGTCGGGAATGACGATCACGGTCTTGTAGCCCAAGGCATTGGCGACGAGCGCGAGACCGATTCCGGTATTGCCCGCCGTACCTTCGACGATCACTCCGCCCGGCTGCAAGCTCTCGCGCGCGATCGCGTCGTTGACGATTGCGAGCGCCGCGCGGTCCTTTACCGATCCGCCGGGGTTCATGAACTCCGCCTTGCCCAGAATGGTGCAGCCGGTCAGTTCCGACGCTTGGCGCAGTTTGATGAGAGGGGTTGCCCCGATCGCTTCGATTACGTTTTCTGGAAAGCTCATTTGGGTGAAAGGCCCGTGCCAGTACTTTTAAAGGTATAGGTCCAACCAGCACATTCTGTCGAGCGCCGGGGCCGACACCGGTGTAAACTGCGGAAGCGGGGTATATTGCCGGGGAACGCACCGTTAAGGGAAGTGGATTCATATGCCGAACATCGATGAACTCTTCAAGCGCCGCCATTGCGACCGGTGCATTATCATCCTCTGTGTCGTGCGCGTTGGTATCGTCGGATCAAAGTCAGCGGTCATGATCAACGAGACTTGGTATGAGTGACGAACACTGGGACGGCCGCGACAAGAATGGTTGCCGCAAGAGCCAAGGTGATTTTCTCCGGCTGCTCAGTCGAGGCGAGCAAGGTACATACGACGCCTGCGACGATGACCGCCGTAGGACCGCTCGGCCAGGCCGTTGCGAGCCAAAGGACCGCCGTAATCGCGACGGCAAGTGCAGCGCGAATTCCGGTCAGAGCTGCCGCCATGGGGTCCGACCAAAGCCAGCCAGCGGGGCTCGGCCCTGCCACGCGCTTCCCTGAGTCTAAGGCGACCCCAGCTTCGCAAAGCCGCATTCGGGCACGGGCGACCGCTCGCCTATCAGCCGCGCGTAGGAGCGCAGACACAACTGCGGCGTTTTCGTGGGGAATGTCATTGGTATTGGTGATTGAGGCTCCGGGAGCCTGCGGACTCGTGGCATGCGCCGCTGGACCGAGACGCGCCGCGGCCTCGTCGGCGACCGCGTAGAGGTCCACGGCCGCATGCGTTACCCGTTGTAAGGGCTCGTTCAGGAGACGGACGTCGGCGCTCTCAAAAAACCGGAGGACCGCATTGCCTCGATTGTTCCGAAGTCCTTCACAAGCCTGGCACGTTCAGTGGCGAGCTGCTCCCGATCTGCCGCCAGATCCATTGCGGCTCCTGCAAAGCGGTCTGCGCGGCGCATCAGCTCACGGACGAGCGCGACGAGCTTTGGCGCGAGTTCGCGGGGGCCTATCAGACGGCTCATGAGCGCCGTGCAGCCGATCCCAAGCGAGATCTCTGTGGCGCGCGCCAGGATGATCGGGTAAGCCCCGCCGGGGTTCAGCGCCGCCGGGATGCCGACGATGGCCACCGTGTAGCCGGCCAGCTGAAAGCCGTATGAAGCGAAATTGCGCGCTGCCCACGACGCGAAGTTGCACAATCCGATCCACGTCGCAAGCAATACGATGAAAAGCTCGCCGTACTGGGCAAGCGCGAACACCAGCGCGACTGTAATGAGCAGCCCTGCGGCGGTGCCGAGGAGTCGGTAGAAGCCCTTGGCGAGCACCAGACCGCTATCCGGCTGGGAGACGACGAACACCGTGAGAAGTGCCCAATAGGGTTCATCAAGCGCGAGCCAGAACGAAATGAAGAGCGCGAGAAGTGCCGCCGCGAAGGTCTTGACCGCGAACATGAGGGCGACGAGCGTGTGACTTTCAACCGAAACAATAGGGACCGCGACTTCGGCCCGCTGCGGCGCGCTCGCCCCTGTGCTTGAAAGTGTGGCTGTCATTCGCGCCCCTGACTTGTTGCCATGAGTTCACTTAGCTCTCTGGCCGTCTCGGAAGGCCCGCATTTCACGCCTCACAGTGTCCCGGGTCTGGTGCCCATAAAATGTCGTGAGCCTTCCGAATTTTGTGAATCAGTCCTAGATCCAGCCGCCGCCATGGGACGTAGATCGCACTGCCAAACGTTGGGCGGCATCCCCTCGATGGGGGAGCGGGGAGACGTGTTATGGGGGATCAAGCCGGACGCGGAAAAGCTGGACGGCGCTTGAACCTTCGGAGAGACGTCAGGTGACCGATTGACCAGCAGCTGGCGATTACGGGAAGGCCGACGGTTTCTGTTAGGGGCGCGAGCGCGCCGTCTAGCCTACCGACTTGGCTGCCTGACCCTCACGTTTTCGCCATTCCCAGGCTCAACTGCGGACTCGCCTTGCCTATTCTGCTATTCCATGAACCAGCCGTGGCTGACGATTAAGGATTGGCCGGTCAGCGCGTTGGTCTTGGCGCCCGCAAAAAACAGCACCGCCTCGGCAACGTCCTTCGTGGTCGTGAATTCGCCGTCTACGGTGTCCTTCAGCATCACCTTCTTGATCACGTCGTCCTCGCTAATGCGGAGCTCCTTGGCCTGTTCGGGGATCTGCTTGTCGACCAGCGGCGTACGCACGAAGCCCGGGCAAACCACGTTTGCGCGCACGTTGTATTTGGCCCCTTCCTTGGCGACAACTCTGCAAAGGCCGAGCAGGCCGTGCTTGGCGGTGACATAGGGCGCTTTGAGCACCGACGCTTCTTTCGAATGCACCGACCCCATGTAGATCACGCTGCCGGATTTGGCTTCATACATGTGCCTCAGGCAGGCCTTGGTCGTGAGAAACGCGCCGTCCAGGTGGATTGCGAGCAGCCGCTTCCAGTCGGCGAAAGGAAAATCGACGACCTGGTTGACGATCTGAATGCCGGCATTGCTGACCAGCGCGTCGATCCGGCCATATTTTGTCATGGTGTCGGCGACGCCCTTTTCCACCGCAGCCTCATCGGCCACGTTCATAGCGACCGCGAAGGCATCGCGGCCGTTGCCCCGGATCTCCTTGGCCGTGGCGCCAGCGGCGTCGAGATTGAGATCGGCAATCACGGGGATGCCGCCCTCGGCCGCAAAATGCAGCGCAATGTCCTTGCCGATGCCACTGGCGGCACCGGTGATGATCGCAACCTTTCCGTCGAATCTGGCCATGGTCGTCTTCTCCCAATCTATTAAATAGCTGTCTGGTGGTTAACCGTTAGGCCTCTTTCATGTAGTCGAACAGCACCTCGCCGAGGCCAAGCGTCAGGTCGGTGATATAGTGGCTGGCCGAGAGCACCTCGCGCACTGGCAGCCGCGCCACGTCGCACATCGCATGCTCGAAGAGCTGGATGGCCGCGGGGCCGGACCAGGCGCCTTTCAACGTGACGTCTTCGCAATAGTAGCGAACGAGCTCGCAGATTCGCGGCGTGCAATCCACATGGGGAATGATCTTGATCATGAAATTTGGGCGGGCGAGGGCCTTCAACAGCGACGCCGGATCAATCTCGTGATGCTTGTAGCCCATGGTGGCGGAGACGCAGAGCACCGAGCCGTAATGCAGCGTGCAGACCACGGTCTCGGACTCGTGCGAGATCTTTGGGCTCGCCAGCTTCTTTGGAAAGCCCCAGATCTCCCGTCCGCCGGCGATCGGGGCATTGTCGTCGAGGTACATGGCATGCACGTAGCCGCCTTCCTGCATGGCGCCATCCGCACCCCGGAACCGCACCGGGATGACCTGGCCGGTTTCAGTGTAATCGCCGAAGCCGGTGGAGTCCGGCATGCGGACGAACTCGTACGCAACGGTGTCGCTGGCCACTTCCAGGGGTTCCGGCACCACTTCCCGCAGCGCATCGATGTCGGTGCGATAGGTGATGACTACGAATTCGCGATTGTAGAACTTGTACGGCCCCCTTGGATAAGCAGGGTCGTTGAGCGGCATGGCAAAAGCCTTGGCACGGACGTCGGCGAGTTTCATTGGTCGGACTCCTGTAGATGAAGGGAGTTGAGTCAAATCATGCGGCCGATCCTTCGCGATCTTGCTCGGCGAGATCGAAGGTGAAGACCCCGTCCACTCCATCGGGGCGTTGCAACACCTCCGGATGGCGGAGCGTGCGGACCGCATCGGTGTAGCCGGACTTCCAGTGTTCCTCCATCGTGCGGCGTGAAAATTCGTAATCCTTTGAACAACCTTCGTAATTCTTGGCGTGGTAGATAAGCTGGATAAGATTATAGGCTTTCTCGTCCGCCCGCTCCGCGAGCATCTCGGCCTCCGGCGTCTGCCGTAAGTCCTTGGGAAGCTTCTCCAGCAGTTTCGCGACTGTCCGGCGAACCATCTGCTTTTGCCTGAACTGATCGGTCGCGGCCCGCGTGCGGCTGGAGAAGCGGATCTCCTTCTGACGCAGCTCGGCCTCAATCAGGTTGCGTGGCAGTGCACCGCGCGCGTTCCAGAGATCGATCTGAAAGGCGAGCGTGTCCCGCCGCGGGCTGCTGTCGAGCACCCATTGCAACGGGGTATTGGAGACGAGGCCGCCGTCCCAGTAGAATTCCCCGTCGATTTCCGTAGCTGCGAAGCCAGGCGGCAGGGAGCCGCTTGCCATCACATGCTCCAGGCCGATCTGGTGGGTGGCCGTGTCGAAGTTGACGAAGTTGCCGCTTCGGATGTTCACGGCGCCGACGCTGAAGCGAGTTGCTCCGGCGTTGATCAGGTCGAAATCCACCAGGCGTTCGAGGGTGGCCTTGAGCGGAGCAACATCGTAGTAGCTCATAGCTTCGGGGCTCAACGACGTATAGAGGAAGGGTGGCGGCTGACGCGGTTTGAAGAATCCCGGCGCGCCGCAGAGGAGGATGAAGAACGAGCGCATCTGATTGACGACGCTGTGGGCGAACTCGTCTTCGATCTTTATCGACGGGTTATAGGGGACCCCAAATGCCCCCAACGGAGAGACGCAGACGGTTTCCCAGAATTCTCGCAATCTCTCGACACGCTTTTCCGGCGGATTGCCGGCAATCAGGGCCGAATTCACCGCTCCGATCGAAATGCCGGCGACCCAGTCGGGATGCAGATTGGCCTCTGCCAGGGCCTGGTAGACGCCGGCCTGATAGGCCCCAAGGGCGCCGCCGCCTTGCAGGATCAACGCAATGCGCTCGAACGGCGGGCGCTCGCTGGTGACATGGGTCTTGCGCAGCAAAGGCTGGCGGCCAGACATGACACTACTCCTGGGTTTATTGCGTGCGTTGTTCCGCTCTCCCGCGCGAGCCGGTTCTGTGGCTGAAACGTACTTTGTCAGGTCGAAGGAGCGAACGATGTCGTAGAAACCATCGTTCCAGTGCTCAGGGAGCTCAATGCAGTTTCACGTGCGGCTCTGTGCGGCGCGTAATCCGGCGCGCAAGAGTATCCAATAAGACCGCGGGGACGACGTGCAGCGCAATCTCGGGCATCTTGTAGAGGGAGAGGTACGTGACGCGTGGCGAGTAGGCCCTCGATCCACACACCGCAGTCGCTGGCGCCCTGCAAAACAATCCGCCGGCTTATGCTGGTCACGTGGGTGGTCGCCGCCCGGTTCCTCACGCAGCTTCGTCGCCCCTGAGCACAGCGGGAAGGTCCTTGCGGTTGTGCACGGGCTTTTGCGGCTTGCGCGCGGTTGCCTCAAGCGCTGCCACGACCGCAGAAATCCCAATTTCGCGATAGAGCTTGGAGAGGAGATCGCGCGATCGACCCGTCGCGGCTGCGGGTTGCGGAATGTTTTGTTCGGTTACCATATTTTCTGTCCATTCTGGTTGCATGACAGGAGTTTTCACGAGTGAGGTAGTTAATCTACAGCCGTGACGGTTTATGCCCCATCCCCCCGACGGGGGACGTATCGGCGCTATTCGGGGGAGCGAAGTGCTCAGGGGACTCAATGCAGTTTCACCTGCGGCTCGGTGCAGCGCGTAATCCGGCGCGCAAGAGTATCCAGCAAGACCGTGGGGACGCCGTGCAGCGCAATCTCGTGCATTGTAATAGTTGATATTTGATCGGACATTTGGTGTCATAAGGCCGAAGCGTGAGCCGAGGCCGGGCGCGGAGCTGGCCGGGGTTGCGAAGAGCCCGGCCTCGGCGTTTTATGAGGATACCGACGATGA
>Ga0185299_10007297_pt1 | contig 11394 bp, 7 predicted proteins | sample PaiPotPPA55metaG_FD_128002 | JGI IMG/M metagenome (GOLD analysis project Ga0185299, IMG submission 128002) | Iron sulfur acid spring bacterial and archeal communities from Banff, Canada, to study Microbial Dark Matter (Phase II) - Paint Pots PPA... ...
CCATATAAATCACACGCCGAGCACCACAGTGATCTCGAATATCATCGATCTCGCGAGCCGATAGCCGTGCGTTCGCAAGCACGGGCCAGGCATCCATGCCAGTCAACGCCAGGAAGATTGCAACAAACGCACGGCAATTCTCACACACCAGCAAAACTCGATCGCCAGGGCGCACACCCAAGTCCCGCAGCCAGAGGCTCGTTTCTTTGACCACATTATCCAGTTGGCCGTATGTCAGCGATCCGGATGCTTCAACCACAGCCAGCCGGTCAGCGGAGCGTTGCGCCCAAGGCTTGATAATGTCGTTGATATTTTCGGGTAGGGATTTCAGCAGATCAGATGCCCGGATATCAGCCATGTCGTACAGCCGGAGTCATTGCCGAAAGCCTCGAAGTGTCGGTCTTTCTCGATATTAAATAGTGCAGCCACTTGCGATAGACGCATGCGGCGGATGCCTGCCAAGTGCCCCGCAGCGAGCCGGCAACTGCGGCCTCGGGGAATTCTTCCAGGAGTTGCTCGCGCGGGTTCGCTACGACTTTGTCCCGGAAATCGGAAAGAAGATTAGTCGCAGCATCATCGAAGTATTGGTGCGGCATGGTGGGATACGTCTCTCTCTCCCTTTTTAGAAACCTCTTTACGTCTCTACGGTACTCTTTCAACAGGGTCCGCGTGCCGTACTCCGGATGACCTTGAAAGTGAACGAACAGACTATCTCTTTTCTTCTTCACGAATAAATCAACGCCTGCTTGCGCTGATTGCAGAAGGATTTCATAACCACAGGAATTCAAGGCATCGGCTTGCACTTCGTTCCATCGGGAGTGGGGAATTTGCACTATTTCCCCGGTGCCAGCCGTGAGCGCATGTTCCCGCACTCTCTTGTAGTGGAACACTCCGAACTGCTTATCGCGGAGCGGATGGCGGGGAATGCCATCGCTATGGAGCACGCCGGCGTGAGCCGCTAAGCACGACAAAACCGTGGAGGCTGTGTTTTTCTCCGCCCAATCCAGAACTTTGGTCAAGATTGGCCAATAAGGTTCGTTGCACAAATCAGGTTGGCGCGGCTCAGTTCCGGTCATAATCACGCCATCAAACCGGCCGTTCAAGAGATCATCGATGTTAAAATAGTAGTTGTTCAGATGGCGCTGCCCCGCATCCCCGTGCGGAAGATCAGGCAGCGAGTAAAGTTTCAGCGATATTGGAATGTCGCCCGCGGCAGCTTCAAGAAGTTCGTAAAACTGTACTTCGGTATCTTCCAGAGCGGCGTCCGGCATGTTGTTAATCAATGCGATTCTAAGAGGCTCCGGATGCGCTTCTCGATTGTCCGCGTGTTCAACGGAGCGCGAGCGATTTTTGTCCGACAGCAGCTTCGGAATTCGCCCTCCATGGATTACGATTGGCATTTACTAACTCCGGGGCCGCGCGAACCTTCCATCCGGTCGGACACACTAGACCGCTTTGTCCAGCGCTTGCGCGAGATCCGCGATGATGTCCTCAATATGTTCGATCCCCACGCTCAGTCGCAGCATTTCCGGTGTCACACCCGCTTTCAATTGTTCTTCTGTCGTTAGTTGACGATGCGTGGTGGATGCAGGATGACAAGCCAGTGATTTGGCGTCACCCATGTTGACCATGCGCTTGAACAAACGCAGCGCATCAAAGCATTTTACGCCCGTCTCGAACCCACCCTTCACTCCAAACGTCAGGAGGGAACAACATCGGGTCCCCAAATACCTTTTGGCCATTGGATACAAAGGACTATTCGGAAATCCGGCATAATTGATCCAAGCCACGCGGCTATGGTCGCGCAGAAATTCAGCTACCTTGCGGGCATTCTCAACATGGCGTTCAACTCGCAGCGCCATGGTCTCAATCCCTTGCAGCAACAAGAAACCGTTGAAGGGCGAAAGCGTGGACCCGGTGTTGCGCTGTGCCACTGTGCGGCACCGCGCCACATACGCGGCCGCTCCATAATGTTCGGTGTAAACCACGCCGTGATACGCGATTTCGGGCACGTTCAACATGTAATAGCGCTTTGGATGATCGCGCCACGGGAATTTTCCACCATCGACGATCATCCCGCCCAGCGTGGTGCCATGGCCTCCCATAAATTTCGTCATGGAGTGCACCACCACATCCGCGCCGTACTCAATCGGCCTTAGCAAAATGGGAGTCGCCACGGTGTTGTCAACAATCAACGGTACGCCGTGCTTATGCGCCACTCGCGCCAGCCCTTCTATGTCAGCAACGTTTCCCGCCGGATTGCCCACGCTTTCGCAGAAGATCGCTCGCGTGTTTTGGTCGATCAATTTCTCGACCGCGTCGGGATGATCGCTTTCAGCAAACCTTCCAGCGATCCCTTGTTTGGGCAAAATGTGCGCCAGCAGTGTGTAGGTCGCTCCGTAAAGCTGCGGAAGGGAGACAATGTTGTGGCCCATTTCGGCTATGTTGATGAGCGAGTAGTGAATCGCGGCCATTCCCGAACTCACGCTCAGTGCTTCCACGCCGCCTTCCAGTGCGGCCACTCTCTTTTCCAACACAGTGTTAGTCGGATTTCCGATGCGTGTGTAGATGTTCCCTTGGACTTCTAGATTGAAGAGCGCTGCACCATGGGCCGCGTCGTCGAATTCGAACGCGACGGTCTGATAGATTGGGACGGCAACTGCTTTCGTCGTGGGATCGCCGTCGTAACCAACGTGAAGTGCGATGGTCTCTCGCTTCATGCTTTCATTCCGCGATGGTCGCAACACCGGAAGACCGAACAGACGCCGGATTTCGTGCGAGTGATCTCAAGATAGTTTGCGTCAGTCGTTTCGCGGCGAAACCAGCACCGAAAGCGAACCGCATTACCGGTCCAAAGCTATTCGCTGCCGCAATTCCGACGAAATAGAGGCCGGGAATGGAAGACTCGAAGTTCGGTGACAATATCGGCGTGCCGTTGACGCACCTAAGCTTTGAACGAATTCCTGAATCGAGGAAGGCCAGTCTTTCCACGTCCACTTTATATCCCGTAGCCGCGATAACGTGTTCAGTCAGTATTTCGCGCGTGGAGCCGTCCAGGCCTCGTAGATGCAAACGCACCTTGCCATTCTGCATGTCGGCGCTTTCCACCGTGTGTCCCAGCACCAGAGGCACGCGTCCCATTACTTTGTCCTTCATGAACCATCCGGCGGACGGCCCCAGCGTTTTTCGAACTAAACGGATGCGCACACTCTCCGGCAAATAGTGAAACAGCGCAGCCCCGTCGGCAAAGAAACGCGATCGCAAGCCCGGGCCTAGCCCTGAATCAGGGTGCCGCAATCGCTGCCACAGTGATCGGCGCTTACTACCCGCCTTCGGTCCAGTATGAAACCGCAACGACATGGCGCGAGCCACAAGTTGCACATCTGCATCGGCATCGCGCAACAACCCAGCCAAATCGATGGCCGACGATCCGGCGCCTACAACCACCACGCTACGCCCTTTGAACCGTGCAAGGTCATGATGGCGGTAGCTGTGCGATACAAATTCAGCAGGAAGATTAGCCAGGCTCTCAGCGATGTACTCAAAATGAGTAATCCCCACCGCGAGCACGACTCGCTTGGCTTCCACTTCTTCGCCATCCTCTAATTGCAAAACAAATCCGTCTGCTCCGCGTTGGATATTTACCACTAATTTATCTTCAAGTTCCGGGACCATTCGATCGCGGAAACCGAGCCCATAATCACCGAAGGTCTCCAGACGCACAGGGGTCCCCATATCCGCGTACTCGACTCCGCGCTCCGCACAAAATTGTCTTAGAGTGAATTTGGCATCGGGATCGTAGATATTCGAAGCGAACCCGTCGGATTTGAGCATCATGCCTTTCGGCATGTGCGCCACCCAGCTATCCATCGGACGACCAAAGATACGGAACGGAATGCCGCGATTGCGGAAATGTGCCGCGATGGAAAGTCCGTAAGGACCTGCTCCGATGATTGCGGTTTCGATCATAAGCCTTGGGATTTGAACCTTTCTGATCGGTCCTAATGTGTGATAAGCCGTACTCTCTGCTTATCGGAACTAACTTCGATACTGGCCCGAAATCACGCTTCTGTCTAGTTACTGTCTGGAAGCCTGTAGCTTCCGAGATATCCTCTAAGGCTCACTGAATTGCAATCTCGTAGCCTGAAGCTCACAACCTAAAGCTCATAGAATGAGCTCATTGCACTCCCTACAGGGGAGCTCTGAGGAAATATTTTTCCCAGCAGAGCCGCCCAATTTGGCTTCCACAGCACCAAGCCCCTAACCTCGTGTATTGACTAGCCTGAATGGGATCTGCCTGGGACACGCGTTCAGGATCTGTTAGATGTGCGCACTTAACGCCGCTTGAGCAGGCAGACACCTGTCCACGGATAATTTACCAACATGCCCTTGGGTTCTGGCAACAAGGAAAGTAACTCGTCTGGCGCGCGGCCCAACTGCGCGGCAGTTTTAAGGAAGCCTTGAACATTTTTTGGTTCCCATCCGTGCGGTACAAAGAAATTAGCGCCTTCCGGCGGACCAAATTTAAACGCGGCATTGGCATCCATAAGCTGCTGGCCGGTCGAACGTTGCATTAATTTGAGCTGACCAGGTGAAGCAAGATCGATGATCCAGGTTCGAACGTGTTGCTCCTTTGCGAGATCCCGGGCCAGAGATGCGACTTCTTCGGCGGTAAAATAAATAAGCAGGCCTTCGGTCATCACCACTACATTTTTCGCTCGCCGGTTAAGTTCCGCAAGTAACCCCCGCCGTGCTGGCACATCCGATAAGTCCAAACTGATCCGCTCCAGCCGGCATTTCGGTTTCTCGTTTCCGAGAATTTCCTCCTTGTAGGAAACGAGCTCAGCGAAATCGACTTCAACCCATTGCAGCGACGCGGGAAGCTCCATGCGGTACGGACGAGCATCCAATCCCGCCGCGAGATTCACTACCAAATCCGCTCCCTCCTGAATTTCGCGGGAGACAAACTGATCGAACACATACGTGCGTGCTACCCACGCCCACTCATGTTTGTTTCCCTGCGGCAGAGTATTCGCAATTTGAAAGCCGCGCTCCCCAGCCAAGCGCTCAGCGAAGGGGTCGCGGAACAGCGCGTCCGGCCGCTCATTTTCGCGCGCGCGAAAATAAGCCACCCAGCGCGCCGTATCTGAAATGTTGCGAACTGAAGAATTCGCTTTATCCATTGCCTCGAAGACTCCGCAGGATGTTTTTGACAACTCTGGTTTCTAAGTAGGTTTCTCGATAATCAACACAAGATAGAATAACCCTGTTAGAGGCCTAATGGTGACTTCTACTGCTTCCACTCGTGTGGTAATGGCGAATTCCAAAAGGCACGCGGCTTTCGCGGCATTTATAGTTGTTTCCAGCCTAGCCTTTTACCAGACGCTGAGCGCCTTGATTCAGTATTCTTTGAGCAACGACTCTAGTTCGCACATCATTCTCATTCCCCTCATCGCTCTCTTTCTAATTTACATGGAAAGACCAAGGATATTTTCGATAACGCGCATGAGCGTAGGTCCAGGACTAGGCCTGGCACTGGTTGGTATCGCTCTTTTTTCCTTGGCTAATCGAAGCTCGTTTCCGCGGTACGGAAATTGGCAGCTATCTCTGGAAACTCTGGCGGTGCTTTTGATGTGGGCGGGTGGGTTTCTACTCTGTTATGGATTCCTCGCGTTTCGAGCGGCGGCGTTTCCTCTTCTGTTTCTGTTGCTAATGATCCCGCTCCCGGATGTGATTTTGGAACGCGCTACTTACGCGCTGCAGGCGGGTTCCACGGAAATTACCTATCTCATTTTCCAGATGGTGGGCACTCCCGTCTCTAGGCACGGCTTCTTACTGTCTGTCCCGGGTGTAACGATTGAGGTAGCCAAAGAATGCAGCAGTATTCGTTCTAGCATCGCGCTCTTTATTACCTGCCTTCTTGCGGCCCATTTATATCTTCGAACAGGTTGGAAAAAGTTCGTGGTCGTCGTTCTGGCCCTGCTTTTGTCCGTGATCAAAAACGGTATTCGAATCGCGACCCTCACACTGCTTAGCATTTACGTGAATCCCGGCTTCCTCAGCGGCAAGCTTCACCAGGAAGGAGGATTCCTGTTCTTTCTCCTCGCTCTGCTAATCCTCTTACCCGTGTTTTTGTGGATGGAGAAGTCGGACAAAGCGCGGATCTCCGCCAAATCCGTTCGCTGAACCGTGGATCAAATACGATCTACGGGTGTGTCGCGTAAACATCCAGCTCGGTTTCAGTCCCGATATACACTTTGCCGTTTGCAATCGTCGGAACGGTGAACTTTACAGCATTCCCCGCGGTGTCGGTCCCTGATTGGCTGCTATTCCACAATAGGGCAAGAGTGTCCGCTCGATACGCGTATAGCACTGCAGGTCCGAGCGTGGGCGCCGGTGTGCCATAGGTAGAGGTATCGATGACCCAGATGATCCCGTTCGTGTTTCCATTTCCCGAAGCTACTGGAACACATCCCGGGAAACTGAATATATGCCCGGAAGTTGCGCTCGGTGAGGTAGCCAGCAACCCGTTGCTTAAAGGAAACTCCTTGAGGTTATCTCCGGTGCCGCAGAAATACACTGCATTATTGAAATAAGCTGGCGTGCCCCAGAATCTGCCTATATCACCCTGGTTGCCAACCTCATTCTGAATTTCTTGTATTATCTGGGGGTCCGTGCTGTTGCAGGCGGTCTGGCAAAAGTGCAGATTACCTGCCGTCATTTGATCCCGGTTGATCACGTAAATCGTGCCTTCTTTTCCTACTTCCACGAGTTCGTGAGAAAAGCTACCGGACTGGTTCGGAAGCAACAGGACTCCTCCCGACCCCAAGTCATTGTCCTCACCGTCAAGCGTGCTTTGGTTAAAGGGAGTGAAATAATCCGCCAGTGTAAGCGGCGAAGTGCCTGTGTTGAACAATTTCATGGTTGTATCGCCTAATTCTCCGGCTGGCACATTCACGGTATCGAAGTCTCCGTTTCCGGACGAAATGAAAATATTTGCATTGGAATCGCCGGCAACGCCTGTGCCGGACATCCATAATCCGCCCAGGCCGCCACTCGCAGTTGTGACCAAAAGCGAAGTTTGCGTGAACGTCCCGGCATCATATGCAAGCAGCCAGCCGTGATAAGGCTGATCGTCACAATGAGACGCAAATCCAATGTAAATTGACCCGTTCAACAAAAGTAAGCCGACGCGATTCAGATGATGTAGGCCGTCCAGGCTAATTATGCCGCCGACGCTACCTTCCCCGCTCCCGGATACCGATGCCGTTATCGTTGCAGGTCCCGGCGATTTTTCCGCGCCCGTCTTAATATCAATTGCGTGCAACCGGTGAATAAAGTTTCCGCCCTCATTGGACTTTGCTTCTACATACATCGTTCCGCTGCTGGGATCGATTACCGGCGTGCTGGTGATGCCCACTTGCGGAATCAGATCCGAGCAGTTCGGGTCGAGACTGGCCTCCACATTTACCGTGGTCGCACCCGCTGCAGCTCCGTGAGCCGTATCGATCAAGCTGGCATGCCAGAGCAATCCTGCATTCGTTCCTGTATTGCTGTCCGCGTCAAACGCATACACGCTGTCGCCTTCCGTAGCGACATAAATCACGTTGTGCACACCGCCCGCGATCGTAACGTTCGGCACATATAAAGGCTGCGCGTAAATAAAACCATCCACCGCTTGCGAAAACATCTTTCCAAAAGTTGCCGTATTCACGTTCGTCGGAGTCAAAACAGTCTCGCTCGAGTTCAGGCCGGTTCGTGAAATATCATTATGCTGCGTGAGCACACCCGCAAATCCGCTGCTGTTCGTCGTATGGTTCGTTACACTCAGAATCGACACGCCTTTCGTTGATCCCACCACTGCCTGTATCGACGTGAAACCCGCGGTCGTACCCGCTCCCAGTGTCGCGCTCGTCGCTACTCCGGCCGCACTCACTGAGGCCACCCCGGAACTCGAAGACGTCCACGTCGCGCTCGACGTCAGATTTTGCGTGCTCCCATCGCTGAAATGGCCCGTAGCCGTGAACGCCTGTGTCACGCCATTGTCCGCAATCGATGGATTTTGTGGACTCACCACCACCGCCTGAAGCGAAACAGCACTCACCGTTAGTATCGTTGAACCATTCACCGCGCCAAGCGCTGCCTTGATGGTCGAGGTCCCATTTGCCACCGCGCTTGCCAACCCATTTGTGCCGGCCGCATTGCTGATTGTCGCAATTCCCGTATTGCTGGAACTCCAGATAACACTGGCGGTCAGATTTTGTGTGCTGTCGTCTGAGAAGGTTCCCGTAGCAGTAAATTGTTCAGCGCCGGTCGTCCCAATGGTGGGGTTCGCCGGCGTTACGGCAATCGACACCAGTGTTGCAGCTGTCACTGTCAGCGTCGCCGACCCGTTAATAGCTCCCGACGCAGCCTGAATATTGCTCGTCCCCAAGCCCGCGCCTGTAACCAGACCACCCGACGTGACAGTCGCCACGCTTCCAGTCTGCGAAGTCCAAGTGACCGAACTCGAAAGGTTCTGCGTTGAATTGTCCGAAAATGTTCCGGTCGCCGTAAATTGCTCCGACGTACCTTTGGCGATCGACAGGCTTGGGGCCGTTACCGCAATCGATACCAGCGCCGCAGCCGTCACTGTTAGAGTTGCCGACCCGTTGATGGTGCCCGAGGCGGCTTGAATTTTGCTGGTCCCGAAGCCTGCCGCCGTAACCGAGCCGCCCGCGGTGACTGTTGCCACACTGTTAGTTTGTGAAGTCCAGGTCACCGAGCCGGTCAGATTCTGCGTCGAATTATCCAAAAAAGTTCCGGTGGCCGTAAATTGTTCCGAATCACCCTTCGCGATCGAAAGGCTTGGCGCCGTCACGGCGATTGACACCAATGCCGCGGCTGTCACAGTCACAGTCGCCGAAGATGTGACATTCCCTGAAGTAGCTTGTATTGCGCTAGTTCCGATACCAGCTGCAGTAACCGACCCACTCGCGGTAATTGTCGCCACGCTGGGAGTTAGCGAACTCCAGACCACCGAACCGGACAAGTTTCGAGTCGAATGATCTGAAAACGTGCCTGTTGCCGTGAACTGCTCGGTAGTACCCTTCGCCATAGAAAGACTCGGGGCTGTCACCGCTATGGAAACCAAGGTGGGACCGACGGAGGACGGCGAATGAGAGCAGCTAGACAGCATGCCGAGAGCGCAAACAGATGCTAGAACTGCGCTCCACCTTGGGCTCCTAAGCAGTGAATACGCCATGTTTGCCATCCTCCCGAGATGCGGGATATCTAACACTGTGGCCGCAGTTTCGATGCTCACACAGACGGCGGTGTTACGCGGAGGGACGATCCGAGGAGTCAATTATAACAAGTTCCGCGGTTTCAACAACAAACCAGAGGGCCGCTGTGAACAAAATGCAACCGTCCAGGGAAGGCGGCATGACTTTACAAACATTTGGATGAATGACTAGAAGAGAAGTCTTGCAGCAATTTACTCGAAGGCGACCGCGGCGGAACAAAGCCAGACGAATCAGCAATATGGACTTCGGGAAACGGTTGAGGCGGTGGATAGTGACTTGCTAGCAAAAAGAAGGGGCGATTCATCCAATTCCCGGTGCGGCGGTGCCTGTGTCCATCCTTTCTTCTGCAAGAACGTCGACATTTGGTCTGGCGCGGCTCTTTGCCTCTCACATTCCGCTACTTGGGGTGTTCGCAGAGTCCGCGAATGCGCAGACCAATTCCACATGGAACGGCGGTACAGGGAATTGGAGCGATTCGGGGAATTGGAATCCGGCGGCGGTACACAATAACAGCGGCAGCGCTACTTACGACGTCACGATCGGTGTCGCGAACTCAAATGTGACGATGGACGTCCTTAACGACACCGTCAACAATCTGACTCTTGAAGCAACGAGCTCGCTGACCATCACCGCCAATACTCTGAGTCTTGTTTCTGGCGCAAGTTTCGACAACGGAAGGATCACCAACAACGGTCTCTTCTTTCGAGCGTACCAGGCCGCAACGAGCAACACAGTGTCAAGAAGAAGCGCGTTGGCCCGACTTTGAACTATCCAACTATGGCACACTAAACAACTCGAGCACGCGCAATAAAACGTGCTCACCAATTCCGTAGAATAGCGTGTGGCTTCCACATCTGCTGCGGCTTGTTCTCGCTATCGTCCGAATGAGGAGTATTCAAAACCCAGCTGCTTCATCTCTGAAGGATCCAAAAGATTTCGCGCGTCGATAACGAATGGCCTGGCCATTTCGCCCGAGATGCGCTTCCAATCGAGCTTCCGGAATTCATCCCAGTCGGTGGCAATGATGGCCGCATCGGCGCCGCTCAAGGCGTCATAGGAATTATCTGCCAGTAAAATCTCCGGAGCAGCTTTTCGGACGTTGTCCATTGCAAGAGGGTCATAGGCATGCACACTTGCGCCTTCTGCGAGAAGTCTGCGGGCAGCTTCCAGTGCCGTGGAAAAACGAATATCGTCCGTGTTGGGCTTGAATGCGAGTCCCAGCATCGCGATCTTTTTGCTTTTCAGGACCCATAAAGCTTTGCGAGCCTTCTTCACCAGCAGATCAACGCGCTGTTTGTTGACTTGTTCTGCAGCTTTCAGCAAACTGAAATCAATTCCCACCCGCTCCGCCAAACGAATAAATGCTTGCACGTCCTTGGGAAGGCAAAAGCCGCCGAATCCAAGGCCGGCGCGCAAGAATTGAGAGCCGATACGCGGATCCATCCCGATTGCCGCAGTCACTTCCTCCACGTCCGCGCCAAGTTGTTCGCACATATCGGCAAGAACGTTGGCAAAAGAAATCTTTGCCGCGAGAAAACAGGTCGAAGCCTGCTTGATCAGCTCGGCGCTATTGATGGTCGTGATTACCAATTTCGGTGGCGCGGATTCAGGGCAACTTCCACGGTGCGCGGGGCAGCGAAATTTACGATTGAGGATCGGGCCGTAGATTTCTTCCAGCTGCTTGGCATCATCAGGCTCATCCACGCCAATCACAATTCTGTCTGGATGAAAAAAATCTGATACGGCAGTGCTCTCGCGTAAAAACTCCGGATTCGACGCCACACTGAATTTTACGCCCGACTTGCGGGTGTAAACCGCCAATGCACGCTGCAAATTCTGGCCAGTTTGAGCAGGCACCGTGCTTTTCTCTACTATGAGTTTTTGACCGCCACCTTCGGTCGCGATTATTTGAGCAACTCCATCGATCGCGCTGAGATCCGCGTCACCATTCCTCAAGGTAGCTGTCCCCACGCAGATAAACACAGTCTCGCTTGAGCGAACCGCTTCACCGGGGCTCGCAAAAAACTGCAGGCGTCCTTCGCGCAGGTTTCTCTCGACCACAGCGTCTAAATGGGGCTCATAAATTGGCAACTTGCCCGCGCACAAAGCC
>Ga0185299_10007298_pt1 | contig 11392 bp, 10 predicted proteins | sample PaiPotPPA55metaG_FD_128002 | JGI IMG/M metagenome (GOLD analysis project Ga0185299, IMG submission 128002) | Iron sulfur acid spring bacterial and archeal communities from Banff, Canada, to study Microbial Dark Matter (Phase II) - Paint Pots PPA... ...
ACTTGGATCATCCGGATGCGCCCAAGGAGACAATGGATTTCGTCCTCGATGGGAAAAAGTTGGTCAAGATAACGATGGTGGTGAACGCCGCCTCTGAGGCGATACACCTGTTCGGCCGCCAGTCCAGCGAAATGGTGACTCCTTCTGAAAACCGTTCCGGAGCGAAATGGGAAAACCACTTATCCGTGTGGGAGAGACCGGATGTCTACGTCTCGCTCTTTGAGGACAACAATCCGTCCCTGCAGGATCGGCGCCCTGTGCTTATTGTTGAATCCCGCCCTGAACATGCTCGAGAATTGGAATCAGAAAAACGAACCAAGGCGCCTGAGTAAGCGGCCCGAGTAATGCGTCCGCAATAGGCGTTCGTCCAGCCCATCGCGCTAAAAATCTACTCCGTCAAAATTGCGTCATGAAACAGCTCTTTCCACTGCGACCCGTCAACGGCCTCGCCTGCTTCCTTCGATTCGATCCCGATGACGCCGCAGATTCCGTACATGCGTCAGCTCGCGGTGTCCACGAATGCATGAGCCGCGCGCCGAACCTGATCCCGAATCCGGAAGGGACTCATTCCGAGGCGATTCTCGCCGTACCAGCGGAGGAAAATACGGATAAGAACTAGAAACAGTACGGCAAGAGTTCCGGTAAACATCGCGGCGAACGATTCTCGTTCGACCAAAAGAGTCACCGTCATCGAATCTTCCCAGCCCGGGAACACGCGATTGAGAGCCGCTCGGAGCAGACGACCCACAAATTTCAGGCGTCCCAGCCGGATGTGCATGGTGCGGTCGAATGTGTACGATGGATCGTACTTCTGGATGTTCTGCGTCGCGCGGACAAACGTCGCCGGATCGGCCAAGTCTTCGCGCGTCAGCGTCTTGCCGTTTTCTGAACGAAACAGCACACGAAATGCAGCATCGGCGACGATCCAACGGCCGTCGACTGACACTTCCGCGACCACATGTTTCGTCATTCCGTTTTCATCTACGAGAAGCAATCGCCGGGATTCGAGCCCCCCGCTGTCAGTGAGGTTGATAAACGCATTTGTGGCAGTGCCGCAGACTCGCAACAGCGCATCGTAGTTCAACGTGTCGGTAGGATCGCGGTCAGGCACGAGCGCGCTGGGACCATTGCGCAGGCGCGCTGGGCCATGCGTCATCCAGTTGAGTATGGCCTCGATTTTTTCTTCCGGAGGGGACGTGGCCGGAACGATCGCATCGGAGAATCCTTTCAAGTACCTCCGCGTGGAATACTCCCAGCCGATCGAATAAATCGCAAACAGCATGGCTATCAGAAGCAAGGCATTCGCGAGATACCACACCGCTCGATAAACGGTGTGGCGCCCTTTAGGAACCTTGCCACCCGACCGAAGCCACTCGGCAGAACGGCCGGTCGTTGCGCCGTGACCTCGCTGAGGTCCCGGCATCGCGTTTGGAGTGGACATGAGTGACCGCTCAATTTTCATGCGGAATCTCGCCTGTCGGCCGCTAGGGCCCCGGCGCCCGCGGGGACAACGGTCTCGCGCCTGGGTTCCGTGCGCAATTCTTTCTGCAAGAGAAAAGAATGAACGTTTAAGCCGCGATTCTCGTCGTATCGGACGATGCGGGCGCCTTGCCGGGCGCACCAATCCTCGATTGCATGGCGTGGAAGAAACGCAACCCGCGGCGTGACGAAGTAGTCGAAAAACAGATTTCGCGCGCCGGCCCAGGTACGCTTTCCTCTGGACCGGACGAAGTGCACCGCAAAGTAGGGAATTTGTGCCAGGAAAACGACCGGGCGCGTCCAGGAGTGTCGAACACCGTGACGGATGAGCGCGCCCGGAAATTTGTAAAGCAGCGGATATCGCCCCGAGGGCTTGTAGACGGCGAGATACATTTGGCCGCCGGGCTTCAATACACGGAAATTTTCCAGAAACGCAGCAAGAGGATCTTCCGTGTGATGAATTACACCGTCGGAGATCACCAGGTCCGCACAACCGTCCATGAGCGGCAGATGCAAGTTGTCGCCCACGACGCCGGGCCGCCCGTAGCGTTTCACCGCGAGGTCGAGCGAAACGCGGCTGCGATCGAGTCCGATGCATCGAATTCCGCGCTGCGCGAGAAGGCCGAGCACGCGACCCGGCCCGCAACCCACGTCGACGACCATCGCATTCGCATCCATCGTCTCAATCAGATCCGCGAGAGAAGGCGAAACGACGGAGCGAATATCTGCCGAGGCGTCCGCGGGGGTCCAATCGAACGGGTGCCGATCGTAAAACGTGATTGGTTCAGTGGATTCCATTTCTCCGCGCCAATGCCTCCGCGTAGAATCCTTCCATTTTCTCTGTTAGCTTACTCCAACTCAACTGTTCCGCAACGGCCTGGCATCCGTCCTTCAGCCGCGCGTAGAGCGCCTTGTCGGAAAGCAGCCTGCGGAGCGCTTGGGCGAGAGCGTCCTTGCTGGCCGAGACTACCAGCCCGGCGCGGTCGCTAACCAGCGAGCGAATGCCGCAGGTATCGGTGATGATCACCGGCACGCCGCAGGCGATCGCTTCGGCTGCGGAATTGGCGAAATTTTCGTAGCGCGATGGAAGCGCGAAGACGGTTGCGTCGGCAAGAACCGCGCGTTTTTCTTCGCCATACAAAGCGCCCGTAAAGAGAACGCGATTTGCGACGCCGGACTTCTCTGCACATTTTTGCAGAAATGCGAGGTAACCCGATTCACCTTCGGGGCCGGCGATCACCAATCGCCCTGATTCAGGGCAGGCCTCCGCGAACCCGTCGATCAATGTATCGGCTCCTTTGCGCGGGATGAGCCGGCCTAGAAACAAGATTAGGGGCTCTTCGGGCGATATGCACCACTTTGCGCGGAAGTTTCCTCTAGCACGAAGAGTTTCGCGCAAGTTTTCTTCGATGCCGTTGTAACGGATTGCGATCTTTTCAGGAGGAACGCCATCGTCCTCGAGCTCTCCTTGCTCCATCTCTGACGTCGCAACGATCCGGGCGGCATTCTTCCAGAAAGATCCTCCCAGATTCCTATGCCACAATCGTTTCAGCCGGAAACTTCGATCGATCGGGCGATACATTCCCATGGGCTCGATCACGTACGGAATTCCCTGGCGCCTGCAAAAATAGCCGACGGCCGGCCCCAGAAGGTCATAAAGCCCGTAAAAATGCACGAGGTCGAATCGCCCGAGGTTAGACCCGCAGAATCCGATCACGTTCGGATTTACGGTGAGCGCGCGATAGTGGCCAATCGTTGACAGATAAATGGCCTCGACGCCGTCCTCCTCCGCTCGCCATCCCCAAGGGCAGTGCTCAACCTTTGTCTGGAAACCGTTTTGCCCGCCGTGCTTGCTGAATCCGAGATCGGCGGTCAGCACGGTTACGGCGTGCCCGCGTTGTGCAAGTCCTCGAGCGAGTGCGCGAACCTTGACGACTGGGCCTCCCCGGTCTTCAAACGGAAAATAAGATTGCACGGTCTGGAGAACCTTCAGCGGCTTTCTGGCGTTACCGGACATTGCAGGACTCTTCTTTTCATCCGCGGGCCGAGCCGCCCCAACGAGAGGGAAACGCCTAAAGATACTATGCCTAGGGATGGGAATCCATACCGCATTCCTCGAGAATCCGTTCGAGATTGGTTTCAAAAGTCTCGAACCGATATTGCTGTCGCACCGTTTCTGCGCCGCAGCGCCCGAGGCGAAAGCGAAGCGAATCATCCTTGAGGAGCCGTTCGAGGGCCTGCGAGAGTTCTTTGGCGTTATTGGGCGCAACGAGCAAGCCATTGGACTCGTCGTGGACGAGGTCCGTCGATCCCCCGCAAGCAGCGGCAACGATCGGCGCGCCGAAAGCCATCGCTTCCAGGAACACCATGCCGAAGCCCTCTCCGGTGCTCGGCAGCGCGAAAATATTTGCGCGCGCGTAGCATGCGGCCACTTCTTCACGCGAGAGGCCGTCGAAGAAATGCACGCGGCCGGCAATGCCGAGTTCAGAAGCGAGCGTTCGGAGACGCGGAAGATCGTCCCCCCCGCCGACGGCAACGAGATTCAAACCCGGAAACGCGGGGTAAAGTTGCGCTACAGCGCGAATTAATTTGTCCGCGCCTTTGTAGCGCTCCGATGCCGACCATCGGCCGACGGTCAAAATGATCTGGCCTTGCGGAAGGTGAGGCGACTCCGGAAGTGCGGCGCGCGAGTCAGCGAGAGCGAGAAACCCCGGACTCAAAGGCCACGCAAGCTTGCGAAGTTTATCCTTCGCGACACCTTGAACGGCCGCAAGCTTCGCGACCGTATCGCTACTCGGCGCGACAACGCGATCCGCACGCGATAGGGCGGTGCGCCTGATAAGCGATAGTCGCTGCCAAATTTCCACGCCGTGCGAGATCACAATCGTCCTAATCCGTCCTCGAGAGGCCAGCCTCATGCATGCCGCGACCGGCGCCAGATTTGGATGCGCGGCAAGAACGATATCGGCGCGTTTCCCCGCGACGCCGACCGCAGCCAGAATGAATTTCAACTTGGCGCGTCCAAAACCGAGGAATGGAATCCTGTTGCTCTCCGCTTGAAACGGCGGGGCGGCGCGGGGATCGTTGAGGCTTAGAAAATGAGTAGACCAGTTTTTTCGCGGCGCAATTCTTGCGATAGCCGCCGCGGTCTGGCGTCCCGCTTCCTGAACACCCCCGACGCCAAGCAACTCCGGGAAGAGTCCAACGATGAGCTTTTTCTTTGGCGTGGATTCCGGTGCGGTCATTTCTCCTGCGATGATTCCGGGCGGATCACGATTCCTGAGTCAACGTCTGCGGTTCCAGCCGGGCCTTGCGTCGCAGGACCTCGTGAAAGATTGCCGAGAGGTCGCGACCATTGCGCTCCCAGGTAAATTGCGCGGCAGTTTCCGCGGCTCTTTCCCCCATTTGGGAGCGAAACTCTTTGTCGTCGTGGAGGCGGCGAATCATGGACGCGAGCGCCGCGGCATCGTTTGGGTCGCGGAGAATCATTCCATCCACGCCATCGGTGATGATTTCGAAAGTTCCGTTTTCAATCGAAACTACGACGGGCAGGCCGGTAGCCATCGCTTCTGCGGGAGGAAGTGCAAAGGTGTCTTCGAGCGACGGACCGGCGTATGCATCGGCTGCGGCATAGTAAAACTCAACGTCATTGCGCGGAGGAAGAAAGCTTACGCGGCCATCGAGGCCCTTTTCAAGGACCATGGCGCGGAAGGGAGCGGGGTCCTCGCGCCCCACGAGGAGCAAATCCACAGGCAGGTCGCGCAGGAGTTGCATGGCATCAAGAAGAACGCGAATCCCCTTCTTGTGCCAATCGTTCCCAACCATGAGAAGCGCGAATCGCCCGTCCGCCAGACCCAGCTGCTGCCGTGCGCGCTCGCGCAGAGCCGCTCGCCGCGCCGGATGATATGCAGTGTGGTCGAGTCCCAGGTAAAGAACAAAACATCGATCGCGCCGCCCATAAATTCGATCGAGATCCTTGGCGGTTTTTTGCGCGTACAGAACTAAGACAGTCCCGGGGTCCCGGTAAAGCCGGCTCTCAAGCCAGATGATCAGGCGATAGTAGAGCTTGCGATGCAGAAGCTTCGGCCAAAACGAAACAGAGTTTCGACTGAATTTGAGTTCCGAACGAACGCGCTGCAGAAACTCAGCGAAGACGATATGGACGGAAATCACGTCGGCGTCCAGGCAATTTACTCCGGGGCTGAATACGATATCGTGATGGAGTCCGCGGACGCGGCGGCCCCAACTCCTCCACAAATGATTTGCCGCGAACCACCAGAGAAAATTGACGATGTGAGGACCGGGGAGTTTCGGAACGCGGTGCCAAACGATTTGCGAAAGATCGAGGTCTTGAACCTGCTGGCTATAAACGTGGACTTCAAATTCGCCGGCGAGCTGCGCGATCCATTCGATTATAATGCGCTCGGTTCCGTAACCCTTATCGAGGAACGGCGAAACGACTGCCAGCCGGGGTTTTTGCTTGCCTTGGTTCACGCATCACGCTCGCATTTGCATTATTCCACACGTGGAAAGGGTAAAAGCAGTGAAAATTGGCGATCCCGATTTTTGTAGGCTCGTAATTGGAGAAATCGCCAGAATCGCGATTCAGCGACGATTAGAATGTGCCGCTATTCTTTGTTTTGAGTGACTTACAGGGATTTCTAATCGGCCCCCTCTGTCGATTAAAAAAATCATAGGCGGGTTCGCACGGCACCCTACGCCACCGTATGGAGCGAGCCGTCAAGCGATTATCACGGCATATCCGGTGTGATGTAATCTATCCTAGTCGAGTTCATGCGAATGCTCGGTTTGGTGACAAACCAGATTGGGCGCGCTTCTTTTCTCGAGGAATGGGTGCCCGAGTTGGTGAGATCAAGACGGATTCTTTTCGTGCTCTATGGGAACTGAACTGCTCAAGTCCGCGATAAGGGCTACAGTGCCAAGGCCCGTGCGGAACTGGCTGCGATCTCCATCTAAGTCCCTGCAATGGCTGTGGGATGCAAGCAGGTTTTATCTAGGATCCACCGAAATGTTGCGCTTTCCGCCAAACGGCAGGCTCATCTGCCATCCCCGCGCCTATAGGGTCGCCTATCAAGCGCAGATCGTTGATCCGGAGCAAAGTGCAGAATTTCAGAACTTTCTGCGTCATTGCGGTCCTAGCATGTTCCTCTTCGACATCGGCGCTCACTTTGGCGTGTTCAGTCTTGCAGCAGCTCAGTTTGGCGGGAAGGCTATCGCCATAGACCCATCTCCGATTGCCACACGCATGATTGCCAGGCAGTGCACTTTGAACCGCCTTACGGAGAACATTCGCATTATGCAAGCCGCGGTTAGCAATGAGGCCGGCACGGTGGATATGTTGAGCTCCGGAGTGTTTTCGGACGGCTATTTCAAAATCATGCAGGGAAGGCCGAAAAGCGAATTGACGCGGACGCAAGCAATAACGATCGATCAGCTAGCCAGCCAGTACGGCGCGCCAACGCACATCAAAATCGATGTAGAAGGTCAAGAAGCGGCGGTGCTTCGGGGCGGACGAAAGGCATTCGATCAGCACGCACCAATTTTGTTCCTTGAATTGCACACCGAAATGATCACCTCAGAAGGCGGCAATCCCAATCTTGCCCTGGATGAACTTATTCAACTCGGGTATGAAACCTTTGCGCTCAACGGAAACTTACTGGAACGAGATACCATCCTGGAGAAACCCCTTATACGAATCGTGGCGAAGCGAGTTACCAGAAACTGATTTGCCTCCAAATCGCTCTCGATGACGGGATTCCGACCCTCTAACAGCCCACTTTCTTATAAATGCGCTAGCCGAAAACTGTCGCAACCACAGGATGATAGGCGAAACGCGAATCCACTCTAGGTCAGCACGCTGCGGGTTTTGGACGCAAAATCCTACCGGGTTAAAATTGAAACCCGCCACGAGTAGCCAGTTTTCCGGAAGAAACTGGAGAAGGACCCGGCGTGGCGGCCAAGATTTCCGGCAGCCGGAAGAGAACGCCGACCAAGAGCCACAAATACGCATTGTTGATGTAGTTTTGGAACGGCATCAAGCCACCGTACGTAATCGGGTAAAGCAGAACGAACTCGTACCACAAGATTGCGAAGGCGATGGGGAAAAAGCGTGTTTGGCGCAGGCGACGTACTACTAGCCACGAATGGTATAAAAGCGCGAATGTCCAAAGAATCCAAAGGAACGGAGCAATAATTCCCATTTCGATGATCAACTGGCCGTAGCCTTCCTCGACCCACAGATCCAGTTGGCGCCCACCGATGAGCTTCGCGACATATTGAGTTCCGAGAGAAGCCGTCCCAATGCCGTTTCCGACAAGCCAGTTAGGACGGTTGAATGCTCCCAGCAAATTGTCGATCGGATAGTCCCAAACGCGACTGCTTATCGCATATTCGGAACTACTCGGCAGCAAAGTTTCGGCGAAGAACGCTATGCGAGGAGCAGCCTCATTCGGGAACAGCAATAGGACGGCTGTAAGGCCAAGCGCGGCCACCATAAACGAGTGACGAATGGCTCGAACGAGCCGATGCGCCTGCTTCTGACGCCAAGGAGCGCCCCACAGAAATCCAGCGGGCAGCACCAAAGCGGCCATGAGTCCGTACATCAGGGCGCCACGAGATCCGGTAAAGAAAGTCGCTGCGCCAATGAATCCAATGACAAGGAATACGAGAATGCGGAACCGCTTGGTCGACAACAAAAGGTATCCGGCTGTGCCAATGGCGAGAATGAGGGTCACGATCAGGTATAGAGCAAAACGGCCATTGCTCACAAATACGGAGGCCGGAAGGGAGAAGACTTGATTTGAAATGGGAGTCACCTTGTCGAGCTGGCCGAGGCCGCGCAATTCCGGCGCGAGCTCCGTGGGATTCAAGAAGGTGTGTCCCACAATCGCCTGGACGAGCCCCAGCACCGCGATCAAACCTGCAAGGCTTAGATTGGCTGCTAGGAATTTCCTGAGATCGTTGTCACTGCGGATCAGCGCATATCCCACAAACATCAGCGGAATGTAGTAGAAGTCGAGCTTAAAACCCAGTAAGCCATAAAAGATACTGGGAGAGTTCTGATTGAAAACCTGCAAGACTCCGAGCCACAAGAAGAAGCTCAGAAACAATAAAAATGGGGGCCGGAAAGCTTTCTCTCGACCTTTTCTAATCGCCACTACAAGCGAGACGTACATGATTCCCGCCAAAATGTCCTTACCGAAAAACAAAACCAGGCCATTGCCCATGTACTTCCGGACGAGATCTTCAAAAAGCAACCACACCAGGAACAGGTAAAAGCCGTGGCGCCAATTCCGAAGGGTCGCGACGGCTACCACGCAGCCGACGAACACGAGGGCGAAGAATTCAATCGACCGCAGGTCCTCCGCGGCGATCCTTCCTCCGATTTCATAGGCAAGCCACATGCCCATGCCAAACAGGGCGACGCCTATCAGGGCTTGGTTCCTCACTACGGGGACGCGGGCGGTAAGCAACTTTGTGGTACCTCAAGTCTTCGTTAACGAACCTAGTTCATAAAGAGCAGAACACCTATTCTATCTCAGCCGCTCCACACTCATCGTGAAAAGGGCTCAAGGGACCTCGCTTCATTTCATTCGGCGGCTACGAGCTTACGATAAAGACGAAAATGTTCTTCCACCATGCGGCAGAGAGCGAAGGTGGTTTCCGCGCGTTCTCGTGCCGCCCGGCCAAGCCGAGCAGCCTCCTCCCGGTTACCGGCAACTTGTTGCAGCCGGGAGAAGAGTGCGACGGAATCGTGCGGCGGAAACTTAAGGCCAGCGTCGCCGACAACTTCGCCAAGACCGCCAATATCCGCGGCGATGACGACACGCCCTCGCATCATGTGCTCGATTGCCGAGAGGCCTGCCGTTTCCTCCATCACGGACGGGATGGCGACGACGTCGATGTCGCTGACCGCTCGTTTGAACTCGACGCCCCGCATCTCGCCCGTAAACGTGACGAGGCTCCTCAAATCGAATCGATCGGTTAATTTCTCGAGTTGCGCGCGTTCCGGACCGTCTCCGATAAACGTCAATCGAAACGAAGTGCCATCGTCGCGCAATCGCTTCGCCGCCTCCAGAAGAAGAGGCAGGCCTTTTTCCGCGACAAGCCTTCCGACGAATCCCACCTCAAGTGCTTTCGAGGCGCGAAGAACATCACTATTGCTCGTTGGCGGAGTGACGTCAATGCCATGATAAATCGCTTGCGTACGGGGAAGCATAAGCCGTGCTCCCACATGGTTAGTGACTCCAACATTGGCGTCCGCGCGCTTACTGAGCCAACGTCGAGGAAACATAAGAATCAACGCGCGAATACTGGCGACCCAGCCCATCGTTTGGGTGCAGCACTGCAGGCATTCCCCGTAGCGCCTTTCCATGAAATGCCCAGAGCATGCCGTCTGCTGCGGTTGGAACAAGAGCTGGCCGTTCGGGCAAATCGCCTGATAGGTGTGATGCTCGATCACCAGGGGTTTGCGGAGCAGCCATGTGAGCAGGAGCGGAAGAAGACAAGGACCCGCGAGATGAATCACGTCCGCATCGCGAATGAGTTGAAACACACGAACCAACCCCGGTTCTCGGATGACGCCATAGGGCAGTGCCGAATCATCCATTCCGTTTGCGGGCGTCATCGTTGCCACGCTCACATCGGCGGCCCTCTGGTGAACGCCTCCTTCTTGCGCGCGGAGCTGCAAGAGTCCTCCGGCGAGCAAATGGACCGCGGTCTGCACTCCGCCGACGAGTGGAGCAAAGTATTCGCAATAGATCAGGATTTTCATCTTTGGCGATCGATCGCAACCCGGCTAAGGAGAAGATTTCAACGATTCGGAAAATTGCCTGGCAATGACGCTCCAGGAGAAGTATTTGTCGTGCGCGGAGCGACTCCTTTCTTGGAGGACGGCGCGGAGTTCGTCATCTGCAAAGACGCGAGCGAGCGCTGCTCCGAGCGCTTTCGTATCCCGGTAAGGAACGAGAGCCAGGCCTGCTTGCTCGAGGGGTGTTCCGGCGGCGGCTCCTTCATAGCCGACGATCGGCATCCCGCAGGCAACTCCGGCGAGCGCGCTACCGCGGCGCGGATAAAGGGGGCCGCGGACGCAAAGCATCGCGTCGGAATCAGCGAGCGAGCGCGCGACTTCGTGCGCATCGAGCAAACCAAGATTGCAAATCTCAATATTAACTCCATCGAGTGCGCGAACGATTTCCGATTGCGCTTCAGCGGTCTCTCTTCCAACAAACAGCACTCGAAGTGCGGGGCCATTCGCGGAAGCAAAGCGCAATGCGGAACAAATATCTCCTACTTCTTCCTGACGCAGGGGCGGGCTGCTGAGGCAGAAAACAGCGACGGTTTTGGCGGCACCGTTGCGCGAAACTTCTGAACTGGGGCGGATGACCGGTTCAGGAATGTTTGCGCCGATGGGAATAAAGACGGCCTTCGGATCGTTCTTCGGCAGCCAGCCGATTTTCTCAAGCGGGTCGGCAAAAATGCTTTTCTCCGCTCGAGCGTGAAGGCTTCGGACAACCCAATCCTGACAAGAGCCGCGGACGCGGTCGATCCAGCGACGCGCGCCTGGCGCCTGGCGATACGGTTCATGAAGCACGAGGGCGCATCGCGCGCCTCGGCGACGGAGGATTGCGGAGACGGCTACTACGCCCAGCGGAAAACCGCGCCGCGACCACGCGAGGGCGGTGTATTGCAAAAGCACCCATTTGCCGCGCCAGGCAGCGCTCTCGCGCCAAAGTTCCCGCAGCGCGGGCAGCCATCCGTCGTCCGCCCAGTTCACACGAGTGCGATCAAGCTGAATGCCGAGACGAGCCAGCCCCGCGCCGAGGAACGTGCAGTAATCTTCGACGCCATCCACAGGCCGATCGCGCCGGCCGAGAAGCGCAAGCCAGTGTTG
>Ga0185299_10007301_pt1 | contig 11386 bp, 12 predicted proteins | sample PaiPotPPA55metaG_FD_128002 | JGI IMG/M metagenome (GOLD analysis project Ga0185299, IMG submission 128002) | Iron sulfur acid spring bacterial and archeal communities from Banff, Canada, to study Microbial Dark Matter (Phase II) - Paint Pots PPA... ...
TCATGGTGTTCTCCAATTCGCCGAGGCGGGGCGCTTCGCCACCCCGACCGCTCCGCGCCCCGCCTCGGCTTACGATTCGCCGTGGGGTCCAGGACACCACATGTCAGATTAAATCTTAGCTAACGCAGGTGATGCGCTCGCCAGAAGGCATCGTGCGGGTTACACGCCATCCATTCCTCATGGGCGTCGGCTTGTGGGCGGTAGTGCATCTGGTCGCCAACGGCGATGTCGCCTCGTTCATATTCTTTGGCGCCTTTGCCGTCACCGCACTGGCCGGGACCGTGTCGATCGACGCCAAGCGTCGCCACGCGCTTGGTCCTGGCTGGCGGTCCTTCGCGGCACAAACCTCTATCGTCCCGTTCGCAGCGATTCCGCCGGCCGTACGCGGTTCAACCCCGGTGAGATCGCGACATGGCGATGGGTCGCCGCCGTCATCGCCTACGCCCTGATGTTGGGCGGCCACTCTCACATCATCGGCGTGTCCCCGTTTCCGGCGTGACGGGCTCATCGCGGAGAAGACTTATGCTTGGCCGCCGGGCTGCGCGCGAAACGGCCCCCGGCGAAACGGCGTCATCGGTGTTCCGGCGCGTGCGAGAGCTGAAAAGCCCTTACCGTTAGGGCATAGGACGAGCGGACGTGGCGGTCATTGACAAATGCGGTAGCGGTCGCTCGACCCGTGTTGTAGGATGTCGACGTGCAAGTGCTCGGCATGCGCCGCATCGGACCCTGGGCCGAGTACCGTTGTGAACCACCCGCATGCGGCGACGCGGATGGCATCGACCGTGGCACGCAGATGTTCATCCCCATTCGGTTTGATGGGCAGTGTTTCGCCATTCGCGAGCTCGAAGCTCGCGACGTCCACCGCCAGACCGGACGCGTGCGCGCTGATCTTGCCGGTCTCTGCGCGGTTGCGGTTGCGGCATTTGTAACCCGGTCCCGTGTGAACCGACTTGAGTTCGACCGCGAGCTCGCCGGCAATGAGCGGAGCGACGAGATCGCGCAGCCAATGGCCGAACCGCTCACCGAACTGACAGGAAAGCGTCGGCTCTTCGGGTAGGCGGATCGACGTTCTCCACCGCGGTGGCAATTTGACGGCCTTGAGCCACACGGGCGTCGCGATGGCACATTCCGGGTTGACCGCCGGAGGAAGCGTGACCTGCTCAAATTCGATCCCGGCGGCGCTGAGACGATCCAAGCAGGCCTGGTCGATGGGTGGCGCCCGCTTGGTCTGTTCCGCCGGCGCGAGGTCGTTTGGAGCGGGATGGGAGGGCGCCTCGGCCGGGCGCGGAGGTGGCAATGGTGGGGACGCGGCAGTGGACGCGCTGGAGGCTTGCAGCGGGAAGGCGAGTAGTGCGGTAATTATGAAAAAAGCGCGAATGCGCATGCGCGCCTGCGGGAGCGGCCTCGACGACGGCCTTGCGCTCGCTATAGCAACGCATGTTTTTCGGCGATCGCCCATAAGCCTTAGCTCGCCGGCAATTGGCTGTAATCGGGTTAGCGCTGGGAAGATTAAATCAAATGTTTCAATTCATCCGGTAGCTTGCCGCCATTCGCTGCAAGGTTCACCATGATTTGTTTGTGAAGCCAAATGTTCATCGAGGCAGAGTTGTACATATCGCCATCGTAGTGAAGTTCCTTTGCGAGTTCCTTACGCGCAGCGAGACTGCTGTCGAGGGACAGGAGCTTCATCAGATCGACGATGGAGTGTTTCCAATCCAACTCCTCCGTAGCTTTATTGTTCAAGTCGTCTAGCACCGCGGCAACATCCACCGATGGTCCCGATGGCGTCGGTGGTGAGGTTGAAGCTTGGACGGACGGTGTCGCAATTGTTGTCCCGCTGGTCTGAGCAGAAGGCGCAGCAGTAGAAGTGACCGGGGAAGCGGGCGTCTTGCCCAATACTTTTGACATGATGGTCCCAAAGATGCTCATCGCACGCTCCTATTTCACGATACCGGTTGTGAGAGATCTTTTTGCGTTTAATGGTGCTGCGGAGACCTTATGCGTCATCCGCGAGATTACGCCCGAAATCGCCCTGGCAACGGCAACGCCTCTCGACGGTTCAATGAACAAAATAGAGCGTCGGCCCGCGATCGGCGTCAGGTCGGCAGCTTCCCTCCGGCGTTGCTTTATCGATCGCAGTGGGTAGGTGCTTGGCCAGCAGATCGGCGACCTTGTCGACGGGAATGTTGAATTTGGCGGCCATTTCCTTCACCTTTTCCGAACCAAGAGCCTGTTGGATCTGCTCGGCGTTGATCGGAAGATTGGGGGCGGTGGACACCCACGACTTGGCCTTCTGGCCAAAGCCGGTCTTCTCAAATTCCGCGACGACGCCCTGGATGCCACCACGTTTCTCGATATAGTCCTTGACGAGAGACAATGCCTCGGAGCAGAATTCCATCTAATAGACCCATGTTGTCCTCCATGGCAAAAAGCGGAGACCTGGCCGTCCTGCGGAATAAATGCGCCGCGGTCCTTAACGTTGCGCTTGACACCAAAAAATGCCGAAATGGCTGTGCTCAAGGCCCGCCTTTCCCCTCGGGCTTCGCTAAACCACATCACGATAGGACCCTTCACGCTGACACTGCATCGGGCGCGTTCCCCGATCATCCTCAGGATGCAGCCGAATAGCGGCCGGTGCAGATTAATGTTGAAGATCGGTCGCTTCCTGCCACGTTACGTCTTCTCGGCTCCCAGCAACTTCATTAAGAACAAATAAAGGAACTTTCGCAATCGCGAAAGCCCCGCTTCGGGTGAGAGGAAACGCCTACTGCTAAGAGGTCCTGACCAACTTCTCGTTCCTGTTGCACGGCGAGGCGTCGATGAAGGTCACGCCGCGCGAGCGTCTCGTAGTCGCACGAGCCCCATTACGTCAATTCGCGTCTAGTCGCGAAAATTTAGTTTTTCTTCAGCGGCACGCCGACTCTTCATCCATCTCCTGAAGAATCTGCGCACGTTCGTCGCCGCGGCATTGCGCCATTTCATACCGGTCGCAACAATTGTGGCGTAGGCGGGGAATCGAAGGAACCTTTTCTAGCTCGCGGTTTTCATTATGGATGACCTCCGCTCGCATGGCATTTACTTTTCTCGTCGGCGCCTTCGGTGCGGCATTCCTCCTGGCGCAGTTTGGGACTGGCCAAGCACAGCTGCTTCGCGGCTCCGAGCCGGTCACCGCCAAAAGCCAGCCTGGAGACGACGCCGCCCGTCGCGCGCCCCTCGATTCCGGAGCATCGAACGACCTTGGCTGCGCGACTTCCCTTGCAGAAGCCTCGCGCGCCAAAGTTTTCGTCCCACCGGAACGCCCACGCTCGGATCGACGCCGCAAAGGGAAGCCGGATCGCGCGAACGAGGGCGGCACCGCGCTTTTAGATGACCCGACTCCCACGCTCCAGCTGGATACCGTTTTCTGCACGCGGAAAGCGGCTGAGCGCTATCGGCGCATCGCCGACGATGGCGGTTGGGCCATGATCCCCAAAGCGCTCGGGCGAGATGCCTCGGCCAACGATGTCGAGAGGCTGCGCCAGCGCCTTTCGATGGAAGGCGACCTGCCTCAGGACGGTGGTGCTGGCGACGGTTGGGATGACGCTCTCACCGATGCCGTGACGAGGTTCCAGCGCCGTGCGGGCCTGCAACAGAGCGGCGAGGTCGACGAGGCGACTCTGAACGAACTCAATGTGCCCGCCGATGTTCGCGCACGCGAGCTGGAGGCGAGCGCGAAGCGAATTGTCCATGTCAAGATTGACTTTGATCAGCGATACGTAGTCGTGAACATCCCCTCAGCTTCGGTCGAGGCGGTGCAGGACCTCCGCGTCGCGCAACGCCATGCCGCCGTGGTGGGCGAGGTCGATCACCAATCGCCGCAGTTGACCGCCGCCATCCGGTCAATAACGATCAATCCGGCCTGGACCATTCCGCATTCGATTGTTGAGAGTGAGGTGATCCCTAAGCTGAAGAAAAACCCGCAATATCTCCGCCGTGCCAAGCTGGTTGTGCTCGATCGAAAGGGGCATGAGATCAATGCCCGGCGTATCCATTGGTCAGACGCCGCCGCCTCGTTAACTTTCCGCCAGGAGCCAGGCAGCAAAAATCCCTTGGGCACACTGCGTATCGACATGCCAAACCGCCAAGCGGTCTACATGCACGATACGCCCTCGAAGCAGACTTTCGCGGCGGATTATCGCTTCCTCTCGCATGGATGCGTGCGAGTCGATGGTATCTACGATCTGGCTACTTGGCTGCTGAATGCCAACTCCAACGACCATTGGGATCGTGACGCCATTGTCGATGCGGTGCGAGAGGGCGGCCAGAAGAGGATCGACCTCGCCAGGGCCGTTCAGGTCGCTTGGATCTATGTCGATGCCTGGGCGAGCGCCGACGGCACGGTTCATTATCGGCCGGATGTTTACGGCGTGGACGGCACAGGGGGCGGGCATCAAACGCGGCGGTAGGAGAGATGTTGCGGAAGCTTCCAACCGAAATCGCGACGGCACTCCTCGGCGACCTGGCGGCAACACCGCGAGCGACGCATTTGCGCTATGGTCCCGAACTTGGCCAAGAAAAATGCCAAATCGTTCGTTTTCACCAAATTCAATCGGCCGTTGTTTGCAAGTCTCCATCGGATTACGCCACCCTATTGAATGCCTTCGTGATCGGCTGGGCGAAGACATGACCGAGAGCAATATTTTGCCCTATGACGGCCAAGCCATCTTGATCGACGATCATGGCGCAGAGTTCGATTGGCCGGCAATCACGCGGACGCTTATCGACACGATTCCGTGGCAGGTCGAAACAGCTCGAATTTTCGGTCGAGAAACGCCCCTTCCGCGAATGACCGCTTGGTTCGGTGACGGTGCTTATTCCTATAGCGGCATCCTTCATCTACCAGCCCCATTCCCCGCAATCATCGAGCGCCTGCGTGAACGTGCCGAAGCGCTATCGGGTGCCTCATTCAATGCCGCATTGGCCAATCTCTATAGGTCTGGTCGCGATAGTGTGGGGTGGCACAGTGATAACGAGGCTGGGCTTGGGAGCCGCCCAATCATAGCCAGCCTGTCACTAGGGGGAGAACGCCGGTTTCAATTCCGGCATAGGGAGACGACGCAAACTATCACGCTTGGATTAAGGATGGGGCACTGGCTTATCATGGCCGGCGAAACCCAGCGCTTCTGGCTTCACCAAGTGCCGAAGACGGCCGCGGCCGCAGCGCCGCGGGTCAATCTCAGCTTCAGACTCATGATTCCCATAGCGCCTTTCGTGACCGCGTAGCCTACCCGCACAAGTCCTAAGCGGGGCAGCAGTCGGGCTTCAATGACAGGATCGGCTCGCCGTCTCAGCAGTTTTACGCGTGTGGCGTGTGGTCTTTCTGCCCGCGCGTATCGCGTCTTAAGTTTGGCATGCCTGACCAATCGAAAGACCCACCCCGTGTTCCTGGGCCGTTCTCATGGTTCAAGGGCGATATTATAGTTGACGTACCCATATCTTTGTGATACAGTTGATTCATAAGAAGGAATCAACCCCATGTCCACTTCTGTCATTGACGCCAAAGCCCTCCATAACGAAGCCGCCGCTTACGCCTGGGTTGAAGCTAGATTATGGCCTGACGGCCCGGTATGCCCGCATTGCGGGGGTGTTGATCGCATTTCTAAAATGGGCGGCAAAAGCACCCGTATCGGCGTCTACAAATGTTACCAATGCCGTAAGCCGTTCAGCGTCAAAGTCGGGATCGTTTTTGAGGCTAGCCATGTGCCTATGCACTATTGGCTTCAGGCCGCATATCTCATGTGCTCGTCCAAGAAGGGCGTTTCGAGTAACCAACTTCACCGGGCTTTGGGCGTCACCCTCAAAACCGCTTGGTTCATGTCGCATCGCCTTTGGGAGGCCATGCGCGTCATCGGTGTTGAGCCCATGGGCGGTGCTGGCGGGATCGTAGAAATCGATGAGACCTTTACCGGCCGCATCGAAGGAATGCCGGTTCAAACCACTAAGGGCGGCGCTAGTTCCTTCAAGAACACCGTTTTGTCGCTGGTCACTCGCGGCGGCGCCGTTCGCAGCTTCCATGTGGAAGGAACTACTAGCGGTCATTTGCTCCCGATTATCCGTGCCAACATTTCCAAGGAAGCTTTCATCATCAGCGATGATTGGAAGGCTTACGGCGCACTCGGGAAAGAATATTGGATGCATCAAACCGTTAATCACGGCATCGGCGAATACGTGCGGGGGATCGTTTACACCAATACAATTGAAGGCTACTATTCGATCTTCAAGCGTGGCATGAAAGGCGTCTATCAGCATTGCAGCGAGCGCCATTTGCACCGGTATCTCAGCGAATTTGATTTTCGCTGTAGCAATCGCATCAGGCTCGGCGTAGATGACGTAGAACGCACCGAACGTGCGATCAAAGGAATTGTTGGAAAGCGCCTCACCTATCGAACGACTGGTAAGCGAGCGGCCATATGGCAAGAGCCGATACAAAGCTAAAACCAAAACGTAAAAAGCTGACGCAAAAAGAGCAATCCGAGCGGTTCCGGGAGACCGCTCGAAAGCTTGGGTGCGATGAAAGCGAAGAGGCACTTGAGGATGCTTTCCGTAAGATTGTTCCGCAAAAGGCTAAACCTTCGGCTCTCCATTCTCGTCCATCCGGACGGAAAGCTTCTTCATAAAACCATCTACAGCGATGAAAATGTGTTTCGCCTCATCGTCGGTATATTTGCCGGAAACATGCATTATCTCGTTTCGCCAAGGGTTTTTCACAGCATCAAGCGATGCATGCAATCCCTCAAACAATAACCCGTCACCTGACATGCGATCAGCAGCCGTAGGCCATTTCTTTTCAATTCCATCCTCCTTAATCTTTTTGAGGAAGACGCCCCAATTACGCTCAGCAGGCTTGATAGGATCGGGAATTCCAACGCATGAAGACAGTGATGCAATCCCGATTTCCAAGATACGCATGAGATGAAAAACTGCCGCAGTCGGTCGGCTAAGGGCTAGGCATTTGGCGGCCTCGTCCAATTCGAAAGCTCCCTCGGTCTTAAACTTGTCTGCAAAGTTCTGCCCGAATAAAGGGACTTTCGGAGAAAAATAACTCGCTTCACTAGGCTGCAGCGCTAAGACGATTTTGAGAGACAATTCGCGCCTTAACGTATTGGTTATGTCGTCAAGCAAGTCATTCACGGTGCCCCAATTAGTCCACTCATATACAATTCTTTTCTCTGCATCGCGGACACAAAGCATCGTAACACCAGCCCCCAGCGCTTGAAGATGATCAGTGATGGCTGCAAGACGCGGATTAAGCCAAGTACGATCATCCTGGGTAAGCTTTGCGTCTTTATGAAACATCTCCTCCTTCCCTGATGGCCCTGATGGCCCTGGTGGCCATGCCAGGCTAGTGCCGGAGATGAAAGACGCCGTGTTTGTTAGGTTGGTGCTGCCTCAAGAAATGCGCCTGCTTTGAGTTCAAGAATATCCCACAAGCTCCAGAGCTTGCCGGGATGCCAAAGGGCGGCACCATTGCTGCCAGAGTGAGGGTCCCGGAAGGGGGCATTCATCGCTCACCCCCACGTGCCGGTTGTACCAATTGGGTACGTAAAGTGCAACATCCCCGGTTCAAGGAGTTCTCGGCTTAGCCGCAAGAATTTGCTATAATCGCAATCTTCGGGCTGGCGCAGGTCCGCCCCGGAATTGTCCGTTCGTGTCAGGAGCGTTCCATGGCCCCGCGTGCCTCCTGGAAGGGTTATCTCAAGCTGTCCTTGGTTTCGTGCCCGATCGCGCTTTATCCGGCCGCGTCGAGCTCGGAGCGAGTTTCGTTCAACCGGATCAACAAAAAGACCGGAAATAGGCTGAAGCAGCAGCTCGTCGACGCCGAAACCGGCGAGACGGTCGAAAAGGAGGACATTGGCCGCGGCTACGAGATTGGCAAGGGCCAATACCTCCAGGTCGAGGACGATGAAATCGAGAAGATTAGGATCGAAAGTTCCCACACGATTTCGATCGATACCTTTGTTGCCAGGACTGAGATCGACGATCGCTATATCGGCGACCCTTATTACATCGCGCCCACAGACAAGGTCGGACAGGAGGCATTCGCCGTCATCCGCGACGCGATCCGCGACAAGGCGATGGTTGCTTTGGGCCGTGTTGTCCTATCGCGGCGCGAACAAGTCATGATGCTGGAGGCGTTCGACAAGGGCCTGCTCGCGACGACCTTGCGCTATTCCTACGAGGTCCGCGATCAAGCCCCCTATTTCGAGGATATATCGGACTTGAAATTGCCGGCTGATATGAAAGAGCTGGCCGCCCATATTGTGGATAGCAAGACATCGCATTTTGATCCTTCGACATTCGTGGACCATTACGAGACCGCATTGGTTGGGTTGCTCCGGGCCAAGCAGGTGGGCCACGTGACCGAGGCGCCCAAGGAGGAACCAGTACCCCACCGCGTCATCAATCTCATGGATGCTCTACGGGCGAGCATCGGCGCCGACACAAAGAAGAAGCCGGCCGCAGCAAGTTCGAAAGCCCGAGCCGGTGCAGCCGCGAGCGCGAAGAGGAAGACAGGACGCTGAAGCCAAAGCAGGAACCGGTCTCATCTTTGCTCGAGGGCGGGATCATCGCCTTCACGGGACGGCTTGCGTCAATGAAGCGGGCGCACGCTTTCGCCCTCGTCAGCCAGCATGGGGGAAAGCCCTGCGAGAGGGTCACCAAGGATACAAGAGTCGTGATCGTGGGTGAGCTCGGTTGGCCGCTCCAGGAAGACGGACGGCCTTCGAAGAGCCTGACCCAAGCGAAATCCTATGGTGTCCCGATTGTCAGCGAACGCCGGTTCCTCGAATGGGTCGGCAAAATCTCGCCGGAGGAACAGGCCAAGGCCTATACCACGGACGAGCTCGCCGCATTGAGCAAACTGCCGACGGACGTTGTCGAGCAACTTTCGATGTTTGGTTTGATCGAGGTCCGGGATGGCCGTTACGGCTTTCGCGATCTCGCCGCCGCTCGACAGGCGGCGCAGCTCCTTGGTTCTGGGATAGGGCTTTCGGTGATCACAAAGAGCCTGCGAGAGATCCGGAAATGGCTTCCCGATGCGCGGCTTTCGAACCTGCGCCTGTTTCCGGAATCAAAGGATAGGATCCTCGTCGAACAAGCCCGGGGCCACACGGATTCAAAAGGGCAGTTTGTGCTGCCGGTCGAAAAGACTAATCATCTCGACGCCGACGAAGCGTTTATGCAGGCGCAATCCGCTGAGGAGGCCGGCGATCTCCAGTCGGCTGAAAGCCTCTACCGGCGTGTCATGAACCTCGATCCGAACGATCCTGCGGCAGGGCTCAATCTCGGCAATCTCCTGCGGGGTCAGCACCGCACGGTGGAGGCGGAAGCTGCCTATCGCTGGGCCGTGAAGGCCGATCCAAACTTCCCTCCGGCTTGGCATAATCTCGCAGACTTACTTGATGAAAGTGGGCGACTAACCGAGGCGGTTGATTGCGAAAGGCGGGCGCTTACTGCGGATCTCCAATACGCCGACGCCATGTTCAACTTGGCGCTGTTCCTACAGCGGCTTGGGAACCACGCAGAAGCGGCGACGTGGTGGGCGCGGTATCTTGAACGCGACCGCACCTCGCAATGGGCTGAGCGCGCCAAACGCGCATTGAAATATTGCGAAATGGAGATCACAAGCGCGGCATCGACGGCCGCCGAGCCGGCCGAAGCAACAGGGCGATCTTGATCCCGGACGTGAGGGCGCACCATGCCTGACAAGATGCGCATCGAGGTTGCCCCAAATCTGGAAGTGACGGCCCTCGTCTACACTGCGGGCAAACCGGACGTCGCCGGTGTCACGGTGACTCTGGGGCACGGAGCTGGCGCCGATCAGAGTAGTGATTTCATGACGAGATTTGCGACCGGGCTTGCGGCGCGCGGAATTAACGTCGTCACGTTCAATTTTCTATATACGGAGCAGGGCCGGCGCGTTCCGGACGCGAATAAGGCCATCGAAGCGTGTTTCCGGGCCGTGATCGAGGCTGTTCGGCACAAAAAGATCGGCCGCGGCACGCTGGTTGGCGGCAAATCGATGGGCGGACGAATCGCCTCCCAGGTTGCTGCCGCGAGCGCTCCCGACGTCGAAGGGCTCGTCTTCCTAGGCTATCCGCTTCATCCCCCTGGCAGCCCAGATCAGCTTCGCGCGAAGCATTTGCGGGATATCACAGTTCCGATGTTGTTTGTTCAAGGTTCGCGTGACGCGTTCGGCTCGCCTGACGAGCTGCGGCCGATCATCAAAGAGCTGAAAGCTCCCGCCGATCTTGACGTCGTGGAAGGTGGGGACCACTCCTTCAAGGTTTTGAAGCGGGCAGGCGTCACCCAGGAAGATACCTACAATGCAGTGCTCGACCGAATCGAATTCTGGCTGCGGCAGACTTTCACTAACTGAGTGTGGAGACCAGCCGTGCCGGCCGGCAAGACAAAGAGCACCCACGTCCGAGCGGAGAAGCCACTCAGAATATGCCGGGAAGCGCGACTTCGCCCGGACTCCGGAGCCTGCAGGTTCGGCTATCAGGGGCGAGTGCCGAGAGTTCGTCGTTCAGAAACACGCGGCGCGCCGGTTGCATTACGATCTGCGGCTCGAGATGGACGGAGTCTTGAAAAGCTGGGCGGTCACCAAAGGCCCGAGCCTCACGGTCGGCGAAAAGCGGCTCGCGGTCCGCACCGAGGACCACCCGATCGAATACCTTAATTTCGAGGGAAATATTCCGAAGGGCGAATATGGCGCGGGCTCGATGATCGTCTGGGACCGCGGCCGATGGGAGCCGGAGGGCGATCCGCAAAAGGGGCTTGCGAAAGGGCATCTGGCCTTTACGCTCGACGGCACGCGGCTCAAGGGGCGTTGGCACCTGGTTCGGATGCGGCCACGATCCGGAGAGAAGTCCGAGCCGTGGCTGCTCATCAAGTCGGACGATGAATTCGGCCGGGATAGAGGCGATCGGGAAATCACCGACGAGGAGGCAACATCACATATCAGCGGTCGAACGAACGAAGAGCTCGCGGCCACAGGTGAGATACGCAAGGATCACGCGGCCAGAGTCAGGGTGGCGAAAGCGCGAAAAGCTTCTCTACCAAACATCGGCGAGCTTTCCGGCGCGCGCGGGGGCCTGCTCCCGGCTTTCCTCGAGCCGAGCCTCGCAGCCTCATGTGAAAAGCCGCCGAGCGGCCCGAAGTGGATCCATGAGATCAAATACGACGGCTACCGCATGCAGGCGCGGATCGACGGGCTCACGATCCGTCTTCTGACGCGCAAGAAGCTCGACTGGACCGAACGCTTTCTGAGCATTGCCGACGCATTGAAGGCACTCGGTCTTGGCTCGGCGCTAATCGACGGGGAAATTATCGTCGAGGATGCGAG
>Ga0185299_10007303_pt1 | contig 11385 bp, 10 predicted proteins | sample PaiPotPPA55metaG_FD_128002 | JGI IMG/M metagenome (GOLD analysis project Ga0185299, IMG submission 128002) | Iron sulfur acid spring bacterial and archeal communities from Banff, Canada, to study Microbial Dark Matter (Phase II) - Paint Pots PPA... ...
TTTTATGACCGCGTACATTGAGAACCTCACTCTGAATTCATTTTTCCGCACACCGTGCGCGAAAACGCGTGATTATACAGAGAGTTAGGCTCTCCGTCAAAACCCTTGTTCATCGCGAAAAAGCGCCGCCGCTGCACCGGAATGAGGCGAGGCCCACGCGTCATTGTCCTGATTTTGCCGCCGCCTGCCGTTCGCCGGCCTTGCTGCGGCAATGAGCACGGTGAGTCCGTGGCGTCTATTAGAGGCGGTTATCGCCCGATTCGCCTTATAATTCGCGGCACTACCCTAATTGCCGATCATGTCGTCCACTGCCACTTCCTCCCCAAACGCCGCCAACGTGCTCGAGCCTATCGCCGAGGACATGCAGCAGGTCAATCGCGTCATCCGGCAGCGCCTGGCATCCGAAGTGATGCTGATCAACCAGATTTCCGAGTACATCATCGGGGCTGGCGGGAAGCGGCTTCGTCCCGCGCTGCTGCTTTTAGTGGCGGGTGCTCTCGGCGACAAAACCGGGCACCGCCACGAACTGGCCGCGGTCGTCGAATTCATTCATACGGCGACGTTGCTGCACGATGACGTAGTCGACGAATCCGATCTCCGGCGCGGCCGCAAAACCGCGAACGCGCTGTTCGGCAACGCGGCGAGCGTGCTCGTCGGCGACTTTTTGTACTCGCGCTCCTTCGAAATGATGGTCGGCGTAGGCAAGATGCGCGTGATGGAGATCCTGTCGGTCGCGACCAACGTGATCTCGGAAGGCGAAGTGCTGCAGTTGCTCAACATGCACGACCCGGACGTGGACGAAGCGCGCTACATGCAGGTGATCCGCTACAAGACGGCCAAACTCTTCGAAGCGGCGGCGCAACTCGGCGCAGTGTTGTCGGGGTCGGATGCCCGGACGGAAGCCGCGGCAGCGGAGTTCGGACGGCGCATCGGTACAGCGTTCCAGATCATGGACGACTGGCTCGATTACACGGGCACGGCGGAATCAATGGGTAAAAATGCCGGCGACGATCTGCGCGAAGGCAAACCCACGCTCCCCCTCATCTATTTGATGGAGCACGGTTCGGCCGAACAGGCAACGCTCGCGCGCGAGGCAATCGAGCAAGGCGGCACCGATAAATTCGACACCATCTTCGAGGCAATCACGACGTCTGGCGCGCTCGATCACACGCTGAAGTGCGCGCGGCAGGAAGCGCAGGCGGCAGCGAATGCAATTTCTTCGTTTCCGGATTCCATTTTTAAAGAGAGCCTGCTAGAATTATGTTCTTACTCGGCGGCGAGACAGTCCTGAAAAGGAAACGAACCGATTCGACGTGAACAATTCGGGGTGTAGCTTAGCCTGGTAGAGCGCTACGTTCGGGACGTAGAGGCCGGAGGTTCGAATCCTCTCACCCCGACCAAGATTTAATGAAAAACCGCCCAGCTCGCTGGGCGGTTTTTTGTTTTGCGGCTGCGGTTTTCATGCGGCGAGTGGCTCGCGATCGCCGTCGCTATCTGCGCCTGAACATTTCCCCGCGGCTTCTGTCTGTACGTCTATTCCTTCAGCTAACGCTGATCACTCATGTATCTTGTGGAACATCCGAAAGCGCTGACGACTCGGCGTGGAAGGCCTGCGCGGCCGCTAAAATGCCACCCAGCCCACGACATCCTTGCATCACACCCCGCCATGTTCCCTCTGAAATATCTGAGCGCGTATCCGGAAACGCTTCAGGACAAGGTCCGCAAACTTATCGCCGATGACCAGTTAGGCGCGTATCTCGCCGACCGGTATCCGCGCCGCCATGCCGTGCAATCGGACCGTGCGCTGTATCAATACACCGCGGATCTGAAGCAGGAGTTCCTGCGCGTGGCGCCCGCCATCGATAAGGTGATGTACGACGCCAAGCTCGACGTGCTGCGTCATGCACTCGGCCTGCACACAGCGATCTCGCGGGTCCAGGGCGGCAAGCTCAAGGCGAAGAAGGAGATTCGCGTGGCGTCCTTGTTCAAGGAAGCGCCACCGGAATTCTTGCGCATGATCGTCGTGCACGAGCTCGCGCATTTGAAGGAAAGCGAGCACAACAAAGCGTTTTACCGGCTATGTGAATTCATGCAGCCGGGGTATCACCAGATCGAATTCGATCTGCGCGTGTATCTGACGCAGCGCGAGCTGACACGGAATACTTTGTAAGCTAATCCGCTGCGGCATGAGCCAGCGTTTCGCTCGAAACACTTCGCATCGGCCGGATCAGCAATAACAGCGGCACGACCAGCAAAGTCGCGACGAACATCAGCTTGAAGTCGTTCAGGTACGCGATCATCTGGGCCTGCTGATTGATCGACTGATCCATCAGCGCGAGACTCATCTGCGATCCGCTCTCGAGCATGGGCTGCATCGACGGATTGAACACATTCACATTCGCCGCGAGATCGGCGTGCGCGACCTGCGTGCCGCGCGTCATCATCGTCTGCACGATCGAGATGCCGATACTGCTGCCAATATTTCGCATCAGGCTGTAGGTCGCGGTGCCGTCGGCGCGTAGTTCGGGTGTCAGCGTGGAAAACGTCAGCGCGCTCAGCGGCACGAATACGAAACCCAGACCAAAACCCTGGATCACGCCGGGCCATACGATGTCGGAGACCGACAGCACCAGCGTGTATTGCATCATCTGCCAGAGCGCGAAGGCCGAGATCAGAAAACCGGCGAGCAATAGAAGACGCGCGTCGGTGCGTCGCAACAGCCGGCCGGCGATCAGCATGGCGACCATCGTGCCTGCGCCGCTCGGCGCCGTGACGAGCCCGGTCGTGGCGACGGGATAGTTCATCAGGTTCTGCAGCATTGGCGGCAGCAAGGCGCGGGTCGCGTACATCACTGCGCCGATCACGAAGATAAAAAACACGCCGGTCGCGAAATTGCGATCCTTCAACAGTTCGTACTTAAAGAACGAGCGCTTTCCGGCGGTTGCCGTGTGCGCCAGAAAAAAGATGAAACTCAGCACCGCCAGGATCGCTTCGGTGCGGATTTCGAGCGAACCGAACCAGTCGAGCTGCTCGCCGCGATCGAGCATTGCCTGGAGTGCGCCGATCGCGAGTCCCAGCGTGGCGAAGCCGAACGCGTCGAACTTCACGCCGAGTTTCGCAGCGCGCACCGGCAAGAACGTCAGCACGCCAAAGAGCGCAAACGCGCCGATCGGCACGTTGATGAAAAACACCCAGCGCCAGTTGTAACTGTCGGTGAGCCAGCCACCGATGGTCGGTCCGAGAATCGGCCCGACCATCACGCCCATGCCCCATACGGCCATCGCCTGGCCCTGCTTCTCGCGCGGATTGATGTCGAGCAGGATGGATTGCGAGAGCGGCACGAGCGAGGCCCCGAAAATCCCCTGCAGCAATCGCGACGCGACGATCTGCGCAAGACTCTCCGATAACCCGCATAGCGCCGACGCGACCGTGAAGCCGCCAATAGAAAGGACCAGCAGACGCTTCGTGCTCAGCCGATCCGACAGCCAACCCGTGAGCGGCGTTGCAATCGCCGCGGCAACAATGTACGACGTCAGCACCCACGTAATCTCGTCCTGCGACGCCGACAGCGTGCCCTGCATATGCGGCAGCGCGACATTGGCGATGGTGCTGTCGAGCGTCTGGATCAGCGTGGCGAGCATGATCGAGAGCGTCAGCATGGGCCGGTTCAGCGGCGTGGCCGCCGCCGCGCTTGCCGGCATCGATTCAGAGGACATTCAGGCGCCGATTCGTTTGTCAGTTCGCTTATCTAATAATAAGCATGCTTATTATAATCAGGGTAATGATCGGGACAAGGATTCAAAAACCCGGGGAAACCCGCGTTTGCCGAGGTGCATGTTCGCTCGTGCTTCTTTCGTATAATCCCAACATGGAAACGCACCTCGACAAGCGCTTTGGTTTTCTGATCTCGGACGTGGGGCGCTTGTGCAGCAAGCGCTTTGACGAACTCGCGAAATCGTCTCTCGATCTCACGCGGGCGCAGTGCCGCGCGCTCGCCTACCTGTCGCATTTCGGCGATGTGAATCAGGCCCGGCTAGCCGATCTGCTGGAAGTCGCGCCTATATCGGCGGGCCGCTTGCTCGACCGGATGGAGGAAGGCGGCTGGATCGAGCGCTTGTCGAATCCGGGCGATCGTCGCGAGCGGACTGTACGGATGACGGCAAAAGCGGAAGGCGCACTCGGCAAGGCGCGCCGAGTGGGTGATGCGGTGGCCGCTGAAGCCCTGGCAGGGCTTGACGCCGACGAACGTGCGCAGTTGATCTCGCTGCTACGGCGCGTGCGCGTGAATCTGAGCACGATCGTGGATGAGTGAAGGCTTGGCAGCTTTGTAGGCTACGTACACGCACTTTTACGACTATGCGCAAACCCGCGAGTGCCGCGACCTGAAAACTTGCCGCTGGACTGCGACGCTGGATAGTTGAAAAACCGCCGGCAAGCGGTCCGCCCTGCGAGCTGATCGGTACGAGGAGGCCCGGCCTTTGCTACAAGGCGTGTCGGGATACCGGCAGCGCGTACCCTAGCTCCCGGCTCTCGCAAAGCATATGCCTTTGTCCCGATCGACGTCCGCCTCCTCCGGAACCCGACATGCTCTTGCTCGCCATACCGCTTACGGTAGTCGCCACGCTCATCGTCGTCTTGATCCTCGCAAACTTCGTGAGCGGCGAAAAGAAGGTCGAGCACAACATCGACCGGCTGTACGCCAGCGACGACCCTCAGTTCATCCGCTCAATGAGCCTCCTGCTGGGGCCGCCGGTGAGCTCGGGTAATCGGTATACGGTGCTGCTGAACGGCGACGAAATCTTCCCTTCGATGCTCGATGGCATTCAATCCGCCACGCAGACCATCACCTTCGAGACGTTCATCTACTGGTCCGGTGAAATAGGCGCGCGCTTTGCGGCGGCGTTGTCCGAGAAAGCGCGTTCGGGCGTTGCGGTGCACATATTGCTCGACTGGATGGGCTGCAAGAAAATGGACCACCGCTACCTCAACGAGTTGCGACAAGCCGGCGCCGAAGTCGTGCAATATCACAAGCCGCACTGGACCGGGCTCGGGAGGATGAACAACCGGACGCACAGAAAGCTGCTGATTATCGACGGCCGCCTGGGGTTTACCGGCGGCGTCGGAATTGCGGAGGAATGGACCGGACACGCGCAAGACGAAAAACACTGGCGCGATACGCATTTCCGGGTGGAGGGTCCGGTGGTCGGACACATGCAGGCCGTGTTCATGGACAACTGGATCAAGGCGACCGGCAACGTACTGCACGGTCCCAAGTATTTTCCCGAGATACCAGCGTTGCCGGAAGGTAATGCCGGTAACGGTGTCGCTCACATGTTCAGCAGTTCGCCGACCCACGGCGCCGACGACATGGAACTGATGTACCTCATGGCGATCACGGCGGCCACGCACAGCATTCACCTCGCGAGCGCGTATTTCGTCCCCGACGGCCTGGCGATCAGCGCGCTGGTGGAAGCGGCGCGACGCGGCGTGCGAGTGCGCATTGTGACGCCGGGAAAACGTATTGATACGCACACCGTCCGTGAAGCATCCCGCGCCTGCTGGGGTGATCTGCTCGCCGCAGGTATCGAAATCCATGAATATCAGCCGACTATGTTTCACTGCAAATTACTCGTGGTGGACAATTATCTGGTGTCCGTGGGATCGACGAATTTCGACAGCCGCTCGTTCAAGCTAAACGACGAAGCGAACCTCAATATCTACGATCGCGAATTCGCACGTCAGCAAAGCGCGATCTTCGACGCCGATATTGAAAAGTCACACCTCGTCACGTACGAAGAGTGGTTACGTCGGCCGATGCTGGAGAAGCTGATCGAGAAAGTGGTGTCCTTGCTCGACTGGCAGCTTTGAGTCACCCGCACGGTTTTGACCCACCGTGGCGGAACTCGGGAGTGACCGCTCTACTCTGGCCGGCGACTTGAACACTGTCATAAAGTATCGACTCGCCGGACCAACGCACTTCACGTCCCAGTCAAGCTACCCCTCCGATCACCCCCGCTCGCATCAACTCCGCAATCTGCACGTCGCCCATGCCGAGCACGTCGCGCAACATGGCGCTCGTGTGTTCTCCGAGCATCGGTGGCGCTTGATCGTACGCAACCGGCGTAGCCGATAAGCGCAGCGGACTCGCGACCGTCGGGGCGACGCCCGCGACCGGATGCGATATCTCCCGCGCCGCGCCGCGAAATTTCGCCTGTTCGGAGCCGAAAGCCTGTTCGATATCGTTGATCGGCCCGCACGGCACGCCGCACGCTTCGAGCGCATCGACCCACGCGTCGCGAGGACGGGTCATGAACACCGCGGCCAGCTGCGGCAACAATTCCGCCCGGTTCACGCTGCGCCCGCTGTTGGTTGCGAAACGTGGATCGAGCGCGAGTTCCGGCACGCTCATCGCGGTGCATAGCGCGCGGAACTGGCTGTCGTTGCCGCACGCGAGGATCAAATGGCCGTCGCTCGCGGCGAAGGTCTGATACGGCACGATGTTCGGATGCGCGTTGCCCATCCGCCGTGGCGCCACGCCCGTGGTGAGATAGTTCATCGACTGGTTGGCTAGCATTGCGAGCTGGCAATCGAGCAACGCGATGTCGAGATGCTGCCCGAGCCCGCTCTTCTCACGCTCCATCAGCGCGGCGAGCACGCCGGTGGTTGCATACATGCCGGCCATCAGATCCGTCACTGCCACGCCGACTTTTTCCGGACCGCCGCCCGCTACGCTGTCGGGCTCGCCGGTGATGCTCATCAACCCGCCCATGCCCTGGATCAGGAAGTCGTAACCGGCGCGCTGCGATAGCGGCCCGGTTTGGCCAAAACCCGTCACCGAGCAATACACGAGGCGCGGATTGAGCGCCGAAAGGCTGTCGTAGTCCAGCCCATATTTCTTGAGCCCGCCGACCTTGAAGTTTTCGACGACCACGTCGCACGACTTCGCGAACTCGCGGATCAGCGCGGCGCCTTCGGGTGAACTCATATCGATGGCAACCGATTGCTTGTTGCGGTTCGCGCACAGAAAATACGCGCTCTCCGATGTATCCCGTCCGTCGGCATCGCGCAGGAATGGAGGGCCCCATGTGCGGGTGTCGTCGCCAGCGCCCGGACGCTCGATCTTGATCACTTGCGCGCCGAGATCCGCGAGGTTCTGCGTACACCACGGCCCCGCCAGCACCCTCGATAAATCCAGCACACGAATGCCATCCAGCGGACGTTTTCTCGTTGTGTTCGTGTTTGCGCCTGTGTTCGCTGGCGTAGATTGGTTCTTGCTGTCCTGCACCATTTCACCTCGTTCGTTTGACATCCTCGCCGCCCTAAAGGACGGAGATTCTACGGTGCTTAGGTCGCGATAGCCTGAGTCACTTCGGCGGGTTCCTGTTTCGACGGGTGGCCCGACCGCGCCATCCCTCCGCAGGCAAACAAGCGCTGTCCGCGCTCCAAAACGTTGATCGCGCCGACGTGATCGGCGTTTGCTTCGTGTGCGCAGCGCACGCACGCGAACAGCGCTTGCGTGCGGCGATTCTCGGCCGCGATATGCCCGCATGACCGGCACGTGCGGCTCGTATTCTGAGGCGGGACGGCGACGAAGAACCCGCCGCGCCATGCCGTTTTGTACTCAAGCTGGCGGCGAAATTCGTACCATCCCTGATCCAGAATCGCCTTATTGAGCCCGCTTTTCGCGCGCACGTTGCGCCCTGGCGTGTCAACGGAACCGCTTGCCGACTTGCTCATGTTGTGCACCTGCAAATCCTCGACGGCGATCATTGCGTGGTTTTTGCTGATCGTGTTCGATGCCTTGTGCAGGAAGTCATGGCGGCTGTTCACGATGCGCGCGTGGATGCGCTGCACGCGCGCCTTCGCCTTCTTCCAGTTCGACGAACCTTTGACCTTGCGGGCCATGCGGCGCTGATACTTCGCGAGCCGCTGTTCGTGCTTTTTGAAGCTGGCGAGCGGGGCGATAAATGTGCCGTCGCTCAGCGTCGCGAAACGGGCCACGCCGACGTCGATACCAACCGCTGGGCCGTGCGGTACCGGCCGCTCGACCTCGCGCTTGGTGAGCACCGACACGTACCATTTGCCCGCGCGCAGCGACACGGTTGCGCTACGGACCTCGCCGAGCACCATGCGGCTGTTTCGATAACGCAGCCAGCCAAGCTTCGGGACTTTGATGCGGCCATTGCTGCGGTCGACCGTAATCTGATTCTTGTCGGGAAACTGGAATCCGTCACGCTCGCCCTTGCGTTTGAAGCGAGGGAAGTCCGCGCGCTTCGCGAAGAAATTCGTAAAGGCGCGCTCGCAATCCTGCGTCGCCATCATGAGCGCATGGCGCGGCGCGTCAGAGCCACGGCGTATCAGCACTATGGCGCCATTGCGTCAGGTGCTTGCTGATTGCGAACTTGCCGATGAACTTGCCGCCGGCCGCGTGGGTTTCCTTCTGGAGCGCCAGTGCCTTGTTATAGACGAACCGGCATGCGCCGGCGAACTGGCGCATCTTGCGCGCTTGCTCGCCGGTCGGCATCAATTCGAATTTGAAGGCTTGGAGTCGTTCCATGGCCGATAGTATATTTTTGTCTATGAGCACAGACAACGATATTAGGCACGGCCGCCATTGCAAATTCTTGATGCACGTACATTTGGTCTTTGTGACCAAGTACCGGCGTGGCGTATTCACCAAGGAGATCCTCGACGACATGCGCGGCGTCTTCGCGAGCGTGTGCGCCGATTTCGAAGCGGAACTGGTGGAGTTCGACGGAGAGGACGATCACGTACACCTGCACGTGAACTATCACCCCAAGGTTTCCGTCTCGGCGCTGGTGAACAGCCTAAAGGGCGTTTCGAGTCGCATGATCCGCAAGAAGAACTATCCGAGCATCCGGCGCAAGCTATGGGGCGGTGCACTTTGGTCGCCGAGTTACTTTGCCGGTAGCTGCGGCGGGGCACCGATCAATAGCATCCGCCAGTACATCGAGCAACAGCGAACGCCGCACTGAGCGCCAAAAAGCTCGGCTATGCCATCCGCGCTATCCTTCCTCCCCTTGAAGGAGCCCTTTAGGAGGAGGATTGCCGCGCACTTGTTCAGTCAGGCGCGAAGACGTCAGCCGTTCACAGCCAGTTGATGCACGAAGGTCCGTATCCCGGTCAGTATCATTTCCACCGATATCGCGACCAGCACCAAACCCATCAAGCGCTCGAACGCCGTAACCGCGCGTTCGCCCAGCCAATGCTGGATCTTCTCGGCCAGCACCAGCACGACCGCGCAGACCATCATGGTCACGGTCAGTGCGCCGACCCATTCCAACATCTGCCCCGGCGCCTGAGACGTCAACAGCATCACCGTCGCCAGCGCCGACGGACCGGCCAGCGCGGGTATCGCCAGCGGCACGATCAGCGGTTCGCCACCGCGCGAATCGCCGCCCATCGGACCGTCGGGATGCGGAAAGATCATCCGCAACGCGATCAGGAACAACACAATCCCGCCGCCCAGCCGCAACGACAGATCCGTCAGACTCATCGCGCGTAGAAAACGGTCGCCGACGAGCATGAACACCAGCAAGATCCCAAAGGCGATCGCCACTTCACGCAGGATCACGACCCGCCGACGCTCCTTCGCAACACCACGCAATGCGTTGATGAAGATCGGGATATTGCCGAGCGGATCGGTGATCAGAATGAGCAGCACCGTCGCCGAGAGGAAGTTGTACCGCACGTTACCGGGTCACCGCGGGGGCCAGTGCGGCTCGCACCTTTTCGATCACCACATTCGCCGCGTCTTCCACCGGCAGCAACGTGGCTTCGGCGTCGCGTCGCCCCTGATATTCGAGCTTGCCTTCCTTGAGCCCACGATCGCCGATTACCAGCCGATGCGGCACGCCGATCAGCTCCCAATCCGCGAACATCACGCCCGGACGCTCGCCGCGATCGTCGAGAACCGCGTCGATACCCGCCGCTTGCAGCGCGGCGTAGAGCTTATCGGCTTGTTCACGAACGGCGTCGCTGCGGTCATAACCCATCGGGCACAACACGACTTCGAACGGTGCAATCGACTCCGGCCAGATGATGCCCTTGGCATCGAAATTCTGTTCAATCGCCGCGCCCAGGATCCGCGTGATGCCGATCCCGTAGCACCCCATCTGCATGGGTGCAGGCTTGCCGTTTTCATCGAGGAACGACGCGCCCATGGCATCCGAATACTTCGTGCCGAGCTGGAACACGTGGCCCACTTCAATGCCGCGGCAGATTTCCAGCGTGCCCTTGCCGTCCGGCGACGGATCGCCTGCCACCACGTTGCGGATGTCCGCTACGACCGGTTCCGGCAGATCGCGGCCCCAGTTCACGCCGGTGGTGTGATAGTCGACCTCATTCGAGCCGACCACGAAGTCGCTCATGTTCGCGACCGTCCGGTCCGCGATAACCTTGATCGGCTTCTTCGTGCCGATCGGGCCAAGATAGCCGGGCGGCGTGCCGAACGTATCGATAATTTCGGCTTCCGTCGCAAAGCGATAACCCGCCAGGCCCGGTTGCTTGTTCGCCTTGATGTCATTTAGCGAATGGTCGCCGCGCAGCATCAACAGCCAGATGGTCGGCTCGGCGCCTTCGTTATCGGTCGCGAGGATGATCGACTTGATCGTCCGTTGCAGCGGAATGTTCAACAGTTCCGCGACCGCCTCGCACTTCGCCTTGCCCGGCGTCGCGGTCTTCTTCATCTCTTCCGCAGGCGCGGGACGCGTGGCGTTCAGCGGCAACGCGTCCGCGGCTTCGACGTTCGCGGCGTAATCCGAGGTCGGGCAATAGGCGATTGCGTCCTCGCCCGTGTCGGCGATCACGTGGAATTCGTGCGAACCGCTGCCACCGATCGAACCGTTATCCGCTGCAACCGCACGGAATTCCAGGCCGATGCGGGTGAACACACGCACGTAGGCATCGAACATTTTCTTGTACGACTCGGCCAGTCCGGCTTGATCGCGATCGAAGGAATACGCGTCCTTCATGATGAATTCGCGCCCGCGCATCACGCCGAAACGCGGCCGGATTTCATCGCGGAACTTCGTCTGGATCTGATAGAAGTTGAGCGGCAGTTGCCGATAACTCTTGATCTCGCGCCGCGCGATGTCCGTCACCACCTCTTCGTGCGTCGGTCCGATCACGAAATCGCGTTCATGACGGTCCTTGATGCGCAGCAGTTCGGGCCCGTACTGCTCCCAGCGCGCCGATTCCTGCCAGAGTTCGGCCGGCTGCACCGCGGGCATCAACAATTCGAGCGCGCCGGCCCGGTTCATTTCTTCACGCACGATGGCTTCCACCTTGCGGATGGAACGCAGGCCGATCGGGAGATAACTATAGATACCGCCCGCCACGCGGCGAATCATGCCCGCACGCATC
>Ga0185299_10007305_pt1 | contig 11383 bp, 10 predicted proteins | sample PaiPotPPA55metaG_FD_128002 | JGI IMG/M metagenome (GOLD analysis project Ga0185299, IMG submission 128002) | Iron sulfur acid spring bacterial and archeal communities from Banff, Canada, to study Microbial Dark Matter (Phase II) - Paint Pots PPA... ...
GCGCGGATACGCGCCACAATCCGTCCGCATAGATAGTTTTGATTCCGCTGGCGAGACAGCGCATCCCGGGAAAGCAACATGGCCGAAAACAGCCAAGCGGACGTCAAGAAACTGAGCTTCGAGCGCGCGCTCGAAGAGCTGGAGACGATCGTCAAGCGGCTCGAGGACGGCAAGGTGCCGCTCGAGGAATCCGTCGCCATCTACGAACGCGGCGAGGCCCTGAAGCGCCGATGCGAGGAATTGCTGCGGCAGGCGGAAGCGCGGGTCGACAAGATCACCACCGACGCGAATGGCCAGCCGACCGGTACCGAGCCACTCGATGTGCAATAATACCCTGGAGCCTCGGTCCTGACCTGAATCGGAACCACGGCTCTAATCTTTGGTGTCGACGCGCTTTATGCGAGCCGGTATCCACCATTCATATCTAGCTGATTTGCTTCGCTGGAAAGCGCATCTGCCCCGACCGGCCATGCGGGTGCATGACTCTCTGCGGAAATAGTTAAGAGCGGAGGAACTGTTCGACGCCTGAAAAGGCTTCAAACAGTCGTCACCAGCCGCGTTTGATGCCCCGTTTGGGCGAAATGGAACTCGCAGCGCATGACCGCCGTTGAAATTCCCGGGTCCGATCGGCCTCATGGGCCGGCCTCCAAGCCCCCTGGGCGGGTTGGCTTTGGCTGCCACTTTAGTGTAAAGGTTTAAAGGCTATGGGCTGACGAAAACTGTCCCCCGTCGACCTCCGGCGAAGGTTAAGTGCTTCAGATAGCTCAAAAAAGACGATTGAGAAGGGTGAAGCCGCCAAGAGTGATAAAAATCACATTGAACGATCCGGAGGGCATCTGGGCTTTCAAATCAGGCTTCGGCCTGCTCAGGTGGCATCCGGCTTCTGGGTTATCGCTGCGCTGAACCTGCGCAACCCATCTCACGTCGGGCCGTTGTTCCCGACTTGCAAAATTGGAATATCGCTGTGACCGCATTCAGTAAAACGCCGCTTCTCGACACCATCCACACCCCGGACGATCTGCGCCGGCTCAAGGTGGAACAGGTCCGGCAGGTCGCTGACGAGTTGCGTCAGGAAACCATCGATGCGGTCTCAGTCACCGGCGGACATTTCGGCGCCGGTCTCGGTGTCGTCGAACTGACGACCGCCCTGCACTACATTTTCGATACCCCGCGCGACCGTCTGATCTGGGACGTCGGCCACCAGGCCTATCCGCACAAGATCCTGACCGGCCGGCGCGACCGCATTCGCACGCTGCGCACCGGCGGCGGGCTGTCCGGTTTCACCAAGCGCACCGAAAGCGACTATGATCCGTTCGGCGCCGCCCACTCTTCGACCTCGATCTCCGCGGCGCTCGGCATGGCGGTGGCGCGCGACCTCTCCGGCGGCAAGAATAATGTCATCGCCGTGATCGGCGACGGCGCGATGTCAGCCGGCATGGCCTATGAAGCCATGAACAATGCCGGCGCGATGAATTCGCGGCTGATCGTCATTCTCAACGACAACGACATGTCGATCGCGCCGCCGGTCGGCGCGATGTCGGCCTATCTGTCCCGGCTGTATTCAGGAAAGACCTATCGCTCGCTGCGCGACGCCGCAAAACAGATCAACAAGCGCCTGCCGAAAGTGCTGGCCGACCGCGCCAACCGTGTCGAAGAATATTCGCGCGGCTTCATGGTCGGCGGCGGCACGCTGTTCGAGGAACTTGGCTTCTATTATGTCGGCCCGATCGACGGCCATAATCTCGACCATCTCCTGCCCGTCCTGAAGAACGTCCGCGACATGAAGGACGGCCCGATCCTGGTTCATGTCGTGACCCAAAAGGGCAAGGGCTATGGCCCGGCGGAAGCCTCCGCCGACAAGTACCACGCCGTGGTCAAATTCGACGTCGCCACCGGCGCCCAGGCCAAGGCCAAGCCGAATGCGCCGTCGTATCAGAACGTGTTCGGCGCGAGTCTCGTCAAGGAAGCGCAGAAGGACGAGAAGATCGTCGGCATTACCGCAGCGATGCCGTCGGGAACCGGGATCGACATCTTCGCCAAGGCCTTCCCCGACCGCACGTTCGACGTCGGCATTGCCGAACAGCATGCGGTGACATTCGCCGCCGGTCTTGCGACCGAGGGCTACAAGCCGTTCTGCGCGATCTATTCGACATTCCTGCAGCGCGGCTACGACCAGATCGTCCACGACGTGGCGATCCAGAGCCTGCCGGTACGCTTCGCGATCGATCGCGCGGGACTGGTCGGCGCCGACGGCGCGACCCATGCCGGCTCGTTCGACAACGCCTATCTCGGCTGCCTGCCGAATTTCGTGATCATGGCGGCCTCCGATGAGGCCGAACTGGTCCACATGGTGGCGACCCAGGTCGCGATCAACGATCGCCCGAGCGCGGTGCGCTACCCGCGCGGCGAAGGCCGCGGCATCGAGATGCCGGAAGCCGGCGTCGCGCTCGAGATCGGAAAAGGGCGCATTGTCCGCGAAGGCACCAAGATCGCGCTATTGTCGTTCGGTACCCGTCTGGCCGAATGCGAGAAGGCCGCCGACGAACTGGCCGCGCACGGTCTGTCCACCACCATCGCGGATGCGCGGTTCATGAAGCCGCTCGACACCGACCTGGTGCTGAAGCTTGCGCGCGAGCACGAAATCCTGCTCACCATCGAGGAAGGCGCGATCGGCGGTTTCGGCTCCCACGTCATGCAGACGCTGGCGGACCACGGCATGCTCGACGGCGGTTTGCGGATGCGCTCGATGGTCTTGCCCGATGTGTTCCTCGACCACGACTCGCCGGCCGCGATGTACGCCCGCGCCGGTCTCGACGCCAAGGGCATCGTCGCCAAGGTGTTCGAAACCCTCGGCAAGGACTTCAAGGCGGAGACGGTGAAGCTCGCCTGATCCGATCGAATACTTGCTCGATGCGGATTGGCGCTCCGGTAGAGCGCTGACCGCGTATAGCCCTCGAAGAACCGAGGCGCCCTCAACATTCGCAAGTCGTGGAGCGCCAATTGTCCCTTCCCCGCAAGCGCGCGGACCTGCTCTTGGTCGAGCGCGGCCTGTTCGAAAGCCGGGCGCGGGCCCAGGCCGCGATCGAGGCGGGCCTCGTCACGGCCAATGGCAAGCAGGTCCTTAAAGCCTCCGAGGGCATTGCCGCCGATGCCGTATTGCAGGCGCAGCCGGCGCATCCCTATGTTTCGCGCGGCGGCGTCAAGCTCGCCGGCGCGCTGGAGCAGTTTCCGATTCCGATCGAGGATCACGTCTGTCTCGACGTCGGCGCATCGACCGGCGGGTTCACCGAAGTATTGCTCGCCAACGGCGCCAGCATGGTTTTCGCCATCGATGTCGGGCGCGGGCAATTGCATCCATCGCTGCGCGACCATCCCGGGATCGTTTCGATGGAAGAAACCGATATCCGCTCGCTCGAGGGCAAGCGCTTGCCGGCGCGGCCCGACATCGTCGTCATCGACGTCAGTTTCATTTCGCTGAAGGCCGTGCTGCCGGCAGCACTGTCGCTGGCGGCAGCGCCGATGAGCCTGCTGGCATTGATAAAACCGCAATTCGAGGCGGCGCGAAAACATTCCAAGCGCGGCATCATCCGCAACGCGATGGTGCATCAGGAAATCTGCGACGATATCGCCGCGTTCGCGGCTTCGCTCGGCTGCACGGATATCCACGTCTTTCCGTCGCCGATCGCCGGCGGCGACGGCAACATCGAATTCTTCATCGGCGCGCGCCGTGGTTGAGCGGCTCACCATCGATCATGTCGGCCACCTTGGCGACGGTGTCGCCTACGCCGGCGGGCAGACCATGTTCGTGCCCTACACGCTTGGCGGCGAGACCGTCGAGGTGGCGCCGGTACCGGGTCACCATCCCGACCGGAGGCGCCTGATCGAGGTCGAGCGCGCCAGCCCGCAACGCATCACGCCATTCTGCCAGCATTTCGGAACCTGCGGCGGCTGCGCGATCCAGCATTGGGAATTCGAACGCTACCGCGCATGGAAACGCGAACTCGTCGTCGAGACGCTGGCGCAGGCCAAGATCGCCTGCGACGTGCATCCCTTGATCGACGCCCATGGTCTCGGCCGGCGGCGGATTACGCTTCACGCCCGGATCGGCCCCCACGACGTGCTCAAGGTGGGATTTTCGGCGGCGAATTCGCACGACATTATTCCCGTTGATCGCTGCCCGATCCTCGATCCCGGCCTGAGCGGCGCGCTTGACGCGGCCTGGGCGATCGCCGAGCCGCTGACGCCGACGGGAAAGCCGCTCGATATCCAGTTCACCGCGACCGATAGCGGTCTCGACGTCGACGTCCGCGGCTCGGGGCCGCTGCCCTCACGCCTGATCGCAACGCTGTCGCGGGTGGCGGAGCAACATGATCTGGCGCGGCTGACGCGCCATGGCGAACTGGTGCTGATGCGCGCGCCGCCGACGATCGGAATCGGCGCAGCCCAGGTGACCTTGCCGCCGGGTTCGTTTCTGCAGGCCACCGTCGCGGGCGAACAGGCTCTCGCCGCGCTGGTATCGGACCATTGCAAACGCGCAAAACACATCGCCGATCTGTTTTGCGGCGTTGGTCCTTTCGCCCTGAGGCTGGCCACGAAATCGCGGATCTCGGCATTCGACAGCGACCCCGGCGCGGTGACCGCGCTGCAGAAAGCGGCGACATCGACGTCGGGATTGAAGCCGGTCAAGGCAGAGAGCCGCGACCTGTTCCGCCGTCCCCTGGTGCCGCAGGAACTGCGCGACTTTGATGCGATCGTGTTCGATCCGCCGCGGCAGGGCGCGCAGGCGCAAGCCATCCAGCTTGCCGCCAGCAAGATTCCCGTGGTGGTCGCGGTGTCCTGCAACGTCGCGACCTTCGTACGCGACGCGCGGATTTTGATCGATGGCGGCTACCAAATCGAGGGTGTGACGCCGGTCGACCAGTTCCGCCACACCCCGCATGTCGAGCTGGTGGCGCGGTTTGGACGATAACAATCTTGTCTCATCCTCCCCTGGAGGGGAGGGTAAGAAAAAGCGTCGCCTCGGCGCTTACCGCCCCCACCGGTCCTGCCAGATCTTCTCGCCGATCAGGCAGGACACGCGCGGCTCCTTCTCGGCCACCGGGACGACCCGGCGCTCGGGCGTACGGCCGGCGACTTCGAGCAGCAGCTTGGTCCGGATCGCTTCCTTGAACTTTTCGCGATCCTTGATCGACACCACGAACGAGCCCGGCCCCCCGATCACACAGTCCTCGTAATACCAGTCGAGGTTCTCGATATCCATGGTCGAGTAGGACGGCTCCTTCACCATGATCGGCAGGCCGTTGATGGTGATCCCCTTGGCGAGCGCCTCGTCGCGCGCGCCAAGCACGGGCAAGCCGTTGTTATTGGGACCATCGCCGGAAATATCGATGACGCGCCGCAGACCGCGATACGGATTGGCCTCGAACAACGGCATGGCGAAATAGATCGCGCCCGAGATCGAGGTGCGGGAGGCGCGACGGATCGGTGTTTTCAAGATCTCCTCGGCGACCGCATCGGCGGTTTCCGGACCGTCGATCACCCGCCAGGGAATGATGACCTTCTGATCGTTCGATGCCGCCCATTCGAAATAGGTCACCGAAATCTTGCCGTTCGGAAGCGACTTCAGCGCCTGCAGGAATTCCTTTGAGACGATCGCCTGCGCGTACCCCTCGCGCTGGATCGCGAGTTCGTCCATGTCCATGGAATAGGAAACATCGACCGCAAGCACCAGTTCGACATCGACGGCCGGCGCGCCTTCCTTGTCGGCCGATCGTACGCTCTGTTGATTGGGGCTTGGCGCGGCAATGCCCGCGACGTCACCGCCGGCGATCGCGCCTGCGACAAGCACCGCCCCGATCGAGACATACCAGCGCATCAGCTGCCCTCCCGTCGTGTCATGGAATGTTGACACGCAATGCGGCCGGCGAAAAGCGGGAACACGCTTCGACATTCACATTCAAGTTAGTAGGTTGCCTCAATCTTGCCGGCCGACATCATCGCCTATCGGCGCACCGTGCCGCCGCTGCAATGATGCCATCCTTAATCGGCTGGTTCCACCGCGGGCCCGGAGGTTGTATCTTGGCAAGGCCATGTGCGAGCGAAGCGAAACAATCCGTCCTTCGTCATTCCGGGATGGCCCGAAGGACCAGACCTCAGATGCGCAATTGCGCATCGGGGAATCCTAGGATTCTCCGATGTGCAATTGCACATCGTAGTTCGATGCGGAGCCTGTCATCGGGCCGGCCGAAAGGCCGGACCCGTTGGCATCGCCCGGGAATGACGGATCAAATTTTTTCCAGTTGCGGCGAAACGTCAGGAGGTGCTGACCGGCATGATCGACACCGTCACCAAGCCGAAAACCAAGGTCAAGACCAAGACCGAACGGCCGCGGCTGCACAAGGTCATCCTCGTCAACGACGACTTCACGCCGCGCGAATTCGTCGTCACGGTCCTGAAGGCGGAATTCCGCATGACCGAGGACCAGGCCCACAAGGTCATGATCACCGCGCACCGCCGCGGCGTATGCGTGGTCGCGGTCTTCACCAGGGACGTGGCCGAAACCAAGGCGACGCGCGCCACCGACGCCGGCCGCGCCAAGGGCTATCCGCTGCTGTTCACCACCGAGCCGGAGGAGTGAACGGGAGACTGCGGCGCTTCCACGCCCGGCGCCTCATCATCCAGGCCGTAGACGCGCTCGGCCTTTGCGAATCCGGCGATCGGAAACTCGCCCAGATCGCTCCAGTCACCGGCGCTGGCGTGCGCGAATTGGGCCGACGCCACCACCGTGCGATGCAGGCGAGCGGCGATCTTTTCCAGCCGTGCGGCGAGATTGACCGCGGGGCCGATGCAGGTGAAGTCGAGCCGGTTGCCGCCGCCGATATTGCCGTAAAGAATTTTTCCGACATGCAGCGCGACGCCAAAACGAAAGCGCTCGATGGTTTCACCGATCGGGTATTGCAGGGCTTCGACGCTTGAGCGCGACTCACGGGCTGCTTCCAGAACCCGCGCGCAAACCTGTTGGATATCGCCGACATACTCGTCAATCGGAAACACGGCGAGCAGCCCGTCACCCATGAACTTCAGGACTTCGCCGCCATGAGTCCTGATCGCCGACACCTGGCAGTCGAAATAGAGATTGAGAATCTCCACCACGGTCTCGGCCGGCAGCCGGTCTGACAGCGCGGTAAAGCCGCGCAAATCCGACAGCCAGATCGCCGCATGCATCGTATCGGTGTGGCCACGGCGAATTTGCCCGCCCATAATCCGCTCACCGGCGCGGTTGCCGACATAGGTGTCGAGCAGGGTCGCTGCCGTGAAGCGCAGCCGCGTGATTTCGATGACCCGGGCCAGCGGCGGTATCAGCGAGCGGAGCGCGTCGAGTTGCTCGTCGGTGAATCCGTCCGGTTGCTTCGTGGTCCAGCTCGACGCATGAACCGAGCCATCGATATGCAGGATCGGGAGCGCGATATAATCGGTGACGCCCTCTGCCCGCAGGTCATCAAACAACGGGAAGCGCTTGCTGTCGGGGCCGTCGAGCAGCGCCCTGACCTCCCGCCCCTCGCGGAAGACGATCGCCAGCGGACTGCTTCGAAACTCCGGCGAATCCACTATCTCGTAATTCGCGCTGCCCACGACGACCTCGGCTCCCGGCCGCCAGACGAAATTTCGTCCGATGATGTCGGGATGCAGCGTGCGCACGAAGACGCCGACGCGCCACAGCGGCAGGCCGGCCGCAACCAGCCGCTCGCAGGTCTCCGCCATCATCCGCGGCGGGCTCGGCGCGGACCTCGCGCCGTCGATCAGCCAGCCGGTCAACTCCTGCAGGTCAGTCGTGTTCATGGCCTGCACATTTGCGGCGCAAGTGGCGGAAACGTCAAGGCGCGGCTGGTGGTCGGAGTGGAGGACGCCCGCGGCCTCGCTTTTTCGGCGAGCGTGGGACGGATTAGGCGCAGCCGTAATCCGCCAACTCGGCGGGCGAAACGGCGGATTACGCTGTCGCTAATCCGCCCTACCGACTCTACCCGCCCACCTGCCCGCGATGCCGTAGAAAGTGATCGGCGAGCACGCACGCCATCATGGCTTCGCCGACGGGCACCGCGCGAATCCCGACGCAGGGGTCGTGGCGGCCTTTTGTCGTGATGTCGGTTTCCGCGCCGCTGCGATCGACGGTGCGGCGCGGCGCCAGGATCGAGGAGGTCGGCTTCACCGCAAAGCGCGCCACCACCGGCTGGCCGGTGGAGATGCCGCCCAGAATGCCGCCGGCGTGATTGGAAAGAAAACTGACGCCCTGGTTGCCCATCCGCATCTCGTCGGCATTTTCTTCGCCCGACAGTTCGGCCGCGCCAAAGCCGGCGCCGATCTCGACACCCTTCACCGCGTTGATGCTCATCATCGCCGCGGCCAAATCAGAATCGAGCTTGGCGTAGATCGGCGCGCCCAGTCCGGCCGGGACGCCTTCGGCCACGATTTCGATCACCGCGCCGATCGAGGATCCCTTCTTGCGGATGCCGTCGAGATAGTCCTCGAAGAACGCGGCCCTGTCCTTGTCGGGGCAGAAGAACGGATTCTTCGCGATCTCGTCCCAGTCCCATTTTGCGCGGTCGATCCGGTGCGGCCCCATCTGCACCAGCGCGCCGCGCACGGTAACGCCAGGCAGGATTTTTCGCGCGATCGCGCCGGCAGCGACACGCGTCGCGGTCTCGCGCGCCGACGAACGCCCGCCGCCGCGATAATCGCGCAGGCCGTATTTGGCCTCATAGGTGTAATCGGCGTGGCCGGGGCGAAACTTGTCCTTGATGTCGGAATAGTCCTTCGAGCGCTGATCGGTGTTCTCGATCAATAGCGCGATCGGCGTCCCCGTCGTCACCTGCACGCCGGTCTCGGGGTGCGCCATCACGCCGGAGAGAATTTTCACCGCGTCGGCTTCCTGGCGCTGGGTGGTGAAGCGCGATTGTCCGGGGCGGCGGCGATCGAGATCGCGCTGGATGTCTTCGCTGGTGAGCTCGATCAGCGGCGCGCAGCCGTCGACCACGCAGCCGATCGCGACCCCATGGCTTTCGCCAAAGGTGGTGACCCGGAACATGTGGCCGAAGCTGTTGAAGGACATTTTTGCTCTGCGCGTTCGCTTGCGTCAACAATCAACGTTTACGTGTCGTAACGCGCCGCGGGAGATGGGTCAAATAACCTGAGTAAACAACACTGGCGCGGCGCGCCTACTGCGGCCCCTCTCCCGCTTGCGGGGGAGGGATGGGGTGGGGGAACGGCTGGCGCCGGTATTCGCGGCAGCCCCCCACCCTGACCCTCCCCTGCAAGCGGGGGAGGGGAAACAAAAACTCCGTGAACCAGAGCGCTTAACTATATTTCCTCAACCCGCCATCGCCGAACACGTAGACCGCGCCCTGCTCGATCATCAGGTCCGCGGCGCTGTCGGGCGTCTCGAAACCGAGCGCCACCATCAGCGCCCGCGCGGTGCCGCCATGGGCCACCGCGACGGTGTCGGCCTTGAGCTGATTGTACCAGTCGCTGATCCGCGCCTGCACCGAAACATAGCTCTCGCCGCCCGGCGGCGACACGGTCCACTTATCCGCCTGGCGGGCCGCGAAAACCCTGGGATCAGCGAGCTGCGCCTGTGCCAGCGTCGAGCCTTCCCATTGGCCGTAGCCGATCTCGCGCAGCCGGTCGTCGATCGCGTACCCGGCAGGCGGCAGCCTCAAGGCGCCACGCACCAGTTCCATCGTCTGCCGCGCCCGGCCGAGCGGACTGGCCACGAACTCCAGCGACACCTCGCTGCGCCCGTCGCGCGCAAAGAGATCGGCGAGGATGCGGCCTGAGCCGGCCGCCTGCCTGCGGCCGAGATCGTTGAGCGGAACATCCCGGACGCCCTGCAGCCGGCCCAGCGCATTCCACTCGGTTTCGCCGTGGCGGATGTAGTAGATGGTGGGCATCAGGTACTGCGTCATCCCATTCTCGTCATGCCCGGCCTTGTGCCGGGCATCCACGTCTTCCTGCTCGTTGCCAGAGAAAGACGTGGATGGCCAGGACTAGGCTAGCGGAAGCGACGCCGTCCTTCGGACGACTATGCCCGGCCACGACGAGCTACGTTCACTCAATCCTTCGCCAGCGAAATATCCGGCGCGTCCGGCCGCTTCATGCCGACGACGTGATAGCCGGAATCGACATGATGCACCTCGCCGGTGACGCCGCGCGACATGTCGGACAACAGATACAGTGCGCTGTCGCCGACTTCCTCGGTTGTCACGGTGCGGCGCAGCGGCGCGTTGTATTCGTTCCATTTCAGGATGTAGCGGAAATCGCCGATCCCGGACGCGGCCAGCGTCTTGATCGGCCCCGCCGAGATGGCGTTGACGCGGATGTTCTTGTCGCCGAGATCGGCGGCGAGATAGCGCACGCTCGCCTCAAGCGCGGCCTTCGCAACCCCCATGACGTTGTAATGCGGCATCCATTTCTCGGCGCCGTAATAGGTCAGCGTCACGATCGAGCCGCCGTCGAGCAGAAGCTTTTCGGCGCGCTGCGCGATCGCGGTCAGCGAGTAGCAGCTGATCAGCATGGTCTTGGAAAAATTCTCCGCGGTGGTCTCAAGGTAACGGCCGTCGAGCTGGTCCTTGTCGGAGAAGGCGATCGCGTGCACCACGAAATCGATCTTGCCCCACTTCTCCTTCAGCACCTCGAACACAGCGTCGATGGTTGCGGGATCGGTGACGTCGCAATGCCCGAGCAGGAGACCGTCGAGCTCTTTTGCCAGCGGCTCGACCCGTTTCTTCAGCGCGTCGCCCTGCCAGGTCAGAGCGATTTCAGCGCCCGCCGCATGGCAGGCCCTGGCGATGCCCCAGGCGATCGAGCGGTTGTTGGCAACGCCGAGGATCACCCCCCGCTTGCCCTGCATCAGACCTGATTTTTGCGTCATCCGGGTTCCAATCGAGCTTATTCATGGTTGGAGGTACACCAGCGCCTGCGGCCGGTACAGCCCCAATCCACCCCGGATCGGGCGGCTGGCCGCGCAACTTCAACGGGCGGAATAGCGGCTCTATAGTGGGGTTAGTTTATCTGAGGCGTTCAGGTTGCCGGTATTGAAAGCCTGCGGACAAACCAGGGATCGAGCCTGATGACTGCGTTTCGCGAAAGTGTCGAGGCCATGATTCCGGCGCTGCGCCGGTATGCGCGTGCGCTCACGCGCGATGCCGACACCGCCGACGATCTGGTGCAGGACACGCTGGTGCGGGCCTTGCGTTCGGAACGGCTGTTTCTCGGCGGCGACGTCAGGAGCTGGCTCTACACCATCCTGACCAACCTCAACAAGAACAGGCGGCGATCGCTGGCGCGGCGGCCGCAATTCATCCCGCTCTTGGACAACAATCCGGACGCC
>Ga0185299_10007306_pt1 | contig 11381 bp, 8 predicted proteins | sample PaiPotPPA55metaG_FD_128002 | JGI IMG/M metagenome (GOLD analysis project Ga0185299, IMG submission 128002) | Iron sulfur acid spring bacterial and archeal communities from Banff, Canada, to study Microbial Dark Matter (Phase II) - Paint Pots PPA... ...
TGATCCGTCCTGAAGACATCTTGGTGCGTTCGCCCTCCGGGGTTTGCTGCAAGCTCGGCGGCTTCCATATCGATCCTACCCGGCCGGTGGAACGCGCCGTCATCACCCATGCCCATTCCGATCACGCCCGCGCCGGGCATGGCGCGGTGCTGGCGACGCAGGAAACGCTCGATCTGATGCGGCTTCGCTACGGCGAGGCTTTCGCCGGCAGCACGCAGGCCTTGGCTTACGGCGAAAGCCTCGGGCTCGCCGGCGCGAAGATCACGCTGCATCCTGCCGGCCATATATTGGGCTCGGCGCAGGTCGCGGTCGAGGTCGATGGGCTGCGCGTCGTCGCCTCTGGCGATTACAAAGACGCGGCCGATCCAACTTGCGCACCGTTCGAACTGGTGCGCTGCGATCTTTTCATCACCGAGGCGACGTTCGCGCTGCCGGTGTTCCGTCATGGCGATGCTAAGGCACAGATCCAAAAGCTTTTGCATTCGTTGGCGCTGTTTCCCGAGCGCGCGCACTTGGTTGGCGCCTACTCGCTGGGCAAGGCGCAGCGCCTGATCGCGTTATTACGCCAAGCCGGCTTCGACGCGCCGATTTATCTGCACGGTGCGATGGAGAAAATCACAGACTATTATATCTCGCGCGGCATTGCGCTTGGCGAATTGCGGCTCGCACGCGGCGCGACCAAAGCAAGCCTCGCCGGCACCATCACGCTCTGTCCGCCGGCGGCTCTGAACGACCTGTGGACGCGCCGCTTTCCCGATCCCGTTGCTGCATTCGCGTCCGGCTGGATGCGCCTCCGCGCCCGCGCCCGCCAGCAAGGCGTCGTGCTGCCGCTGGTCATTTCCGATCATGCCGATTGGGACGGACTGACATCGACAGTCGGCGCCACCGGCGCCGACGAAATTTGGGTGACCCACGGCCAAGAGGACGCGCTGGTGCATTGGTGCGCCACGCGCGGATTGAAGGCGCGACCGCTCGACATCGTCGGCTATGGCGATGAAGAGGAGATCGGCGATGCGGCGGTCAGCGAATTAGAAGACGGCGCCGCCGCGCCTTCGCAGGCCCACACGCATGATCAGGACGGCAACTGACTCATGAATCGCTTTGCCGAACTGCTCGACCGTCTCGCCTATGAGCCGAGCCGCAATAACAAACTGCGGCTGATGATCGATTATTTTCGCTCGACGCCCGATCCCGAACGCGGCTGGGCGCTGGCGGCGCTCACCGGCGCGCTCAGCTTCCCGCATGCCAAACCCGGCCTGATCCGCAACCTGATCGCGGAGCGCACCGATCCGGTGCTGTTCGAATTATCCTACGATTATGTCGGCGACCTTTCCGAAACCATCGCGCTGATGTGGCCAATCTCCCAAGCTCCCTCCCCCCTTGTGGGGGAGGGTAGGGAGGGGGGTCCGGTAGAAAAAAGAAACTCCTATGAGTGGCACCTTTCCACCCCCACCCCTAACCCCTCCCCACAAGGGGGAGGGGAACCAAAAGTCAGCACACAAACCAATCTCACGCTCACATGCGTTGTCGAGACGCTGACCACGCTCGGCAAGGCGCAACTGCCGCAACAATTGGCGCGCTGGCTCGATGCATTGGACGAGACCGGCCGCTGGGCGCTGATCAAGCTTGTCACCGGCGGTTTGCGCGTCGGTGTCTCGGCGCGTCTCGCCAAGGCCGCGGTCGCCGCGTTGGCCGACAAGGACGTCCACGACATCGAAGTGATCTGGCCCGCGCTGGCGCCGCCATACGGCGAACTATTTGCCTGGCTGGAGGGCCGCGCCGAGCGTCCCTTAAGCGGCGATCCGGCATCGTTCCGGCCACCGATGCTGGCGCATGCGCTCGATGACGCCGACCTCGCCGCGCTCAAGCCCGAGGACTTCATGGCCGAATGGAAATGGGACGGCATCCGCGTGCAGGCGGTAGCCGGCAGGCTTGGTAGCGAGCCTGAAGACGGCAAACTCGTCGCTCGGCTTTATTCACGCACTGGGGAGCAAATTTCCAAAAGCTTCCCCGATCTTCTCGACGCGCTGCGCTTGCCCGGGGCTATCGACGGCGAGCTTCTGATCATGCGCGATGGCCGGGTGCAGTCCTTCAACGTGCTGCAGCAGCGGCTTAATCGCAAATCCGTCACCGCTAAGCTCATGGCGGAATTTCCCGCGCATTTGCGCGCCTATGACCTTCTTGCCGATGGCGAGGAGGATTTGCGCGAACGGCCCTTCGCCGAACGCCGCGCCAGACTTGAACGCTTCGTGGCGCGGCTTGGCGACGAGCGGATCGATCTGTCGCCGCTGATCGCGTTTCGCAGCTGGGACGAGCTCATGACGGCGAGGAAAAATCCCGCCGCGGCCGGCGCCGGGGCGGATGCGGCGGCGGTCGAGGGCGTCATGCTCAAAGATCGCGCGGCGCTCTATCTGCCGGGCCGACCGAAAGGGCTATGGTGGAAATGGAAGCGCGATCCGTTCATCATCGATGCAGTATTGATGTATGCACAGCGCGGCCACGGCAAACGATCGTCGTATTACTCCGATTACACATTCGGGGTGTGGACGGCGGGCGGGCAAGGCGACGAGCTGGTGCCGGTGGGCAAGGCGTATTTCGGCTTTACCGACGAGGAGCTGTTGCAGATCGATCGGTTCGTGCGGCGCAATACGATCGAGCGTTTCGGCCCGGTGCGTGAGGTTCTGCATGATCCCGATCGAGGGCTGGTCCTGGAGGTGGCATTCGAAGGCCTGCAGCGGTCGTCGCGTCACAAATCCGGCCTGGCCATGCGATTCCCGCGCATCAATCGGTTGCGCTGGGACAAACCGCCGAAGGAGGCGGACCGCCTCGATCGGCTGGAGGCATTGATCCAGCGCATCGAGCAGGGACATTTGCAGGGGCAGATCGCGTGATGCGCCGCCCCGCGCGCTCGTTGTCAGCGGCCAAGCTCCGCCGTGGCCGGATCGGCGATCTCGACGCGCTGGTCGCGTTGGAGCGCGCGGTCTTTCCCACCGACATCCTGTCGCGGCGAAGTTTTCGGCGTTTTCTCACTGCATCAAGCGCGACATTGCTGGTAGCGGAGAGCGCCGGCCAATTGGCCGGCTATGTGCTTGTCCTCTATCCGCCGCGTTCGGAACTGGCACGGCTCTATTCCATTGCGGTCGCCCCGCATCTCGGCCGGCGCGGTCTGGGGCCCCTCCTGCTCGCTGCCGCGGAACAGGCGGCACGGCGGCGCGGGCGGCGGGTCATGCGTCTCGAAGTGCGCGAGCGCAATCGCCGCGCCATTGCCCGTTACAAAAAAACCGGCTACCGCCTGTTCGGGCGGCACCGGGCGTATTATGACGATCGCGCCGACGCGCTCCGCTTCGACAAGCCGCTTGTTGAGGAACCGCGGCAGCGTTCATGAGTCTGTTACATACTAGCCTGACCCTGGCTACTCTGAACCCTGGTCCCCGAATCGGCTTTCATGGTGGACAATCGCAGGCAGTGCAGTCGCCATCCTCGCAAATTCCGGCTATGACCAACGTGTGCCGCGCCTGACTCCAATTGCATGACCGGCCTGATTTCATATTTCGACTTCGATCTGGAAGGGACCCGCCCATGACCGGCTGGGTCATCCTGGTCGACCAGCCTCGCGACCTGCCGAACGCCGAGACCCCTCACAAGGTCATCACCACAAGCGAATATTTGGCGCGGCCGCGTTTGTTCGAAATAGGACGGCCGAAGCTGGTCAATCTTGCCCGCTCCTACGCCTACCAATCGAAAGGCTATTACGCGTCGCTCCTTGCCGAGGCGCGCGGCCATCGCGTGGTGCCGACCGTCGAGACCATGCTCGAATTGCGCGAGCAGAAACTTTACGAGCACGCGCTGCCCGACCTCGAGGAGGAGCTGAACCGCTGCGCCAGGCGCGCCGATTTTCAAAGCGAGGGCGAGTTCAAGCTCTTGGTCTGTTTCGGCATCGCCCGCGACGAGCGGTTCGAGCCGTTCGGGCGGCTGTTGTTCGACTGGTTCCGTTGTCCGGCGCTGGAAGTCATCATGGAGACCGGCGGTACTTGGCTGTCGATCGACCGCATCCGGCCGCGCGCCATCACCCGTCTGGCCAATGGCGAGGCCGAATTCTTCCGCGAGTCGCTGCACAACCACACCAAGCGCGAATGGCGCGATCCCAAAGCACGCTCCGTGGCGAAATACGACTTGGCGGTGCTTTACGATCCCAACGAGAAAACCGCACCGTCATCGCCGACTTCGATGAAGCATTTCGCGCGCATCGCCGAGAAAATGTCGGTCGACGTCGAGCCGATCACCAAACGTCAGCTCGCCGAGCTCGCCGAATTCGACGGCTTGTTCATCCGCGAGACCACCTCGATCGATAATCACACCTACCGCTTCGCCCGGCGTGCCTGGCAGGAAGGCATGCCGGTCATCGACGACCCGATCTCGATGATCCGCTGCACCAATAAAGTGTTCCTGATGGAGCTTCTGCAGCAGAACCAGGTGCCGACGCCGCCGACCGTGATCCTCGCCGAGGACACCGATCTCGGCAAGGCGATCGACGAACTCGGACTGCCGCTGGTGGTCAAAATCCCGGACGGTTCGTTTTCGCGCGGCGTGCACAAGATCACCTCATCTGCCGAGTTCCGGCGCATCTGCGACGAGCTGTTCGAGGAGACGGATCTGCTTTTGGCGCAGAAATTCCTGCCGACCGATTTTGACTGGCGGGTCGGGGTTCTTGCCGGCGAGCCGCTGTTCGTCTGCCAGTACCGCATGGCGCGCGGCCACTGGCAGGTGGTGAAGTACCGGCCGGACGGCTCTTCGCATGAGGGCGGCTTTCGCGCCTTCGGCCTCGACCAGGCGCCGGCCCAGGTGATCGACGTCGCTGTGCGCGCCGCGCGGCCGATCGGCGACGGCTTCTACGGCGTCGACCTCAAACAGACCGCCGACGGCATTGTCGTCATGGAAGTCAACGACAATCCCAGCCTCGAACACGGCATCGAGGATTCCGTAGGCAAGGACGAAATCTGGATGCGGCTGTTGCGCTGGTTCGTCGATCGCTTCGAGCAGTAGGATTCCGTAGTGATACTCCGCTAGCGCTCCGCCGTCTTGTCGGTTTTCGCCACGGCATCGAGCGGCCAGCGGGCGCGCGGCGCGAAATCGAGCGGATCGGTCAAGCCGAGCGCGAGGCGTTCCGCGCCGGCCCAGGCGATCATGGCGGCATTATCGGTACACAGCGCGGGCGGCGGGGCGACGAGCTCAGTGCCGACTTCAAAGGCGACGCGGTGCAGCACTTTGCGGATCGCCTGATTGGCGGCGACGCCGCCGGCGCAGACCAATGCGGTGGGCGTGCCGATCCGCAGCCGGAACAGCCGCAATCCGTTGCGCAGCCGGTCTTTGACCACATCGACCACCGCCTGCTGGAACGAGGCGCACAGATCGGCCACGTCTTCGTCGCTCAGCGGCGCTATTTTTTCCGCCTCGAGGCGTAGCGCGGTTTTAAGGCCGGAGAACGAGAAATCCGCGTCGCGCCGGCCCGTCATCGGCCGCGGCAAGACGAAACGTTCGCCATCGCCGCGAGCGGCTTCCTTTTCCACGAGCGGCCCGCCGGGATAGCCGAGACCCAGTAGTTTCGCCGTCTTGTCAAAAGCCTCGCCGATCGCGTCATCGACCGTGCCGCCAAGCCGCAGGTAATCGCCGACGCCGCGCACGCCGAGGATCTGGGTGTGGCCGCCGGAGGCCAGAAACAGGCAATACGGAAAAGCGGTCGCCTCGGTCAGCCGCGCGGTGAGTGCATGGCCTTCGAGATGATTGACCGCGAGCAAGGGCTTGTCGTGCGCCAGCGCGATGGCTTTTGCCGTCGTCAGGCCGACGATGACGCCGCCGATCAGGCCCGGACCGGCCGCGGCAGCAACCCCATCGAGCGCCTCGAAAGAAATTTGCGACTCGCTCATCGCCTTGGCGATAATGCGATCGAGCGCTTCGACGTGAGCGCGGGCGGCGATCTCGGGGACGACGCCGCCGAATTCGGCGTGCTCGCTGATTTGCGAGAGCACGATATTGGACAAAATGCGCCCGCGCCCATCGTCGCTGCGGCTCACCACCGCGGCGGCTGTTTCATCGCAGGTCGTCTCGACGCCGAGGATCAACATCGGTGTATTATAGGTTGCGATGAGGCAATCCTCGACTCCGACTGCCATTCTGCGTCTTGGCTCGCGTGGTTCGCCGCTGGCGCTGGTCCAGGCGCGCCAAGCGCAAAGCGCCATTGCCCAGGCGTGCGGCGTGGCGCCGGAGGCCATCAAAATCGAGGTCATCCGCACCACCGGCGACAAGATCCAGGATAGGCCGGACAGGCCCTTGGCGGAGGCCGGCGGCAAAGGGCTGTTCACCAAGGAAATCGAGGAGGCTTTGCTGGCCGGCGCCATCGATATCGCCGTGCATTCGTCGAAAGATCTTCCAGCTTTTTTGCCGGAAGGGCTTATGCTGGCGGCATTCCTGCCGCGCGAGGACCCACGCGACGCTCTGATTAGCAGCAAAGCCAACAGCCTGCGCGACCTGCCGCACGATGCGCTCGTCGGCACGTCTTCGCCGCGCCGGCACGCTTTGCTCAAGCGCGTGCGGCCCGATCTGCGCATCGCACCAATGCGCGGCAATGTCGAAACGCGGTTGCGCAAGATTGAGGCCGGTGAGGCGGACGCGACTGTCCTTGCGGCGGCTGGATTAAAGCGGCTCGGACTGCTTTCGGCAGCGAGTGCCGTGCTTGAGGTCGAGGAGTTCTTACCAGCGGCGGGCCAGGGCGCCATCGCGCTCGAGACGCGCGCCGACGACGATAAGATCCGCGCACTTGCCGCCGCGGTCGACGATGCCGATACCGCGACCGCGCTTGCCGCCGAGCGCGCCTTTCTCGCCGCGCTGGGCGGCTCGTGTCGTACGCCGATCGCCGGCCATGCCCAGATCGAGGGTGACATCGTCAGCTTTCACGGCCTGATCGCAACGATTGACGGCCGCGCTGCCGTTGAAGTTTTCCGGCAAGGCCGCCGCGCCGATGCGGCGGCGCTCGGCGCCGACGCCGGCCATGACGTCAAGGCGCGCGCCGGCGCCGGATTTTTTGTCGAGGATTAAGCATTGCGGATCCTAGTGACGCGACCGCAACCCAGTGCCGCAGATACCGCCATGGTCTTGCGCGAGCGCGGTCATGAGCCGATCGTCGCGCCGCTCCTCGAAATGGAGCTTCTATCTGACGTCGATCCTAAGACCGGACCGTGGGACGCGATTCTGCTCACCAGCGCCAACGGCTTGTGGGGCATTTGCAGGTTCGCCTGGAACAAAAAGTGGCACGGCATACCAGTGTTCGCCGTCGGCGATATCAGCGCGAAAGCGGCGCGCGATATGGGCTTCGCCGAGGTCGCCTCGGCCGGAGGCAATGTCAACGATCTCATCAACCTCGTCGCCGCGCGGCTCAAGCCGCCGGCGCGGCTGCTTTATCTCGCCGGCGAGGAACGCGCGGGCGACCTCGCCGGCGCGCTGCGGGCAAAAAACTTCGAGGTCGATCTGGTCGTGGTTTACCGCTTTGTCACGGCGCAATTGCTTCCACAGCCCGCCGCGGAGGCGCTGGCGGGTGAAATCGATGGGGTCTTGCATTTCTCCCGTGCCAGTGCGGAGACGTTTCTCGAGGCGGCGCGCAATTCGAAACTGCTGGATGCGGCGCTAACAAAGCCGGTCCACTTTTGCCTGTCCGAAAACGTGGCCGCACCGCTGCGTGAGGTCGGTGCGGCACAGATTCGCGTCGCGGCGCGGCCGGACGAAGCTACGCTCCTCGAACTCTGCATTTAGGCAAAGCATTTACGATCAACGATCGGCCATGTTGCCGCTGCCTCCGACGCGTACTATGCCGAAGACGAGGTGAGCCGAATGACGAGCGAGTCGGACAACACCGCAGGCCGGCGTCCGCCCACCATCGAATTGGCGGCGACCGAAGTCGCGACCTCCGCCGATGCGCCGGTAGCCGGCGCGGCGGAATCGGCAGACCCGCGCCCGGCCGAGGAGGCGCCCGCGAGTTCCAATGCATCGTCTCCGACTGGGGCCAATCAGCAAACAACCAGCGCTTCCAGCGGGCGGCTCAAGTCACAGATCGCGGGCGCGTTGATCGGCGCAGCCATAATGGCGGCGGTCCTGGCTGCGCTTTGGTTTACTGATTTAATCCCCGCGCGCGAGGGCACGGCCAGCCACACGCTTGCGTCAACCACACCCGCGCCAGCGCCGCCGTCCGCCACGCCGCCGCAAACAAGTCCGACCACGCCCGATCTCAGCGCGCGGCTCGACAAGATCGAGCGTGCAATCCAAGCGCAGCGTACCGAACCGGCGGTCGGCGGCCGCATCGCCGGCGTTGAAGCCCAAGCGAAATCGCTCGGCGACGGCATCGCCGCCCTGCAACGCCGGGTCGATGAGATTGCGGCAAACGGCCAGAGCGCCGCCAAGCAAGCTGACACGGCGCTCAGCGCGGCCGCGGCGGCGAAAAGCGCAAGCGAAGCCGCCAACAAAATGGAAGTGCAACGTGGCGACCTCGATGCGCTGGCGAGCCGGATCATGGCGCTGGAGAGCGCCGTGAAAGGACTTGCCGCGGCGACCGTTCCCGTAGATCGCGCGGCGCGCTTGACCGTCGCTGCGGAAGCGCTGCGCGCAACCGTCGAACGCGGCGCGCCATACCAGGCCGAACTTGCGTCACTGCGCGCACTCGGTGTCGATCAAAAGGCGACCGCGCCGCTTGAACCGTTCGCCGCAGATGGCGTTCCGAGCGCCGCCGCGCTGGCGCGCGAGCTCGAAGCATTGACGCCGGCGCTGCAACAGGCGTCGGAGCCGGAACCGGGCGACGCGACCTTTCTTGGACGGCTCAAAGCCAATGCGGAAAAGCTGGTACGCATAACGCCGGCCGGCGCGCCGGCGGGGAACGATCCGGCGGCGGTTCTTGCGCGGATCAGGTTCGACGCCGCGCACGGCGATATCGCCGCGGCCTTGGCCGCTATCGACGCGCTGCCAGATTCGGCAAAGTCGCTCACCGCGGCATGGAGCAAGAAGGCCGCGGCCCGCGAGGCGGCACTCGCAGCGAGCCGACAGATCGCCGCTGACGCGCTCGCGGCGCTTGCCATACCCGCCGCCAGATGATCCGCGCCATTCTTTATTTGATCCTGGTCGGCGTCATCGCTTATGGCGTCGCATTTCTCGCCGACCGGCCGGGCGATGTCGTCGTCACCTGGCAAGGGTTGCGCATAGAAACATCGCTCCTGGTGCTCGGCGCCGCCGTGATCGCGGCAATGATCGTCTTAAGTTTGATCATCGGCTTTATTCGCGCCATTGCGCGGTCGCCCATTGTGCTGGCGCGGCTCCTGCGCAATCGCCGCGGCACGCGGGCTTATGAAGCGATTTCAAATGGACTGATCGCGGTGGGCGCCGGCGATATCGCGGCGGCGCGGAGATTTACTGCAGAAGTCCAGCGGCTCGCGCCCGGCGAGCCGCTGGCGCTGTTGCTGACCGCGCAAGCGGCGCAACTTACCGGCGATCGCGAGGGGGCGGAGCGCGCGTTCCGCGCGATGGCCGCCCGCGCCGACACCAAAGCGCTCGGCTTGCATGGTCTGTTCATCGAGGCACGGCGCCGCAATGACGCAGCGCGCGCGCGCGCCTATGCCGAAGAGGCGGCGCGCACAGCTCCCTCGCTTGGCTGGGCGGGAACCGCGGTCCTCGAATCGCGGTGCCGCGACGGCGATTGGGCGGGGGCGCTTGCCTTGCTGGAGCAACAAAGGCGCATGCTCGATAAAGCGCGCTATCGGCGTCAGCGCGCGGTGCTGCTCACCGCGCGGGCGCTGGCCGTGGAAGACAGCGACCGTGACGCCGCCAAAGAGTTCGCCCTTGAAGCCAACAAGCTTGCGCCGGACTTGGTGCCTGCTGCGGCGCTGGCCGGCCGGCTCCTTGCCGAAGGCGGCCAGCTCCGCAAGGCAAACCGGATCATCGACAGCGCTTGGCGCGCCAAGCCACATCCCGAATTGGCGCAAGCCCACGCCGAACTGCGTTCCGGCGAAGCGGCGCGCGACCGGCTCAAACGGATCGAGGCGGCTGCGAAACGCGTGCCGGGCCATATCGAGGCGGCGCTGGCGGTGGCCCGCGCCGCGCTCGACGCGCAGGAGTTCGCCAAGGCGCGCAGCGAACTGGCGCCATATCTCGAGCGGCCTAGCAGGCGGGTCTGTCTGCTGATGGCGAAGCTGGAACGGCTCGAGCGCAACGACGAAGGCCGCGCCCGCGAGTGGACGGCGCGCGCGCTCAACGCGCCGCCCGAGCCGCAATGGACCGCTGACGGTTACGTCTCAGATCGATGGCTGCCGGTCTCGCCGGTGACTGGCCGGATCGATGCCTTCGAATGGCGGGTGCCGCTCACTGGCGCGATCGCCGCGCCGATCATTGAGCCCGAGGCCATCGCGCCCCCTCCTGCCGGCCCGGCGATCAATGCGGCGGGGCCACGCGACAACAACGCGACACGAAGCGTCGCCCCCACGCGCAGCAGCTCGGAACCCGCGCCAATCAAAGCCGAGCCGGTCATTCCGCTTGTGCACGCCCCCGACGATCCCGGACCAGACGCGGTCGAGGAGAACGAAGCGCCGGCAAACGAAGAGAGCGGCGGCTGGCGCAAGATTCTGCAATAGAAATTTATTGCCATTGAAGTTATTGCCATGGCCGGGCTGCCGTGCATTATACTATATGAACTATAGTGCATGAGGCCTTGCTCCGCGATGCCGATCGCCAAGAAGCCCACGACACAACGCAAGATACAACCCAAAACACACAACAAATCGGCCAACCACAAATTGGCCGACCGCAAATCGCCGCTGGACGCGCTAAGCAATGCCGGCGCCGCGGCCGCGTTTCTCACAACCCTCGGCCGCGAGGTACGGCGCAGCCGGGCCAAGCGCGGGATGACGCGCCGCCAATTGGCGGAAGCCTCGCGCGCATCGGAGCGGTATTTGGCGCAAATCGAAAGCGGCGCCGGCAACCCGTCGGTGACGGTGTTGCGCGCGATCGCCCAGGCGCTCGATCTTCCCGCCGCCGCGTTGCTGGGCGAGCCGAGTACAAACTCCGCGGCGCGCGCGGCGCTGCTCGATCTTGTTGCGCGGTTGCCGGATTCGGCGCTGGCCGAGCTGACCGAGCTCATCGAAGCGCGCCTCGAGCCGGCAGACGGCGCCGATCGCGCGCGACGGATCGCTTTGGTCGGGCTGCGTGGCGCCGGCAAATCCACGCTGGGGCGCATGCTGGCGCAGCATCTCGGCTGGCCTTTCATCGAGCTCGACCGCGTGGTCGAACAGGATTACGGCGCCAGCATCCCGGACATGATCGAAATGGCGGGGACGGCGACATTCCGCCGCCAC
>Ga0185299_10007308_pt1 | contig 11379 bp, 8 predicted proteins | sample PaiPotPPA55metaG_FD_128002 | JGI IMG/M metagenome (GOLD analysis project Ga0185299, IMG submission 128002) | Iron sulfur acid spring bacterial and archeal communities from Banff, Canada, to study Microbial Dark Matter (Phase II) - Paint Pots PPA... ...
CGCCGATAACGTTGATGTGAAGATCGTAGTTCGCAGTATCCAGCCCGGTGACGGCCCGGAGCACCGCGGCTGCGTTGAACACGCTGTCCTTCGCCATTGGACCGGCGGCATCGTTGAATCGCACGCTGCCTTTGGCGGTTCCGCTCGCGGTAAACGCGACGGCTTCGATCTCGATGATGCTGCCCAGATAGTGCATCACGCCCAGGCCGAACGTCTTGCCGATTTCACGCGTTGCGCGGCCTTTGACGATAGTGTGCTGCACCAACCGGCTGGATTGCACCACGTCACGCACGTCGTCTTCCGTAATCGTCACGGGCGTCTTGCCGATATCGAGACGGACCGGATCGCCTGTCCGCGCCGCCTTACCCCGCGATCGAACGGCGTGCATGCGGTAAAGTGCGTGTCCGTAGGCATCGGCAACGATCTGCACCGCTTTGCGGCCCTCGATTGTGTACGATGCGATAAGCGGCGCAACGCCGCGAGCCGCTTTTGCGCTCAGGCGTTTCATGGCACCGTTGACGATCGTAACGATTTGGTGCTGGGTGAGCGGCTCGAAATAGACGGCCGCGCAGCGCGAACGAATCGCCGCATCGATATCTTCCGGCTCGCGCGTCGTCGCACCGATCAAGATGAAGTCGGCGGGCGCCCCTTCCTTGAAAAGCCGCTTGATGTATTCCGGAACGTTCGGCGCGCCCTCGTCGTAATACGACGATTCGAAGACCACTTTCTTATCTTCGAGGACTTTGAGCAGCTTTGTTTGCAGGATGGGATCCATCTCGCCGATCTCGTCGATGAAGATCACGCCGCCGTGCGCGCGCGTAACCAATCCAAGCTTGGGCTCAGGTATCCCGCTCTCTGCGAATTCGCGCCGGCTTCCCTGATAGATCGGATCGTGAACGCTGCCCAGCAGCGGGTTCGTTGTCTCGCGAGGATCCCAGCGCAAAGTGGTGCCGCTGGCCTCGACGAACGGCGCATCCTTCGCAAAAGGCGTATATGCGCGCGTCTTGGCCACTTCGAGTGCGAGACGCGCGACCGTCGTCTTGCCGACACCCGGCGGACCGTAAAGGATGACGTGCTGGGGATAGGGCGAGGAAATTTTCGCGAGCAGCGAGCGAATAGCGGCCTCCTGGCCGACGACTTCTTTAAGCATCTGCGGGCGCAGCAGTCGCAGCGCAGAAGCAGCAAGACCGCGCGCGCTCAGCTTTTCGAGCTCTTCGAGCTTCTTCTGCGTCGAGGGCGTTTCGGGGCCTGCATCTTCACGCAGCGCCTCCATCTTCAGGTCCTTGAGGTAATCCTGATGGCGCTCGATCATCTTCGTGTTGATTTTGCGCTCGATGGAATCTTCGACGTTTCTCTGCGCGATGAGGTCGGCCATCCGCTCCTCGATCTCGGCAATGACACGGCGGGACGCCGCCCGGCCGGTCACGCGCTCGAGAGTAGGGTCTTCCAAAACCAAGCGCTGTAACGCGCAGATGCGATCGGGCAGCGTGTGGGATCGCATCATTTTGAGCGCGTTCATCTTGCCTGCGCGCAGGACGAGCTTGTCTGCGCCGATCGTGTTCGCGAGCACGTCGTACAGCGCGGACACGTAACGGCTCATCTCATCTTCGCTGCTGAATTTGCGGCGAAAACGCGCGAGATACGGATTCTCGCCGGCGGCGGCCATGGCTAGGCGGCGACGACGCTTACGGTCGTCTTCGCGACGATGTTCTTGCCGAGGCGGATCTCGACCGGATAGCTTCCCAGTGCTTTTATGCTGTTTTTCACTTCGATTTTATGCTTGTCCACTGCCACGGAAAACGCATCCGATATCGCGGTTGCGATGTCGGCGTTCGTTACCGCGCCGAAAAGTTTGCCGTTTCCGCCCGCTTTCGCGCGGACGGCGACCGGCTTGCTTTCCAACAGTTTGGCAAGCTGTTTGGTTTCGTCAAGCGCCTGGGCCTCACGTTTGACCTTAGCTTTTTTCTGCTCGTCGAGCATGGTGAGGGCGCCCTTACTCGCCTCGGTCGCAAGACCACGGGGCAAAAGAAAATTGCGCGCGTAGCCCTCGGCGACCTCGACGATCTGCCCCTTTTTTCCAAGCGCTTTCACGTCACCCAGCAGAATCAGTTTCACGGCTCGGAAACTACTCCGTTACGAAAGGAAGGAATGCGATAATGCGGGCGCGTTTGACGGCGATAGTGAGCATACGCTGATGCTTCGCGCAATTGCCGGAGATGCGACGCGGCAGAATCTTTCCGCGCTCGGATACAAACTTCTTGAGGCGCGCAACGTCCTTGTAGTTGATGTCCAGCGCCTTGTCGGCGCAGAAATTGCAAGGCTTGCGCTTCGGGCGGCGATCTTTGACCGCGCGCTTCGTTTTGGTTGCCACTCTATTGTCCTTTCACTAGGTGGTTGACGGCCGCGTCCCCTTCGACACCCCAGAGGAATGTCAAAGGCGCGCGGCCCTAGCGAAGTGGCGTGCCTGACGCACGCCACTACCATGTCTTTGCATGGATTCGGGTCCGGAAAAACGCTATCGAGTATAGCGCCTTCCGGACCCGTTGAATACCCCTAATACGGCGAACGCACGTTCGCCTCCGCGTCTAGTTACACCCGTTCGCGGTCAGGAGCACGTAACCGTTATTGGGGCCGATGCTCATCGGATTCGAAACGGCCCGACCGAAGAGGTCCGTGTACGAATGCCCGCTCGGCAGGTGCGCTACCTGGCTGCTGGTAGAGCCGGCATTTACGACAGCGACTGCGTTTGCGAACCGGCGGTAGTAAATGCCTGTGCTGGTCGCATCGGCGTAGTTCGCCCCGCAAGGCGCTCCGACGCTCGTCTGGTACTGCGCGTGCCACTGCTCCATACCGTAGCCCTTTGCCGAGGAGGCAAACAGTGATTCGCCTTGCAGGTTAGCCATGAGGTAGGTTGCGACCGAGTAGTCGATCTGCGGCGTTCCGATGGAGAGCGCTCCCCAGTTCGCGTTCATCATGACCGCGACGCCGTGCTGCTGCGCGTACGTCGCCCAGGCGTTGCGCATATTGAAGCCGGAGACCGTTTGCTTTGACGGACGCCCGTAGTCAATGTATCCGGTTTCATCGAGGACCGCGTCGACGTTGGCGAGCAATGCGGTTTCGTTTGCATTTAGCTGGTTTGCCGGATGGTTGACCATTAGTTTGATATGATAGCCCGCAATCGTCGGATCCGTCGTAAGGATCGAGTGCGCGATCTTCACCCAAGCAACCACATCGTTTGCCCAGTTCGGATCGTCCAGGCCGTTGTAGCGGCGCACGAACGAACCGTTTTGGTAGATGCCGCAGCCATACGATCCCGAGCCGGCGCCGGCATCAGCCTGCCAGAATACTGCTTCGTCGATTGCAAGCGAACGATAACCGATCTTGTGCGCGTAGTTTGCCATGAGGCGTATTTGGTAATCGACGACAGCCGGATTGTGAACGTCGAGCGGAACGTTGGTAACGAGTCCCGGCACGTATGCGGGGTTCGTCGTCGGCGTGCCGGCCGATGTGCACGCGTAGAGCACCCAGGTGGGGTGATTCGCTTTCCACCACGTGATCGTGTGACCGATCGCGCCCCACGCCGTGGAGCTTTCATCGGTTTCAAGCGCGTTGTAGTAGCCGGTCTCCAGCGCGGGATTGCTGTTTAGCCACGCCGTGCCGATGTTGTTGCGCGAGCCCCACACCGACGAGTAGCGCCATCCGTTGGAAGATGCAGCCGCCGTCGTGATATAGCCGTTCGCTGTATCATCAAAAACTTGAAAGGCGCTGATCTTACCCCAGCTGCTCGGCATGAATGCCGTCGTTGCAGGGTGCGATTGCGTGCCGCCCGGAGTGGCCGTCGGTGCAACTGTTGGAGTTACAGTCGGTCGAACGGTTGGCGTATTGGTCGGCGTCGGCGTCGCGTCCGGTGCCGGCGAAGGACTGGGCGTCGGGGTGACCGCGCTCGCAGTCGTTTGTGTAACGGTCAACGCGGCAATCGAGGCACCGATCGAACCAAGGCCGCCGACAGATACATACTCGCCGACGTACGGTTTGTCGCCGCTAAACTTCGTTCCGTAGATCCAATATATGCTGCTCTTCGTATCATTCTCGGTGAGCGTGAAACCGCCGGCAATCATGGCACTCACTTGACCCGTAACAGTGACTGGTGCGCTTGGGAGCGACATGAGTCTTACGGTGGTCGCCGTCATGGACGTCTGCGGTGAACCCGTGCCGTCTGCCACAACGAAGTCCCCATAGTTGGGTTTAAAGTCGTTGTAGGTGGTAGACGAAGTCGTTGCGACGTTGAAATAGCCAATGTTCTTTCCGGCTTCTAACTGAAAGCCGGTGCTTGATACGCCGACGATAGTGCCGCTGACGGAAAGCGCATTGCCTGGACCGGCCAGGACGACCGCCATCGGCTGCACGCTGCTTGGCGTTGCCGTTGCAATTACGACCGGATTTGAGGGCACCACCGGCGTCATGCTGCTACCGCCGGAGCTTCCTGCGCCACCGCCGCACCCAACGAAGAGAGCGCTGCAAGTCATAAATGCTAAAATTCGGAGAGGATTTGATAAAGGAGTCATCCCTCCAGTAGTCGGCTGGAGAGGACTTTCGGCTTAGAGAGCTATCCGAAGTTTTACGCGCTGCGACTTGCCTTTCGTTCGCTTTGTTGCTAGTTGTGCAAGCGAGCTAAAAGTGGACTTCGGCGAGGGCGTTTGCGTGCTCCTCGCCTACCCATAGTTCGCCGGAGCCGCACCTACGGTCTAAGGAAGGTGCGGCCGCGATCGGGCCGGGAAGCGCCCCCGGCGTCGGAAGCGCAAACTCATTAAGCCTTCCGCTGGAATCCATGCGTCCGACGTTGTCCGGCCCGGGTTCGGTAAACCAGACGGCACCGTCGCACGAGGTCGCGATCTGCCATTGACCGTAGAATGGCGCGGCCAGCGCGTTTGGGGAGCGTAGTGGAAACTCTCGAAGCGATCCGCTTGCGGTCATTCGGCCGATAGCGTTGCGTTGATTATCAGTAAACCACAGGTCGCCGTCCCCGCCAAGCGTCATGCTCGCGACAGAATCCCCGCGCGGTAGCACGTAGTCATGCTGGATCGCGATCGAATGTCCTGAGACCACAAATTCCGCTATGCTGTATTGTGTGGGGCTTTGCGAAAAGTCAGCGAGGGCACCCCAGACCCGCAGTCCTGGGCCGTTGAGGATCTGCATAACGCTCGCCCTAGCGAAACTCGCGCTCGCGTTTGACGAGGTCACAATTTGGCCGCCTCCATTAAATGAGAGGCCGGCCACCCAAAAAGAGCCCGACGAATCCACCAGCATCGAAGTAGGCTCGTCTACGGTGGGTTGGCAGATCGATGCCTTGCCGCCGGACCCGCCGCACTCTACCGTTACATACAATGAAAATGATGGCCCGAAGTATGCGCTGAGCCAAAAAACTCTTCCAGAATTCGTAACGGTAATCCCATATACGCCGCCGCCCGGAGCGTAACCACTGGGCGGATTGGCCGGCGTGGTTTCCACTATCGAACCCGAAATGTAACGATATAGATTGCTGCCCGATCCATTAGCGCCGAACCCGAAGTAAGCCGCGTGATCCGGACCAGCTGCAAGATATAGCGGCGTTACGGCTACTTTGTGTTCCGTTATATGCACCAAAGCCGGATTGAATCCGGGCGTTGAACTCGGCCCCGGAGTCGGAGTCGCCGTTTGTACCGGCGTAGGCGTCGGTCCTGGGGTGGACGTGGGAGGCGGACCGCCATTTCCGCCGGGGGGGATCACAGGCGGCAGAGACGGATCCGCGTGCGAGCACGCGGTTACGAATATACAGAGCAAGCAGGAGAAAATCGCGCGGCGCACGCTATAGTGTGCCCGCATTAGCGTTCGCTCGAACCGCCCAGTCCTTCCCGTGCAGTAGCGAGCGAGCGGTCTCTTTGGAAGCAAGCCTATGCAAGGCCGTTCTTAGAACAAGTTCCAGAGATATTGGTTGTAAACTTCATGATGGTACTGTACTTCCTGGGCCTTCACGAACGAGCCGAGCAAACGAGGACAGCGATCGGCGCTGGCTTGTTTTAGATCCGCGTAGCGCGCTTTCACGTCGGCGCCCAGCAGTTTGGTCGTCCACTCGCTGCCGCGAAAGCCCGCCATCGCATCGTAAATATTGTCCGGCAAATAATGCTCGGCTTGGCGCAGATTCGTCTCGCCGCTAATGCTGCCGTCTAGACCGGTTTTAAAGACGGCGAGCATAACCATGTATGGATTCGCGTCCGGTCCGACCGAACGCACCTCGACGCGCGAAGTTCGTTCGTTACCGATGGGGATGCGCACCATCGCGCCGCGATCGACGGCCGAGGCCTTAATCTGATTGGGTGCCTCAAAGTGCGGATCGAGCCGGCGATAGGCGTTCACGCTTGCATTGAGTATGAGACACACGTCGTTACCGTGCGTCAGAATGCGGTCGACGAACTGCCAGGCGAACCGGCTGAGTTTCTCTTCACCCTTGGGGTCCCAAAAGATGTTCTTATCACCTTTGCTGATCGATACGTTGGTGTGCATGCCGCTTCCATTCACGCCGACCACGGGTTTGGGCAAGAAACTCGCCGTCATTCCGAATTTCGTTGCGACTTGCCGGCAAATCAACTTGTAGAGTTGAATTTGGTCGGCTGCCGCGACAACTTCGCCATAGGCGTAATTGATCTCGAATTGGGACGGTGCGACTTCGGGATGGTCCTTTTCATTCTGAAAGCCCATCGCCCGCTGAACTTCGGCAACCGAATCGATGAACGTGCGCAACGGATCGCCGGGCAGCGAGTGATAATAACCGCCCGTGTTGACGTATTCGAATTTGCCCGTTTCATGGAACCGGCGTTCCGCATCCAAACCCTGAAAGAGAAAACCTTCGATTTCGTTGGCGGCGTTGAGCGTATAGTTCTCGCGTTTGTAGTGTTCGTTCGAAAGCTGCTTGAGAAGTCCGCGAACGTCCGCAGCGTAGGGTTTGCCTTCGCGATCTTGGACCTCGCCGAACACAAGCACCTTGCCCGGACCAAAGACGTCGGCCGGGGCCCAATAGAACGCGCTCCAGTCCAGAAACAGCCGCAAATCGCTTTCGCGTTGGGCAGTGAAACCGCGAATCGACGAGCCGTCGAAAGTCAAGTTGTCGTAGGACTTGAGCAAGAATTTCTTGTCGTAGTCCAACATCTGGAGCCGGCCCTCTAAGTCGCTGAACAAGACGCTCACAGCCTTGATGCGCTTCTCGTCCGTCAGATACTTGAGGCGTTCTTCCTGGATCTTTTCGGCCTTCACACGGTCCTGGCGCTGCAGCTTGGCCTTCAAATTCATCTCTTCGAGCTCGCCATACGGCAGCTCGAGGAAGTCACGCAATTCCGTCGCCATCGTCCCCTTCGTTCTTCACGTGCAAGTGCGGTATGCCCCGACGCTTACACAACAAGCCGACCCCGCCTTTGTGCATTTGGTAAATCCGCAGGGGAGGGCCCTGGATGGGGCCGGGCGGAGCTTCACATTGCCGCCCGGCAGCGACCCCGGCGGCCTGCCCGACGCTAGACCGCGCGGTGGGGAATAATGCCGGCATGAATATTCGCATTATTTTGGCCGGTGGCGCATTAGCGCTCGCGGGCTCATTCTTCTTGGTTACCGGTACGCAGGCGCAGACGGCCTCGCAAATGCAGCTCCCGATAACCACCGCCGTTATCGCAGCCGGTGGAGGCGCGGGCGAGGGCAGTTTTTCTTCCGTACGCGCCATCGCGCAGATGGTCGGCGGTGATGCACTGCAAAACGAACTACGCGCACTCCGCGACAAGGACGGAAGCGATAATGTCGATCGTTTCGTGCACGTATTGGACTTCGCTTTCATCGACGGCTGGAAGCGCGCCGGTCAGGACAATGTGAAGATGCCGGCAGCAACTTCGGACACGGGTACGGCACTGGCCCTGGATATGATTCGCGCCGGAACCGGTTCCGATGGCGCCTTTCGCACGAGCACGATGATGGACACACTTTGGTCGCCGCGCGTGCACGCGCAGATTCATGACGATATCGTCGCGCGGTATGGAAGCGATGTAGCCGCGAATTTCCAACGTGTCGGCGATCAGTTCTTCAACGATCTCGCGCGGTCGCTTCACCAACCCACGGCCTCGCCGTCTTTGCCGAAATCCGAACCGGCACTGTACGCGCCGTTCGGTAAGAGCATGATGGCCTGATACCCGCCCATCGGCGAACGGTTCGACGACAGTACATCGTGCCCCATGGCGCGCAACCGTTCGCCGACGAGATCGTAAAGTGGTGACTCCAGCCGCAGCCTGTTCGAGATCTCGTCGTGGCGAAAGCGCGCGAGATCGCCGGCTTGCTGCACGTTGGCGCCGAGATCGACAACGTCGACGACGATTTGCTCGTGTCCCTGCGCCTGCATGTCGCCGCCCATCAGGCCGAGCGTCATCAGGGGCCGGCCGCTGCGCATTATAAAGCCCGCCATGAGGGTGTTGTACGGGCGTTTATGCGGCGCGATCGCATTGGGGCTTTTCGGATCGAGCGTGAACAGTCCACCGCGGTCGTGCAGAATAAAACCATACCCCGGTACGGTAATCCCCGATCCGAAACCATCGTAGTTGCTATTCACCCACGAGACCATGTTGCCCCAACGATCCGCAGTTGAGAGTACGATCGTATCGCCCGCGCCGCTTTCGGATCCCGGCCTACGCGGCGTCGATGCACGCATGGGATCGATCTTCGCACATAATGCAGCCGCATGTTGTTTTGACAGAAGGCGTTGCAGCGGAACGGAGACGTACGCAGGATCGGCGTTATATGCGTAGAGATCTTCGTACGCGAGCTTCTTGGCTTCCACGAGCATATGCCAGTACACCGGACTTGCCTGGCCCAGGTCCGCAAGTGTTTGCCCATGCAGCACTCTCGGCACGCACTGCTGCAGAATGTTGAGCGCTTCGTTTGCGGCAAAACCTTGTGACGGCGGCGGGAGCTCCATGATGTCGTAACCATGATAAGGCGAGCTGATAGGCGTAACCCATTGCCCGCGATAGCTCGCAAGGTCGTCCAGCGATATCGTACCGCCAAGCGCTTTCGATTTGGCAACGATCGCGCGCGCAATCTCACCCTTGTAGAACACGTCGCGCCCATATTTGGCCAAAAGGCGAAACGCGTGCGCGAGCTGCGTGTTGCGGTAAATCTGTCCTTCCGCCGGCGGCGCCCCATTGATATACCATGTCCTCACCGAATCGGGGTCGAGCTTCGCGCAGCAGCGGCGCAGCGGAAGTGCGTTCGGAAGACGCCATTCATGCGCGATGCGTTCGGAAACCGGAAATCCATTTTGCGCGTAGTCGATCGCGGGCGCGAGCACTTGCGCAAACTTCATCGTGCCGAACCGGCGCAGCACTTCATCCCAGCCCCACGCCGAGCCCGGAACGGTCACGTCGAGGATGCCGCCCGGCGGCATCCCAGAACCGGGTCCCCATTGCGTGGGGTCGTACGCATAGCCGAGTGAATTGAAGCGCGCGACAGTCGCACCGCTGGGGGCTTTCCCGCTCGCGTTGAGCGCGTACAATTTGCGATCTTTGGCGACGTAGATGAGCGCAAAAAGATCGCCGCCGATTCCCACGTTCATCGGTTCGGTGACATTGAGCGCCGCAGCCGTCGCAACGGCAGCATCCACGGCATTGCCGCCTTGCATCAAGATTCGCAAACCCGCCTGCGCCGCCAGCGGCTGGCTCGTAACCACGATGCCGCTGCGCGCCATCACGGGCGATCGACTCTGCTGCATCCACCCTTCCGCACGGTCGCCGCGCACGCCGCCGGAGAGGCTCGCCGATGCGGCCGGTACGCTCAGGGCAGCAGCCAATACCAAGCTTAACGTTTTCATATGTTGAAGGATTGACGCTCCAACTCGTGCGGGCCTACGATGAGGCATGGAAATCGCAAGGCCGGCGCATCTGAAACGCACGCAGACGCACGGCGTGTGGGATCGCTCGATTCCACCTGTGCTTCACATTGAGCCCGGCGAGACGGTCGTCGTTGAACTCGAGAATGCGTCGGGCGGCCAGCTGGATGCCGACTCCACCGCGAGCGAACTCACGTCGCTCGACTTCACGCGCATCAATCCCGTAACCGGACCAATTTACGTCGAGAGCGCGAAGGCCGGCGACGCGCTGGTCGTCGAGATCCTGGAACTCGACGTGGACGCATGGGGCTGGACGGCCAACATTCCGGGATTCGGATTACTCGCCGATCGCTTTACGCAGCCTGCGTTGCGTTCCTCGCGCGTCACGGACGGGACGATCGAACTGTTCACGGGGATGCGAATTCCTAGCGTACCGATGATCGGCACGATCGGCGTTGCGCCCGCGGAAGCCGGTTCGTTTTCCGTGGTGCCGCCAACGCGTAATGGCGGCAACATGGACATCCGGCACGTCGGCGCCGGTGCAACGCTTTATCTGCCGGTTGCGGTTGATGGCGCTTTGCTCTCCCTGGGTGACGGACACGCGGCGCAAGGCGACGGAGAAGTTTGCGGTACGGCGATTGAAACAAATGCCGTGGCGACCTTGCGCGTATCGCTCGAGCGTGAACGCTATCTGCCGGCGCCGATGCTGCTCACCGGAATGCGCTCGCAACGAACCGGACGCGCCTTCGCAACCACCGGAATCGGCCCCGACCTATTTCAAGCGGCGCGGGATGCCACTGGCGCGATGATAGCCGAGATCGTGCGTCGCACCGGGCTCGCGGAGATCGACGCGTACTTGCTGGCGAGCGTCGCCGGCGATCTGAAGATTAGCGAAATCGTTGACGTGCCGAATTGGGTCGTCACGCTGCACCTCGACGCCACCCTAGTCTCCTAGATAGAGCCCGAGAAGGTGCTGATCCCGAAGGGGAGGTTGTCGGCTTGGTTCAAACCGATAGCAATACGACGTTACCACGGGAGGATGCAGTAAAAATGAGCGCGGTACGGGTTTTGGTCGGCACGCGCAAGGGCGCGTTCGTCCTTACTTCAGACGGAAAGCGAAAGCAGTGGGACGTCAGCGGTCCGCACTTTGCCGGCTGGGAGATCTACCACGTGAAGGGATCGCCTGTCGATCCGAACCGGTTGTATGCTTCGCAGAGCAGCGGCTGGTTCGGTCAGCTTATCCAACGCTCAGACGATGGCGGCAAGACGTGGGAACCGGTTGGAAATGAGTTCGTGTATGACGGCGTGCCCGGCACCCATCAGTGGTATGACGGTACGTTGCGCCCATGGGAGTTCAAACGCGTTTGGCATCTGGAACCATCGCTGACCGATCCGGACGCCGTCTACGCGGGCGTTGAAGACGCTGCGCTCTTCCGCTCAGGTGATGGCGGCAAGACCTGGCAAGAACTGCGCGGACTGCGCGAGCA
>Ga0185299_10007310_pt1 | contig 11377 bp, 6 predicted proteins | sample PaiPotPPA55metaG_FD_128002 | JGI IMG/M metagenome (GOLD analysis project Ga0185299, IMG submission 128002) | Iron sulfur acid spring bacterial and archeal communities from Banff, Canada, to study Microbial Dark Matter (Phase II) - Paint Pots PPA... ...
CACGCACGCGGGCCACTAGTCGATCGACTCCACTCGAAGTCCTGCCTGCCAGCGGTGCCCGCGGCGGTAGTCTGCCATGGACATGGGCGAGCGGCCGTCGGGTTGACACTCGACGATCTCGACGGCGCCGACGCCGGCTTGAATGGCGCCGGCGGAAGTCACTTCGCCCGGATGCCAGCGAGGGCCGTCATCGGCCGCCGGGCGGGCGCGAGCCAGCCGCAGCCGGGCCAGCTCGTTTCCTTCGGCGTCGCAGACTCGCACCCGGCAGCCGGGCCACGGGTAGAGTCCCCGAATGCGGCGGGCCAGCTCGTCGGCCGGACGCGCGAAATCCAGTCGCGCCGATTCCCGCGACAGCTTCGGCGCCAGCGTCGCCTGCGCCGGGTCCTGGGGCGATTCGCGTGCGACGCCGGCTGCCAGCTCTGACACGGTCCGAAGCACCAGTTGCCGGCCGTCGATGGCAAGCCGCTCGTGCAACTCGCCGGCCGTCTCGAGCTCGCCGATGGACAGTTCGGATTGGGAGAGGATCGCGCCGGCGTCCATCTTCTGGGCGAGGCGGATGACGGAGTTCCCGGTCGTCTTCTCCCCATTGATGATGGCCCAGTTGATGGGAGCGGCGCCGCGGTAGCGGGGGAGCCGGGAGGCGTGCAGATTGATGCTGCCGAGCCGGGGTCGATCCGCCTTTTCGGCCGAGATTTTCTGCCCGAATGCGATCACCACCATGAGGTCCGACGAGGCCAACACCTCGCGATTGATGTCGTCGGTCCGCAACACGGGCAGATTCGCTGCCGCTGCCGCAACTGGCGTCGGCGTCAGCCCTCGTCCCCGGCCCGCCGGACGGTCCGGCTGGGTCACGACCTGCACGACCTGATGCGGGGACTCGATCAGCCCCCGCAACGTCGGCACGCCGAACTCGCCGCTGCCGGCAAATATGATCCGTAGCCCATTCACTCGCACATGCCTAACGACCGTTGCGACAGCGGTCTTCGAGGTCCTTCAGCTTCTTGCGGTTGGCCATTTTCGCCACCGGTCCCGTGCGATCGGTAATCAGTATGCCATTGAGGTGGTCGAATTCATGCTGCCAGACGCGGGAGATGAAGCCGGCTTCCGTTTGCTCGATCGGATTCCCCTCGACGTCCTGTGCCTGCATCGTGATCTTCTTGCTGCGGACCACCTTCACATGGATGTCCGGCAGGCTGAGGCACCCTTCCTCTGCCTCTTCGCTTCCCTCGGCTTCGGTGAGGGCGGGGTTGACGTAGACGCGGTCATCACCCGCCTCGCCGGTGGGATTCATCACAAACACGCGAAGATTCTCTCCGACCTGCGGCGCCGCCAGCCCTACTCCCTTGGCTTCGCGCATGAGCTTGAACATCTCGCCGACCAACTCGCGCAGCCCCTGATCGAAGGCGCTGACGGGCGCGCTCACTTTCTTGAGCCGCGGATCGGGGTAGAGGAGGATTTTCAGGGGATCGGGCATATCGCGTGACGCAATTCATTTTAGTCGCGGGCTGGCGGCGCAGCGAAACGAGGCGATGTCGCTTTGATCCCGGGCCGACCGGCGGCGTCATCTCAGCTCTACTGATTTATGCCATCACCGCGTTCACCACCTTCCCCTCCACGTCGGTGAGGCGGTAATAGCGCCCCTGGAAACGGAAAGTGAGCTTTTCGTGGTCGATCCCGAGCAGATGAAGGAGAGTGGCCTGGAAGTCGTGAACGTGGACGGGGTCCCGGGCGATGCTGTAGCCGAAATCGTCGGTGGCGCCGTATGCGGTCCCATTTTTCGTTCCCCCGCCGGCCAGCCAGGCGGTGAAACAGCGGGGGTGGTGGTCGCGGCCGTAATCGCTGGCGGTCAGCTTGCCCTGGGAGTAGTTGGTGCGGCCGAATTCGCCTCCCCAGACGACCAGCGTGTCGTCCAGCAACCCGCGCTGCCTGAGGTCGGTGATCAGGGCATAGCTGGCGCGATCGACGTCTTTGGCCTGGCGTCGGATGTCGCGCGGCAGGTTGCCGTGCTGGTCCCAGCCGGGATGGTAGAGCTGGACGAAGCGGACGTTTCGCTCCGCCAGACGACGCGCCAGCAGGCAGTTGGCCGCGAACGTGCCGGGCTCCCTCGCTTCGGGCCCGTACAAATCGAACGTACTCTGCGGCTCGCTTGAGACGTCCATCACCTCGGGCACGCTGGTCTGCATGCGATAGGCCATCTCATATTGCGCCACCCGCGCCGTGATCTCCGGGTCGCCCAGCTCTTCGTACTGAATGGCGTGCAGCTCGGCGAGGCGGTCCAGCATCTTTCGACGACTGGCGCCGGAGGTCCCGTCGGGATTCTTCAGGTATAGCACAGGCTCCCTGCCGGAGCGAAACTGCACGCCCTGGTGAATGCTCGGCAAGAAGCCGTTGCCCCACAGGCGCGCGTACAGCGGCTGGTCAATCCGGTCCTTGCTGATCAGAACGACAAACGCGGGAAGGTTCTCGTTGGCGCTGCCAAGTCCGTAGCTGAGCCACGACCCCATCGACGGGCGGCCGGCGAGCTGATGGCCGGTCTGGAAGAACGTGATCGCCGGGTCGTGGTTGATCGCCTCGGTGTGCAGCGACGTCACGAAGCACAATTCGTCGACCATTCTTGCCGTCCACGGCATGAGGTCGCTGACCCAGGCGCCGCTCTTGCCGTGGCGGGCGAACTTGAAGATGGACCCGGCCAGCGGGAGCGTGGCCTGGTTGGCCGACATCCCGGTCAGCCGCTGGCCCATCCGGACGCCGGCCGGCAGGTCCTGCCCGTTCATCTCGTTCAGCAGCGGCTTGTAATCGAACAAGTCGAGCTGCGACGGGCCGCCGGCCATGAACAGGTAAATGATGCGGCTGGCCCTCGGCATGAAGTGGGGGGCCGGGAGAATCCCTTTGAAGGGGTTCTGCTGAATTGCCGCGGGCGCGTCGCGATTGAACAGGCCCGCCAGCGCCACCCCGCCAAGTCCCAGCCCAAACCGCCCCAAAAAATCCCGGCGGCTCATCGGATTCAATTGGTTGCAGTTGCAGGGCATCTTTTCACCCGTTATCTCCGCATGATCGCGTCGTCGTGGTTCAAGACCCCCTCGGCCAGGACCGTCGCGGCGGCCAGGTCGAGCCGGTCCGGCAAAGGGTCGTTCATCGCTTCGCCCACCGCCAGAAGCTTCGTCGCCGATTCGGGGTCGCTTGCGAATATATCCCGCTGCTCGCTGAAAAGTTGTTTCAGGATTTTCAGCTCTTTGTCGGTCGGCAGTCGATCCGTCACCAGCCGAAACATCCACCCGACCTTTGCCTCGAGCGTGTCGCCGCCCTCCTTGAGCATCCTCTGGCCGATCAATCTCGCGGCCTCGGTGATCTGCACGTCGTTAAGTAGGGCCAGCGCCTGAAGCGGCGTGCTGGTGCTCTGGCGACGAACGACACAGTAGTTGCGGTCGGCGGCATCAAACGCCAACATGACCGGCGGCGCCACGCTCCGCTTCCAGAAGGTATAAAGGCTTCGGCGGTGCAGGTCGTCGCCATGGCCCTGGTCGTAAACCGGATGGCCCATGGCCACGTCCCACACACCCTCGGGCTGATAAGGCTTGACGCTCGCGCCGCCGAGATTTTCCACGAGAAGGGCGCTGTCGACGAGGGCCTGGTCGCGAAGCATCTCGGCGGTAAGCCGCCGGGCCGGGCCGCGGGCCAGCAGCCGGTTGTCCGGGTCTTTGGCCAGAAGCTGATTGTCGGCCCGCGACGATTGCCGGTACGTGGCCGACATGGCGATCTCTTTGAGCAACTTCTTCAAGTCCCAACCCGAGTCACGAAACTCGCAGGCGAGATAATCGAGTAGTTCCGGATGCGTGGGCGGCGAACCCTGGGAGCCGAAGTTGTCGCTGCTCTCGACGATCCCTTTGCCGAACATCTGCTGCCAGACCCGATTGACGGTAACGCGGCCGGTAAGCGGGTTGGCCGGATCGAACACCCAGTGCGCCAGGCCCAGCCGATTGCGCGGCTCGTCGCTGCCCATGGGCGGCAGGGCCGCGGGCGTGTTCGCCCGGACCTCCTCCGCATGAGCGTCATAGGCGCCGCGCTTGAGGACGTAAGCCGGCTTCGGCGTCGGCAGCTCCTGCATCACCATGGCTTCCGGAATGGGATTGACGATCTCGTTCTCTTGCTTCCGCAAGTCGTGCAGCTCGGCCGCCAGCTTCTCAGCGGGCTGGCAGACGCGGGACATGAAGTAATCGAGCAGCTCGAGGCGTTGCGTCGGCGAAAGTGCGTCCGGCGGCGCCTTCCACGCATTGGCCAGATCGCCCCGGCCGGCCAACTCCGCCGCTTCCAGCGGCGTCAGTGCCCGATCGAAGACGCGGAAGTCGTCTACCTGCCCGCCCTTGAACCCGTTGTCGCGAAAGCGATAGCCGAGGGCCAGGTCCGGCTCGTCGCCGTCACCGAGCCCGGTCGAGCCATAGGTGATGTCCTTGTAAAGTCCGTCGCGGATAACGTCCAAATCGGTGAGCTTCCCGTCGATGTAAATATGAATGCCAGCGGCGCGGCTGGAACCGTCGTATGCGACGGCGACGTGGGTCCACTCGTTCACCGGCACACTCTCTCTGGTGCGGACCTTCAGAGAATTGCCCGGCCACATGTGGTGCAAGCCGAACGCCACCTTGCCGTCCTCCAGCAGCGACTCGTACCCGCGGCTGCCGGCGTCGATCGGGGCCTTGCTGTGATGCATCACCGTCATCCGGGGCGAATGGTCCGGCGTCTTGAGCCACAGACTCAGCGAAAACGGATCGGCCCGGCTGAAGTGACCGATGCCCGGGAAAGTGAAGCCGTTGTCGCCGCTCAGCTCGGCGGCCTTGCCCGATCTTCCGTCCACCAGCTTCGGGCCTTCCACCGCCTTGGCCGGTTTCGATGCGTCCGCCGTGTTGGCGATCGTCCCATCTTTGATCTGGTCAAAGTGGAACTCGCCCACGCAGCCCGAGAGCTTCGGGACATCGCCCTTGTCAGCCAGCCACCGATTGAACGGCTCGGAACTCCTTTGCCGCAACTCGAGAATCTCTCTCTGTTTTTCCGCGATCTCCTGCCGCAACTGTGCAAGCTTCCTGTCCGTCTCGGCGTCGCTCAACAGCAGCGTCGGCACCGGCATCGAGCTCGTGAAGTATGAGGTCTGCCCCGACTCGTCGATGTTCTGGAAGAACGCGAACAGCGAGTAGAAATCCTTTTGCGTGATCGGGTCGAACTTGTGGTCGTGGCAGCGGGAGCACTCCAGCGTCAGGCCGAGAAACGCCGTGCCGAAGGTATCGACGCGATCGACCACGTAGGCGACGCGGAACTCCTCCTCGACGATGCCCCCTTCCTCGTTCTGCATGTGCAGGCGATTGAAGGCGGTCGCCAGCCGCTGCTCTTTGGTTGCGTTGGGCAGCAGGTCGCCGGCCAGTTGCCACGTGACGAACTGGTCGTACGGCAGGTCCTCGTTGAACGCCTTGATGACCCAGTCGCGCCACGGCCACATCGGCCGGTAGCGATCCATCTGGTATCCGTGGGTGTCAGAGTAACGGGCCAGGTCCAGCCAGATGCTCGCCATCCGCTCGCCGTACCGAGGCGACCCGAGCAGCCGGTCCACTACCTTCTCATAGGCACCGGGACTATGGTCGCCCAGGAACTCGTCCAGTTCTTTGAGCGTGGGAGGCAGCCCCGTCAGGTCCAGCGAAACTCGGCGAAGGAGCGCGGCCTTGTTCGCCTCGGGCGCGGGCTTCATCTTTTCCTCTTCGAGCCGGGCCAGGACAAACTGATCGATGCCGTTGCGACACCAGCTTTGGTCCTTCACCTCCGGCAGCGCGGGCCGCTTCACCGGGGCAAATGCCCAGTGGACGCCCCACGTCGCTCCTTCATTCACCCAATTTTTCAGCAACTCGATCTGCTCCGGCGTCAACTTCCGGTTGGACCTGGGGGGCGGCATCATCTCTTGCGGGTCGCGGGAAGAGATTCGCCGCACCAGTTCGCTTTGCCCGCTCTTGCCCGGGACGATGACGGCCTTGCCGTCCTTGACGCGGAACGCGCCGTCCTTGCGGTCCAGCCGCAGGTCGGCTTTGCGGGCTTTCTGATCGGGGCCGTGACACTTGTAGCAGTTGTCCGAGAGGATCGGCAGGATTTGCCGGTCATAGTCGATCCGCTGCTGCGCCGCCAGGACCGGCGCCGGGGTGGCCAGCGACCATATCAGTCCTACAACGCCAATGCAACCACGGAGGCACGGAGACACGGAGGCTCCGTGGTTGCATCTGCCGCCCGGGGGCGGAGAGCAGGGTTGTCGAGTTAGCCGAGCGCGCATTGGGGTAAGGGAAATCTGCATGAATACCTCGGCCCTCCCTGGCCCCGCATGCATCATACCGATGGACTGAGGCAATTGCATTCTGGCGAGTCTCGTCTCGTTCGTATCATGCTGCCCCATATAATTGCGAGCTAACCGTTGCATCGGCGTGGCCTTACGGATTGGCTCCTTCTGACAAGGTGTGAGACGCCGCCTGGCCGTCTCGCCGGGCGTCTCGGACCCAGCCCGGAAGATTCCGGACTCACCGCGGAGTTGTTCATGAGACTGCGCCTTGCCCGGAGAGGATGAAAAATGGGGCCATAAGCCCACACTGGGTGACCGCGCAGTTGCAGGCGACGGTCGCAGGCAAAACCGACGGCGGGGCGCTTCGGGGCGCTTTGGGGCGCCTTTCAACTCGTCCCGCCGGCAATTTTCTATCGTAAGCATCTTTTCTACAGAGACTTGCGCCGTGGGGCGCGCGGCGTTTTTCGCGGGCCGCGCCCTATTTATCTAATAATTGCTAGAGGCTGGCAGGTGGCATAATCGGCGCTGACCAGCTCCGTCTCGACCCTCGACCCTGGCGGCCGTGTGCTCACGGTGACGCCCGTTCGCGTTCCTTCGCGTCAATTCGCGGACCGATTTCTCCCAGTCCGGCAGAAGAATTCATCCGCCAATGAACGCCAATGAACGCGAAGAGAAAAAGGCGCGGGCACGATCGACCGGGATGAAGCAGACCAGCACCAACCCGGAAAAATTCCGCGCTTAGCGCGGAGGTCGCGGGCGTCACGGCCTTCGGCTCTGGCTCGAGGAGAGAAAACGGCAGAACGGGATGTATGTGAGCGGCTCCTCCTTTCCACGGAGCGAATCCTAACATATACTTAACGACGGTGCGAGGGAAATGTTCTGCCCGCGGCGGATTTTTTTTGGTGACAGGGGGAATCGCACGGAGGAGAGGTGTCGCGACTACCGCCGCCGAAGGCGCAGCACCGCCGCCATGAGTTCGCGACCGTTTGCGGTCGCCTTCCCGGTGCGGTCACCGCGCGGTGAGGCCGATCAAGAAGCTCGAATCGATACTGCTCCGGTTCGCCCAAGGCAACACCGGGATTCGCAAGCGGCGCGGCCGGCACCGCCAAACCCGTGCGGAAAGTGGAAGCGGACTCTTGCAGGAAATGGCAGCGAACATTACCCTAATAGCTATGGACTGGCGATGCTGGGCTCGCCCGGAGTATTCCGTGCCCCCGCATATTGGGGTACTTGTCGCGGAAAACACAAGATGTAGTATAATAACGGTGTTGCAGGGTATAAGAATTAGGAAAAGGTCCGAGAGACGACGCGATGGGCAGTAACCGGATAACGAACCAAACCGCACTCGCTCAACTCAGCGTCGCCTCATTTTTTGCGGGGATCGGTGGCTTCGATCTCGGCTTCGAGCGAGCGGGCCTGAAGGTCGGGTGGCAATGTGAAATTAGCCCCTTTTGCCGCGATATCCTGCAACAACATTGGAGCGACGTTCCCTTGGCGGAGGACATCCGTGAAATCAAAGCAGAAGAACTTCCAGATGCTGATGTTTGGACAGGTGGCTTCCCCTGTCAGGACGTGTCCGTCGCTCGAATGGGACCGAGAAAGGGCCTGCGTGGAAAGCAATCCGGTCTGTTCTACCGGTTTGCCGAGCTTATTGAAGCACGCCGGCCCGCTACGGTCGTTATCGAGAATGTGTCGGGCCTACTGTCTTCCCACGGAGGGCGAGATTTCCAAATCGTTATTTCAACGCTGGCCCAATTCGGGTATGGCGTTGCATGGCGGGTGCTTAACAGCCGCTACTTCGGAGTCCCCCAGTCGCGTCAGAGAGTCTTTATTGTTGCCTGTCATCGAGACGCAGGACGTGCCGGAGACGTACTTTTTGAGTCCGAACGCGGCAAAGGGGACGCGAAGGGTAGTTAGGTGCGCGGAACGCACATCGCACGCCAACGGCGAAAGGTTAGGCATCTGTGGACTCCGAATCGGGCCAGAGACATCCCAACTACGTCGGCTTGAATATCGTCGGCTATGGGCTGGCGAGATTCGAGAATGACCTGATTGCGGCGCTCGGCTTCGATTCCAAAGCAGCGCTTTATAGGGATCTGATCGCCCGTGGTCTCGCTAAGACCCGAGGAACGTTGAAGAACCGGCAAGACCTTTTCAACCCACTCGTGCGGGGAGGAAGAATTGGGTGGTGGCAAAACGGAGACCGGTATCTGCACCGGAAAACCCAACTCGATGGCCTATTTGGGAGGCTCGCTGTCGCAGAGTACGCGATGATGCTCAACAACTACCTCCAAGCGGAATTCCCGGAGCCGGGCGCGCGAAAGCAGTCGCTGCCTCCGCTGATGAAGAGCCAGTTCCGACAACTTCAAGAGACCGGCGTCGAGGCCGAGATGTACTTTCTACAAAACTACCAACAAGTCAGCCTCTTTGCGGACGCGGCCATCGACGATGCGCGCCAACTTGGCGACGGCTACGACTTCCAATTGACGCTAGGGAGCGTCTACTGGCTTGCGGAGGTAAAGGGTTTGCGAACTCGAACGGGCGCGATTCGCCTGACCCAGAATGAATTCGATAAGGCGACGGAGTTTCGTGAGCGATTCTGTCTGATTGTGGTGGCATGCCTCGACAAACGGCCGACAATGTCGGCGATATTTGACCCGTTGCCGAGCCTTCACCTCACGCGCCGCACGGTCGTTTGTGAGCAGGTGTACTACCACACGGGGCTGCTCGATTGGACCGAGCTCGTTGCATAGCGCAGCACTGCTCGGTCTTGCGTCAATAGTCATCGGCCGACGTCGAACCGATTAGCGCGGCTTAGAGCCGGTGGACACCACGATAAGGGAGTCACATTTTCCACGCAGGCCTCCAACTTGTCAGCTCATCTTCGTGATCCTAACCTGAATACTTTTCCCGCCGCGCCTGTTGATCTTCAACGTCTCAGATCGTAGTCGCGAGAAAGACACGAACGTGTGTTCCCGCCTAGCGTCATTTTCAAGCCAGGTGACTTTCCATTCGGTCGGGACCGGTTTCCGGGGTTTCATCGCGTTTTCCTTCTTCAATAACCCCCATTCATTTCACACGTTTTCCGCAGGTAGCGGTTGATGGAGCGGCGCGCGCCTGGTGCGCGACCCGAGTTCACTGGAGCCGCAGCTGAAATGCCCGTCCCTGTACAGCATTCGGTTGAAGACCTTTTGGCGGAGGGCGCGGAATCAACCGTCTGTTTGGCCGTGCCGCGGGTGCCGGCCAGCTTTTGACGAAGGCGCGTTCCACTGTGGTCAGATGGTCGCCGGCGGTGACAGCTACGTCTACGGACTATGAGTCACGTGTAGTGTTGGGGCTGCGCCTGTCGCGCATCCGCAGCAGAGGCAATAAGACCACCGAGGCCCGCATGGTGGAGTTGCTGCGGTCGTCATTGATTATCGGCTGGCGCCGGCATCCGAAGATGCTCGGCAGTCCTGATTTCGTGTTCCGCCGGCAGCGCGTTGTGCTGTTTATCGACGGCTGTTTCTGGCATTGCTGTCCCCAATGCTTCCGACCGCCGGCAAGCAATGAGGGCTATTGGGGCAGGAAACTCGCGCGGAATGTAAGCCGGGACAGGCGAAATACTCGATTATTGCGCTCTGCCGGCTGGAGCGTGCTCAGGATTTGGGAACACGACTTCGACCGGCCGTTGCGCATTGTCCGGCGCATTCACGCTGCCCTGGGTGCGAGTGCTGCGACGGAGCGTACAAGATAGTGCACCACTAACTCCTTGTGTGGGAGGCAGCAGATGTAGGTCGGACAGACAAGTCAAGCTTCGCGTTCCTGGGACTGAGGCGGGAGTTGCGGCGAGGGTTGGCGAGCACGCCGGACCGGTATCGGCGGTTATGCGAGAATGGGTGGAGGGGATCAGTGAGGAGAAATGTGAGCCAACGAGGGATTGATTTCGACCTTTGGTCGAACCCAGCCGAGGGCGGCTGTGCCACACGGCTGCGCCCCATTGCATCACTTCCCATAATTCCGCGCCAGCGCTACCAGATCGGCAAATGAGACGTTGCCGTCGTAGGTGACGTCGCCCTGGTCCCAATTGGCGTTGTGCAGGCCGTAGTGGCGGGCGAGGATGACCAGGTCGTTGAAATCGACGTGGCCGTCCAGGTCGACGTCGCCGATGGGGGTGTATTTGATGAGCAGCGAGTTGGCCGCCATGCCGCCGACAATGTGATCGGCGGAGTCGGCGAAACCCAGGGCGTGGGCGGAGTCGGCGGCGGAACTGAACATCGCCCCCGAGCCGAGGTACGCGCGGATCGCGGCGACGGGATCCAGAAGGGGAGAGCCATAGAGGACCTGAAGGCTTCCTTTGGCCAGGTCGATTCGGCCGCCGAGCCCGACGGATAAGGTCCCGATCGACGCGGTCTTCCCGGCAGCCATCGCTAACGTCAGATGGCCGCTGCCGATGGACAGTTGATCGTTCTGCGGATTGGGCGGCGGCATGGCGCCGGCCTGGGCGATCGCCACCGACGCCAGGGTCTGGCTGTGGCCGTTCAGGTCCAGGAGGGCGGGGCCGGTGGTGGCGTCGAGCGTCACGCCGTGGCCGGCGCCGATCTGGTTGTCTTGGGCGAGGCGGACGACAGAAGCGCCGGCCGTCGGGCCGTTGATCAGAACGTCAGCGTCCAGCGCCGCGCCTCCGAGCTTGTTGAGCAGCAGCGTGCCGCCGTCCACTTCGACCAGCCCGGCGGGGGTGTTGGTGATGCCGCCGTCGAGCGTGAGCGTGCCGGCGCCGACCTTGGCCAGGGCGTAGCCGCTCAGCGGGGCTGGGCCGGTGAGCGTCAGCGGGGTGGCAAACTCGACGTCGGCGGTGTCGTCGTGGATGGCGGCGGGCTGCTGGAGCGCGATGCTTCCGCCCACGACCAGTTTTGCCGCCGGCCCCGTGCCGCTGACAAATAACGTCGAGGCGGTGCTCAGGCCAAGGGCGGCAGTCAACGTGGCGTTGCCCAGATCGAGGGAGATCGAGTTGCCGGCGATGGACGCCATGAGCGAGCCGACGGTGAGAGAAGGCTGGTCGCGCACCTGGAGCGTGCCGCCGGCGAAGATGAT
>Ga0185299_10007311_pt1 | contig 11377 bp, 15 predicted proteins | sample PaiPotPPA55metaG_FD_128002 | JGI IMG/M metagenome (GOLD analysis project Ga0185299, IMG submission 128002) | Iron sulfur acid spring bacterial and archeal communities from Banff, Canada, to study Microbial Dark Matter (Phase II) - Paint Pots PPA... ...
GCCTACCTGCATGGCGGCGGTGCGCTGGGCGCGACCGGAGCGGTCACCGGGGTCGAAACTTCTCTGCCCGCGGCGCTGGCGCCGTTTAGCTTGCCGGCGTCGCCGACCGGGGCGGAGCTGAAGGGTGCGATTCGCGCGAGTCTGGCGGTGCTGGACCTGGCTCCCGACCGGGTGACGGTGCCGACCCTGGGAGCGGTCTGGCGAAGCGTCCTCGGCGCCGCTGACTTCAGCCTGTTTGTTTATGGGGCGACCGGCCGGTTCAAGACCGCGCTGGCTTCCCTGCTGCAGCAGCACTTCGGGGCCGGGTTCGCCGCGCATCGTCTGCCCGGCTCGTGGGCGAGCACGGCGAATTTCAATGAGGTCCTGACGTTTATCGCCAAGGACACGCTCTTGGTGATCGATGACTTCAGACCGGGCGCAGCCGAGCGCAGGCGACTCGAAGGCGAGGCCGATCGACTGCTGCGCGCCGCCGCCAACGGCGCCGGCCGCGGACGCCTGAAGTCCGACGACTCGCTGCGTCCCGCTCATCCGCCACGCGCCCTGATCCTGGCGACCGGGGAAGAGAGGCCTTCAGGGGAAAGCCTGATCGCACGGATGCTCCTGGTCGAAATAGCGCCCGGCGACATCCACCCCAAGCGGCTGAGCGCATGCCAGCGGGATGCGGCCGGTGGCCGCTATGCGCAGGCAATGGCCGGTTACATTCAGTGGCTGGCGCCCAGGCTCGACGAGGTGCGCGCCGAGATGAGCGCGGCTCACGCCAGATATCGCGAGCAGGCGGCGCACGCAGGTCTCCACCGCCGCACGCCCGGCATCGTCGCCGACCTGTTCATCGGCTGGCAGTGGTTTCTCGATTTTGCGCATGAGGCCGAGGGGCTGACGCGCAGCGAAGCCGAGGGCCATCGTGCGCGCGTGTGGAGCGCGCTCATCGAGGTTGCGCACCGCCAGTCAGAGCCTCAACGAGAAGCCAATCCGGTCGATCGTTTCCTCGCGCTGCTGCGCACCGCAATCGCTGCCGGGCGAGCGCACGTCGCCGCGCGCAACGGCGGCAGACCAGACGATCCCGGAACTCGGGGCTGGTGCTCGAGCCGGCCCGCTCGCAACCGTGGGCGGGCTTGTGAAATTTCTACAATCCCGTTGCGAGTGACGAAGCCGAGGCGTCATGCGCGGTCTGGCGCCTCGCCGGCTTGTCAATGATGGCCGCGATAAAATAGGCCTCAGTAAATGCGCTGCTTTATTCCGCATCCGCTGTCAGAAGGGGGCAGTCTCGCGTAAAACAGGCCGGCTTTGTTACAGCTTTTTGCGTCACAGATCTGGATAACCGGTGACCGCATAGGGTCATGTCCATTTCGGCTCGACGGCTGCAAGTCGTAGGCATCTGCTCAGAGTGAGGAGAGCAAGCCGAGGACTTGAGGTCACTGTGGCCTGCACCCCTAAAGCTCAGCCAAGTTTGAGAGGTAGAGTCCGTCGACTGAAAGGAGACGGGCGATGAAAGGAAGCCGGTTCAGCGAGGAGCAAATCATCAGGGTGTTGCGCGAGCACGAGGCGGGGTCAAAGACCGAGGAAGTATGCCGGCGCCACGGGAGTGAACTTACAGTGCTTGATGATTCGCCGGGATTTTAAGATCGTCCTACCCCTCCATTCGGAGGTCATTCGCGCAGAAAGAGAGAGAAGCCGCCTATTGGTGCCTACACGATCGGAGCAATTTGAAGGCGAATGGCACCAGCGAAGTCGGCATCAGACGAGCCAAAGGTGAACCCCTCACAGGACTGGCTACCCGCCGCGAATCGAGCAATGTGTGTGCATGTGGAGGGTTTAACGATTGGCTATGAAGCGCATGATATCGAACGCCAAATCCGAAGAACTCATAAGGGAATTGAAGGATCTCGAAACGCAAACCGACGACGAGCTGAAGGACCGTTGGCGCGACCTCTATGGCACGAAGCCCCCTCAAAAAATTCACCGCTCTATCCTGATCGCGGCGGTTGCCCACCGAATGCAGGAGAATGCATTAGGCGCACTCAAATCTTCGGTCCGCCGCCATCTAATGCAGGCCGCCAATAACCCTGCAACTGCCCGAGCCTCATCTAACTACCCGAGCCTACGTCCTCGAGCCGGAACCGTGTTGGTACGTGACTGGGGCGGGGTGACACATCAGGCGCAGGTGCTCGAAGACGGGATCCTCTTTCGCAGCAAACGATACAAGTCACTTTCCGAGGTGGCACGCGTCATCACCGGCTCGCGCTGGTCGGGACCGCTTTTCTTCGGCCTCAAATCCGCTAAGGAGCAAAATCATGGAGCCCGTTAAAGCTTCGAGCCGCCGCTGCGCGATCTATACCCGCAAATCTTCCGAGGAAGGACTGGAACAGGACTTCAACTCGCTACAAGCACAGCGCGAAGCGTGCGAAGCGTTCATCAAGAGCCAGGCTGGCGAAGGATGGCGTCTGGTCAAGACCGCATACGACGATGGCGGTCTGTCGGGTGGCACGATGGATCGACCCGCAGTGCAACGTCTGCTGTCCGATATCAATCAAGGCCTGATCGATGTCGTGGTGGTCTACAAGGTTGACCGGCTGACCCGCTCGCTCGCCGACTTCGCCAAGATGGTCGAGGTGTTCGACGCGCATGGAGTCTCCTTCGTCGCTGTCACCCAGCAGTTCAATACGACGACCTCGATGGGACGTTTGACGCTGAACGTCCTGCTGTCCTTCGCCCAGTTCGAGCGCGAGGTGACGGGGGAACGGATTCGCGACAAGATTGCGGCCTCCAAACGCAAAGGGATGTGGATGGGCGGTGTCGTTCCACTCGGGTATGACGTCCGCGCCCGGCGTATTGATTGACGAGCGGGAGGCAGAGACCGTCCGATACATTTTCCGGCGCTACCTGGAACTCGGCTGTGTCCGGCTGCTCAAGGAAGATCTGGACGGGCGCGGTATTGTCTCCAAGCGACGGACCCCAAAGACCGGAATCGAGTCTGGCGGGCACTCGTTCTCTCGCGGGGCCCTTTACGCGCTCCTCTCGAATCCGCTTTACGTAGGGGAGATCCGGCACAAGAACCTCCGCCATCCCGGGCAGCATCAAGCGATCGTGGATCGAGCAGTGTGGGAGCGAACCCAGCAACAGCTTACGGAGCACCGCGTTCGCGCCAAGCGCGACGATGCAGGCCACGAAAAGAGTCCCCTCATCGGGCGCTTGGTAGACGAGAATGGCGATGGGCTTACGCCCAGTCACGCACGGAAAGGAGAGAGAAAGTACCGCTACTACGTCTCGCGCAACATATTGGCCCAAGGACCTGCGCCGTCGCGCATGGGCTGGCGGTTGCCTGGAAGAGAGATCGAAAATCGAGTCGCAGCCACGGTCGGGGAAATGCTCGGCGACGAGTTGGCCGTGCTTGAGGCCGCTCGGAAAACTGACATCGACTTCGGCCAGGTCGATAGCGTACTCCACGCCGCCCGAACATGGCGTCACCGCCTTCAATCAGAAGCCGAGCAGACCTCCGCGATCGCCGCGCTGGTGGATCGGGTGGAACTCAAATCTGACGGCATAAGGGTATCGATTAAGCTGCCCATCGCAAGTGGGGAAAAGTCCCGGGCTCAGCTTCCAGACCAGGTCGCAATCGCACGATGGTTTCCAATGCAATTGAAGCGGCGCGGAGTTGAGCTGCGACTGATCGTAGGCGATCACAATCGTTCGGCCGCCGTCATCGATCTGGCGCTAGTGAAGGCCGTTGCTCGGGCACATCGCTGGTTCGACGAGCTCAGCACCGGCAAGGCAAGATCTCTTGCTGCGATCGCTGCGCGCGAGGGACTCGCCGTCCGCTACGTGGGCCGCCTGATCCGCCTGGCTTTCCTGGCGCCCGAAATCGTTGAGTCCATCGTCGAGGGCCGGCAGCCGACCACACTCACCGCGGAAGCACTCACCCGGCGCATCGAGCTTCCGCTCTCATGGTGCGCGCAAAGAACCGCTCTGAACGTCGAGTAGCCGGCAACATTTGTACTCGCGCCTCTCGTCTCAACTGGCGTGACGACGCTTACTCAAGCGAAAGCCCTTTCTCCCATCGGAGGCTCGAAGTAAACGTCGCATCGCTGGCGATATCGGTGGTTTCTGCCCGGACGTTGCGTTCGCCAGCAGCAGGCATCGGCACCGAATTACTTGCCCACAGAGAGAAAATCGAAGTGACGCGCAGCGGCTCAACATTTGAGCGTTATCCGGTGCCGATAGGCCTGCGAATCGCCGCTGCACACGGGCAGTTTGCGCACTTCCCCGGAGAATGCTTAAAACCTGAGACTCGTTGGCGGGAGGGAAGTGGATTCGAACTCTCGGTACCGGTTCGTAAACTGGCAGACGACAGCTTTCAGGTGGTGTTTGCAACATAGCGACGAGTCCAGGTCGCGTTTCGGAAAATCGCGCGACCAGGCTCACAGTTTTGCCGGGACGGCGGTGTGATGATGGCGTCGAGACGAGAAGCCGTCGGCTCGGTCAGCCGACAAAGCCGGCGAAGGTAGTCTCTTCAACAAGCGGTATGAAAACGGAATTGATCGCAGGCCGAGAAATGAACCAAAACCTGGCAACTACTAACCAATGAATTTGATACTGGAAGGGCTTGCCAGGAGGACATTCAGTTCCAAAACCGCCCGGTCGCGGAATCGCGGGGACGAGATCTGGAACTGCAACGTTTTCCTGGCAGCTGCGACGAACTTTGCATCCGGGCATAAGGTTGCTTAGAAGCTGCACCTTGGATCACGGAGAATTCGTAATGAGCGCAAGGCGGCATGCTGATTGCTCGGTTCGCTTAGTTTATTGAAAGCTGCTCAGACCGCCGATGAGCCGTGCGAATCCCCGCTGCACGCGCCTAGTTTGCGCACTTCCCCGGAGAATGCCTCAAACCTGAGACTGGTTGGCGGAGGGGGTGGCCGCCCCGAGGGCGTCTGAGACCGTCGTAAGTACTTAATTTTATTAGCGAATTGTGTGCCACTCGGGGGCGGTCAGCCCCCTAAATGCCCCTATGGTCGCGTTCGATAGGCGTCGCGGCAGCCTCGTCGGATTTAAACAATTCAGGGCGATTTGATAAAACCGAGAAGCAGAGGATCCACGCCCGGCGGTCTCGCCCAGCGATGCTCAAATTTCATATGTGGGAGTCTTATGCTTAAGAAGGCTTGGACGTTTTTCAGAGCAGCAGTAGACCCTCCGCTAGCCGATCAAGTCTTAGGCGAAAACACTCTGCTGGAATTAGTATCAAAAAAGGGATTAGGCACCGCCATCGAGCTTGCGCTTTCCGGTTTGGAGGGTTGGCCGTTCGATCTAGGTAACGTAAAGCCAAACCAAGAGGAGAAAGCGATTCTGAGCCTTTGGAGGTTTTCGACGGCTGTGCTGTACGGCATAACGACTGGTACGGCCGCCGACAAGCGAGCGTTCCTAGATCGCTTTCACGACTTCTACTTTCGCCTCTTAGTAGAAGATGGCAGCCTCGCACCGGCTGCAGCCAAGAAACTGGCAATCCTAGCTGTTAAGCGCTACCCAGAATATGAAACGGCCTTCGCCCAAATGCGGGGCCGCCCTGCATCCCATTCGGTTCCAGAGGCTTCGTTAGCTCAGTTAGTTACCTCTCATCTGTACGGCCACGAGACGAACGATCTTCTCGTCTCGTCGGCCATCGGCACTTGTATTGTAAATCATTTAACGTCTTTCAACGCTGCTTTTGATAGCACGGAAGCGTGGGCCACGATACGAGGATTAATTCCTTAACACGCTCAGTTGGGCGCGGTTACAATTTGATTTTGACTGCTTTTCCTATGAGGCGCGCGCCGTGAGACTGAAGGAACGCATCTTGTACGGCTACGCCAGTTGGCGTCGATTGAGTTGGAGGAAACGCATCTTGTATATCGCGGCTGCCTGGTTGTTCATTTGGGGTCTAAGTCTGATAGACAATTGGCACCCCGCTCTCTCGCAGAGGCAGCAGCAGGAGCAAGCACAGAGACTAAAATCTCTTTTCTCATGATGCCAAATTTGCCATCTCGCACAACCAGCGCATAATGGAGATGATTCGGGAGGAAAGATTTTTAATGAAGACGCGGCTGATTCAAACAGGATCGCTTAACGCCGGGGCGCCAGACAAAAAGCACAGATCATACGCTCGCAAAGTCACGCCAGAGGGGCAGCACGTAGAGTTCATCGACGCTTTGCAGATCGAAAAGCAGCGCGCTCGAATTGCCGAACTCCGTTTGGATTCTCTCGGAATGCGCCACTAGAGAGTGGCCAATGATACGGGCTGCCAAGAGTCCCTGGACGAACCTCCGTCGCGCCGCCGCGCTTGTGGGCCGCTACTTGATGCTGCTCCACGAAAGCGCCGAGGACCAGAAAATCCGCAAGCCCATACCGCATAATTGATCGGCCTAGAATCGAGCAAGCACAACGTACGTGAGATGCTGATGATTGCATGGTTTCCCGCATTCGTGGAGCTGGCAGAAGCATTCCTATCTGAGATGCCCGATCTGACCGAGTCAGAATTTAAACTTCTTTGTGCAGTGACATGCGGACAAGCCGCATATTGTGGACCGAGCTTTGACGATTTCGACTCAGGAAATGACCCAATTTACTCCGACGCTTGGGAACCAGCGCGCAGCGTCCGGGCAAATCTGATCCCCATACTGTGCGTCGATCCTGCCGCTGCTGCGCGCGTTGCGCCCGGAGGAATAGTCATCCATGCCGCGCGAATCGAAGGCGATCTCGACCTGAAGAGCGTGATCGTCACGTTTCCCCTGGTGTTACTAAAGTGCCGCATCTCGCGCTGCGTAAATCTATCTCTGGCCCAAATCGAAGTTTTGGTTCTTTCCGGAAGCGTCATCTCGGGCATCGTAGCTGATCACATTTCGGTGCGTTCCAGCGTAGCTCTCGACTCCGGCTTTCGAACGGAAGGCGAGGTGCGGTTGGCCGGCGGATCGATCGGAGGAACCCTGAATTGTTCAGGCGGAAGGTTCTCGACGGTAGACACAAAACGTGCGTTACAAGCCCAAATGCCCTATGGGCCCGTGTTGGTCGCGAATGGGCTGAGGGTAAGTGGTTCCATTAGCTTGAGCGACGGTTTTTGCGCTGAAGGAATTGTGGTTCTTGCCGGCGCGGAAGTCGGCAGGAGTCTCGAATGCGACGACAGTCATTTTATGAATCCTGGCGGACGGGCGCTCTTTGCCGATGGTCTAAAGGTTATAGGAGGTGTTTTCTTTCGGCGAGCCAAAATTGCTGGTGAAGTGCGGCTACTTGGTGCCAAAATCGCAGAACTTCAGTGCACGCGAGCCAGATTTGCCAACCTTGGCTGTTACACTCTGAATGCGGATGGTATCAACATTGAAGGTGCTGCTCAGTTAAATGATGGATTTTATCAGGGCGAAGTGTCTTTTGTTGGTGCAGCTATAGCTGGCACCTTGGGATGTGTAAGAAGCAGATTTTTCAATCCAGACAGGAAGTCGCTAAATTGTGACCACATCAGAGTTGGAGCGAGTGTCCTGTTGCGAGGAAGCACTGCCTTGGGTCAAGTACGGCTAATGGACGGCAAAATAGGAGGAAGCCTTGAGTGTCAGCGTGGAAATTTTTTAAACGAGAAAGGCCATGCAATTGAGGCGTGTCGTATTAACGTTGCGGGTGACGGGTTTTTACTGACGGATTCCAAGCGGTTGGCGTCATACATTTGCGAGGTGCAGAAATAGGTGGACAACTTGCGTGTCCGGCCGGAAAGTTTTTCAATCCCGCCAGAGAAACTCTCGACTGCGATGGGACGAAAGTGCGGAGTAACGTGCTATTTGCGGGCGTGGGTCCCCTGCCCGTCAACGAGTTCTTCAATGCCGGTGCGATAAGCCTCGTTGGCACCGATATTCGAGGAAAACTTGGAATTCCAGGGCGCTAGGTTTGGGCCTTTCAGCGCGCTCAATGCACGCATGACAACCGTCACTGGGGCCTTCATCTGGCAGCGTGTCAAGGTCGATCCTTCGCTAGTCATTCATCTCAAAGGAGCTTCGGTGGGCTCGCTGGAGGACGACGGCGGCAGTAGCTGGCCTAGTTCCGGGAACCTCCATTTGGACGGTTTCACCTATGGGCGTCTTAGCAGCGGTCTGAGCCTCGACGAAAGGCTGCGATGGCTTCATCTACAAACTGCGAAGGAGCCGACTTTTGGTCGACGACTCCTCCATGGATTGTTGTATGGAGGCCACCGACTCAGCTGGCGGCAAGAAGACTGGCCTGACTTTAGACCACAGCCGTATCAGCAACTCGCCAAGGTGCTACGCGAAATAGGCGACAACGGGGGAGCCAAGCGCATCCTCATTGATATGGAAGACTCTCGTCGGAAGTATGGGAATCTGAATTTCGCTGCTTGGTTTTGGCGGTGGCTTCTTAAAGGGGTAATCGGGTATGGGTACCGACCCGGGTACGCGCTCATCTGGGCATTCCTCTTCATCGGGCTCGGTTGGGTACTGACCTCATACAACGCGAATTTGTTCACTCCAACAGAACGAGAGGCCTACCAGCATACGGAATTTTCGACGGACCCGATCGCTGTCACGGCGCCAGCATACTATCCTCCGTTCAGCCCACTCGTTTATTCCATCGACACCTTTCTTCCGATAATTAATCTCGGTCAAAAAGACCATTGGATGCCCAACATACATCGTTGTCATCGAGTGAGATTGTTCGGCGGCTGGCCCTTGCATCGACCAATCGACCGGATCGCTACAGGACAGCAGCTGCGCTTATGGCTCTGGATCCATATTGCCCTCGGATGGCTGCTCACAACATTGTTTGTGGCGGGCTTAACACCTATCATTCGTAAAGATTAAATCAGCATAAACGCAAACCCAAACACACAAGTCGGTATATGTGACATGTTATTGTGGATCTAATGAAGTCACCAAGCCGTCGTAGTCGTCGGGGTATTTTTCGGTTTCGACCATCGCCTGGCGCCCGCCAGTCGAACAACCGAGAAAATAGGAGAACGTTGCGGCGTTGCTGTAAAAGCCGCCGATAATCGTCTTGGCTGCCGCCGTACTCTCATGCACGGCGCGGAAGGCAAAATCCTCCCGTCCCGCGAGGTTGTTGAACAGGAAGCTGCCGTCCAGAAGAGAAAGGCTTTCGTGGCCGGTATCGGTGGCCGCGGTCGAGAAGCCTGACGCCAGCGCGGAGTCATAACTCTCCGTACCGATCGCTTGCAAGCTTCCCCCGAAACCGCCGTTGCCGTAGAAGGCAAAGCGTCCGTTCCAGGAATCTGGCAGGTCCACTTCAAACACTACTGTGTTCGGGCCAGGATTCTGACTGACTAGCGAACCGAGTACCTGACAATAGGCTGTATTGAAGGGACTGGGCAGCGTCGTATGCGTCGCTGAGGTAATGGTCGTGCCCGGCGGTGCAATCGTTTGCACCGACGACGCGTTACAGGAAATGCTCGCATCGGCAGATCCAGACAGCATCATCCAAGCGAGGGCCGCGATTGACGAAGCGGTTGCCAGAGTTAGACATCGGCGTGATTTCGATTTCATATGCTCCCCCAGAAGGTTGGCGACGCCTGCTATAACGTCGCGGTTTGACTCTGTCGCAGGTCGAAAGATTTCCGGGCTGCGCGCTAAATCAGAATCCCTCACTCGGCTCGGACTATGGTGCTTGGCATAGCTTGTCCTCCCTATCGGTGGATCTTTCCGGCTGGCTAATGTTTTGCTCAGCCAGGGAATCTCACTTCTCGGTTATGTGAGGGAATCTAACGGGAGGCCTTCGTCGTACTGAAGACGACAAAATATGATGACGTGCCGACGTCGTGCTTTGTCGCCCGCCCGTCGTCGGCCAGCATTTCGCGCGGGTCGGGCGCGCGTGATCGAAGGCGACATTGGAGGACATCGGCAGATGGTCTAGCCGAGCGGATCCACACAGAAGCGTGAGCTTGCGGGAGAAGGCTTACCGCGACGAACCGTGGATCTGCGCTCGCGGGGAGCGTGAACCGTGAGCGCCAGCCATTGTCGCGCAGCTCGCCGATGAACTGCAAGGCTTCTTGGGCCGGAAGACCCCGTCGTAACAGCGTAAAGTACAGATACGCGAACTCGTCGGCGAGACGTTTCGCGAAGCTCATCGCTATGGACCTTGGCGACGTACTTGAGTGCGCGCCCTTCGTAATCGCCAATCAGGATCGCATCGAAGTTTCGGCCGGCCGGAATGAAACCGCCGATGACGAAATCGCGTCTTTGGAGGACGCGCATTTTCTGCCACACCGCCGAGCGCTGGCCGGGTTTGTACGGGCTATCGCGCCGCTTCGCGACGATGCCTTCGAAGCCTTGCTCGCGCACCGCTTCGATTAATTCGGCCGGCGAAGCCTCCATCGTCTCTGAGTAACGAATCGAACTTGGCAGCCGCGGCATCACATGGGCTCGCAGAATCTCCCGGCGCTTCTCGAGCGGTTCGCGCGTCAGATCCCTCCCGCAAAGCGTCAGCAAGTCGAAGGCGTACAAGTGCAGCTCGGGCCCGGCGCCGCGATGGTTTTGCAGAACGTTGAAGGAGGGCCGCCCATCGTCGCCGTACGCGATGATCTCGCCGTCGATCACGGTCTCGTCAGGGAGCATTTCCGGAGCCTGCGCGATGGACGCGAAACGCCTGGTGAAGTCTTTGCCGTTGCGCGAGAGGAGCCGTACCCGGCCGGCCGTCTTTAGACCGAGCGCGCGATAACCGTCGAACTTCAGCCGCTCGTACGCCCAGGCCGGTCCTTCGGGCAGCTTCGTAACCGCCAACGCGAGCATCGGCTCGACGAACCCGACCTTAGCTTTCGCGACATTCACATTTCGAGCGTAGCCCAAATGGCTGAAAAAGCGACGGTGCGCGAGTGCTGCGAGCTATCACCCGAAACGGATCCAAGGCCTCCCGCCGGTAGCTGCGCCTTGATGGTTGTTCGTCGTCATCCGATGAATCTGGCGACGACATCATTCAGGAGCTGCTCGGGCACGAGCGCAAAGAGATCGATCTCTATCGGCGCCTGCTTGACCTCAGCGAAGGCCGGAGTGTTTCGCATGAGGAATTTGCGCGTCAGAAAATTCGCAACGATGAGATGCGCGTCGCGGAAATTGGAAAGATGCTTCGCCGGCGCGGAGACGCGTAGGCGCGACTCAATCCGTTCGAACCGGGCGCCGGTCGAAGGTATCATCAGATTAGGCGGCGATCCGGAATGAGCTGATCCGCGCAGAAGAAGCATCGACCTAGTTTTGAGTGGAGGGAGGACCGAGCGATGCCTGACAAAACCTACAAGATAATCGAGGTCGTGGGAGTATCCGACGACAGCATTCATCAGGCTGTCAGCAACGCGGTCAACAAGGCGAGCCAGACACTCCGAAACATCGACTGGTTTGAGGTCGGCAAGATC
>Ga0185299_10007312_pt1 | contig 11377 bp, 5 predicted proteins | sample PaiPotPPA55metaG_FD_128002 | JGI IMG/M metagenome (GOLD analysis project Ga0185299, IMG submission 128002) | Iron sulfur acid spring bacterial and archeal communities from Banff, Canada, to study Microbial Dark Matter (Phase II) - Paint Pots PPA... ...
ACCTCCGCCAACCGCTCAACCCGGCGAAGAAGCACTTAATCACAACGCTTCGTGATGAGATTCGACAGCCTGACCAGCAGCCCTTGCGTTTGACCATACCAACAGAAGAAAGACTGGCCAGAGTTGCAGATGCTCTGCTGGATGATGTTGCAGATGACCGCACGCTGGACGCTTGGGCGCATGTTGCCGGAATGGCCCGCCGTACTTTCATGCGTGCGTTTTCGGCTCAGGCAGGCATCTCATTTGGCCGTTGGCGTCAGCAGGCGCGGTTGTTTGCTGCTCTTGAGATGCTGGCACAGAGGAAATCTGTCACGGAGGTCGCTATCGCAGTCGGTTACGACAGTGTGAGTGCCTTCATTGAAATGTTTCGGACGATGCTGGGAACCACACCACAGACATACTTTCGAGGCAGGTAAGAACCCGGACACGAGTAGGACCGAAAGGCTTCGAGCCGGCGAATCCAAATACGTATCTCTGGGTGTGCGGCATCGTCCCGCCCACCACATCTGTCTGAACTGGGGATGACCGCAGCGGACAACCCGCTTTGGATTCTGTCTCGCAGAATAAAACTATTTCGATGCGTCGACCCGCCTGCGGGTGTCTCTGATACCCACGCGCCTCCTGAATCCACAATCTTGCTTGCCAGCTCCTTATTCTCTGCCGGATAGACTTTATCCAGAGGTGTTCCGAAGACCGCCACAGTTTTGCCCTCTGCCTTCTAGCGCTCCATTGTGGGCGGCGGTATCGATGCCAACAGCAAGACCACTTGAGATACAGCAACCTCTCGAAGCAAGTGATCGCGATATTCGTGACGCCACCTGTTGTCCTCGTTCGGTGGGATGCACGGTAACTTGGACAGGTTATTAACAGGACCCCATGACTACTTTGACTCCTTTTTGAGGGTAGTTAGGTGGTTGACATTTGAGTCTCCAAAAATTTGTTTCGGAATTGACGCATGTACACCTTTAGTGCCGTCCACCAGCTCGATGATGCTGAGATCGGCGGCGACGCTGGCGAGCATGTAAGCGTCATCGCGGCTGAGATGCTTCTCAGTCGTAAGAAAGTCGATCATCTCTTTGAGCGCAATCTTGGTGGCTTGATCTAAATTCTCGTTAAAACCGGTCATGATGAAACTGGTTGGCGTCTCGGCTCGCGGCCACTCAATGCGCATATCCTTTCGCACCGTGAATCGGAATGTGCCCCACAAGGAAGTCTCCATTGCAGTGCCGTCCACTTCACCATGACCTTGTCCCGCATGACCATCTCCAATACTGAACAGCGCACCCCGCGCATGAATCGGAAGGTACACTGTTGTGCCCGACACAAGATCTTTATCATCCATGTTACCGCCGTGGATCCACGGGGGCCGGCTGCTAATTCGACCCGACAGCTCGGGAGGAGCGACTCCCATGCTTCCGAAAAACGGCCGAAGGGGGAGATCGATGCCACTGCCAAAATGCGCAACGCCCCCGGATTCATCCAGAGGAATGATCTTCATCTTGGCAAATGGGTACTCCTCGCCCAGAAAGCCCGTTCCTGGATTGGCTGCGTTATATGAATAGGGAACCGCCAGCCGGATTGACCGGATCTGCACCTCCAGAACGTCACCAGGTTGAGCTTCCTCGATATAGATCGGACCGGTGAGGATGTGTGGTCCTGGCCCCTTGACCGTCACTTGCTGATAGATGTCGCGCAATTCTTGTTCTATCTGGTTTGACGGAATGCCTGCCTCTTGTAAACGCTGCGGACTGGAGGTAATCAGCGTGTGGATTTCGACGGTGTCGCCGGAGCGGATGCGCAATGCCGGTGGCACGGTGGCATCGTAGTATCCCCAAGTGATGGTTTTCGGAGTCGGTTCAAGCGTGTACTGTTTCAATGCGGAAGTTCCTGAGGCGTCCTGTCCTTGGACAGCTACCGTCGCAATTACGGCCGCAAACAGGTTTGCGGCACGAGCGATGAACGAGATTTTCATGCGGTGAGACTATCAGAAGGGATCGTTCGCACCAAATGGTCTTTGCGATATGAGCAGGACGCTTCGCGCTTCACCCGACTCTATTGCGGAACATTTGCTTTCTGGTGTACTGCGATTCGTGGTAGGATGCGCAGCACCGCGGAGCGACCATGGTAAAAAAAATCTTTGCACACGTGCTTGCATTCGTCGTTGTCTTGCCTTGCTTCTTTTTCATCGGTTATTCGACTGGATTTGCCCGTACAAACGACCATTCTCTTTCTGCTGATTCTGCCGCTCGAATAAAGCGAATCGAAAACGGCCTGCTGCCAGCGGCGACCATTGGAGGGCAAAAAGTCCACAAGATGAATCTGGCGGAGCGGATGAAGCACTACAACGTTCCAGGCGTGAGCATTGCTTTTTTCGAAGAGGGGAAGATCGCCTGGACTCGCGTGTATGGCCTTGCCGATGTAGCAAGCGGCAGACCTGTAACTGTCGATACCATCTTCCAGTCTGCTTCGATCAGCAAACCAGCTGGCGCTTTGGCCGTGTTGAAGCTCGTACAGGAGAGAAAACTCGATCTGGACGAAGATGTGAATCTTAAACTTCGCTCCTGGAAAGTTCCGGATAATGAGTTTACGAAACAAGAGAAGGTAACGCTTCGCCGAATTCTGAGTCACAGCGCCGGCATGAATATTGCGCGCTTCCCGGGCTACGCCAGTGACGAGCCGGTACCAACCACTGTCCAGATCTTGCGAGGAGAAAAGCCAGCCAACACAGTTCCGATTACGGTCGACACTCTTCCCGGAACAATTTGGCGGTATTCCGGAGGAGGTTATGTCGCGATGCAGTTGCTTCTATCCGATGTAACGCAGAAGCCTGTGCCTCAACTTCTGAAAGAAATGGTATTGCGACCGATCGGAATGACCCACAGCACGTTCGACGAGCCATTGCCAAAGAGCATGTGGTCTTCCGCCGCGACCCCTTACCGGCCTGACGGTACACCAGTAAAAGGCGGCTGGCATACGTATCCGGAGATTATTCCTGCCGCTCTTTGGAGCACACCGAGTGATCTTGCGCTGATGGCCATCGAAGTGCAGAACGAATACGCGGGAAAATCCAACAAGATTTTGTCCTCCCAGATGGTTCACGAGATGCTCTCGCACCAGAAAGATAATTGGGGGCTTGGGTTCGACTTGGAAAGTCCAGGTCACAAGTTGCGTTTTAGTCACGGCGGCTCGAATGAAGGGTTCCGGTGCACGCTGCAGGCTTACACGGAGTCACCTGGTCAGGGAATTGTGATTATGACCAACGGTGATCAAGGATGGAATCTGCTCAACGAGGTTCTGCGCGCTGTCTCTGCCGAATACGGTTGGCCGGACTTCAAACCAGAAGAGCACGCGTTGGCGAAAGTCGATAGTTCTCAACTGGCTGCGTTAGCCGGGCGGTACGAAGTTGCGAACTCCTCGCCCACATTGGTAACCCTGAAAGGCGCTCAGTTATTCGTGCAAAACGACGCGATTGGTCCGGAGCCTGAGGAGCTATTGCCTGAATCGGACACGCGGTTCTTTGTCACCTCAGCGCCGCTGGTCTTTGATTTTCACAAGGATGGGCAAGGGAGCATCGCCGGCGTCACGATCCACACAGACTTTCAAACCGTGGAAGCAAAGAAGGTTCAATAACGACTCAGTAGACTGTTCCGTCGAATGCAAAATTGCGCTTTGACACTGTTCTGTTGAAGTGTTAAAGAAGGTACCTCATCTGGACGTGGGAGACAGGGGGGCTTCCATGGTAGATCTTCGGCGGTGGTCTGTCCTCGCTTTGATGTTGGTCCTCGCAGTCAGCGCATTCGCGGATGTAAACGGAAAGATCTTCGGATCTGTGAGCGACAAGACGGGCGCTGTGCTCGCGGGTGCGACCGTGACGGCTACACAGTTTGAAACCGGGGAGCGTAAGACCGTGCAGACGGATGGTAGTGGAAACTACTCCTTACTTGCTCTGCCTCCAGGCCAATATGACCTTGAAGTCCAAAGCTCAGGATTTCGCGCCTACATTCAGCGTGGTATCAAGGTCGATGTAAGTTCGGTAATTCAGCTTAATGTCGTTCTGCAATTGGGCTCGGCGCAGTCAGAAGTGGAGGTAAACGCATACGCACTGAGAGTGGAAGTAAGCAATACGCAATTGGGAGACGTAGTTGGGGGCAGAACGATGGAGAATTTGCCTCTGAACGGACGCGATTTCACCGATCTGCTAGGTCTGCAACCGGGTGTGGTCCCCGTATCCAGCGGAATTCCGGATTCGATCGGTGTGAGCGCGAGTGCCAGTGCGGAAAGCGGGAACGTCTCTATCAATGGCCAGCGGGAGAGCGCCAACGGTTTCTTGGTGAATGGCGGCAATATAGAACAAGCCCGCAACAATGCTGCCGCAATTATCCCGAATTTGGATTCGATCTCTGAGTTTCGAGTAATCACGAACAATGTCGATGCTGAATATGGACATTACAACGGCGCATTGATCAGCGTGGTCACCAAGTCGGGCACGAACGCATTACACGGAAGTGTCTTCGAATTCCTTCGGAATACAGCCCTCGACGCGCGAAACTACTTCGACACGCAGCGCGGTGTATTTCGCCGAAACCAGTTTGGAGCAACGTTTGGCGGACCGATCGTGAAAGACAAGTTGTTCTTCTTTGTGGACTATCAGGGTGAACGCGAGCTGCACGGAATAAGCGGCGGAATAGTTCCGGTACCTACCCTTGACCAGCGCAATGGCAATTTTTCTGCCGCAGACGTGGCCTCCAGTCTCACCGGATCTGTCAGCAGCCTTTATTGGGCGGGCGCTTTGTCCCACCGTCTTGGTTATGGCGTTTCTGCGGGCGAACCCTACTATGTCTCTGGCTGTAGCAGTACAGCGCAATGCGTTTTTCCGGGCGCGGTCATCCCTCAAGCCAGCTTCTCATCGGCTGCTGATGGACTGCTGCAGTTCATTCCTGTGCCAAACCAAGGCGGCGCCACGTTCGTGGGTTCGGACAACAACTGGAACACTTCAGCCAATCAAGGAGGCATCCGTATTGATGCCAACACGCCAGCGGGCACAATCTCCGGATACTATTCGATTTACGATTCCAGTCTGATCAGGGCTTATGGAGCGAACAATCTGCCTGGCTTTCCGAACCTGGATACCAGTCACCCCCAACTATGGAACATCAGTGATACAAAGTCCTTCGGTTCGACGATGGTCAATGAGGCCCGCGTAACCGTGGTTCGTTATGTGAGCTGGGTCAACAACCCGTTAAAGGGTTTTGGACCTAAGCTCACGTCACTCGGCTTTCCCTCAGGTGTGCCGGGCGCGATAGGGCCTGCTGATCCTCGAGTGGAAGGGGTACCTACTCTCCTCTTCAACAATTTCACCGAGGGGATTCCGCAATTTGACTATCGGCAATTTCAGACTTCGCCACAGTTCATCGATAACTTCTCCAAGGTAAAGGGTACCCACAGTCTGAAGACTGGTGCTGAATACCATTACACGCGTTGGCGGCAGCTTGTTCCGGAAGCCGATGCTAACGGACTGTTTCAGTTTTCAGGTGCAGAGACTGGTTCTGACTTTGCCGATTACCTAATCGGCGCGCCGGTTTCCTTCCTACAATCTAGTGATCTCGACTACGACAATCGCAAAAACTATTTCGGCGTGTACGGACAAGATAGCTGGCACGCAAAACCAAACCTGACGCTGAATTATGGCTTGCGATGGGAGCTGATTCAGAATTGGTACGAAAAGAACAATGCGACCTCGGACACGTTCATCGTAGGCGAGCAGTCGAAAGTTTATCCAACGGCTCCTGTGGGGTTTGTTTTTGCCGGGGATCCGCGGCCTGGTGGCGGCACGATCCCGCGTACCGTTTCGAAAACACCGCGCGACAACTTTGCGCCCCGAATTGGAGTTGCCTACTCACCATATGCGGACAGCGGCATTCTGCACAGACTGCTCGGTAGTCCGGGCATGACAAGCATCCGCGCAGCATGGGGTCTCTTCTATGCCAACAACGGAGGTTATCAGGCGTACCTCATTCAAGGAGCGCCGCCATTTGTAGCCGTGTGGACGTCTCCCGCGCCGCCCCTATTTGAAACCCCGTACATCGATCGCACCACGGGTCTGGTTCGCCAGAGCCCTCCTTATCCTTATACCGCTCCGCCTCCTGGAACGACTTCGAATATCAACTGGGAATTGCCCCTGAACGGTGTTCCCGTCTGGAACATCCACAATCGCACGCCATACACGGAGGATTACCACTTCACTGTTCAACGGCAGTTCGGCCTGGGAACTGTGCTCAGTGTGGGCTATGTCGGAAGCCAGGGCCATGCTCTGATGGACGCGCTGGAAAGTAACCCGGGAAACAGTCAGCTCTGCTTGAGTCTCAGCCAGCCCTCACAAGTAGCACCGGGCACACCAACGTGCGGGCCTTTTGGTGAAAACACCGTGTATACGCGGGCAAACGGGACCGTAGTTAACAGCACACGAGGTCCGTTGGGGCCGAATTTTGTGAGCAATCCGTACTACACAACGATCGGAAACTCCAACTACAATTCACTGCAGACTAGTTTGCGTCATACTTCAGGCCGATTAACGTTTGAGGCAGGTTACACGTTCAGCAAGTCCATTGATGATGCTTCGGATGAAAGAGACTTCGTACTAAACCCCTACAATCAGCGCCTGAGCCGGTCATTGTCGTCGTTCGATATTGCCCACAGTTTTGAAGGCAGTTACAACCTGCTGCTGCCAATCGACCGCTTGGGCTCGGTCAGTTGGCGGCGACTGACAGGTGGATGGCGGTTGGCGGGTATTACAAGAATTACAACCGGTCTGCCGGTTCAGCTATTCGAAACGGATGACCGTGGATTAATTGGGGAGTTTTTTGGAAATCTCGACACCCCTATATTTAATGGAGAACAGTTGCACTTCAAGGATCCCAGATCACGCCAACCGTACTTTGACCCAACTGCATTCAGTGCCGAAACATTAGGCTTCCTGAATACCGGGAACAGGCGATTCTTTCACGGGCCAGGCATTGACAACTTTGATGTGTCGCTGCTGAAGGATACGCAAGTATCAGAGCGTGTCAGTGCCCAGTTCCGGGCAGAGTTCTTCAACGTCTTCAACCATGCTCAATTTATGAATCCGACTGGAAACTTCAATTCAAGTACCTTCGGCATGGTCCTTGGCGCGCGTGATCCCCGCATTGGACAGTTAGCGTTGAAGATTCTTTTCTGATCCAGGAACTCTTTTGTTTCAGCAGCAGTCGTTGTTCGCATCGAACTGCCCAATCGGAGGTGTGCGTGGCCCGCAGCCGTAATGACCCAGTAGGTGAAAACCGTGGATTTCGAGTTGGATTGGTACTGGCGGGCTGCTTGTTGACAGTCATTCCGACATTGTGCACGGGGCAGCAAGTTGCCAAACTATCCGACGAGGTGCGGGGATTCGTTCGCGTTGATAATCCAGTGACCGCGCTGACGCACGTTCGCCTAATTGACGGCACCGGCGCTACCGCTGTCGAGGATCAGACCATACTTATCGAAAATGGGCACATAGCGTCTGTGAGCCCAACTACTACACCGCTCGCGAAAAAAGCCAAGGAACTCAACCTCTCTGGATTCACGGTTCTGCCCGGTCTCGTCGGAATGCACGAGCATATGTTCTATCCCTCAGGCGGACCGATGGCAACCGGTGGTGGCGCTCTTTGGTACACCGAATTAGGGTTCAGCGCTCCACGCCTCTACTTGGGTTGCGGTGTGACCAGCATTCGCACAGCTGGATCGATGGAGCCATACGCCGACTTGACGCTGAAGAAATGGATTGATGAGGGGCGGATGGTAGGGCCCAGGATGCACATCACCGGTCCTTACTTGGAGAACTCAACCACCTTCCCGCAGATGCATGATCTCACGGGACCCGACGACGCGCGGAGGACCGTGGAATATTGGGCTGACGAAGGTGCAACTTCCTTCAAGGGCTACCGGCACATTACAAGAGCGGAGCTCGCCGCCGCGATCGACGCCGCTCACAAACGCGGACTGAAAGTGACTGGACATCTTTGTGCCGTGGGGTTCCGCGAAGCAGCGGCTCTCGGGATCGATGGCCTAGAGCACGGGCTTCTGGTGGACACAGAGTTTATGCCCGGAAAGCAACCTGACGTTTGCCCATCCTACGAAGAAGACTTTGCCGCGTTGGCCAAGCTAGACGTCGAGAGCGCACCCGTCCAGGACATGATCAAAGACCTTGTCGCTCATCATGTCGCCGTGACATCGACGCTGGCGGTTTTCGAAAGCTCACTGCCTGATCGGCCGCCTCTTTCTGAACGCATGCTCAGAGCAATGTTGCCAGAACTCCGCGCCGAGTACCTGGTAACCCGCGAACACATAAAAGAAGAAGCCAAAAAGGGTCAGGGGTTCACTACGCAACTTCTCCAAAAAGAGATGCAATTCGAGCACGATTTCGCCAAGGCTGGCGGGCTGCTTCTCGCCGGTGAGGATCCCACTGGGAATGGCGGAACTTTGCCCGGGTTTGGTGATCAGCGCGAGCTTGAATTGCTCGTAGAGGCCGGCTTTACCCCTACGGAAGCGATCCAGATTTATACAGCGAACGGGGCAAGTTGGTTGGGAGAATCAGACCGGGTGGGAACAATCGCTCCAGGCACGCTGGCGGATCTGGTGGTTGTACGTGGCAATCCCGCGGCACACATTTCCGATATTGAAAACGTGGAGATGGTTTTTAAGGATGGAATAGGATACGACTCGACAAAATTGATTGAATCAGTCCGCGGAGTGCTGGGGTTGCACTAATCTTTGGTATGCGACTAAGCTATGGCCTTCACGTACCATAGAGACCAGAATTGAAAATTGAGGCTTTGACCCCGGTTTCTGCCATACCGCGAGCATTTCAACTCGCTCCTGCTTCCTTGCCTGCCACAACCGGAGTCAAATCAGCAGCGTACTCGATAGGCAGATGATGCTTTACGGAATCGCTGCCTTATGCAGCGGTTTGCTCTTAGCGGGGTATCATGGCAGGGTATCACGTCGGTTAGCGGCAAATTACGTGGGTGCTCACCGTGGTCCAGACGACAAGCCCCGCTCTGAAACGTTTCCAGAGGAAGCCCCGAGACGAGAATGGAAGACCGCCTCACTCGCTCTCGTCGTCGCCTCGGCTGTTCTGACATATGGCGCAACAACAGGGTCGTGAAATTGTCTCCGAACAAGACGAGTAATTCTTCCAGACGACGAAAGTAGAAGGCGTATCCTCTAGTTGATTGAGTTTTGTCGGCGGCTACTTTTTGGCGACCGGAGTTCTTCTAGTTTGGCGGGCGCGGGGGCCCGGGTGCCTTCACATTCCTTGCGGTGGCGTCGATAGAGGTTGAGGGCCATGCAACATTGTACTCACGTTGCACCCCATTGCACTCTATAAGGTAGCGTTGCTCCTAACTCGTTGAAAGAAAACTGGCGGAGAGAGTGGGATTCGAAACCATCGTTCAACGTAGTTTTATGTAGTTAGCTTGCGGCAGATGGCTTCTAACGCGGCTAGTTCCATGCAATGCAGCGCTAACGGCACGGAAACGGCACGGGCAGTGGAAGGTTCTCTTGGTCGTGACGACCTGATTAATTGTTGGTGACATCGTGATTTGATCGGCATTGGCGGCGGTTGCCCGCCGACCCCTGCCATACAACCGTGGGTACGGGTCCGTACACGGTTCAGCCGCCGCGTCCACAGCCCCATCCCGGTTCCCTTCGCGGTCAACTCGGCAAAACCTCTAACCCATTCCTCGGTGAGCGAATCAAGCGGCTCGTTTGGTACTCCCCACAGCCAACGAGAGGTCCCCGTGAGTCAACGATACGCTGCTCGCTATACATACCATCCCATGGAAAAGCGGAAAAGCGCGCCAAATCTCATGCAAGGTGTTGATTACATTTGGGTCCCGGACGGAATTTGAACCGGTGTTACCGCCGTGAAAGAACAACCACGATAAGGAAATACAACGACTTGCAAGAGGCGGGCGGCCACCTAAGTCTTTGCTAGTCCGCACAAGCCAACACATTTACGTACCGTAATCCGTACCGCGAAAAAAAGCCGCTATGTTGCATGCAGAGCTAGCGGGTTCCCCAAAGGGACGAGCAAACTGTCAGTCCCGGTGGTGTCTGAAGGCAGAATGTACGTCTGGCCAGAACTCCCTGACGACGAAGTTGGCCCCGTCGAGAATAACGTTGGTCAGCCAGCGCTGACCGGTCTTCGTCCACGTGCAATATTGCTTCGGATAATAAGCAGAGGAGATTCCTGCCGCCCCACCCGCTCCGATAATCTCGGATGCATTAAAGCTCTCAGTCCCGCTGTCCGTCCGAGTGATGATCACGCGGCTTAAGGAATAGGCAGTGCGTTTGATGAATCCTCCGTGGCCTAAGGTGTAATACCTGCTGTCCTCATGAAATGCCGCCGGCAGAATGGATTCGACCCAAAGATTTTCATCCGATTGATCTGCAAATGTGTGCCAGTAATACCGGCCGTACCCGCGGGCTCCCTGGTGAAACGCCGGATAAGAATTCGTCGCTTGACTCAGCCCGGCCTGTGCCCCGACGAAGATGAAATTCGAGTAGTCGAAGGTGTCTTGCAGACCAATTTTAAATTTGTCTTTGGCGGTTTGCGGCGGCAGGATCACGTCCGCGCTCACCGAACGGAAGTTGGGTATGAATCCAAGGATGCGCTTGGTCTGTTCGGTATTTGAGGATCCTGATGACGATGATCTCGTCTTAGCCACAACCGAGTCGGCTATCGGAGCATCTGGCAATCGTGATTGGTCGGTCGCAGTTGTGCCTTGCAGAGAAGAGGGAGGAGTGGGCTCCTGCCCCTGCAGAACCGTCACCAGCGAAAAAGCAATCGCCAAAGCCCAGGCAAGTTTCATATGGTGTACCTATTTCGGCGTTCCTTTAGACGAGCACGCAATGGGCCAAGTTTGGCGGAACAACGGTCCCACGCAACTCCCGCGAATAGGTCTCGTCTTGTAATTTGTGACACATAAGCTACGCCTCGGCCGTCCCAGGACTAGGCCGGGGCATTCGATCATCTGGCTCGATTGCATAACGTCGCGCTTAGTCCGTACAACAGTGGAAGATAAATAATCGAGGCCATCAGCAGCCGGCGTGCAGCAACTCTAGAACGCTCAACCACAAATTCCAATCCGAAGTACAGGAACCCTTCACCCAGCAGTACCGCGGCACAATAAAAGATCGCCGGGTACCGTGTCGGAGATTGCATGATGCTGATAGCTACTAGAGCAAGGAGCGGCAATAGAGTTTCCAGCATCACGAACGGAACTCTCACATTGCCCTTCGGCATAACCAAATAGCCTGCGCGGTCGTAGTCTTCGCGGTACATCCACGCGATTGCCAT
>Ga0185299_10007315_pt1 | contig 11374 bp, 6 predicted proteins | sample PaiPotPPA55metaG_FD_128002 | JGI IMG/M metagenome (GOLD analysis project Ga0185299, IMG submission 128002) | Iron sulfur acid spring bacterial and archeal communities from Banff, Canada, to study Microbial Dark Matter (Phase II) - Paint Pots PPA... ...
CACTACTCGATTGCGATTGTGAACCAGAATACCAGCGGGAATACCGCAACCCCGGCCAATGTCTCTCCGCAAGTTGGTTTCTTTTCCGACTCGAACTTCAAGGATCTGTATGGCCGCTTTTCCTATCGCTTCAACCTGGAACGGGATACGGCCAGCCAGAACGAAATCCAGGCGGCCGGAGCGACAGGACCGCGCGACCACACTTATCTGACGTTGGGCACGCTTTACTTCTATGGACGTTCAGTGCAACGGGCCACGGGTTTGGAATCCGATGGAGTGACGCGGACCGTCATCACTGCCCGCGAGCCTTTCTATCGTGTCGGCGCCGACTTCAGTTTCAACTATCGGACCTTTAATTTGTTCGGCCAGTATCTAATCGGCCGAGATCACGACCTGGTTCCCCTGACTCCCACAGGCTTTGAACTCCCGGTCGGGTTCATAAGAAGCAATCCAGTGAAGTTCAACGGCGGCTTCGTGGAAGCGGATTACCTGATCCACCCATGGCTGATGGCCATCATGCGCTGGGACGGGGTGACCTCGAGTGCGGATCGGATCAACGGCATCGGCGCCGCCGCGGGAAATCCGCCGCCAGCGCCCTTTCTGTCGCCATTCCATTCGGCGCGAAACCGCTTTACGCCCGGTGTGCAAGTCCTCATCCACGCAAACATCAAGGCATCGTTCGAGTACCAGATCCGGCCGCAGCAGATCGTGTACGACCCCGCCACCGGAAAGCCGCTGACGAATCCCTTCCGGACCAACTCTGCGGTCGCGGGCCTGGAGTGGGTTTACTAAACGGGGGAGGCCGCGCCTCCCCATTTCGAAGAACTGGAGGAAGAAATGAAACGCAATTCTCTATTGGTGCTTGTGGTACTAGCCGGTCTAAGCCTGGCTGCCCAGGCGGGTACGATTAGCGGCAAAGTGACGGGAGTTCCGGGCGCGTCCGTGGTCTATGTCGAAGCGATTGCTGGAAAGACTTTTCCGGCTCCGGCGCAGCAGCCCGTTATGGCGCAAAGGCGCTTGATGTTCGAGCCCCACATCCTTCCGGTGCAGCAGGGCAGCACGGTGGATTTTCTCAACGGCGACAGCGTCGCGCACAATGTTTTCTGGGTGTCTGTTGGTGGCAACAAGAAGCTCGGACACAATCTGGGAACCTGGCCGCAAAACGAAAAGCGCGCCTTCAAGTTCGACACTCCTGGCGCCGTCCCGCTGTTATGCAACGTCCATTCGGAGATGTCGGGCTACATCGTCGTTGCGCCAACGCCCTACTTTGCTTTGACCAACGACTCTGGCGAATACAAAATCGAGAACCTTCCCGACGGGGGTTACAACCTGACGGAGTGGCACGAGGGCATCAAGAACCAATCCAGGCACATCGACGTTGCCGGCGATGCCAAGGCCGACTTTACTCTGAGCCGGTAGATCGGATCACATGCTTGACCACAAGAACAGAATCCTCGGCCTCGCTCTAGTTCTCATAGCCACAACGGTCTCGGAGGCGCAGGTAGTTTCTCCCAGCGAGATCAAAGATCCAAGGCTGCGCTCTCTGCAAGTGCAGTACAACGACGAACTGACCGAGGTGGGGAGGGACCTTCTCGCCACCAAGTTCGACTACCCTTTTTACATGAGCGCTACGCTTGACCTCGACCAGTCGCAGCAGCAACGCGCCAGTCAACGCTCCATTCGCTTTGACCACTACGATGATCGGACTGTGCTGGCCATTACCGGAAACTATTTCGCCGCCTACTCAGAAGACAAGATGAACGGCGAATCCAGGGCGCGGAACTCTTTTCTCAAAGTTGTGCTGCCCATTCTGAAAGCAGCCGTTCCCCGTTTTCAGTCCATCCAGGACGTGCAGGGATATGCCGTCGAGATCTCCCATCATGTGCGTGGATCGGCGTTGGGGGTCGCGGTCGAGCAACCCGAAAACCTCATGGTCTTCCTACGCCAAACCGACGCTATTCGTTTGGTCGCTTCCCCCGACTCCGAGGTGCAACAGTCCGCTCTGCTGAACGGAAAAGCCTTCCTCAACGGAGTGCCGATCTCGATCTGGCTCAACGCCGAGGTTCGTCACCAGCAATCGCCTTCTCCCAAACCGGCTCCCGTAACAGTTTCGACAGTGGAAGATAGTTCTCACTTTGCTCCTTCCAATTCATCCGGGGCTCAACGAGATATCTCTCGACCGTCTCTGGACAAATTGCAAACCTCCAAGCAGGACGTCGTAATTAAACTCGTGAAAGACTTGGACTCGCAGGCACACTTCGTCCCCTACGCGCCACCAGGGTTCGTAGTCTTCCGGCAAGGTATCTATCTTGAGCTTTCGCTGAAAACCAGCCTGCCTCCGTCGGCAGCGGGATCGCGCTACAAGGTTGCCGCCATCGCGTTTGACGAGCACATCGCCCGCCTCCTTCGCCCGGTGGCTGCCTACCTCGACGATGAATCGGATTTCGATGGCATCAGTTTCAGCACCACCGTAACCGTAGGCGATAGAACGGGGAACGAGGAAACCTCGGAGGCCGTCGAATTCTTTTTCCCCTTGTCGCTCCTCCGCTGTTACCAGAAATATGATTGCACTGGCCAGCAACTCATTGACGGCGGAGCCGTGCTCGTCAACGGTGAGCGAGTGTCGCTCGACCTGCAAGCGGCCGAACGGTCCTGAAGTTACCAAGCAATCCGATATTAGCTACGAGAACGCCAACTCCTTAGCTCGCTGCACTGCCTTCACCACCGCCTTGATCAACGTCACCCGCAGCTTACCTTCTTCCAGTTCCATGATGCCGTCAATTGTGCATCCCGCCGGAGTAGTCACCGCATCCTTTAGCAGCGCCGGATGATCCCCGGTCTCGAGCACCACCCGCGCCGCGCCCATTGTTGTCTGTGCCGCTAAGAGCGTCGCCACATCGCGCGGCAGCCCCACCTTCACTCCCGCCTCCGCCAGCGATTCCAAAATGATGTAGATATACGCCGGGCCGCTCGCGGATAATCCCGTCACCGCGTCCATATGTTTTTCGTCCACGTGGACCGTCCGCCCCACCGCGTCGAAAAACTTCGTCGCCATATCCAGATGCTGCTTGGTCGCGAACTTCCCCTTGCACAGCGCCGTCATTCCCGCGCCCAACACGCAAGGAGTATTCGGCATCGCGCGCACCACCGGCACTTCTTTCTCCAGCGCCCGCTCAATCATCTCCGTCGGAACCGACGCCGCCACAGAAATCACCAACTGCTTCGCATGGACGTGCGCCCGAATCTCCCGCGCTACGTCCGCCACCACCTGCGGCTTCACGCAAAGAAAAATAATGTTCGCGTCTTTCACTGCCTCGGAGTTGTTGGTTCCCGCATGCACCTTCAACTTCTCCTTCAGCATGCGCGCCCGCTCCGGATGCGCCACCGTTGCCCAGGTCTGCCCCGGCGATAGCAATCCATCCCGCAAGAAAGATTGCAGCAGAATCGATCCAATCTTCCCCACGCCCAAAACCGCCACTTTCTTCTTCCCACTCAAACTCCGTGCCATACGAACTCCCCTCTACCAGCAGTAACAGAATCCACCAGATTACACGACTGCATGCAATCCGCCATCTGGCGCGATTCCAACGTTTTAATGTTTCAATGCCTCAATGCCTCAATGCCTCAATGCCTCAATGCCTCAATGCTTCAATGTCTCAATGTCCGACAATCTCCGCTGGCACCATCTTCAATATCTCCCGCCCAATCGGCAACGATGCCGTCGCCGCCGGAGAAGGCACATTCAGCACATGCAAAAACCGCTCGCGCCCCACAAACCGGAAATCATCCACCAGCGCGCCGTCCGCCCCCACCGCTTGCGCCCGCACCCCCGACCTGCCCGGCGTCAGATCTTCCATCCGCACCGCCGGCACCAACCGCTGGCAGGACCGCACAAACTCCCGCTTCCGCAACGACCGCCGAAACTCCGCCAGCCCATTTCTCCACTCCCGCCGCGCCATCGCCCGAAATCCGGCATCCCGTGCCATTTCCAGCGCCTCGCCAAAATCAAAATCCCTCCACCGATATCCCTCCCGCCGGAACGCCAGCACCGCATTCGGCCCCGCATCCACATTCCCATGAATCCGCCGCGTGAAATGCACCCCCAGAAACGGATACCGCGGATCGGGCACCGGATAAATCAGCCCCCGCACCAACTCCCCCCGCGCGGCCGCCAAATCGTAATACTCCCCGCGAAACGGGACGATCATCATTCCCGGATCATCTCCCGCCATCCGCGCCACCCGATCGCTATATAGCCCCGCACAATTCACCACATACCGCGCCGAGAAATCTCCCGCTCGCGTCCGGACCACCACCGCGTCCCCCGCCGCGCCCGACCTTAAGCCGGACTTTACGCCAGACTTTACGCCAGATGCCCGATCAAATCCCACCACCCCCGCGCTCGTCTTCACCTCCGCCCCGCGTCCCACCGCGATCTCGCCATACTTCGCCGCGACCGCCGCAAAATCCGTAATCCCCGTCGATGGCACGTACAGCGCTCGCACACCGCCCAGATGCGGCTCGATCTCCAGCATCGCCTCGCGCCCCAGGAACCGCAAACCCTCCAGCCCATTTGCCACTCCCCGCGCCAATAACTCATCCAGCCGCGCCGCTTCCTCCGAGTTAGTAGCCACAATCAATTTCCCGCATACCTTATGCGCAATCCCATGCCGCGAGCAGAACTCCACCATCTCCCGCGCCCCCGCCACACACAACCGCGCCTTCAGTGACCCCGCCTTGTAATAAACGCCGCTGTGGATCACCCCGCTATTGTGTCCCGTCTGATGCCGTGCCACTCCCCCCTCTTTCTCCAGAACCACCACCCGCAACCGTGGGAACTTCTCCGTCGCTTGCATGGCAAACGAAAGCCCGACAATCCCCCCGCCAATCACCGCAATGTCATAAGTCATATGTTTCTTGCGTAGGGACAGCCGCCTCCGGCTGTCCAAGCCGTGCGCAGCACGGCAGCCCCACCGAAGATGATCCTACCTCACTCCTGCGTCCCATCACCGTGACGAAGGCAGAAGAAATGTGACGCAAGAAAAAAGGCGCAGACATGAGTCCGCGCCCTGCCCAACAAAAAGTTTGTTCTCGGCGCTCTCGGCGTCTCGGCGGAGAGTTGCGCCCTACTGCACGATCAGCGTCACCACATCCCCGTGCGCTGCCCCACTCGCTGTCGTAGCCGTCACCGTAATCTGGGACGTCCCCAACCCCGTCGGCGTCTCCACATTCACCGTAGCCGATCCCGATTTTGTGGTGTCGGCGACCGCCGTGGCCGTCACCGTCACCGCCGCCGGGTTCGGCACTACCGCCGGAGCCGTATAAAGCCCCGTCCCGTCCACCGTGCCATTCCCGCTCCCGCCCGTGACTGCCCACATTACGCTCTGATTAGTAGAGTTATTAACTATCGCGGTGAATTGCTTCTGAGTAACTCCCGCCGGCCACGAGTTACCTGCCTCATCCGCAAACAAATTCGCCGAGCCCGGACTTACCGTGACCGTCACATTCGTTCCCACCGTCAGTGTCTCCGTCGGCGTGGCATGCGTGAGCGTCCCGCCCATTCCCTGGACTTTGAAGCTAAACGTCCCAGTCGTAGCGCTGCCCAGCGTCGCCGTAAAAGCAATTCCCCCCGCAGTCGGCGTCACCGTCGCGGGCATGATCGCGCATGTCGCCGGAGCACCCGCCGTACATGTCAGCGCCACGCTCCCGCTGTATCCGTTGGAAGCCGTCAGCGCGCCTTCCCATGTGACATTCTGATTCACCAATGTCGAGTTCGGAGTAGGCGTCACCACAATCGCAAAGTCTGGCGTTCCACCCCCCCCACCGCCCGCGACTCCTCCGCAAGAAATTTCCGCCATCAATCCAAGCCCCAAACAAATCCCCGCCATCCCTCCGTAGAGACGCGGCTTGCCGCGTCTTTTTCGCCCGACCCCCACAATCCCCACCATCACCACCCACGAGAGTGTAAAGAATGGCAGAACGTGAAGACGGCTGCCCTCGGTCGAGTTTGTGTAGGGACGGGCGTCTCCGCCCGTCCAAGCCGTGCGCAGCACGGCTCCCACCCGCGGCCGCGCTTGCGTACCCGAATTCGGCCCCGTAGTAGCAATCGTCAAAGTCACCGCCGTAGTCCCAGCTCCCGCCGCAATCGACGCCGGACTAAATCCGCAACTAGTCAATGCAGGAAGGTTCGCGCACCCAAAACTCACCCCCGAGCTAAAAACTCCGCCCCCCACCGGACTCGCCGAAAACGAATAAGTGGCGCTTTGTCCCGCCAGCACTGTCACCGACGCATTTCCCGTATCTGTCCAGGTAAAATCCAGCCCCTGCCCCGTCACTGTCAGCTTGAACGTCTGTGTCTTGGCCGAAGGCGCTCCCGCCGCCATCGCAGAAATCGTCACCGTAGTCGGACCGCCCACCGGCGTCCCCACGCCGGCCGTCACCGTCAACGTAACCGTCACCGACGAGGAAGACGTCGGACTCACCGCACTCGATGGCGAGAACACACAAGCCGCTCCCGCCGGCAGCCCGGCCGAACAGCTCAGTGTCACCGCCCCCGAAAAACCTCCCGCCGCCGTCACCTGGAACGTGCTCGCCCCCGACGTTCCGCCCTGCGCCACACTCAACGAATTCGGACTGGGTGCCGTCAAATTAAAGTCCACCACATGCAGCATGACCGGCGCGTCGCGCGTAATCGCGTTGCCGTCCGTCCCTACCGCGTGCGCGTTGAAACTGTAATCGCCCACCAGTCCGCCCGCCGTTAGGGTGTACGTCGCCGTCGGTGTTGCCGAAGTTGGTTGGAGCGTGCAGGTCGCCGGCGCCGCACCCGTGCAACTCAAACTCACCGGGCTCGCGTATCCGCTCTTCGCTGTCAGCGTGCCATCGAACGTGGCCGTCTGCCTCGGAAACACCGTCTGCGGCGAATTGGAAATCACATTCGTGTAGTTTGGCGACGCCACCAGTGCATAGTTCCAAATGCCCCGCCCGTACGTCGATGTCACCAGCGTCTTCGTGCCCGCATCGGGATTGAAAAGTTGAAGAGCCGTTACCGGTGCGTCCGGCAGAAATCCCGACACACCTGGCCCCGGCGCTGGACCGACTTCAGTCCAACTCGCAGTCGTCGTCGAACTCACAAAAACGCCAACGTCGGTTCCCGCGTAAACCTGTCCCGCCTGCGAATCTACCAGCAACGCGTTCACCGGAGCGTCAGGCAGTCCCACCACTCCAGTCCCCGTCCAGTCCGTCCAACTCGTGCCGGCATTCGCCGTCTTCGATACGTGCGACGTTGGGTACGAGGGCGTGCTGAATCCCATAATCCCGACAAACGCCGTCTTGCCCGTCGCATCGGACTTATCCATCGCGACCGACGAAATCGCATACCCGTTCGGGTTCACATTTTGTGTCACATTCGCCATCAGCGCGACACCAGCGTTGGTTGTAACCCACACTCCGCCGCCCGGCTTCCCGCTGAGCGGCCCATATCCGTTGGTCACCGCGTACACCACCGTCGAATTGTTCGTGTCCTTTGGACCGCCCGCTGCCAGCGCATTCACCAGGTTGATCTCGTCACCCGTGCATACGCCCGTTCCCAACGTGTCGAAGTCGTTGCTGAGCTGCAGCGGAGCGGTTCCGCTGGTGCTGATCCGCCATACCCGGCAGGTTCCCACCAGCATTTCACTCGTATTCTGCGGATCCAAAATATAGGAAGTGTAGAAAGCTCCCTCGTCTCCGCCAAGATTGGCCGGGCTGACGACCTGGAAAAATCCAGCGTCGCTACAAGCTGTTCCCAACTCGCACTTCAGAATCGTTAGATAGGGATTCGCCGCAAACCACTCGTTGGGATTCGCAGGATTGATCGCATTGAATCCGCCATCTCCGCCGAGCGCGTTCTGCCATGTACTGTTGCTGGTCGCGCTGCTGGTTTTAGGGGAGCCGTTGTCCTGCGTTCCCCCCAACAGAATGTCCGCGCTCGAGGGGTGCACCGAAAGCGAAACGAATTCCGTCATCGAGCCCAGGCTCTCGCTCACGCTGTCAAACTGATTCGTCCCCGTGCAACTTCCCGTGTTCAGTCCGGTGTAGCCATCCAGCGTCCGGCTGATGCCGCCGTCATGCGCGAAGTAGCCTACCGCTTTGCCACTCGCAACCATGAACGCCAATCCGTGCTGGTCCGGATGCACGTGCGCCGGTGCCCCCAGCGGGCCCGGGTTGCAGCCATACACGTGCGTCAGGTTGATCCAATCGCCTTGTGTGCAGGTCGTGCCCCCCGATGCAAACGTGCACTTATAAAGATTGATCGCGCCCGCGTACAGATCCGTTCCCGTTGAAGGAGGCGCCGGATCGGGGACTGCAGCTAACTCCAGGTTGTAGTAGCCCTGCTCAACACCGCAGCCGCTGTTCGGCCCAAACGCGCTGTCACCGCAGTTCGTGATGCCGTTGTCCGGAATCGCTGTCCAAGTAGTTCCGCCGTTCGTCGTTCGCCAGATGCCCTCATCTACGGGCGCCGGATTTCCGAAGCCGTCAGGCTGCACGTCGACGATCCACACGTACATCTCGTTGCGCCCCGGCACCACCGCGAACTCGCCGCGATAGATCAGGCAACTACTGGCGTTCGAACCAGCCGGACACAGCCCTGATGCAAGACCCGCGCTAGGTTGCGTAGTCAGCCGCGTGAAGTGCTGGCCATCGGTCGATGCGTACAGGCCGTGACGCCGAATAAAAGCGTAGAAAGTCCCGCTCGCTCCCTGGCTCGCGTTGTAAACCACTGCCGTAGCGGAGGCAGCAATCGCACTGTCCGAAAGGATGGCACGGTTCCACGTCACTCCACCGTCCTGCGAGTAGTAGAGTCCGCGCGCCGTCGAATTCCCGTCCTCTTCCCGGCCAACGTACAAGCCGTTGTCTCCCGCCGTCGCCGCCACCACCAGGCTGGGATTCGCCGTACTGAAAGCAATCTTGCTGAATCCAATCCCTAAAAAAGACTGCCCCGTTCCCGTGCTCTGGATCTGCGTCCAAGTGGCACCCCCATCCGCCGAACGCAGAATCCCCAGCCCGTAGTAAGAATCGCCCGAACTGTTCGTCTCCCCGGTCCCAACCAGCATGACGCTGCTGTTTCCCGGCTGCAACGCAATCGCGCCCACCGCGAGCGTCGGCTGATCGTCAATCAAAGCCTGCCAGGTGACCGAAGCGGGATCGGAATTCTGACTGCCCGCGTTCGTGGATTTCCAAAGCCCGCCATAGGCGCCGCCCAGCAGCACCGTGTTTCCCGTAGTGTCCGCAGGATCAATCACGACCGAAGTAGCGCGCCCCGAGACCCAGTTGTAATCCTGCGCTCCATCGCCAGTAGCATCGGAAGCCAGCGGAGCCGGCCCCAAAGGCGCCCACACCGTAGCGCCCGAAGGAAAAGCGGGTGCCCCACCCAAGCTCGGCTTGGGTGGGTATGTGGAGGACAGCGCACCTGGGGATGTTGACTTCGCATTTCCAGCCGCGCGCTCGGCCCGCATCGTCATCTTCTGCCGATAAGCTCGATACCGCAGACCCGCCGCCGATTCTCCAGGCACACTCCGGCCCCGGTGGTTCCAGTTCCACTCCAACCGATCCCGCAGATAAGGACGATCCCCGTCGCGCTCGCGAGGAGAAGAGTGAGTAGTCTTGCTGTCGGATTCCTGACCGAAGGCCCTGCTTGAAAACCAGCTGAAAAGAAAAGCCGAAGCGCCACCGAAGATAACGAAGAAAATAAAAAGAGAAGAACGCACACCACGGCAGGCCATAAATTGAAACGCCATTTGGCGCCGGCGCGACGCAGCGCACCTCTAGAGTTTCAATGATTAGACAGAGATTTAAACGTCCACGAAAGACCCCCCGCCCTTGGTAGCCCATGTCTTGAAGCCGAGAACCGATAACTGACAGCTGACGGCTGAAACCCGCTTCTTCCGCTATACTTAATGAAGCATGTCCGTGATCAAAAACATCGGAGCCATAGCCCAGGGAATGACCATCACCCTGAAGGAAATGTTTCAGCCAACCATCGTCGAGAACTATCCCGACGGTCCCGGCCCGCTGAAAGGCGCAAAATTTCAGGAACGCTTTCGCGGCATGCACGTCCTGCAGCGCGACGAAAACGGACTGGAAAAGTGTGTAGCCTGTTTCCTCTGCGCCGCCGCCTGCCCCGCGAATTGCATCTACATAGAAGCTGCGGAGAACACTGCGGAGAAAAGGGTTTCGGGCGCCGAACGCTACGCCCGCGTCTACAACATCGACTATAATCGATGTATATTTTGCGGGTATTGTGTGGAGGCTTGTCCTACCGATGCGATTACGCATGGGCATGGATTTGAGCTGGCGAGTTTCAATGCGAGCAATCTGATTTACCGCAAAGAACAGATGCTGGCGCCGGCTCCGGCGCATATGGGCGCCAATCAGGTGTTTGCGCAATCGGAAACGGATGCGGGCGTGATCGGGGATTAGCGAACTTCTAGATTTTCTACCAAACGCCGGTCCCCAGCGGGACCGGCGTTGTTGTATACGGTCGTTAGTTGAGGCCGAATCGAAGGCGGCAGAAGGTCATCAAAAGGACATGAAAAGAGTCCATCAACATCCTCTGGAAAAGGTCCTCGAGAGTCGGATCGCCATCATCGATGGAGCGATGGGCACGACCATCCGCACTTATGGAATGACGGAAGCGGACATCCGCGGGGAGCGCTTTAGGGACTCGACGAAAAGTCTGCTCAACAACGGCGACCTCTTCTCGCTGACCAAGCCAGAAATGATCGGCGACATTCATCGCCGATTTCTCGAGGCAGGGGCGGACATTATCGAGACGAATACCTTCGGGGCAACCAGCATCACCCAGAGCGAATTCTTTGTTGACGATCCGCGGGAGCGGGGCGGCCGGAAGGATCCAGCGTTCTACCAAAACATCGTCGAAGATCCGTTTCTCGGCAGCCTGGCTTGGGATATCAATGAGCAATCGGCGCGGCAGTGCCGCGAATGGGCGGATCGTGTTGGCGCCGCAACTTCGCGTCAACGGTTCGTAGCGGGGGCGATCGGCCCGCTGACGGTGTCGTTGTCGAACTCGCCCGATGCCGATGATCCAGGGTTTCGGGTCGTCACCTTCGATCAGGTCAAAACAGCCTACGCGCAGCAGGTGCGCGCACTTATTGCCGGCGGTGTAGATTTGCTGCTGGTCGAAACGATCTTCGATTCCCTGAATGCGAAGGCGGCTCTTGTCGCCATCCGTGAGGTGTTCGACGAGGGCGGCAAAGAACTGCCAGTGATGATCTCGGCGGCGGTGGGGCGCGGCGGCGAGACCATGATATCGGCGCAGACGACCGAGGCATTCTGGAACGCGGTGCGGCACGTGAAGCCTCTGTCGGTGGGACTG
>Ga0185299_10007317_pt1 | contig 11373 bp, 12 predicted proteins | sample PaiPotPPA55metaG_FD_128002 | JGI IMG/M metagenome (GOLD analysis project Ga0185299, IMG submission 128002) | Iron sulfur acid spring bacterial and archeal communities from Banff, Canada, to study Microbial Dark Matter (Phase II) - Paint Pots PPA... ...
GACCGCTATATCGAATTCGCCAAGCGCACCATGCCGCGCAACCTCTCGCTCGACGGCTTGCGCGTCGTCATCGATTGCGCCAACGGCGCCGCCTATCGGGTGGCTCCCGATGCGTTATGGGAACTCGGCGCCGATGTCGTCGCGATCGGCGTCGAGCCGGACGGATTCAACATCAATCAGGATTGCGGCTCGACCGCGCCGGAAGCGCTGTGCCGGAAGGTCCGCGAGATGCGCGCCGATATCGGCATTGCGCTGGACGGCGACGCCGATCGCGTGCTGATCGCCGACGAGCGTGGCCATCTGGTCGACGGCGATCAGCTTCTGGCGGTCATCGCGGAAAGCTGGGCCGAGGATCATCTTTTGACCAAGCCGGGCATTGTCGGCACGGTGATGTCCAATCTAGCGCTCGAGCGGCATCTGCAATCGCTCGATCTGTCGTTCATCCGCACCCCGGTCGGCGACCGCTATGTGCTCGAATATATGCGCGAGCATGACTATAATGTCGGCGGCGAGCAGTCCGGCCACATCATCCTGTCGAATTATACGACGACTGGCGACGGCTTTGTCGCCGGATTGCAGTTGCTGGCCGTGGTCAAGAAGAAGAACAAGCCGGTTTCCGAAGTCTGTCACCGGTTCGAGCCACTGCCGCAAGTCATGCGCAACGTCCGCTATCGCAGCGGCAAGCCGCTCGAGAATTCGAAGGTACGCAGCGCCATCGCCGATGCGGAGAGCCGGCTCAACGGCCAAGGCCGGCTGGTGGTGCGCCCGTCCGGCACCGAGCCCGTCATTCGCATCATGGGCGAAGGCGACGACAAGGCCATGATCGAGGAAGTGGTCGACGGCATTGCCGAGGTGGTTGCCGCGCACGCGGCCTGAAATCCCGCCCACCGCGCTTTGCTCCGCGGCAAGCGAATTACGTCACGCCCGCGATTTAAGAAACTGCGCAAATGCTTTCAGCGTATGCTCGGAAACGTAGTGCTCGATGCCCTCGGCATCGGCTTCGGCGGCTTCGCTTGAGACGCCAAGCGCGCGGAGCACGTCGACCACCAGCCGGTGCCGAAGCCGCACCCGCTCCGCCAAGGCGCGGCCTTTTTCAGTCAGAAACACGCCCCGGTAAGGACGCGCGGTCGCCAGGCCGGCGCGCTTGAGGCGCGCAATCGACTTGATCGCGGTCGCATGTGACACGCCAAGCCGGCGCGCGATATCGGTCGGGCGGGCCTCGCCTTCGCCCTCGAGCAGATCGGCGATCAGTTCGACATAGTCTTCGTGCAGCGCCGTCGATTGCGCCGACCGCGTCTTGCCGAAGCGGCGCGCTTGGGTTCCTTCCGCTGGCAGCTTGGCCATGAGGCCTTTGCCTACTGGGTGCACGGGGGCTCCTGATCCCGCTCTCCCGATCACAATATTATCATCGTGTCAAAATGTAGTTTTGGCTACAATATGAACCATTGACCTAAATCACCGCAACGCCTACGTAGCCTGTGCTACACTTTCTAGTAACGGCTTCGGGCGTGTTCGAGATGCGGCAAGAAATGGCGGCTGACCCGGCGGCGATCGAGCCAGCGCCGATCGACGCGGCGGCGCGGCGAGCGTCGCTGACGGAACGGACCACCGCGCAAACCCATGAAGTGCTCGCGGGCCGTCCCGGCGGGTTACGCACCGCCATCGCTTTCGCCGGTCCTGCGGTCGTTGCTTCGATCGCGTACATGGATCCCGGCAATTTCGCCACCAATATCCAGGCCGGCGCCAAATACGGCTATGGGCTGTTGTGGGTGGTGCTGCTCGCCAACGTCATCGCGATGCTGTTCCAGGGTCTCTCGGCCAAACTCGGCATCGTTACCGGCCGCAACCTCGCCGAGCTCTGCCGTGATCGTTTTCCCCGCCCAGTGGTCCTGGCGATGTGGGTAGTCAGCGAGATCGCCGCGATGGCGACCGATCTCGCCGAATTCCTCGGCGGCGCCATCGGCCTGTCGCTTTTGCTGCACATGCCGCTGCTGGCCGGAATGGTGGCGACTGCGATTATCACCTACGGGCTATTGATGTGCGAGCGATTTGGCTTTCGTCCGCTCGAACTCGTCATTGGCGCGATCGTCGGCTTAATCTGTATTTGCTATCTTGCGGAAATGTTCATCGCGCCGATCGATTGGAGCGCGGCCGCCTTCCACACCGTGACGCCGCAGCTTGCCGATAGCGAAGCGCTGTTGCTTGCGGTCGGCATTATCGGCGCGACCGTCATGCCGCATGCGATCTATCTGCACTCGGCGCTGACGCAAGCGCGGGTGCCGGTCCGCTCCGACGACGACCGCCGCATCGTACTGAGATTTTCGAACCGCGAAGTCATCATCGCGCTGAGCATGGCCGGGCTCGTCAATATGGCCATGGTGATGATGGCTTCGAGCGCGTTCCATGCCGGCCACCCGGAAGTGGCGGAAATCGAAACGGCCTATCACACGCTCACCCCGCTTCTTGGCGGCGCGGCGGCCGGAATCTTCCTGGTGTCGCTGATCGCTTCAGGCGTGTCCGCATCGACGGTCGGGACGATGGCTGGTCAGATGATCATGCAGGGCTTCGTCGGATTCCGCATTCCAGTCTGGCTGCGCCGTCTTGTCACCATGGTGCCCGCCTTCATCGTGATCGCGCTCGGCGTCGAGCCGACCAAAGCCTTGGTCATCAGCCAGGTGGTGTTGAGCATTGCGCTGCCGCTGCCGATGATTTCGCTTATCATTTTCACCAGCAGAACCGACGTGATGGGCACATTCGCAAACCGCGCGGTGACGCGCGCCTTAGCGATCATCGCCACCGCACTCGTGCTCGGTCTCAATGGCGTTTTGATTTATCAGAGCTTGACATAAACGCCCGGCGGCGCGGCCGTCGCGGTCGCGACATAAGATTCGGCGCCATCAAATTTCGCGCGACTCCAGGACAAAAAATTACCCCGGACCGCATGTCTGCGGTCCGAGGCTGAAATTAAAACCGCGATCGCAACTGCGACCGCGGTAATGCGTCACAGCGTTTTGAGATTTTCAGCGGCCGACTTGCCGGTCTTGCGGTCCACCACGACTTCGAAGGAAACACGCTGGCCTTCCCTCAGTTCGCGGAGGCCGGCGCGTTCGACGGCGCTGATATGGACAAACACGTCCTTGCCGCCGCCTTCGGGTTGAATGAATCCATAACCCTTCTGCGCGTTGAACCACTTTACGGTGCCGTTATCCACTGGTCTCTCCTCATAGGCATAGGCATGTAGATGTGAGCCGTGCGAGTTGGCACGGCTTGGTTCGCTCGAGATTTTGGTGAAAGATCGTCAGTCAGGCGCGCTTGCTCAGTCGCTGCAAGGCCAAGTCATTCGGCCGAAAGCTCGAAGGCCTCTTTTTAGCGGGATGCCGTGCCGTCTGCAAGACCATCATCGGGCCGATTATGACAGGCCTGCAAAAATCTTAGCAAAATGAATTCGTTTGCTGGCCGCGGCGTCGCGAGGTCGCGAAGCTTAAGCGGCGCGGCTAAATCCATCGCGATCGCCGTACGCTTGATGAATGAGCCGCAGGATGCGACAAGGCCGATGCGCCAGAACGGCAACGCCATGCGTGTTTAGCGATATGCGCGCTAGCGATGAATTCCGGCGCCAGTAAAGTCGGGAGGGAATTGTCCATGCGTACCGTTGCCCTTGAGGAGCACTTTGCGGTGCCCTCGCTCAGTCAGCGCATTGCCAAAGATATCATCAGCCGCCGCGGGTACCGGCCGCGCAATCTCTCGCCGGGTGTGCCAAACCCGCTGGAGCTGTTGCCTGAGATCGGCGAGATCCGGCTTAAATCGATGGACGAAACCGGCATCACCGTGCAGGTGCTGTCGAACAGCGGCCCAGGCCCGGACCTTCTTCCCGGCGCCGATGGCATCGCGCTCGCCCGCGAGCTCAACGACCATCTCGCCGCGGCAGTGGCGCGCCACCCCGATCGCTTCGCCGGCTTTGCCAGCTTGCCGCTGCAAACTCCCGATGCAGCGGCGGTCGAACTCAAGCGCGCCGTCAAGGAACTCGGCTTTGTCGGCGGCATGGTCAACGGCACCACCGAAGGCCGCTTCCTCGATCATCCGAGCTACGACAGTTTGCTAGCCGCCGCGGTCGAGCTTGATGTGCCGATTTACATTCATCCGCACATTCCGCCGGAGCCGGTGCGGCAGGCCTATTTCTCCGGTCTGCCCGACGGCGCCGACCGGGTGCTCGAGACCGCCGGCTGGGGCTGGCATTCGGAAACGGCGGTCCATCTTTTGCGCATGGCGGTCGCTGGCACGCTCGATCGGCATCCGCGGCTACGCCTGATCGTCGGTCATATGGGCGAGATGCTGCCGATGATGATGGCGCGCATCGATCAAGTCTTTAAACACGACATCGGCCATTTAAAACGGCCGATCACGCGCGCCATTCTCGATCAGGTCTGGCTCACCACCAGCGGTATTTTCGACGAGCCGCCGTTCCTCACCGCGCTTTTGACCTTCGGCATCGACCGCATCATGTTCTCGGTCGATTATCCCTACGCGCCGAATATCGCCGGCCGTAAATTTCTCGACCGCATTGCGCTCGCGCCGGCCGACATGGCGAAGCTTGCCCACGGCACCGCCGATCAGCTTTTGAAGTTGAAAGTCGCGAAGGCAAAGTGAAGACGATGGGATGACGCCTCAGCATTGGGAACGCCATTTGGTGCTGCCCGACGGCACCAAGGTTTTCGTGCGGCCGATTCGACCCGAGGACGAGGAATTATATCCGGCGTTTTTGACTGCGGTGACACAGGAAGACTTGCGTCTCCGTTTATTCGCGCCAGTTAAGGACTTCAGCCACAATTTCATCGCGCGATTTACCCAGATCGATTACGCGCGCGCCATGGCGTTCATCGCCGTCGAGGAGGCGATCGAGCAAATGCTCGGGGTCGTGCGCATTCACGCCAATTCCGAACATCGAAGCGGCGAATACGCCATTCTCGTTCGCTCCGATCTCAAAGGACACGGTCTCGGCTGGATGTTGATGGAGCTGATGATCGAATACGCCCGCGCGGAAGGATTGGAGTCGGTTCACGGTGAGGTGCTGCAGGAAAATAAGACGATGCTGCAGATGTGCCGCCAGCTCGGTTTTCAGATCACGCCAGACGCGGATGACCCCGCGATCGTCATCGTGACGCTGCCATTAAACCCCTGACCACATTGTTGCTGCGCGTTGGCCTCCGGTCTGGAGCGCTTGATCGTCGTTCACCTAAAAACGAGTCTTACTCATTCAGGTGAACCGTCCAAATAGTCGCGTTGTTCTTGGCCACAATACAACCTGTGATAGCATTGCCCTCGTTGGTTATGCGCAGGGGGATCGCCATGATGGGGATGTTGCGTGTGTTGTTTGCGATCTTTGGTTGCGTCGTGTGCAGCGTCACTACTTTTGCCGGAGGTCCGTTCTATTCACAGTGTTCTAAACCGATCAGCTAAGCTTGCTAAACTCGCAGCCACGTCATCAAAGGTTAAGAACGTAACTCGGCCTCGATCAAACCCTTTCAAACGCCGCAAATGCTCAGGCTCGTATGGCGCGTCCCGGCCGGCGATAACGGCGCCGTTAATTGAACTGACTTGGTCAATACCCAGTGCTGCAAGCACTGCGAGCCTGTGCTCATCAGCGACGTGCAGCCAATTACGGACTTGATCTATTGAGTGACTAAGCGGCTGCGCTGCGTCGCCGGCCTTATTCATAAGTCGCGTCTTTGTGTTTTCTATCTCGATCAGAATTAATTCCTTCTGAGGAGTAACAACTGCGAAGTCTGCCTTGAAGAAAGTTAGTATGGCCGGCTTGAAGAACAACTTCTCTGCCGGAAACTGGTGCAGCAAGATTGGATTGTCTTGTATGAATTTTTGTATTTCTTCCTCAGATGGATCACGATCTAAAAGCTCAATGAACACACGACGGATTTCTAATAGGGCGCTCCGCTCGTAAAGAGGTGAGAATGCGATTTCGGATGATGAGACAGACACAGGATGCCCCAGCAGTCCGTGAAGATTGTACTTGATAGTCCGAACATCAAGATGCGTGCTACCACATTCGCAATCAAAAGTGTCGGGTATGTCCCCGTACCATAGATAACCGTCTTGTTCAGGCTTCTTATCAAGAGCGGCAAATGCACGGAGTTTAGATGAACAATTCTTGCAACTCAGTTCGATGCGCACGGCTTTAGCTGCTTGTGGATCGCTACGAATTGCAGCAATACGGGTTGCATCTAGGGGAAGCGCGTTCAGTAGCAGAACATTGAAACTCCCGATCTGGATTTCAGCAGCATCGGCCTGCACTTTGAAAACTGTATAGTGCCCTGGCTGAGTGATGAGCATCGGAGGTTGGCTGCTCACATCGAACAACAGCACTGTCCACGCCGTCGGGTCGACAAACATGCTCCCGGTGTAGGTCGCGTGAGGTGGGACTTCCGTAGTACCCGCTCTCTCGGACGACAGGGCAAGGCCCAAGTCTATTGATCCCGCTTCCTGACCATCTGCCGCTTTTATTCTTAGTTTCAGATTTCGCTCAGCGCCAAATCGCAGCGCTATCGCCCACTTAACGCCGGCCATACTAAAAGGGCAGATAAACGAAAACAGGTTTTGCTTTAATCCAATTATATTCCATTTCACAAAGGGAGTTGCGCCTTCTTGTATCGGCTGTGCGCGTTCCGCAAATCCGATGAAAGCGACTTCGGTAGGCTGCTGGTCAAGGTTCTCCATGGCAATTCCGCATGGTCGCGAGTACGCGGGTCATCGTAGCATCCAGGGCACGCGCCACGGATGGGTTTCCACACCACGTTCTCCGCGTTCGGGTTTGTATGGAAACTGATCTTTGTGGGCGACCAAAACGTCCCAGATGTGATTTGGCACCGCCACAGGCATGTCGCTTGCTGCGAATACTTGCCCACTTATTAGTGCGCGCACCAGTATTCCCCGTGAAATTAACGTGTTCGCGTATCCCCCGTCACTGTCGCAAGTGAACATCTTTTGGTTCTTCGCTAGGAGGTACGCAATAATTTGTCGCTCCTTCGGCGTCATGTGCGGAATGTAGTCGACGACGCTATGCTTCTGGCGACGGAGTTCGGCCCAATGTACAATCCATATCTGAACAGGCACAAACTTGAAAAGCGCGCTTAGAAAGCTCGAAATAGCTAAGCAACCACACAACAGAAGCCCAACCACCGCAACAGTGGTCATCCAAGGCTCAAGAGACGGAAGCCATCCTGCTCGTGCTATCAGCAAAAACAAACCGCACGCGATGGCAATCGCGGCAGTTTGCCATCCACTCGCCTTGAGAATTTCGAGCCATCTAGGATCAGGCGCCATGATCTTTGATCTCGCATAAAGGCGAACGGGTTCCCCGCAGCGACGATTGCCTGCATACCTATTTTGACTCCTATGGCGAATACCCGCCATGGACTCTAAGGGTGTAATCGATAATCGTCGTGCGTCGTGCTACACGTCAGTCGATTTCCGGTCTCGCCCAAACTCACGCTTGCGGACGATTAGAGGCGAGTCGCAACAACGGCCTGATGTGTCACGCATAAGCGGGCATTTGAGTAGTGCCAGTGCTTGCAATGGTCAGAACTAGAGCTGGGCTCAATGACACCGGCAGGTGATTGGGAAATTCTGTGTGCAGCAATGCGTGCTCGGTGATGTTGCAAGCGAGCACGCTGCTCGGTTTTGGCCAGCAAAAATCTTGCGCGCCGACAGCGATACCTTCAACAGCGATGCAGGCGCTAAGCGAAACCGCGATTGCTCCACTGCAATTTGGATGTCGGTTCATTCTTAAAATCCTTTGGTGATTCGAGCGCTGCGCGGACATACACGATGCTGATTTCGTGTATGGCCGAAATCAAGAACGAGCGGAGATAATAATTCCGTAAGCGGCCGCCGCGTGCAAAGAGACACCGGGCCCCCGACTGCGGCATCCGTTACTCCGCGTTGATATTGGCCTCGCGAATTGCGCGGCCGGTGACCTCGTACTGTTGCCGGATGAAGGCGCCGAATGCGGCGCCGCATATGCCGATAGTCGATAGTCCCTGCGTTTCAAGCTTGGCTTCGACCTCCGGCACATGCAGCGCCGCTGAGAACCAATCGACAAGTCGCGAGACAATGGTTGCCGGCGTCTGCGCCGGCGCGACAACGCCGAACCAGATGTCCGACCCGTAGTCAGGAAAACCGGATTCAGCGATGGTCGGAATGTCAGGCAGTTGCTTGATTCTGGTAGCAGAAGTCGTAGCGATTGCGCGAAGTTTGCCGGCTTTGATTTGCTCAATCAGATTCGGATAGCTGGCTAAAGCTGCGGTCACATAACCGCCGAGCAGGGCATTGACTGCGGCCGGCGAACCCACAAACGGCACATAGATCATCTGGACCTTGGCCGCGCGCTTAATCATTTCAAATGCGATATGCGTGCTCGATCCCGGCCCGGCACTTGCAAGCGTTAATTCATCCGGTTGGGTGCGTGCAGCATTCAATAGATCGTCGATCACGTAGTAAGGCGATGCACTATTGACGGCGATGAGCTGTGGCGAGCGCACCAGATAGCAGACCGGCGTGAAGCTCGTCAGTGGATCATAGTTCAGCTTTCGCAGATGGGGATTGATGACGAATTCGGGAGTATTGATGAGAAGCGTGCCGCCATCGGGCGCCGCTCGCGCTGCGGCCTCGGTGCCAATCGTGTTGCTCGCGCCAGGACGGTTCTCCACCACCATCGCAACCCCCTGGTCGCGACTGATCTGATCGGCCAGCACTCGCGCCAGGATATCCGCACCTCCGCCGGCCGAAGACGGCACGATGATCCTGATTGTCTTCGGCGCCTGCGGCGATACGCCCTTTTCGGCGAATGCCAGAAAAATCGCAGCCAACGCGATCGCGATCGTCACCTGCGTCGCTGCGCGCATGGGCCAAGCGCAAAAGAGTGCTCTTCTCCCGCCGAGCGAATTCATTTTGATAAAGGCAACGCCGTTTACATGCGTGTTTTACTTGCGCGATGATCTCACCTATTAGCACGGCTCGTTCCATAGGGCACATCATGTTGCCACCTTATACCGAGCGCCTCAGCGATATTGCCGCGCAAGCATACGAGCTGGCCAATAAATTGTGCGGGTCGTGCCGCGACTTGCACGCGCTGTGGCCCTACATCCGGCTGTCGAGATCGTCGACCGGCGTCGAGCTTGAAGGCTCGCAGTTAATACAAGTCTTGCGAGAGCTGATGGCGGACGGCCGCCGCGACGTGCTCATCGCCGGCGCGGCGGATACGGGCCTGCTCGCGCTTGTCGCTCGCGCAGCAGCCGACCAAGCCACGAGCCATCCAACGAACATCGTCGTCCTCGACATATGTGAAACGCCGCTTGAACTTTGCCGGCGCTCCGCTACGGCATGGTCGTTGCCGATAAAGACGGTGAGGCAAGATTTAGTTGAGCTCAATGTTCGGCAGCAATTCGATCTTGTGCTGGTCCACGGGACGCTACATTTCATGACGCCGCTCGGAAGAACAACTGCATTAAGCGCAATTCAACGCGCAATGCGTCGCGGCGGCCGCCTTGTGCTGTTGTTTAATACCAGCGAGCCGCCCACGGTCGAGACCGAGGATAAGATACACATCGACTATGCCACCGCAGTCTTAAGCGAATTGAAGCATCAGCACGTCGTACTGCCGGATGGCGAGGCGGCGCTCCGCGAGCGCCTAGCGGCGCATTCCCGCCGCCGCCAATTGCGGGAAGGCGCTTTTACACGGCCCAGCGACGTCACGCCCCTGCTCGAAGCCGCCGGTTTAAATGTGATCAGTTGTGACGAAGTCGATGCTGTGCTTTCCAGCGGGATGAGAAATTTCGTATCTCGCATCTCGAAGCGGCGTTTTATGGCCGTCTGCGAACCGAAGCGGTAGCGCTATTGCGATGACCATCGAGCGCAATTTGGTCCTGGTTCACACGCCCGGCTATCAGGACGTTGAGGACTTTCAAGAGATTGGCCGGGCGGTCGAGGAAATAGCGCCCGATATTGAAGTCTTCGTCGCGTCGAATGGCATACCGTCGTCGGCCACGCGCCGCCGCGCTAGCAAACGGCCGACGCTGATTTTTTCGCCCGGTAACCTGCTGAGCTTTCATCCATTGCGGGGGAAGATCTACGAAGGGTCCCCGATTCCCAAGCTTGAGCAGATTGCGCGCTTCAAAGCAGCCCGCTTGCCGGTGCCGCCGAGCGCCGAAATCACTCCCGGCGTTGTACTATCTGAGGCTGAATTCGGATCGCATGTGGTCGTCAAGCCGGGATTTTCCGAAGCGTCACGTGGGCGGTTCATTACGCTGATGCGGCGTGAAGCCGTGCGTTTCCAGCCGAGAGAATCCTTCCCGCAGGATGATCCGGGCCGCTACGGACCGATGTACGCCCAGCGCTTCATCGACACCGGGACTTTTGTCAATCACCATCGTGTCCTGACTTTGTTTGGCGTTCCACTCCTTGCCTTCAAGACGACCGCGACGACCGCAAGACCTTCACTCGACTCGCCCGACGATGTGCTCGCCGCGATGACTGTGAAGGCGCGACGTCGCGATGGGCCGATCGAACGCGAGCTCACATCGGATGCCGATATTCTCAAACTCGCCGCGCGCGCCTATTCGGCGTTGCCCGAAATCGCGCTGCACGGCGTCGACATTATCCGCGAGGCAGGTTCGGGAAAACTGTACGTCCTTGAAGCCAATCCCGGCGGCAACACCTGGATATTTTCGAAGGGTGACATGACCACGCGATTGCAGGCGGCGCTCGGACTAAAGCGCCTCACCGACCAATTCGACGCTTTCCGGACGGCGGCAAAAGTCTTGATTGAGCGCACCAGAGCTGAGGCTGGGTAGGCGCTCACTTGCGCGACGCAGATCTGTGCTGGGTACCGCTTTTGCGCGGATCTTACTGGGTGAACTTGTAGTTGACGCCTAGCCGGACAATGTCGCCTCTGACATTGGCTGACGACGTCCACGGCGAAGAGGTGCCAGGGGCGACACGCAGGACGTTGTAGTGAACGTCGCCGAGATCGAAATGGAGATACTCAAGCTTCAAAGAGAGTCGATCGTTGAACCTATACTCGTAGCCCGCTCCAGCGGTCCATCCGGCGCGGGTCGTGGATTCTGAGCCTGCAAATATGGTGGGCGGAGGGGGTCCAGCCGTATCCGTAAGAGTGACGGACGAGTTCACGCCGCCAAGCGCCAAGCCGCCGGTTGCATAGAGAAATGATGGTCCCCAAGCATAGCCGAACCGGCCGCGTACGGTGGCGAGCCATCGCAAGCTGGTGGTGCGAACAGTGTCCTCGCCACCCCTGCCCAGAATATTATTATGTTGAGTGCGCGAGGCGTGAATGTAATTGATATC
>Ga0185299_10007319_pt1 | contig 11372 bp, 10 predicted proteins | sample PaiPotPPA55metaG_FD_128002 | JGI IMG/M metagenome (GOLD analysis project Ga0185299, IMG submission 128002) | Iron sulfur acid spring bacterial and archeal communities from Banff, Canada, to study Microbial Dark Matter (Phase II) - Paint Pots PPA... ...
ATGAGACGCAGACCCGGCGGGTGGCGGATTACTACCGGGCGCAGCGGCGGCTGGTTGCAATCAACGCGGATCGCACGATGGATGAGGTTACGGCGCAGATTTTCGCCGTGATTGACAATCATTTCAAGGACGGATGCGAGTAGCGGAACGGCGAAGCTAAAGTCGGCGAAGTTAGAATCGGCGAAGCTAGAATTAATTATGAGTTTTGGAGAAGACCGGATCATCCGCAAATCGCCGGAAGAGATCGAAAAGATGAGGCGGAGCGGGAAGATGGTCCGCCAGGTTCTGAACCACTTGAAAGGTGTAGTGGCGGCCGGCGTTACGACCATGGACCTGGAGCAGGCCGCTGAGAAACTGATCGCGGACCTCGGGGCTGCTCCGGCGTTCAAGGGATATTACGGCTATCCATGTGTGCTGTGCACTTCGATCAATGAAGAGATCGTGCACGGGATCCCATCGGAAAAGCGGACGCTGAAAACGGGCGACATTGTTTCCATCGACTGCGGAGTTGTATGCGATGGGTATTACGGAGACGCTGCCATCACAGTGCCTGTTGGCGATGATCTGACGGCGGAATTGAAGAAGCTGCTCGAAGTGACCGAGGCTTCGCTGTACAAGGGCATCGAGCAGGTAAAGATTGGGAACACGGTCGGACACGTTGGGTCGGCGATACAGAAACACGTGGAAGCGAACGGGTTCAGCGTGGTGCGAGATTTTGTTGGACACGGCATCGGGACGAAGCTGCATGAAGCGCCGCAGATTCCGAACTTTGGCAAGAAGGGCCAGGGCGCGGAGTTGACCGAAGGCATGGTCCTGGCGATTGAGCCGATGGTGAACTCGGGACGTCCTGAGGCTAAAGTTTTGAACGACAAGTGGACGGCTGTGACGCTTGACGGCAGCTACAGCGCGCACTTTGAGCATTGCGTTGCGGTAACGCGACAAGGGCCGATGATTTTGACCCAGTGAAGAAAAGTTCTCAGTTCCCGGTTCTCAGTTCTCAATGAGAAGCGATCGGAATTAATACTGAGAACCGGGAACTGGGAACTGAGAACTGATTTTAAGGAGTCGATGAGCAAAGAAGACGCGATTGAAGTGATGGCGACGGTTGTCGAACCGCTGCCCAATGCCATGTTCAAGGTGGAGCTCGAAAACAAACACCAGGTGCTGGCGCATGTTTCCGGCAAGATGAGGAAGAACTTCATCCGGATATTGCCGGGAGACAAGGTCGCGGTCGAACTTTCTCCGTACGATCTGAATCGCGGGCGGATTGTGTACCGCTACAAATAAACTGCCGCCGGGCTTCGCCTGGGCGGGACGGACGAATGCGTCCGTCGCTACGTGAGGGATCATGAAGGTAAGAGCATCGGTTAAGAAAATTTGCGATAAGTGCAAGGTCATCCACCGCAAGGGAGTAGTGCGGGTGATCTGCGAGAATTCGAAACATAAGCAGCGTCAGGGTTAAGTAAGAAGGATTTTGCAGTTACTGACGGCTGATAGCTGACAGCTGAGAGCTACCACAAGAGAGGGATCATGGCTCGTATTGCAGGCGTCGATCTTCCGCGCAACAAACACGCGAATATCGCGCTCACTTACATCTACGGCATCGGCAATTCACGCGCGGCGCGCATTCTGGACGCAGCGAAAGTGGACCCGATGAAGAAAGTCTCCGACCTTGGAGAAGACGAGGTCAACCGCATCCGCCAGGTCATCGAGGCGGAAGGCTCGGTGGAAGGCGATTTGCGCAAAGACGTTTCGATGAACATCAAGCGGCTCATCGAAATCGGATCCTATCGCGGATTCCGCCATCGCCGGAACCTGCCGGTTCGAGGACAGCGCACACACACCAACGCTCGTACCCGCAAAGGTCCGCGCAAAGGCACGGTCGCGCAGAAGAAGAAGACGGCAAAGGCGTAAAACCGGTTGTCAGTTGTCAGTTATCAGTTCTCAGTTTACGGCGGAGAACGGTTTTACTGAGAACTGAGAACCGAGAACTGAGAACTCCAAACATGGCAAAACCGGCAGCAGCAGGCGGCGCCCCAGCGGTGCCCGAGAAAAAAGGCAAAAAAAAGACGTTCAAGAAGAAAGAGCGCAAGCACGTCCCGCACGGACTGGTGCACGTCCAAGCCTCTTTCAATAACACCATCGTGACCATATCGGACATGAGCGGCAATGTGCTGGCATGGAAGAGTTCAGGCTCGCTTGGTTTTCGCGGGTCCCGCAAAGGGACTCCGTTTGCGGCGCAGCAGGCCGCGTCGAACGCCGCCAGCATGGCGCGCGATCACGGGGTGCGCACGGTGGATGTGCGGGTGAGCGGTCCGGGATCGGGACGGGAGTCGGCAGTGCGCGCTCTGGCCACGTCGGGAATTGAAGTACGGTCCATTAAGGACACGACGCCGATTCCGCATAACGGTTGCAGGCCGCCGAAACGGCGCAGAGTGTAATTGTAGAGACGCGGCTTGCGCGTCTTGGCTGCTGAGACGCGGCAAACCTTGTCTCTACATGTAGTTTGAACAGCAGCTGAATTTCGTCCGGGATGAAGGGTGAAGCCAAACCTGTAAACCGGTCATCTAACTAAGGAGAACAACTTGGCACGTTATACCGATGCAGTGTGTCGTCTTTGTCGCCGGGAGGGCATCAAGCTCTTCCTGAAAGGCACCAAGTGCTTCAGCGACAAATGTCCTATTGAGAAGCGCAACTTCGCTCCCGGACAACACGGGAAAGACAAGAAGACCAAGGTTGTAGGCTACGGTCTGCAGTTGCGCGAAAAACAGAAGGCAAAGCGCATCTACTTCACCCAGGAAGGCCAGTTCCGGAATTACTTCGAGAACGCGGTCAAATCCAAAGGTGTGACGGGTGCGAAGCTGCTGGAGTCGCTCGAGCGGCGTTTGGATAACGTTGTCTACCGGCTGGGCTTCGGCATTTCCCGTCGCCAGGCGCGCCAGTTGGTGCGTCACGGACACGTGCAGGTGAATGGTAAGAAGGTCAACATCCCTTCGTACGAGGTCACGGTGGGAGAAGAGATTGCGATTCGGGAGAGCAGCCGCAAGGTTCCAATTCTCGAAATCGCGAAGGATTTTGCCAGTCATCAGCCGGCGCCGGTATGGTTGGAGATCGATCGCGAGAACTACAAAGGGCGCGTAATTGCGCTGCCGAAACGCGAGGATATCCAACTCCCGGTGAACGAGCAGCTGATAGTTGAGTTGTACAGCAAGTAGCGGTCTGTCGTTGGTCCGTAGTCGTTGGCAAGACCAGAGACCCGCGAACGACCATCGACTAGTGACCAACGAACTGATTTTTTGGCCTACCATTCGTGCCAGATCAGCCTTTCCTGCTGTGACCTGAGCCGGGCCGCTCAGCGAGCAGGATCGAGCCACATGGCCGAGAGGAGAAACGCACGATGCTTTGGAGAGGTTTTCAAAAACCGAAACGGCTGGCGAGTGATACCAGTTCGCTTACTGACAAATATGGGATGTTCTGGGCGCAGCCGTTTGAGCGCGGATTTGGCACCACCATCGGCAATGCGCTGCGGCGCGTGATGCTGAGTTCGATCGAAGGCGCGGCGGTTACCGCGGTGAAGATCGAAGGCGTGCTGCATGAATTCCAGTCAATCCCGGGCGTGGTCGAGGATGCGACCGACATCATCCTCAACATGAAGCAGGTTCCGTTCAAACTTGCGGGAGATGGTCCAAAGGCGATTTATCTGCGCGCCGATCAGCCGGGTGTGGTTACGAGCGGCATGATCGAAGCCGATGGCGATGTGGAAGTGCTCGACAAGGAAATTTACATCGCAACGGTGAGCGAAGGCGGCAAACTCGAAATGGAAATGCGCCTGAAGCGCGGCCGCGGTTACGTTTCTGCGGACAAGAATTTCGAGGATGATCTGGGCATCGGATTCATTCCCATCGATTCCGTGCACACGCCGGTGCGCAAGTGCAACTACACCGTCGAAGCGGCGCGTTTGGGGCAGATCACCGACTACGACAAGCTGACGGTCGAGGTCTGGACGAACGGTTCGATCACTCCAGGCGATGCGCTTGGACTCTCGGCGAAGCTGGTGAAGGATCACATGAATATCTTCATCAACTTCGAAGAGGAAATCGAAACCGCGTCGGCAAGCGAAGAGCGCAGGCCTGAGATCAAGAACGAGAACCTGAACCGTTCGGTCGAGGAACTCGAACTCTCGGTGCGCAGCTACAACTGCCTGAAGAACGCGAACATTCAGTCGATTGGCGAACTGGTGCAGAAGACCGAAGCCGAGATGCTGAAGACGAAAAACTTCGGGCGCAAGTCGCTGAACGAGATCAAGGAGATACTCTCCTCGATGGGTCTGAGCCTGGGTATGAAGATCGACGAGCACGGGAACGCCGTGCCCGGACCGACTTCGAACCAGGTGCTGCCCGCTTCGGCATACGGCGACAACGATCTGTAGAAATAACGATCTGTAAGAATAACGATCTGTGATGGGGTGACGGGCGAGGGCGCCCGTCGCTCCACCAAAACAAGAGGGATTCATGCGTCACAAAGTTGCAGGATACAAGTTAGGGCGAACCACTTCGCATCGGCGCGCAATGCTGCGCAACATGGTGACTTCGATCATCATGGAAGAACGCATTGAGACGACCGTGATCAAGGCGAAGGCGGTGCGTCCGCAGGTCGAGAAGATGATCACGCTCGGGAAAAAGGGCGATCTGGCGGCGCGGCGTCGGGCGGCGGCCTATTTGATGACGGACGAAGCGGTCCGCAAACTTTTCGATACCGTGGCTCCGCGCTTTGGTGACCGCCAGGGCGGGTATCTGCGGATCGTTCGCACCGCGTGGCGGAAGGGCGACGGTGCCGAAAAGGCATTCATCGAATTGCTGGGTAGCGAGCAGGTGCTCGACGAAAAGCGCCAGAAGCGCGCCGAAGTCCGCGCCAAACGCGCCGAGGAGAACCGCAAGGCGATGGAGAACGCCGATGCCGAAGCACAGGCGCAGAAGGATATCGCCGCTGACGAGGCTGAAGGAAAAGAAAAGAAAGAGTAGCTCATTGCGGTCTCGCAATTTCCGACCGAATACAGAATGCAAAATGGGGAGCCGTCTTCGGCTCCCCTTTTACATTCCCGGAAACTTCATCCCGGCCATTCTCCGCGCGAAGCTGGGCTTGCCCATCTGCTTGAACATTTTTTTCATCTGGGCGTACTGGCGGAGCAAGTTGTTGACTTCCTGCACGCTGGTTCCGGAGCCGCGGGCGATGCGTTTGCGGCGGCTGCCGTTGATGGCTTCATGATGGTTGCGCTCGTATCCGGTCATGGAATTGATGATGGCCTCGACACGGTTGATCTGTTTTTCGTCAACCTTGTCGGCGGCTTTCTGCAGCCCGGAAAAAGCGCCAACACTGGGCAGCATGCCCATGAGACTTTGCAGCGATCCCATTTTGCGAACCTGCCGTAGCTGATCGCGGAAATCTTCGAGCGAAAAACCGTCGCCGGTGAAGGCTTTGGTGGCAAGATCCTGGGCTTTTTTCTTGTCGATCTGCGATTCGGCTTTTTCGATGAGCGAGAGGATGTCGCCCATGCCGAGAATGCGCGAGACGATGCGGTCGGGGTGGAAGGGCTCGAGCGCGTCATATTTTTCGCCGACACCGATGAACTTGATGGGCTGGCCGGTGACCTGGCGGATGGAGAGGGCCGCGCCGCCGCGCGCGTCGCCGTCCATTTTGGTGAGGATGACGCCGGTGAGCATGAGCTTCTTGTGGAATTCGTCCGCCGATTTGACGGCGTCCTGTCCGGTCATCGCATCAGCAACAAATAAAATTTCCTGCGGATTGAGCAGGCGCTTGAGTGACTGCATCTCGTCCATGAGCTGGTCGTCGATATGGAGCCGGCCGGCGGTGTCGACGATGAGCACGTCGCAGCCAGTGTTGATCGCTTCGCGCCGCGCTTCTTTGGCGAGACGCTCGACGGTCGCGGTATTCGCTTCGACGCCCGCTTCACCGATCTCGCCTTCGTAGAGGTTGGCCTTGATGGCCGCCGCGACGACTTTGAGTTGCTCGCGCGCGGCTGGACGGTAGACGTCGACCGAGACCAGCAGCGGGCGGTGTCCGCCATTCTTCAGCCAGTTAGCGAGCTTGCCGGAGGTAGTAGTCTTGCCCGAGCCCTGCAGGCCGGCCATCAGCACGACGGTTGGCGGTTGCGAGGCGAATTTCAGCTTGGCCGTGTCTTTGCCGAGAGTTTCCACCAGTTCGTCGCGGACGATTTTGATGACCTGCTCGCCAGGAGAGAGCGCGGTCAGCACGTCCTGACCGATGGCCTTCGCCTGTATCCGGTCGATAAGGTCTTTGACGACTTTGAAGTTGACGTCGGCTTCAAGCAGCGCCAGGCGGATTTGCTTCATCGCCTCGGCGATGTTCTCTTCGGTGAGGACGGCTTGTCCGCGGAGAGATTTGAAGGCGCGCTGAAGTTTTTCCTGGAGATTCTCGAACATGCGGGACCATCACTATTTTAGCAGGCGGGAAGACGTGCGCAGGCCGGGCGCTTTCAGCCGCCAGCCGTCAGCCGTCAGGTTCGAACCCGCTACTTCGTAAACACTTCCTTCGCGGCGATGACCGTGTTGCAGTGAATCTTAACCGTGTCTTCCACATTCCGCGCGTAGCCGCCGGCGAGGGTGACCATTACGGGGATGCCGCGAGCTTTGGCGACGCGGAAGACGAGTTCGTCGCGCTTCTTCAATCCGTCAATGGTGAGCGACAGGCCGCCGAGCTGGTCTTCGCGATAAGGATCGGCTCCGGCGATGTAGCAGAGTAACTCCGGATCAGACTGGCGAAGGCCGGAGCTGAGCGCGTTGTCGAGCCATGCGAGATAGTCGTCGTCGCCGATTTCGTCGGGGAGATCGATGTCGATCGAAGAGGGAGGTTTCCACGCCGGATAATTATTTTCCTGGTGAAGCGAGATGGTAAAAACATCGCCGGCGTGACTGCCGCGCATTTTTGTCTTAGCAGGGGTCAGCGTGGAGGTGGGCACGGATGGCAGTGGCTCACTGGCAGTGCGTGTGCCGGCGAAGATCGCCGCCGTGCCATTGCCTTGATGCACGTCGCAATCGACAGTCATTGCATAGCGAATCTTGCTGTCACGCTGCATGCGGCGGATGGCGATGGCCACGTCGTGGATCATGCAGAAGCCCTCGCCGTGATCGGGGAACGCATGATGAAATCCTCCGCCGATACTGATTGCTATTCCGTTGCTGAGCGCGGAATCCGCGGCCAAGATGGAGCCGCCCGCCGCGAGCCAGAAGGCCTTCACCAACCCGGGAGAAAAAGGGACTTCGAGTTCCATCTGCTCGCGCGCGCTGAGCGTGCCAGTCTTCAATTTCTCGAGGTACTGCGGAGTGTGCACGAGCAGAACGTCCTGGTCGGTCGCCGGACGAGGGGTAACAAAATCGGAAGGCTCGGCAATTCCGAACGCGAGCAGCCGGTCATGAATGCGCTTGTATTTTTCCGCGGGAAAAACATGGGAGCCGATGGGCAGATAATAGTAGTCACTATAGACAAGCTTGAAGGGCAGCATCCAGCACTCAGCATTCAGCCCTCAGCGTGGCGAGCGCTGAAGACTCCATATGATACGCGCTTGGCCAGAATCTTCACCACAGAGAGCACAGGGGCACACAGGGGCAAACACGCATTTGGAATTCCATAGCTGTTAAACTTGGCTCGTTGCCTGCCAAAAAGAAATCTTCGCCGCAAGGGAGTGCCGCGCCTGAACCTCTGGCCGCTCCTGCTCATAGTAAGGGCCGGATCTTCCTGATCGATACGATGTCGTTCATATTTCGCGCCTATCACGCGATGGCGCGGCAGCGGCCTATGTCTACTAAGACTGGGGTTCCGACGGCGGCGACGTATGTTTTCGTCAACATGCTGAGGAAGCTGCGCGACGATTTTTCGCCTGAGTATCTGGCGGCAGTGTTCGATGTGGGCGCGCCGACGATCCGTAATCAGCAGGCGGAAGCGATCACAACGATCCGCAAGTTCGATATCAAGACTCAGACGTTCAAAGAATCACAATATGGCGGATATAAGGCGAACCGCGCTGAGATGCCGGGGGATCTGGCGCAGCAGATTCCATACATCCGGCGGGCGCTGGAGGGGTATCGGATCCCAATTTTGCAGCTGGAAGGTTACGAAGCCGACGATCTGATCGGAACGCTGGCGCGGAAGGCGGCAGCGGAATCGTATCCGGTGTTTGTGGTGTCGAGCGACAAAGATATGTTGCAGTTGGTTAACGACAAGGTCTGTGTGCTGAATCCGCCGAAGGATAATCTGATTTGCGATGCGGCGAAGGTGGAGGAAATTCTGGGAGTGCCTCCGTCGAAAGTAGTGGACGTGATGGCGCTGCGCGGCGATTCGGTGGATAACATTCCGGGGGCGCCGGGGATCGGGGACAAGGGGTCGGTGGACCTTATTCAGCGCTTTGGAAGCGTGGAACAAGCGCTGGAACATGCCGCTGAGGTGGAGAAGAAGTCGTATCGGGAATCGCTGAAGAACAATCGTGACAACATCCTCTACAGCAAGCAACTGGTGACGATTGATACCGACGTGGCAGTCGAGCTGGATGTTGCCGCGATGAAAGCCGGCGACCCGGACCTTGAATCGCTGCGCGCCCTGTTTGCCGAGCTCGAATTTACTTCGTTGCTGAAAGAATTGCTTCCAGTAGTGGAAGTGAAAGAGGGCGACTACCGGGAGATAAAGTCGAAGGCTGAATTCGAAGAGTACTTGCGAGGCTTGGGCGAGAACGCGCCGCTCGCGCTAGCAATTCCGACAGAGGACACTGAGAGCATTTTTACCGAGAGTACTGCAGAAGAAGACGAGCCTCAGCCCGCGCAGTCGAGGTTTCTGGCTTTGCAGCCCGCGGATGCGGAGGATCAAAGTGAGGCAGTTATAAAGCGCGTTGCTGTTTCGAATGCGCCGGGCGCTGGGGCGATGGTCACGCTGGAAGACAAGGCGCTCGCCGATCGAGTCAAAAGTATGCTCGAAGATGCCGCTGCGCCGAAGGCGGTTCACGATCTCAAGTCCGCGCTCCACCATTTCGGCGAGCAGGGTATCGCGCTGGCTGGAGTGAAGCACGATCCGATGCTGTATTCCTACCTGCTCGACCCGACTTACTCGACGCATTCGTTGCCGGAGGTTGCGCTGCGGAGATTCAATTTGAAGCTTAGCGGCAACCTGGCGGAGGCGGCGGATGTCACTGGCAGGTTGGCGAGCACGCTCCGCAAAGAGGTTGACGACCAGGGACTGACGTCAGTTTACGAGGAGATCGATGCGCCGCTCGTACCCGTGCTGGCGCGCATGGAAGATGCGGGAGTGAAGATTGATCCGGCAGCGCTGGGCGAGATGTCGGTGAAGTTGCTGCGCGAGGCCGACGCCAAGGCGCGGGACATTTATGAGCGTTGCGGCGTGGAGTTCAACATCAATTCACCGAAGCAATTGGGCGATGTGCTGTTCAACAAGCTCGCGCTGCCGATGCCGGTGAAATACGGGAAAGGAAAAAAGATTTCCACAGCGGTGGATGTATTGGAAGGACTGGCGGCGGATCACGAAGTTCCACGGCTGGTGCTGGAGTACCGGCAATTGACGAAGTTGAAGTCGACTTATGTGGATGCATTGCCCGCGCTTATTCGCAGCCAGAGCGGCCGCGTGCATACGACTTTCGGGCAGACTGGGACGGCGACGGGCAGGTTGTCTTCGACGAATCCGAATCTGCAGAATATTCCGATTCGCACGGAACTTGGGCGAGAGATTCGGGCGGCGTTTATCGCCGAGCCGGGGCACGTCCTGCTGGCGGCGGATTATTCGCAGATCGAACTGCGGCTGCTGGCACATTTTTCGAAAGACAAGCTGCTGGTGGAAGCCTTTCGGCGCGGGGATGATATTCACACGCTGACCGCGTCACAGGTATTTGGCGTTCCGCCGCTGATGGTTACGCCGGACCACCGGCGGCAGGCGAAGGTGGTGAACTTCGGGATTGTCTACGGCTTGTCGGCGTTTGGACTTTCGCAGAATTTGGGTATTGAGCCGAGTGAGGCGAGAAAGTTCATTGATGCGTATTTTGAAAAGTATGCGGGAGTGCGGGCGTTCATTGATACAACGCTCGAGCAGACGCGCCGCGATCAGAAAGTCTCGACGCTGTTCGGGCGTGTTCGCCCGATTCCTGAGATTAACAGCAAGAACGCCACCCAGCGCGGGTTTGCGGAGCGCACGGCGGTGAACACTCCGCTCCAGGGAACGGCCGCCGATCTGATCAAGCTGGCGATGATCCGAATTGATGGGGAGATTAGGAAGCGCGGACTGAAGTCGCGGATGACTCTGCAGGTGCACGATGAACTTGTGTTCGAAGTGCCGGAGAGCGAACTGGACGCCCTGAAGCCGCTGGTGCGCGAGCACATGGAGAACGCGCATTCGCTTGAGGTTCCGCTGCTGGTGGAAATCGGAGTGGGGCCAAACTGGCGGGACATGGATTAAGAGAACACTTCCAGGACTGACGCCCCAGGAAAACTATTCCAGCGTTTCCCTTCCCGCGTTTCCGATATACTTGGAGGAACGATCCTCGTAAGCGCCGTCTTCGTTGTTGATTCCAGCCGGTTGATTCCAGCCGCATGACAGAATTTTCGACCTAGGACTTTCGATCCCGCGGAGGCAATCTGATGAGTGCAGCTCGATCGCCGGTGTTAGAAGAAACGCGAGAGCGCGGTTCCCCTCGGCATCGCATTAACGTTCCCCTGGACTTAATCGCATTGCGATCCGCGGTCCCCGAAAATTTACCTGGGCGTTGCACCGACATCAGCGAGGCCGGTGTGGGCGCGGTGGTGGCCGGAGAATTAGCCGCGGGCCAACAGGTGGCGGTCGAGCTGCGCCTTCCGAATGTTGGCGTGCCGATCCGCGCGCGCGCACTGGTGCGTTATCAGTCACGCCTCCGTAGCGGGTTCGAGTTTGTGGGGCTGTCGGTCGAGCAGCGGGAGATGATCCGCTATTGGATTTATCGCTCCGCTTCTCAACCGGTCGATTTCAGAGATTTCGAAAAAGAAGAGAACGGCGAACCTGTAACGGCGGAAGTGCCGGTGGCCACAGCAGAGCTGCCTGCTGAGCCAAAGCGTAGAATTCGCATTGGACGGGGCGGATTTTATGCGCTGTTTGTTTGCATGCTGGCGCTGGCCGGCCTGGGATGGTGGCAGTGGCAAAGGTCCTGGAACGAACTGGAAGCGCGCGCGACGGTTGCGGAGTCGGGGTTGCGAATCTCTCCCGAAACCATGGAGAAACGGATTGTAACGAAGGTGGAGCCGGGTTATCCGGAAGCTGCGCGGAAGGCGGGCTTGCAAGGATTGGTGGTGCTGGATGCGGTGATTGCG
>Ga0185299_10007320_pt1 | contig 11371 bp, 9 predicted proteins | sample PaiPotPPA55metaG_FD_128002 | JGI IMG/M metagenome (GOLD analysis project Ga0185299, IMG submission 128002) | Iron sulfur acid spring bacterial and archeal communities from Banff, Canada, to study Microbial Dark Matter (Phase II) - Paint Pots PPA... ...
GGCAGCGCCGCGGTGCAAACGCCGGCCGTCACTGAACGCAGTTCGCCCGAGGAAACCATCATGTCCTACGTCGAATTTGACGACATCACCAAGGTATTCACCGACGCGAAACGCGGCACCAGTCTCGTGACGCTCGACCACGTTTCACTGAGCCTGGAAAAGCAGGAACTGCTGTGTCTGCTCGGGCCGTCCGGCTGCGGCAAATCCACGTTGCTCAACATGATTGCTGGCTTTGAGAAACCGACCAGCGGCACGGTGCGCATTGGTGGGCGTGCAGTCGATGCACCCGGCTCCGATCGCGGCATGGTGTTCCAGCAGGCGACGCTGATGCCGTGGCTGCCGGTGTGGGAGAACGTCGCGTTCTACCACAAGCTGCAAGGGCGCTCGAAGAAGGAACGGTGCGCGTTGGCGCAGCCGTATATCGATCTCGTCGGACTGACGGGGTTCGAGCATCACTATCCGGCGGAACTGTCTGGCGGGATGAGTCAGCGTGTGGGCATCGCGCGGGCGCTGCTGCTCGATCCCGGCGTGATCCTGATGGACGAGCCGTTCGCCGCGCTCGACGCGCAGACGAAATCGGAGATACAGGAAGAACTCGTGACGATCTGGCAGAAGTCGCGCTCGACGATCGTGTTCGTCACGCATAGCGTTGACGAGGCGTTGCTGCTCGGCACGCAAGTGGCTGTGATGACACATCGGCCCGGTCGCATTCGGGAGCTGATTCCCGTCGACCTGCCGCGTCCGCGCGACATCACATCGCCGCGTTTCAACGATCTCAAACGCCATGTGCTCGCGCTGATCCGCGAGGAGGCTACAGCAGCCAACCGGCTCGCGCGGCAAGCGGCCTGACATCGCCTTTGCGCGTTTCCTTACTATTTGAATCTCACAACATGACTCAACGCATCTTGCTTGGCATGCTCACGCCGTCGTCGAACACGACGCTCGAACCCGTTACCGCTGCAATGCTCGAAGACCTGCCCGAGGCGAGCGCGCATTTCGGCCGCTTTCGCGTGACGCAGATCGCGCTGTCGCAGCAGGCGCTCTCCCAATTCGACGATAGCGAAATCCTCGCCGCCGCCGAATTGCTGTCGCACGCGAAACTCGACGTGATCGGCTGGAACGGCACGTCGTCCGGTTGGCTCGGCTTCGATGCCGACGAGCGTTTGTGCGAGCGTATCACTGCGCGCACCGGCATCGCGGCTTGTACTTCCGTGCTCGCGCTGAACGAAATCTTCGCGATGACCGGTGTGCGCCGATTTAGTCTGGTCACGCCGTATCTCGCCGATGTGCAGAGTCGGATCATCGCGAACTACGCAGCCAGCGGTTTCGAATGCGTCTCGGAACGGCATCTCGGCAAGCAGGATAATTTTTCGTTTTCCGAAGTTGGTGCCGACGATATACGCCGCATGGCTCGTGAGGTCGCCGAGGCAAAGCCCGATGCGATCACGATCTTCTGCACCAACCTGCGGGGCGCGCCGCTGGTCGAGGAACTGGAGCAGGAGCTTGGCATTCCCGTCTACGACACCATTGCGACGGTCGTCTGGAAAGCGCTGCGGCTGGCGGACGCGGACCCGTCGCGGGTGCGCGGCTGGGGACGGCTGTTCCGGGAGGTCGCATGAACGCCGGCGGACCAGCCTTCGATCTGGTCGTGCGCAATGCGCGTATTGCGACGGGCGCGGATGTTTATCAAGCTGACATCGGCGTCTCCAATGGCGTGATCGTCGCGCTCGGTGTGCGACTCGCGGGCGGCGCGCGCGAGATCGATGCAGCGGGGCGCTGGGTTTTGCCGGGTGGTATCGATGCTCATTGCCACCTCGACCAGCCGACCGGCGATGACTCCGTGATGGCCGACGACTTCGAAAGCGGCACTCGCTCGGCGGCTTGCGGTGGCACAACGACAGTGATGCCGTTTGCGTGCCAGCAGCGCGGCGGCACGTTGCAGGACGCTGTCGATGATTACCATCGGCGAGCAGAAGGGCGTGCGTTGATCGATTACGCATTCCATCTGATCGTCACCGATCCCACGCCGCATGTGCTAGAACACGAACTGCCTGCGTTGATCGCGCGCGGCTACACGTCGTTCAAGATCTACATGACGTATGACGCGCTCAAGCTCGACGACCGGCAGATTCTCGATCTGCTGGCCGTTGCGCGGCGCGAGAAGGCGATGACGATGATCCATGCGGAGAATGCCGACTGTATCGCGTGGCTGACTGAGCGGATGCTGGAACGGGGACTCACGGCGCCGTCGTATCACGCGCTGTCGCGGGTGCCGGTCGTTGAACGGGAGGCGACGCATCGAGCTATATCGTTATCGGAACTGTTGGACACACCCGTGCTGATCGTACATGTGTCGGGTCGCGAGGCGATCGAGCAGATCCAGCAGGCTCAGTGGCGCGGCGCGCCGATCTACGCGGAAACTTGCCCGCAATATCTTTTTCTGACGGAAGACGATCTCGATCTTGACGGCTTCGAAGGGGCGAAGTGCATTTGCAGTCCGCCGCCACGCGATGCCGCCAATCAGGACGCGGTGTGGCGCGCGCTCGATCACGGCGTGTTCAGCGTGTTTTCATCCGATCACGCGCCGTTTCGCTTTGATAGTCCCGATGGGAAAAAAGTGCATGGTGAGCATGCATCGTTTGACAAGGTGCCGAATGGCATTCCTGGCCTCGAGACGCGGTTGGCGCTGCTGTTCTCGGAAGGTGTGCTGGGTGGACGTATCGATGTGAATCAGTTTGTCGAGATGACATCGACGGGGCCGGCGAAGTTATATGGACTATATCCGCGCAAGGGCACGATTGCGATCGGTGCGGACGCCGATTTGGTAGTCTGGGACACTTTCGATCCGCAGCCGATCCGCAATTCCAACTTGCATCACAACGTCGATTACACGCCGTACGAGGGGCGCAATGTTCGCGCGTGGCCGGGCATCACGATTTCACGCGGCGAGGTGGTGTGGGAGCGCGTGACTGGGTTTGTCTCCGATGTTGTGGGACGTGGGAGGTTTCTGCCTTGTGAACGGCCGGTGGCGTTGCATCGGGCGCGGCATGAGCAACAAACCCGCAACAAGGGATTCCGCTGGCTCGCGGCGCTCGGACTGTAGGCGGACCTGCCGGCATGCTCACGCCGCCAGGGTGCTCACGTAAGACCGTGTTCGGCTAAGAATCTCTTCTGACTAAAATCGGCCAGTCTTACAAGGAGGGGCGGATGTCACAGGGCACGCCTGAGAAACCAGCAACCGACGCCAGCGAACGCACGGCTTATCTCGCGCTCGCTGAAGAGCTCATTCGCCACGACACAATAAGTAGCCGCTCGAATCTTAGCTTGATCGAAGCAATCCGGGATCTCCTTCGAGCCCATGACGTCGAAGCTCTGCTCGTCTATGACCGGTGCCGGCAAAAGGCGAATTTGTTCGCCACGTTGCCGACCATGCACGGCGAGACGAATGGCGGGGTTGTGCTGTCGGGGCATACCGATGTTGTGCCGGTTACCGGTCAGCGCTGGTCGAGTGACCCCTTCGACCCTGTCGTCCGCGACGATCGGCTCTACGGTCGAGGGTCGTGCGACATGAAAGGGTTCATCGCCGTTACGCTCGGGTTGCTGCCCGACCTCCAGCGGCGTCTGCTGCGTGAGCCGCTGCATCTCGCATTTTCTTTCGACGAAGAAGTCGGCTGTCTCGGCGCCCCCTTACTGTTGGCGGAACTCGCGAAACGGGGCATCCACCCGTCCGGGTGCATCGTCGGTGAGCCTACTGGCATGCGGCCGGTCGTCGCGCACAAAGGCAATAATGCTTACCGATGCTGCGTGAATGGCATCGCCGCGCATTCGTCGCGCACGCCGAGCGGCGTCAACGCAATCGAATACGCGGCGCGGTTGATCTGCCGCATTCGCGATGCCGCCGACTTGCTACGCCGCAACGGCCCGTTCGACCGCGCCTTTGATGTTCCCTTTGCAACGGCGCAAACCGGCATGATCTCAGGCGGCATTGCGATTAACACGATCCCAGATTGGTGTGAGTTCTTCTTCGAATATCGCAACCTGCCGACGGACGATCCGGAACACTTTTTCGAAGAGATCGCCCGTTACGCCCGCGACGAACTCGAGCCGGAGATGCGCGCTGTCGCAGGCGCAGCGTCGATCTCGTTTGAAAAAATCGGCACGACCCTGGCGCTCGACAGCGCGGAACAGGCTGCCGTTACGCGACTCGTGCGGACCCTTTGCAACGACTTCGAGACCCGCAAGGTCACCTACGGCACCGAGGCGGGGCTGTTCGCACAGGCGGGCATTCCGACTGTCATCTGCGGGCCTGGCAGCATTGACGATGCACACAAGGCTGACGAGTTCGTCGAGTTATCGCAACTCGCGGAATGTGACCGCTTCCTGCGCCGGGTACTCGACACGATCACTGTTTAGCGATCGAAAAGGATCGCCTCCAGATTGTCGTCTTCTTCCGCAGGCTCATGCAGCCGGAGCGTCGCTTCGATATGTTCCAGATGCTCGACCATCAGTTTTTGCGCCAGCTTCACATTGCCCGCTTCGAGGGCGTCGATCAGACGCGAATGTTCGTCGTGCGGACACGCCTGCGCTGTCGGCGCATTGTAAAGCAGGATGGTCAGGCATGTGAGCATCTGCAGGCCGCGCATCGTGCGTTCGATGAAACGGTTGCCCGACACCTGCGCAAGCATCACGTGAAATTCCCCTGAGAGCCGCACGGCGGTACGCCGGTCATCGCGCTTGCGCGCCTCATTCTCTTGCGCGACGTGCGCTCGCAGTCGTGTGAGATCTTTCTTCGTCGCGCAACGGCACACCTTTTCAATAATCGGCAATTCGATCTGACGCCGCGCCTCAAACAGCTCCCGTGCCTCTTCCACCGTCGGGCTCGCGACGAACGCGCCGCGGTTCGGCACGATGGTGACGACGAGCTCATGCGCCAGTTGTTGCAGCACGGCCCGCACGGTGGTCCGGCTGACACTAAAAATGGTGGAGAGCCGGTCTTCGGCGAGCTTCGTCCCGGGCTGCAGCCGATGCTCCGAAATCGCATTCATCAGGCGCTCGTAAATCACGTTGCGATGCGCGCCGTCGAACGAGCCCGCTACCTCGCTTTCAGCGATCTTTGAGCGCTTCTTATCAGTCGGCATAAAAGGGTCCTGGTTTTTGAACTGAATCACGACAAGGTGCAAACGCGCTGGACAGCGTGACCTCTTATTGCATCGCAAATTATCACTGAATTGCACACAATTTAGCTATCTGATTGTCTTTTTGTCACTGGGACGCACGCACGCTGAACTCGTAATCCGCTAATCATGCACGGTAAAGCACCATAAGCGGGCGCGACTCCGAGGTGCCGAATGTCAGAAAACGGTGCATGAACTTTCATCCAATGGAACGTCTTGGTGCGTCATATCGAATTCAAGTGTGAGTTAGATTGCATACAAAAACTGTGACGAATAAAAAACAATATCTGCTGATCCTTGTAAACAAAGCGATGCATCGAATATGCCGTAGAAGCGATGCTCGCTGGCACAGTCTTCGCTAAATTTCCCTTGCGCACTCGTGTCGGGCACACCGGTCCGGGCCGAGAGATCCTTCCCATTCTCACCACGTCTTCGATGCAAAAACTGCTCCTGGCGCACGGCAGCGCCCTTTCGAATCTTGCGTTGTTCGTTGCGGTCGATACCGGTCTGTTCGAGCGGTATGGCCTCCAGGTCGAAGCGCCGCACTTCGCCGAGTTCAGCTCCACCGCTGCCTTGCTAAGGAGCGGTGAGGCCGAGCTTGGCACCACGGGTTTCACGCAGGCGCTCGTGGATCATGCACGGCCGGATCCGCTGCGCATCGTAGGTGGCAGCGGCAAGCTCGGCATGGCGCTGATGGGGCAGCCGGGCCTGTCTATGAATGATCTGCGCGGCCGGTGCGTCGGCACCTTCGCCGACGATCCGATGGAAGTCCTGCTGCACGATGCCCTGCAGGCCCATGGGGTCGAACCCAGGCAGGTGGACCGTGTGCTGTACCCGTCGCTTGGCGACGCCGTCGCCGATTTCTTCGATGGCCGGATTGCCGCATTGACCTTGATCGAACCGTGGATCTCGCGACTTCGGCTTCAGGGATACGAGGTTCTGTGTGATGGCTTGCATGCGTGGGGAGGCGAGTATCCCGACACGCTGCTCGTCGTCCGTAAAAGCTTTCTCGACGCGCATCCCGAGATCGTCGCCGCCACCCTTCGCGCGATGCTCGATGCGCAGCAAACGATCAGGAACAATCCGCGCGAGGCACTGCGCGCAAGTGCGCACCGTTACCCCGAATTCACGCTCGACGAACTGCTGGCAGGCGTCGACGCGCAACCCCCGGTCATTGATATTCGCCCGCTTAGCCGCTGCATCCTCGCGCGTGCTGCATCGCTCGAAGCGCTGGGGCGAATGCATGTCACTGCCGCGCTCGAAGACATCTTCAGCTTCGACTTGCTGGCACAAACGCTCGCAGAAACGTGCTCGCCCTCATCCGTTGTTCAACCTCAATAAGGAACCTTCGATGTTCAAGAAATTCGTTCAGCAGGATCAGGACCGACTTCAACTGACCGAGGTTGGCAGCGCACGACGTGACTTTCTGGTGCGCAGCGCCTGCATGGCGGGGGGCGCGGCGCTCGGCGGCGCTTATCTTCCGCAGGCAATGGCAGCGGGTCCGCTGACACTCAAGGCGACGCATGGCACGGGCCTGTGCAATTGCCCGTTCTTTCTGGTCAAGGAGCGCAATCTCGCGCAAGGCGTGACGCTCGACTTCGTGGTCACCCCGTCCAACGCGGACATCGCGGCATTGTTCGGCGCGGGGGTAGTGGACGTGTCGGTGGTTCCGTACACAAACTTCATGACGCTCTACGACGCAGGGGCACCGATCAAGATCGTGGCAGGATCGGGCGTGCAGGGTTGTGTGATCGTCGCGCAGCCAGGTATCACGTCGGCGGCGCAATTGCGCGGCAAGACCATCGGTACATTCCAGGCCGATACGCTCGAAATGCTGCCTCTTGACTACTTGAAGAAAGCCGGCATGAGCTTCGCCGACGTCAAGGTGCGCTATTTCGGCACCTCGCCGGAACTGGCGCAGGCGTTCATCGGAGGGAACGTCGACGCGATGTGCCACATCGAGCCCTATGCGACGCAGGCGCTGAAGGCGCGGCCGGGCGCGGTGCAGCTTTCGAACGGCGTCGATGTGTACGGCGCGAACTACACGGATTGCGTGCTGGCGGTGCGCAGCAAGCTCCTTCACGAGAACCGCGACGCCGTCAAGTCCTTGATCAAGGCGATGATGGTCGCGCAGCACCAGGAAGAGCAGGACCGCGTGGCGGCCGTCAAGGACACGGTCGGCAAGTACTTCAAGACCAGCTATGACGCCACCCTCGATGCTGCCACGAAGCAGCCGGCGATGATCGACCAGCGTCGCAACCAGGATTTCATCCTGCATCGCGCCCAGAACCTGAAGGACCTGCGCTATATCAAGCGCTTGCCGGGCGCAGACATCTTCGACTGGGGGCCGCTCAACGAGGTGATCAGCGAAAACGCTGCGCTCTACGGCCAACTCCAGTTGAAATCCGCATGAAGGCCAACCTGACCGCCTACCTGGCGCAACGCGGCGCGGCGAAGACACCGGGCATCGCCGGGAAGCCGCGCCGCGGCCTCGCTCGGCGGCTCGTGCCGCTCGGCTGGGGTATCGCCTCGCTGGCTTGCTTCATCTCCGTGTGGGAGCTCGCCTGGGCCGCAGGGTGGGCCGATCCGCTGCTGTTGCCGCCGCCGCACATTTTCCTGCGCAACTTCGCCTCGCAGGCGCAGTATTTCGTCCCGACCGACGTGATCGGCGAGACCTCCAGCACGACCGCGCTGAGGTCGCTCGTGATGACCGTCGTGGCGACGACGTTGCGGGTCATGAGTGGCCTTGTGCTCGGCTTCGTGTGCAGCGTCGCGATGGGCGTGGCGATCCGCTACTTCCGGCTGCTCGGCAACCTAACCTTGCCGACCATCACGCTGCTTGCGCCGATTTCACCGATCGCATGGCTGCCGGTCGCGATCTTTCTGTTCGGGATCGGTAATGCGCCGGCCGTGTTTATGGTGTTTATCTCGCTGTTCTTTGTGATGACGGTCTCGACGATCAGTCAGATCGACAACGTAAGCCGTACCCATCTGCATGTTGCCGCCGTGATGGGCGCCACGCGCGCTCAGACGTTCCGTCATGTGATCCTGCCCGCGATCCTGCCATCGCTTTTCATGGTGCTGCGGATGAACCTGTTCGGCGCATGGATGGTCGTGCTGGTGGCCGAAGCGACGGGAGTCGGCAGCGGCCTCGGGCAAGTCGTGATGCTCGCGCGCAATACGTTCAACTCGAGTCTCTCGTTCTTCACGATGACCCTGATCGGTATCACCGGTTTCGCTTTCGATGTCGCGTTGCGGCTGATCCAGCGCAAGGTGCTGTTCTGGGTTCCAGACAACGGCCTGGGAGGAATGAAATGAGCCTGACTGAACAACCGGTTGTGCAGCCGCCACTCGCCACCTGCACGGGGGTAGGGAAGACCTGGCAGACGGATGGCGCGCCGTTCGTCGCGTTGCGCGACATCGACCTCGATATTGCGCGCCGCGAGTTCGTGGTGTTCCTTGGCCCAAGCGGTTGCGGCAAGAGCACGCTGCTCTACCTGATGGCAGGTCTTGAGCAGGTCTCGGAAGGGCGCATCGTCTGCGGTGGCGCCGAAGTGAGCGCGCCCGGTACCGATCGCGGGCTCGTGTTCCAGGACACGTCGCTGTTTCCGTGGCTGAGTGTCGGCGAGAACGTCACCTTCGGCCTGAAGATGCAGCACATGCCGAAAGAAGCCCGGCGCCGGGTGGCCCAGGAGATTCTCGAGCGCGTCGGTTTGTCGGAAGCCATCGATAAGCGTCCTGACCAGCTTTCCGGCGGCATGCGCCAGCGCGTCGCGGTCGGTCGGGCGCTCGCGCTGAAGCCCGAGGTCCTGCTGCTCGACGAGCCGTTCGCCGCGCTCGATGTCCAGACCCGCTCGAAGATGCAGGAATTCCTGACTCAGGTCTGGCAGCAAAGCAATGTCTCGATGGTATTCGTCACGCACGATATCGACGAAGCAGTCTCGCTTGCGGATCGCATCGTGGTGTTCACCGCACGTCCTGGGCGCATCAAGACCATCATTCCGGTTGACCTGCCGCGTCCGCGCGATACCCGCAGCAAGGCGTTCCACGATTTGACCGATCGCCTGACCGACCTGATGCGCGACGAAGTCGACCGTGCGTTCGCAGAGCAGGAGCGCGTCCGATGAGTGCATCGAGCAGGTTGACCGTGACAGCACTGCAGTTGCCGCCCTGCACCAGCGATCTCGCCTCGAACGAGGCCGTTGCATTCGACGCCGTGCGCGCCGCGGCTGCTGCCGGGGCGCAGCTCATCGCATTGCCTGAACTCTCGATGGTGCCGTATTTCGCAAGCGCACCCGCCGGACGATATTGCGCGTGGGCGGAATCGGCCAGCGGTCCGCTTGGGGCTCGCTGCGCCGCGCTCGCAAAGCAATGTGGCGCAGCACTGTTCGTGCCGCTCTACGAATTTGATCCGGCCACTGGCCGCTATCACAACGCCGTGCTCGGCTTTGACGCGGAGGGTAAGCCGCTGCGCGCGGGCCCCGTGGCGCGCAAGCTGCATCTACCTGTCGGTGACGACCCGCCTCCCGGATACGACGAAGCCGCACATTTCACGCCGGGGGACGCGCTCCACGTCGTGCGAGTGGGCGCCTGGTGCGTCGGCGTGCTCGTATGCTACGACCGCCGCTTTCCCGAGTGCTGGCGCGCATTGCGAGCAGCGGGCGCCGACCTCGTGATCGTGCCCGTGGCGGGCAGCGGTGGAGACGACATGGATTTCTTCATCGGCGAGCTGCGCACGCATGCGCGCGAAAACGGCGTCGCCGTCGTCTGCGCGAACAAGAGCGGCGACGAATTCCTCGATGGCGTACGAATCGACAACTACGGCGAATCCTGTGTGATCGCCGCCGACGGCACCGTGCTCGCCAAGCGCGAGGGTGCTGACGGCGCGGGCATTGTCATGGCGACGCTCGAGCACGAAGACATTGCAGCGACGCGTGCAAGGCTCGCGTACTTCGCGCATCGCCGGGTGGATCTATACGGTACGCCATCGTTCTGAACTCCTTTATTCTTTCAGGTAGGAAACCATGTCCGAAACACTGATTGTCGCTGGCTGGATTGTGAAGGGTGCGGCCGATCGGCACAGCGCCGACGTCATCCGCGACGGCGCGCTGTATCAACGCGACGGTGTGATCGTCGAGATTGGCGATGCGCAGGAAATGCTGGCGAAGTATCCTGACGCGCCACGTCTCGGCTCGCCGGATACCGTACTAATGCCGGGTTTTGTGAATAGTCACCATCATGTCGGCTTGACGCCGTTGCAACTCGGCTCACCTGACCATGCGCTTGAACTCTGGTTCGCGAGCCGCATGGGCGCGCGTGAGATCGACCTGTATCTCGACACGCTCTATTCGGCATTCGAGATGATCGCCTCCGGCATCACCACGGTTCAGCACATCCACGGCTGGCGTCCGGGGCCGTTGTCGGCTGTTCATGGGGCGGCCTTGCGGGTGCTGCAGGCCTATCGCGACATCGGCATGCGTGCGTCCTACAGCTTCGCCGTGCGCGAGCAGAACCTGCTTGTTTATGAGGCCAATGACGACTTCGTCAAACGCTTGCCCGCGGACATCGGGCCGAAACTGGCGGCCCACCTGAAGGCGCAGCAAATTCCGTTGGCCGAGCACCTTCAGTTGTTTGACATGCTGACGCAGGACAACGAAGGGCAGTCGCTCACGAAGATCCAGCTCGCGCCGGCAAACCTGCACTGGTGCGGCGATGAGGCCCTGCTTGCGATCAAGGAACATGCCGACAAGCATGGCGTCCCGATGCACATGCATCTGCTGGAGACCGCGTACCAGAAGGAGTATGCGCGGCGCCGGACCGGCAAGACCGCCGTTGCGCACCTGAACGATCTCGGTTTGCTCGGCCCATCGCTGACGCTGGGCCACGGCGTGTGGCTCACCGAGGAAGATATTGAACTGGTCGCGCACACCGATACCTGCATTTGCCACAACTGTAGTTCGAACCTGCGCCTGCGTAGCGGCGTCGCGCCCCTGAACGCGTTCGCGAAGTATGGCGTGACGGTGGGGATGGGTCTCGATGAAGCGGGTATCAATGATGACCGCGACATGCTGCAGGAGATGCGTCTTGCACTGCGTGTGCATCGCACGCCTGGCATGGACGACGATGTGCCGACCTGCCCGCAAATCCTGAAGATGGCGACTGAAGATGGCGCCCGCACGACGCCGTTCGGCACGCAG
>Ga0185299_10007322_pt1 | contig 11367 bp, 8 predicted proteins | sample PaiPotPPA55metaG_FD_128002 | JGI IMG/M metagenome (GOLD analysis project Ga0185299, IMG submission 128002) | Iron sulfur acid spring bacterial and archeal communities from Banff, Canada, to study Microbial Dark Matter (Phase II) - Paint Pots PPA... ...
TCGAGAACCGCTTGATCGACGCGCGTTATCGGCATGCGAACATGATCCACTTCCATAGCCGTCCCGAGTTTGTCGGCACGCTGCATGCCGGCAAGCTCGCCGTGAGCGACGACGGTGTCGTGCTCGCTGCGAGCCGCAGCGCACTGTTCCAGCTCGACTTCCGCTCGTATGCCGAGTTGTGCGGCAAGCGGATCGAGGAAGCGTTCAACGTGTCGCTCGAGGACATGATCGCGCGCAGCATCCGCGGCTCGTTCCACCCGGTGACCGTCTATAGCGCGAACGCGAACAACCGCTTCTTCCTGATCGCCCAGACACCGCGCGATGCCGCGACCAGTGTGTCCCGTATCTTCATGAACGACCCGACGAGCCGCGCGTTGTCCACTGCCGCCACGCGCGCCCGGCCGGTGCGGGCAGCACGAGACACAACGGGCCAGGCCGGGCGGCTGGAGAAACTCTCGCACCTGGAATTCGGCGATCCGCGCATGGCGTCGCAGATCCAGCTCGCGGTGCGCGTGATCCAGCGCAAGATCCCGATCATCCTGCGTGGACAGACCGGCACCGGCAAGGAAGTGTTTGCGAATGCGCTTCATAGCATCAGCCCGAATAATGCCGGCAGCTTTGTTGCGGTGAATTGCGCGTCGCTGCCGGAGAACCTGATTGAGAGCGAGTTGTTTGGGTATCGCGCCGGCGCGTTCACCGGTGCGCAGCGCGAAGGACGGCGCGGCAAGATCGTGCAGGCGAACGCGGGAACGCTGTTTCTCGATGAAATCGGGGACATGCCCATGGCCTTGCAAGCCAGGCTTCTGCGCGTAATAGAGGAACACGAGGTCACGCCGCTCGGCGCGGAAACCACGGTGAAGGTGGATTTTCAGTTGATCAGCGCGAGCCATCGCAACCTGCTCGAACTTGTGCAGACCGGCGTGTTCCGCGAAGACCTGTATTACCGGCTCAATGGCATCGAGATCAACCTGCCACCGCTGCGTGAACGGGCCGATGCGCTTGCGCTGATCCAACATCTGCTTGCCAGCGAATCGGACGATCCGCCCACGCTTAGCGCCGAAGCACGGCATGCACTGTTGAACTACGCGTGGCCGGGTAACATCCGCCAGTTACGCCATGTGCTGCAAATGGCGATGGCGTTGTGCGATGGTCCGGAGATCGACTGTTCGCATCTGCCGCTCGAGATCGTGCAGTACGCGAGCACAACGCCCGCCGCACGGCTGGGGATGGCCACGGGTAGCACGCCTGCAATCGGCCCCTTCACTCATTCAGCCGACGACGCCGATACCTCCGAGCTCAACGCGATCCAGGTCAAGGAACGCGAGACCGTGCTCGAGTTGCTCGACGAGCATCGCTGGAACGTCAGCAGCGTGGCAAAAGTGCTCGGCATCAGCCGCAACACTCTGTACCGGAAGATGCACCGCCTGCATATCCGGTTATCGCATGATGGATCCTCAGCGCCATCGGACTCATGAGCGTGCCTTCGGGTTCCGGTTCGTCTTCGGCTTCACACTCGCCCGCTCGCAGGCTTGACCAGTTCAAGCCCGATGCGGGCTTTGCGTGGTGCGTGACCGGGTCGGGCCACATGATCGAGGAATCCATCGAACTTGCGCGCAAGCTGCCGGGCGTGGACTTGTTTCTATCGGCGGCGGGAGAGGAAGTGCTGCCGCTTTATGGTTGGCCGTTGCCGAAACTGCGCGAGCATTTTCGGGTGCTGCGCGACAACAGTGCGAGCGGGGTGCCGGTCGGCATGCTTTATGAAGGTAAATATCATACGGTCGTGATCGCGCCTGCGACGAGCAACACCGTTGCCAAGTGTGTTCTGGGGATTTCCGACACGCTGCCGACCAACCTGTTCGCGCAGGCTGGCAAGCAATGCATACCGGGCATTGTTTTCGCATGTGACACGGCGCCGAGCGTGATCACCCAGAGCCCACATGAATGGGTCGAGGTGCGTCCGCGCAGCGTCGAACTCCGGCATGTGGAGCAACTGGCGCTGATCGAATACACGACGGTGGCGCGCTCGCTCAATGAGTTGAAAGCAGCGCTCGATCAACGGTTGTTGACGCTCGGGCTCGCATGGACCACATCGTCTTCCTGACTGGCAGGCTTGCTGAACGCAGCTTGCATCAGGTGCTTGAAAGCATGGCGCCGACGCCGTTCACCTGGGAAGTCCGCGAGATCGGGCTACAGGTAGCGGCGTTGATGACGGCTGACATGATCCACCGGCGCGTGGCTGCACCGCTTGCTGCCACGCGGATGATTGTGCCGGGGCGATGCCGGGGCGATCTCGACGCGTTGAGCGGGCATTTTGGCGTGCCCGTCGAGCGGGGTCCCGAAGAGGTCAAGGACCTGCCGCAGTTCTTTGGACGCGAGGCGCGCCACTTTGATCTGTCACGTTACGAGACGGAGATTTTCGCGGAGATCGTCGATGCGCCGCGGCTCGATCTCGACGGTATTGTGGAGCGGGCTGGTTTGTACGCAGATCAGGGCGCCGATGTGATCGATATCGGTTGCCTGCCTGAAACACCTTTCCCGCATTTGGAAGACGCGGTGCGTGTGCTCAAGGAGCGCGGGTATCGCGTGAGTGTGGATTCCATGCGCTCGGAAGAACTCGTGCGTGGTGGCCGGGCGGGTTCGGATTACCTGATGAGTCTTAATCTGGATACCTTATGGATTGCCGATGAGGTGCCGTCGATGCCAATTCTGGTTGCACGGGAACCGGGCGATCCGGCGTCGCTCGATGCTGCGATTGATACGCTTCTGGTCCGCAATCGGCCGTTTCTTGCTGATCCTGTTCTCGATCCGATTCCGTTTGGACTTGCCGCATCGATTGCGCGTTATGTCGGGTTGCGCGCGCGCTATCCGGAGATCGGCATCATGATGGGCATCGGCAATGTGACCGAGTTGACCGAAGCCGATACGAGCGGGATCAATGCGGTGTTGTTTGGGATGGCGGCGGAGTTGCGGGTTAGCGCGGTGTTGACTACATCGGTGAGTTTGCATGCGCGGCGCGCAGTTAAGGAGGCGGATGTCGCGCGGCGGATCATGCATGTCGCGCGTGAGGCGCAAGTCTTGCCGAAGGGGATTTGCAGCGATTTATCGGCGCTGCATGCGAAGCGGCCTTTTCCGTACGACACGGTAGAGATCGCGATGTTTGCAGAGGCGGTGCGTGATCCGAATTTCAGGGTTCAGGTGGCGGCCGATGGCATTCATGTTTATAACCGCGATGGGCATGCCGTGGATGGCGATCCGTTTGCGCTTTATCCGAGGCTTGGGCTGGAGGCCGATGGGGGGCATGCGTTTTATATGGGCGTGCAGTTGGCTCGGGCGGAGATTGCTTGGAAGTTAGGGAAACGTTTCGATCAGGATCAGGCGCTGGACTGGGGATGTCAGGTGGAGAAATCCGCTCCGGATCTTGAGCGATGGACGGAGGTTGGGAGTACACGAAAGCGTTAGCGGAAGAGCTCAAGCCTACAGGTCAATTTTAAGTGTGACGAATCATCGACTCCGAGGCCGCCGTCGCAAATGACGTTAGTTCGCGTTCCTTCTAGATTCCGCCGAATTATCCGCTCGTATGTCGGTCGATAACTCCGCGCGCGTCAGTCTCAAGCAAACCGCTAAACCCGAAAGCAACAACCCGCCATCGACCCGGACCAACCGCGCGAACAACCCCTCAATGATATTGCTGTGCCATCACATCCAGCGCCAGCGGCTTGATCCTGTCCGCATGCCCCGCACATCCAAACGCCTCGAACCGCGCCACGCATAAATCCCTCGCCGCGGCCGTCGCCGCCTTCAGTACATGACGTGGATCGAACTCACCCTTCGCCGTTGCAAGCGATCTGCGCATCGCCCCGGTCATCGCCAACCTGATGTCCGTATCGATATTCACCTTGCGCACACCATTCGCAATTCCGCGCTGAATTTCCTCCACCGGCACACCATACGTCACCGGTATCTCGCCGCCGTGTTCACGAATAATCGCCAGCCACTCCTGCGGTACCGACGACGATCCATGCATCACCAAATGCGTATTCGGAATCAACTGGTGAATTGCGACTATCCGATCAATTGCCAGTATCTCGCCATCCGGCTGACGACTAAACTTGTAAGCACCGTGCGACGTGCCGATAGCAATAGCAAGCGCATCCACACCCGTCGCCTCGACAAACGCACTGGCCTGCTCAGGGTCGGTCAGCAAATCATCACGCGATAACCTGCCCTCCGCGCCCACGCCATCTTCCTCGCCGGCCTGCCCCGTTTCGAGCGAGCCAAGACATCCCAGCTCCCCTTCCACCGATACCCCCACCGCATGCGCGGCCTCGACCACCCGCCGGCTGACCTCGACGTTATAGGCATAATCGGCGGGCGTCTTCTGATCGGGCAGCAACGACCCATCCATCATCACGGACGTGAAACCGGAGCGGATCGCCTGCTGACACACCGACGGACTCGCGCCGTGATCCTGATGCAGCACGACCGGCAGATCAGGATGCGCTTCAAGCGCTGCAAGCACGAGATGACGCAGGTACGGCTCGCCAGCGTATTTGCGCGCACCCGCCGATGCCTGCAAAATCACCGGACTACGCGTCGCTTCCGCAGCCTGCATAATCGACTGGATCTGCTCCATGTTATTTACGTTGAACGCGGGCACACCGTAGCCGTGCTCCGCCGCGTGGTCCAGCAACTGACGCAATGCTATAAAGGCCATTTCGGACTCCGTTATATTCGGGTTAAAGATAACTCCATCGAAACCTATGCGTTCAGCAAGCCACCCTGCCTGCTTCCCTGACCACGGCCTCTACCGTCAGCCCGAAATGCTCGAACAACGCTTCAGCCGGCGCGGACTCGCCAAAACAATCGATCCCGACCACCCCGCCTTCCAGCCCCACATACTGCCGCCAGAACGCACTCACTCCCGCTTCGATAGCAACACGCGGCACATCCCGCGGCAGCACCCGGTCACGCCACGCCCGCGATTGACGGTCGAACACGGTGGTAGATGGCATCGATACAACTCGGGCGAAGACACCCTCCGCACGCAACGGTTCGATAGCCGCAAGTGCGATCCCAATCTCCGAACCCGTCGCAATCAGCACCACGCGCTTCGTCACGCGACCCACCGGTTCAGGCCAGTCGCGCAGCACATATCCGCCATTGGCGATTGCATCGACCTGTTCTTCGTCGCGGGAAACAAACGGCAAGGCCTGGCGGCTCAACAGCAAACATGAGGGACGGTCACGGTCGACCGCACACACCCATGCCTGTGCCGTCTCCACGGTGTCGCAGGGACGCCAGACATCGAGGCCGGGAATCATTCGAAGGCTTGCTGCATGCTCTATCGACTGATGCGTCGGGCCATCTTCGCCAAGACCGATGGAGTCGTGCGTAAAGACAAACACCGTGCGGACCTTCATCAACGCGGCCATGCGCAATGCGTTACGCGAGTAGTCCGAGAACGTAAGGAATGTGCCGCCAAACGGCAGATATCCGCGATGCAACGCCACGCCATTAAGCGCCGCGCTCATGCCGAACTCACGCACGCCGAAGTGCACATAGTTGCCAGCCTGAAGCCCTTCATCTCCGGCTTGCACGGTAACGGCTTCCTTCCAGCGCGTCAGGTTCGAACCGGTCAGATCGGCCGATCCTCCCAGCAGTTCAGGAAGCGACCGCGCTAGTCCTTCTATCGCCTGCTGCGATGCCTTACGCGTTGCGATCGACTGACCCGCGCGGTCGGCCTCCTGCACCAGCGACAAAGCGGCGTCTCGCCAATGCGTCGGCAAAGCACCGCGCGAGCGCCGTTCGAACTCGGCCGCGTCGTCGGGAAACTGCCGCCGGTACGCACCGAACCGGACGGTCCAGTCCGCTTCGGCCGTCTCGCCGCGTTCACGGGCGTCCCACAGGCTGCGGATCTGCGCCGGGATCTCGAAGGGTGGATACGGCCAGTCGAGCGCCCGCCGGGTCGCTGCAACCTCTTCAGCGGCAAGCGGTGCGCCATGCACGTCGTGTGTCCCGGCCATCGATGGCGCGCCTTTTCCGATCACCGTCTTGCAACAGATCAACGTCGGTTTGCCGGCGGCACGCGCTTGACGCAACGCGCGGTCGACAGCATCGACATCATGGCCGTCCACCTCGCGCACCACGTGCCAGCCATATGCTTCAAAACGCGCGGGGGTGTCGTCGGCGAACCAGTGGGCCACGTGGCCGTCGATCGAGATTCCGTTGTCGTCGTAGAGTACTGTCAGCTTGTTCAATCCGAGGGTGCCAGCCAGCGAGGCCGCCTCGTGCGAAATGCCCTCCATCAAACAACCATCGCCGACAAACACATAGGTTCTGTGATCGACGATCGCATGGCCGGGCCGGTTGAACTCCCGCGCCAGCAGCGCCTCGGCCAATGCCATCCCGACCGCGTTCGCGAAGCCCTGCCCCAACGGTCCGGTCGTCGTTTCAACACCCGGCGTCAGACCCACTTCAGGATGCCCCGGCGTCTTGCTATGCAATTGCCGGAAGCGCTTCAGTTCATCGAGTGGCAAATCGTAGCCGGTCAAATGCAGGAGCCCGTACAGCAACATCGAGCCATGCCCGTTCGACAACACGAAACGATCGCGATCTGCCCAATCGGGATGACGCGGATTGTGTTTCAAATGCCGGGTCCATAACGCGACGGCAATTTCCGCCATGCCCATCGGCATGCCGGGGTGACCGGACTTGGCATGGCCGACGGCATCGACAGCCAAGAAACGCAACGCGTTCGCCATCAGCCGGGTTTCATCCCGGACGCCCGGCGGTGCGGATATTTCAGTGACGGCACTCATGGGATGCCTCCTTTAACGATAAAAACGAGAAACCGGAACGCTCAGGCGCGGGCGCGGCGATCGAGCAATTGCAGGATCAGCGGCGTGAAGATGAGCTGCATCGCGAGCCCCATCTTTCCGCCCGGCACGACGATCACATTTGGACGCGACATGAACGAGTCGTGCAGCATGGTGAGCAAATACGGGAAGTCGATCCCCTTCGGCCGCGCGAACCGGATGACGACAAAACTTTCGTCGGGATGCGGAATCTCGCGTGCGGTGAACGGGTTGGAGGTGTCCACGGTCGGCACCCGCTGGAAGTTGACATGCGTGCGCGAAAACTGCGGACAGATGTAGTTCACATAGTCCGGCATGCGCCTGAGGATAGTGTCGACCACCGCCTCGTGCGAATAACCCCGCAGGTTCTGATCGCGATGCAGCTTCTGAATCCACTCCAGGTTGATGATCGGCACCACGCCGACGAGCAGGTCCGCATGACGCGCGACATCGACCTTGTCGGTCACGGCGGCCCCGTGCAACCCTTCATAGAACATCAGGTCCGTGCCGGTCGCGATGTCCTCCCACGGCGTAAAGGTACCGGCATCCTGCTTGTAGGTCGCGGCTTCAGCATCGTCGTGGACATAGTGGCGAGTTTGGCCGCTGCCCGTCTCGCCATAGTTGGCGAACAGTTGCGCGAGCTCTTCAAGCAAGTTGGCCTCAGGGCCGAAGTGACTGAAGTTACGCATACCGTCGCGCTCGCTTTGCTTGAGCGCCTCGCGCATGCCCAGGCGATCGTGTCGATGAAATGCATCGCCCTCCACGATCTGCGCGTTGATACGCTCCCGCCTGAAAATATGCGTGAAGCTCTTCATGACGGTTGTCGTGCCCGCGCCGCTGGAGCCGGTCACCGCAATGATCGGATGTTTGACTGACATGATGAGTCTCCTGGTTCTCGTAATCGAATTCGATCAGGCGACGCTCTCAGACCGGTGCTTCAGGCAGGAACAGAGACCGTCTGCTAAAGAGCGGCGACGTGTAGGGCTTGTCCTCGCCGCGGTCATAGTCGGCGTGATAGCGGGCAATGCGCTCCACTTCATTCTTCGACCCCAGGATCACCGGCACACGTTCATGCAGCGCGCGGGGCTGCACATCGAGAATCCGCTCGCGCCCCGTGGTCGACATTCCGCCCGCCTGCTCGACCAGGAAACTCATCGGACTGGCTTCGTACAGAAGACGCAGGCGGCCCTGCATGGCCGGCGTCTTGAAGTCGCGCGGGTACATGAACACACCGCCGCGCATCAGGATGCGGTGGACCTCGGCGACCATCGAAGCAATCCAGCGCATGTTGAAATCACGCTCACGACAACCGCTGCGGCCGTCCTTGCATTCCTGCACATAACGACGCACGGGCGATTCCCAGAAGCGTTCGTTCGATGCGTTGATCGCGAATTCGCCGGTGTCCTCGGGAATGCGGATGTCCGAATGCGTCAGCACGAAATTGCCGACCTCGCGATCGAGGGTGAAACCGTGCGTGCCGTTGCCGACCGAGATGACGAGCATTGTCGATGGGCCGTATACCGCGTAACCCGCGGCCACTTGCTCATAGCCGGGACGCAGGAATGCGGAGTCGATGGCGGCCGCCCCGGCCTTGAGCTCGGCTGGCACGCGTAACACTGAAAAGATCGAGCCGACCACACCGTTGATATCGATATTCGACGAGCCGTCCAGCGGATCGAACGCCAGCAAATATTCGCCGCGCGGATACGCGGGCGGAATCGCATAAACGTCTTCCATCTCCTCAGACACCATGCCCGCCAGCAGCCCGTCCCACTCGCAGTGCTGCAGGAAGATTTCGTTGGTCGCGATATCGAGTTTCTTTTGCTCCTCGCCATGCGTGTTGATAGTCGTGGCCGAGCCGTAGTTGCCGCCCAATGCTCCCTTGGTCAGTTGAGCCGAGATGGTCTTGATCGAAGCCGCTACGTCGATCAGTAACGCCGACAATCCGCTGGCCTGAACAGGCGATGGATTACGGTCGAGGGTATCGATCAGGAACTTTGAAAGTGTGGTCCGTCCGTCCAGCATGGCGCACTCCTGGGAGGTGATTAAACTGGTCTGGGCGGCGGCGTGTCGAACACGCGGCTCGCGCGAATATCGGTGGCGCATAGCAAGGTCAGCGCGGCAGTATCGGATGGACCGCCTCCTTGCATCGCGGCGGCGAAAATACGGCTGGCCTGGCGCAATCGCGCACGGTCGAGCGCATTGCGCACCGAGCGCGCATTCGCAAAATTTGGCTGACGAATGCGGCGCGCGAGATACTCTTCGAACGCGGTGCGTGCCTCCGCGTCGAGACGGTAGTGCATCCGCGCGAGCATGCCTTCGGCAATCTCGATCAGTTCAGCGACGTCGTAATCCGGGAATGTGACGTGATGCGCGATCCGCGAGCGAAACCCCGGATTACTCTGGAAGAAGGTTTCCATACGCGACTCGTAGCCCGCAAGAATGACCACCAGGTCCGAGCGCTGGTTCTCCATGGTCTGCAACAGGATCTCGATGGCCTCCTGCCCGTAGTCGCGCTCGTTTTCCGGGCGATACAGGTAATACGCTTCATCGATAAACAGCACACCGCCCATCGCGCGCTTGAGCACGTCGCGAGTCTTGGGCGCGGTATGTCCGATGTACTGGCCCACAAGATCGTCGCGCGTGACCGAGACAAGATGCTTGCGGCGGATATAGCCCAGCCTGAACAACACGTCCGCCATGCGCAGCGCGACGGTCGTTTTGCCGGTACCCGGATTACCTGAGAAACACATATGGAGCGTAGGCGCGCCGCTCGCTATGCCAAGCGTTTCGCGCGCCCGCTCGACCAGCAGTTGCGCAGCAATCTCGCGGATGCGCGTCTTCACCGGTGTAAGCCCGACCAGATCGCGATCCAGCTCGGCCAGTACGTCGCCCACCGTCGACTCGCGAAACAGCGCGACGAGATCGACACTCGGCATGTCCGGCTTAACAGCCGATTTCTCGGCCTGTTCGTGGACCGGCAGATCGGCGGTGGCTAACGTCATCGTCATCTCTCCAGTGGCTTGGGTGCTTAGCGGCTTGCGGGCGGCTGGTCGTTCGAATAAGCCTTCATCGCGTAGTGCTGCACGCGGCCTTGCACGTCCTGGCGTTCGAGGCGAAAGCCCGGCTCATCCTGCGGACGATTGACGATGAATGACAGCCGCATGGTCTCAAAGCCGCGCACCGAATCGAATGCATTGACCTTGATGTAATGCTGCGGATACGTCGTGCGGCAAGCCTTGACCTCCTGCATCGCGCCGGCTGCGTCTTTCAGGTCGAACATTGGCAGGCCCCACATTTCCCAGTAGGTGTTGCGCGGGTGCGGGTCGTCGGTGAACTCGACCGAGCAAGCCCAACCCTGCTGCAATGCGTAGTCGATCTGCAAGCTGATTTCCGCGTCGGTCAGTTCTGGAAGAAAAGAAAACGTGCCCTGGGTGATTCGCATAGTTAACCTCTCGTTCAATGGGTGGCTTAAAGCATCAGGCCGGTGTCGGCGTGGTGGCAAAGTCGGGCGTGTCGGTGGACGCATAGTTGAACGTCACGTCCCGCCACGTATCGAGCGCCTGCTTGAGCGGCGTACACCAGCGCGCCGCACTTTCCAGTATGTCGGGCCCTTCGTGCGCAATGTCGCGACCTTCGTTGCGCGCCTTCACCATGACTTCCAGCGCTACGCGGTTGGCCACGGCACCCGCCTGGATGCCGGAGGGATGACCAATCGTGCCGCCGCCGAATTGCAGGATGCAGTCGTCGCCGAACAGGTCCAGCAACTGGTGCATCTGCCCTGCGTGAATGCCGCCGGACGCGACCGGCATCACCTTGCGCAAACCCGCCCACGGTTGATCGAAGAAGACGCCACGCGACAGGTCCACCGAATTGCTCGATTCACGCAACACGTTGTAATAGCCCTGTACCGAAAGCGGATCACCTTCAAGCTTGCCGACAGCCGTGCCGGCATGCGCGTGATCTACCCCCGCCATGCGCAGCCATTTCGCGATCACGCGAAACGAGATGCCGTGATTACGCTGGCGCGTGTAAGTGCTATGTCCTGCACGATGCAGATGCAGGATCATGTCGTTCTTGCGGGCCCAGCGCGCCATCGACTGGATCGCGGTCCAGCCGATCACCAGGTCGATCATCACGATGCACGAGCCGAGTTCCTTCGCGAAGTCGGCGCGTTCATACATCTCTTCCATCGTCCCGGCCGTCACGTTGAGGTAGTGCCCCTTGACTTCGCCAGTGGCGGCTTGCGCCCGGTTTACCGCTTCCATCGAAAAGAGGAAACGGTCGCGCCAGTGCATGAATGCCTGCGAGTTGATGTTTTCGTCATCTTTCAGAAAATCGAGGCCACCCCTCAACCCTTCGTACACGACCCGTCCATAGTTCTTGCCCGAGAGTCCGAGCTTCGGCTTCACCGTTGCGCCGAGCAGCGGGCGTCCGTACTTGTCGAGCCGCTCGCGTTCGACCACGATGCCCGTCGGCGGTCCCTGAAAAGTCTTCAGGTAAGCAACGGGCA
>Ga0185299_10007323_pt1 | contig 11362 bp, 12 predicted proteins | sample PaiPotPPA55metaG_FD_128002 | JGI IMG/M metagenome (GOLD analysis project Ga0185299, IMG submission 128002) | Iron sulfur acid spring bacterial and archeal communities from Banff, Canada, to study Microbial Dark Matter (Phase II) - Paint Pots PPA... ...
CGGCTTGCCACTGGTTTGGCACCAGTGCCGAATTTTGGCTTAATTTGCAAAAACTATATGAGTTGAGGTTGGCACGCGAAGAAGTCGGCGGTCGTGTGGAAAAACTTCCCAGGCTCACGGAACGAAAGCGCATCAAGGCGCAACGCGCCGCTTAGGTGCCATCTACGATGGACCATGGTGCATCACGTTCGAATTCGAAGACGGTGACGCTTGCCGCGTCGACTTCGAGCAATATCACTGAGGGAACTTAGTTATGGTTCATATTGCCAAACGGAATTCGGCTCGTTGTCCGACCCATCCCGGTGCGTTGCTGCGGGAGGACGTTATTCCAGCGACCGGCAGGACCAAAGCTGAGATTGCGCAGCTTCTCGGCATTTCTCGCCAGCATTTGTACGATATTTTGCGCGAGCGTAAGCCGGTATCTCCTGCCATAGCGGTTCGCCTAGGCAAATTGTTCGGCGATGGCGCCGGAGTCTGGGTACGCATGCAAGCCGCGTACGATACGTGGAACGCCGAGCGCGTGGAGGATGTCAGCAAGATTCCCACCCTCCGGGCCAAAGCGGCGTAGATCTGCACTACCTCGCTGTCGATCTCACGGCGCGCCTGATAGAGATTGCTCTAACAGCCAAATCAAAACGTCAAAGCAGCCGCGGCGAGAAGTAGCGACCGCGACGCACGCATTACAAAACGAACCCAATTTGCTGAACGACGTCCGCTTTCGGGGGTAAAGCGGACATGGGTCGGACGCGCGAGAATGTCCGCTTCTGACCCAGAGCGGACATTACCGCATCTCGAGCGACCGTTTTGACCGGGCCATTTGTAATAGCCGACGCCGCAGACTTACCAGTCAATCCAATTGTCGCCGCTCCAATAGCCCCGTCCAGCGTGCTCGCGAAAAATGTAGTGCTCGTTTGGACCCCAGTGCCACTCGTTCTGATGAACTGTGACATGGGCTTCGGGCGGATAGTCATAAGGATTGTGGGTATGCCAGCAGACGTTTGCGTTGTTGCAGACGATATCAGCGGATGCGCTCGTCACTGAAAACGCCAAGACTCCGACGCCGACCACTGCAGTAATGATTTTGCTAAACATCATCCGGTCCTATTGATAGTGCTGACGGGCGCCAACAAACCTAGGGGAAAGCTGTTCCGCGAAAACCCTGCCCAGTGTGCCATGGCCGCAGTTGTGTCGCTATGAGGGAGAAAGCCGACGTGACGCGGAGCTTGGAGGCGAACATGGGGCGGGGCGAGCTGTTGCGGGATCTCGAACGCCGGTGTGCTGTGCCCGGAGCGTCATATGGATCAACACAGTTAGCTGCTTCCGCGAGAGGCATTGCGTTTTGGCTTGTCGCGCAACTTATTCTTCGCGCGTTCAACTTGTCCGAGCTGAGAGTGATCGCTTTTGCTAACACCTTCTTCGCTACCCGCCATACCCTCGTTGCTAGCTGTCAGCATTTGGCGCGCGTCTTGTTCCCAGACATCAAAAGCTTTCTTTTTCTCTTCGGAAGAAAGGTCTGGATCTTTAGTCAGTGCGTCGGGAGTTTCATAGTAGTTCTGCGGATGTTTAATCTTTTCAGTCTTTGATTTTGATTTTTCAGCCATGGCTACCTCCGCCTTCGAGATCCCAAGCATCCCGTCAACGGAGCATTACGCCGTAGAGTTCCTTTAAAGACCCTGCCATGAACACTCGCGGTAGTTGATGGGGAAACCGATATGTGCGTGTTTGACGCGGAAGTTCCTGGCCCGGGCGTGTGCCGGCGGACTAGGAGGCGTATGTTAGCGCTGGCATAGTCTCTGCTACACCGAACCTGCCGGGGTGCCATGGCTCAAACCCAACTTAAATCGCAACGCACGGCCCGCGATTGGCCGTTCCAGGTCACGCCGCTGCACCCCGTGCTCGGCTGCGAGATCACCGGCATCACGCTCGAACAAGCGGTGTCGCCGGCGATGTTCGCCAAAGTCTATGAAGCCTTTCTCGACTACGAACTTATCTTGTTCCGCGACGTCGCTCTACCGCCGGCGATGCAAGTCGCCTTCGCGCGCAATTTTGGCGAGGTGCAAGTCCACGTCCTCAGCCAGTATCACGGCTACAAGGAGCATCCGGAAATCTACGTGCTGTCCAACCTCGACAAAGACGGCAATCCAAGTGGCATACACCCCGATCGCGGCACGCTCTACTGGCACACCGACGGCTCCTGGAAAGACCGCACCGGCCAGGCGACCATGATGTATTCGGTGATTGTACCGCCACCGGGCGACGGCGGGCAGACGCAATTCGCCGACATGTATTCCGCCTTCGAACTCCTTCCCGCCGACATCAAGAAAAAGATCGAGGGAAAACGCGCCATCCACAATTTCACCTTCTCCCGCAAGCGCCGCCACGGCGAGGACCCGCTCACCGCGGAGCAGTCGGCCAAGGTGCCACCAGTCGCCCACCCAATCGTACGCACGCATCCCGACACCGGTCGTAAGGCGGTCTTCCTCGGCGATCATGCCGAATCCATCGAGGGCATGGATTATGAAGAAGGCCGCGCGCTGATCGAGGAGCTCAACGTGCTCGCCACGCAGCCGGCGAACATTTATTCACACACATGGGCCCCGCGGCAATGTATCGTGTGGGACAACCGCTGCACCCTACACCGCGCCACCGGCTTCGACGAAGCACGCTTCAAGCGCGTGATGCGGCGCTGCACGATTGTCGGCGATAGGCCGTTCTAATCGACCTTATTAGCTGCCCAATGCCAACGCCCGCTGGCATCGCGTCGTTGCTCGCCATTGGCGGATGGTATTAAATCGCCCCAAGTGCGCTTTAAAAGCACAGCAAACAAAAATGACATTGGGAGGAATACAATGAATCGCTTTATCAGGAAACTTGCCGGCATCGCGTTCGGCGCTGCCGTGATGGCACTTGCCGTGTCCACTGACGCCAATGCTCAGAAGAAGTATACGTTCGGCTACGATCAGCCGCACACGACCGCCTACGGCATCGCCGCAGACATGTTCAACGCCAAGCTCATGGAATTGAGCAAGGGCACGATGGGCATCGACCAGTTCCCAGGCGCGCAGCTTGGCCAGGAGCCGGCGATGCTCGAGAAGATCCGCACCGGCGACATAGACTTTATCATCACAGCGACTGCCAACGCCGCGTCGGTGGCGCCGCAAGCCGGCGTATTCTCGGAGCACTTTATCTTCCGCGACAAGAATCACCTCGTGAAGGTGCTTGCCGATCCGGCGGTGACAAAGGAATTCAAAGCGATGATCGCCGACTCGGTGAAGGGCGCGCATGTGCTCGGCCTGATGACGATGGGCATGCGCAACATGTACAGCAAGTTCCCGATCAACTCGGTTGCCGACGTCAAGGGTAAAAAAATACGCGTGCAGGCCACCATGACGGAGGACGCGCATTTCCCGGCCTATGGGGCGCAGACGGTGCATATGCCGTTCGGCGAGGTCTATACATCGTTGCAGACCGGCGTCGTCGCCATCGCGGAGAACGGCGTCAACGTCTACATGGCGAATAAGCACTATGAAGTGGCGCCGGTTCTGTCGATGACCGAGCACGAAGCCAATAACAACTGTATCTGGGTCTCCGACAAGACCTGGAACAGCCTCACGCCAGAACAGCAGGGCTGGGTACAGGCGGCAGCCGACGAAGTCGCCAAGCGTGAGCCGGCGATGGCTCTCAAGCTCGAGGACGATTCAGCTGCGAAACTCAAGACGATCGGCGTCACTATCAACGAGAAGGTCGACAAATCCGGCTTCACGGCCGACGCCAAGCCGATTCAGGACGATATTGCCAAGAAGCTTGGGCCGCATGCGGTCAAGCTGCTCCAAATCGTGCGCGACGTGAAGTAATTAGCTTCGTCTTTTGAAAACCGGGCGGTGGCGTGAAAGCGCCGCCGGCCTGTGGTTTGCGACGATCAATTTCGAGAAGGACCCTCGGTGAGCGTTTTTCTGGAAACCGTCCCGGCCAACCTGCCGCTGGTGGTCGCGCGCCACCGTCACCTGAAATGGAAGGCGCTTGATCCGCTCGAACGCGTCCTGATGGTGATTTGCGGAATATCGATCATCGGCTTTACATCCTCGGTCTTTCTCGACGTTCTCACCCGACAGCTCCATTACCCCTTTCTCTGGCTGCAATTGGTGACCACCGGCTTTTTCGGCTGGGGGATTTTCATCGGCATGGCCACGGCAACGCGCCGCATTGATCACCTCAATTTAGTTGAGATCACCAAGAGACTGAGTGGGCCGAAGCGGACCTTTATGGAGACATTCAACCGCCTCGTGATCCTTGTGGTCGGCTTGTGCATGTTTGTGTTCGGCATCCAGAACTTTTTCAATGATCTCGGCAGCTTTCGCGCGCCGTCACTTATTCCGCTCGGCACCTATACGGCGAGCGTGCCGGTCGCCGGCGCGCTGATCGTGCTGTTCACCATCGAACAACTGATCAACGGCTGGCGTAATGGCTTCGAGGGTCCGGAAGATGCCGACGATTTTGCGGGGATCGTGAAATGAGTCACGGGGCAATCCTGCTGCTGACGACCCTCTTGTTCGTCGTCTTCGGTTATATGGGCGTACCCGTCGCCTTTGCGCTGATGGCGGGCGTGCTCACTGCGTGCATGCTCACCCCGATCAGCATGCAGTCGATGATCGGGCAGATGTTCCACGGCATCGACTCCGAGATTTTGCTGGCGGTGCCTTTCTTCCTGCTTGTCGGCGAGCTGATGACCTCGGCCAACGTCACCAACCGAATGATCGCTCTGGCGCAGACCATGGTCGGGCACATGCGCGGCGGGTTGGCGCAGGTGGTCACGCTGTTCAGCATGTTCTTTGCAGGTATTTCCGGCTCGTCGACCGCCGACGTCGCAGTGCTGAGCCGCACGGTTGCACCGGAGATGACGAGGGAGGGTTATGATCGCGCCTTCACCGCGGCCTTGATCGCCTGCGCTTCGACCATGGCGAATCTGATTCCGCCGAGCATCATGGCGGTGGTCTATGGCGCCACCGGCAACGTCTCGATCGGCGGGCTGTTTCTGGCCGGCATCGCACCCGGCCTCGTGGTGGGCATCGGGCTTATGATCTATTCGCATTTTTTCGGCCCGGTAGGCTTTCGGAAGCCGCGCGCGTCGCTATGCGACTTCGCCGCCGCGGCACGGGCCTCGGTGCTGCCGATGATGATCCCAGTCATCATCATGGGCGGCATCCTGACCGGCTGGTTCACTCCGACCGAAGCGGGAATGATCGCCTCAGTCTATATCTTGCTTGTGGTCGTGCCGCTGCTCAATCCGAGCCATATCCGGCATTTGCCGCGCGACTTCGTCTATACCGGACTGCTCTATTCGATCCCGCTCGCGCTGGTCGCGGCGGCGTCAGCCTTCGGCTGGATGCTCGCATATTTGCGCGGGCCAGACATTGTCTCGGGCTGGATCGAAGTTGTGGCCGGCAACGACGGCCGCATCATCATGCTGCTGCTAGTATTACTGTTCATCGTGATCGGCGATTTCATGGACGCCGTTCCGGCGATCATCATTTTTATGCCGATCGTCATCAAGCTCAACGAGCTGGGCAACATTAAGCCGCTGCATATGGGGGTCGTTTTGATTACGACACTGGTGTTCGGATTGATCACTCCACCTTACGGCTTATCGCTATTGGTGGGGTCGAAATTCGTCGGTGTGGGTTTCTCGAAGGCGATGTATGCATCACTGCCGATTTATGTGGTATTTTTCGTCGCGATCGGCTTCACGGTACTATTTCCGGACATCGTGCTGTATTTGCCGAAGCTTTTGCTTCCAGAATCGGTTGGCTGTTTCAAGAGCCCGACCGGCGCAGGCTATATCTGTCCGCCGTAATCTATTTGGCGTGCGGCTCGACGAATAACGAAGCAGTTTGCTGCGATGCATGAGTCTGCTTTTGATGCTGTGGACGGCTCCTTCACCGGCACGTGAGTGCCATGGATGTGGGTGCTGTTAGAGCTCCCACGATTCGGAGGAGCTATCCATGCGAAGGATCACGACAATCGGTCTCGATATCGCGAAGTCGGTCTTTCAGGTCCACGGCATTGACGTTGATGGGCAGGTGGTCATTCGGCGCCAATTGAAGCGACGCTACGTCCTGGCCTTTTTCCAGAAGCTACCGTCGCGCCTGATTGGTATCGAAGCCTGCGCCTCATCGCATCATTGGTCGCGCGAACTCCAGGCGCTGGGCCACACCGTTCGCCTGATGCCGCCGGCTTATGTGAAGCCCTACGTGAAGCGGCATAAGAACGATGCCACTGACGCCGAGGCGATCTGCGAGGCGGTCACCAGACCGAACATGCGCTTCGTCGCGACCAAGACGCACAAAATCGCGCCTGAATTTTGAACGAGTCTAATTCAATGTGAGCACGGGGCTGCCCGCGAGGCGCGGGTAGTGACACCTGGCGGCTTTCGACGATCACATTTCAAAAAGGGTCGATACCGTGAGCTAACAAGCCAATGTCCGCTTATGGCCCAAAACGGACATCAAGATCGCGTCGAGCGATGTCCGCTTCCGGGGGTAAAGCGGACATCGTGATTTCAGAGCGTAATGTCCGCTTCTGACCCCAGAGCGGACATCGCGAAACCCCTGGGTCGCTCGCCGCGTGATTTTTCCCTTCACTGTGCTGCACTGCAACCGCAACAGCCCCCCGGCAGGCCGTATCGTAGATTCTCTGTGTTCGGGGGACTCATGAGGCAGCTGGCCGCCGCTATTGCCGTTGCCGGACTGATCGGCACGCCCGCTTTTGCGGCTGATATGGCCGTCAAAGCACCCCCGCCAGCGCCAGCACCGGTCTATAGCTGGAACGGCTGGTATGCCGGTTTCAACGTGGGCGGAATTTGGGGCGGTGACCCGATCGACTTAAGCACAACCAATCAGCAGGTCTGTATTGCAGGCTGCGGCGGCGGTCCGGACACTGTGGTGGCGTCTGCTCAAGGCAAGCAACCCGCATTGTCAGCCCGCGAGCCCGTAGCATCCTTCGTCAGCCGTAGTTTCAAATCGAGTTCATCCAGGAAAACGGCGGCGGTCCCGGGGGTGCGCCTACGGAAGCGGCACCAGAAAAAGAGCTAGCCGGAGAGAGACGCCGGGGTGTCCGTTTTGAGGGGTAAAGCGGACATCGGTGCTCGTCCTCAAGATGTGTGTTTCTCTGACCCGAAGCGGACATCGGTCGCGTGCGCACGTGATTGGGGGTGAATTAATTCGTCTGGTGAGATTTTCACCATATTTTAGACAACTCAAAAAATTTTTAATGCGAGCCAGCGCAAAACGCGCCTGCTGCCACTTAGTCCATCAGGCTGAATAGCCTCAAATCGCTGGCTGGATAGATTCAAATTTAAATTTACCAGGTCTTACTGAGCAAAGAAGCAAAGGATCTGTTCATGCGAACGTTAGTCGAGCGTTTTGTGAGGGGCGAGTCGGGCGTCACTGCCTATGGCCTGATTGCCGCTGCTCTAGTGCTGATTGGCGTCGGAGCGTGGGTTGTCGCGGCCGCCCCCCGTGTTGTCGATTCGACGCAGATCAATCCATTAGAGATGATGGCCAACGCAAAGGATCTGTCTACTTCGCGGGCGTTGCCACAAAATGGTCCCGCGACGGGCGCTCAACCGCCTGCAGCTGGCGGCGCGGCGGGCAACCCTGCAGCACCGGGGCCAACATTCCAGACGGGTACTCGGTCTCATTACGACACTAAGCACCACAGAAAGATGTACATGTCAGCAAAGAGTATCCATAAGCATAAGCAGCTGAAGCCGACTCCTGCATTCCCGGATCTGGCGCAAAGGTTCGGGGCTGGCAATGTCAACTGAAAAGGGCGGACAGGTTATTAGCTTCGGCAGTTCGCTTTCGGGGGTAAAGCGGACATAGGTTGGGCGCGTCTGAATGTCTGTTGTTCTTATCTCAATGCCATCACCAAGCGCAAATTATCAGTTTGGAAGTGTCGAGTCTGAATTATTTGCTGGTGGCCTCAGCTAGAAATTCGCGTCAAAAGTCGCCTGCCGGTGAATGCAGCCGCCGTTGCCGTGACCTGGGCTTCAGCGAGCGCTGCAGCTTTTTCAGTTATCATTCGCGTTGTCTCGGCTTCGGCTTTTGCGCCACCCTGGGCGATACGACCGAAGAAACATGACTGATTGCGCCTCCCGGCACATCCGTACCGCCTGGACCGATAATGCGAACGACGCGTTCCACGACCAGAAAGGATTAGACATTCAAACTCCTCGTCGAGCTGGAATAGGGACGATGCGGACCGTCGGCGCCACTGGCTTGGCCAGCCAATGGTGCCTCAGCACTTGCCAGTTTAACGAGATCGCCTTCCAACTGGTTCGCTCGCGGCGGTGACACGGTCGGTTCCGTTCCGGTACCTCTGACCAAAAGCGGGCAATGTGCAGTAGACAATTTATGTTAAATGCCGAATTTCATGATCACCGGCGTTAAATGAACATCAAGACAGATCAATCAAGTCTGCTTCTATGCAAGCATGCCGTCGCATATCGACATTCTGGAGGACCGTCGCTGCTATCGGCATGGTCGTATTTGCCGTAATCACAATTAGCCAGGTCTCCCGGATCGCTTTGGCAGATCGAGAGAGCTTACGCGGGAAGTACCAGTGGCCCGCGAAAACTCCATATCCCAAAGAAAATCCATATTCGGAAGCAAAGTTCAAACTTGGTCGAATGCTGTTCTTTGATCCAATCCTGTCCGGATCGGGAAACCGTTCTTGCACCAGCTGTCATAATCCGGGCCTGTCCTGGGCGGACGGACAGCCGCGGGCGATCGGCCTAGCTCAGGAAACGCTGCCGATGCGCTGTCCGACGTTATTAAGCGTGGCATGGATCCCAAAGCTTGGCTGGGATGGCCGCTTTCCCGACCTTGAGAGCGTCGCGATGACGCCCATCACATCCCAGAAAATGATGAATCTGCCCGAGAATCTCATGATCGAACGTCTTTCCGCGATTCCGGGTTACGTCGCTGCATTCAACAATGCATTCCCTGATGCTCAGATCGATCGGCGCCAGATCGAGCAAGCGCTCGCAACATTCGAGCGTTCCATTTTACCGACCCGAGCGTCATTCGATCGGTGGATCGACGGCGACAGGACTGCGATTAATAAATCCGCGGAGCGCGGCTTCGATCTGTTCAACGGTAAGGCGAATTGTGCAGCTTGCCATAATGGTTGGGCCTTCACTGATTCTTCATTTCACGACATTGGAAGCGCGCAAAATGACGACGTCGGGCGCGGCAAGCGATTCCCCAATTCCGTGACGCTGCGCTACGCGTTTAAGACGCCTACGCTGCGCGATGTGGCGCGTCGGGGACCCTACATGCATGACGGATCGGTGCCGACCCTGGCGGCAGTAATAGACCTGTACGATCGAGGTGGCATTGACCGTCCGAGCCGCTCGGCCGAAATCCATCCACTTAGCCTGAGTACTGTCGAGAAGGCGGATCTCATGGCATTTTTGGAAACTCTCACCGGCCAGCCTGACCTTGTTCCTAATCCCGTTCTCCCGCGCTGATGCACGCCTGTTGTGGGTCAATCGCGTCGGTTTGCGACTGTCCAAGTCGTGTCTGATTCGATTCGGATCGCGGTCAAATAACAGACGTCGTGGCGAGTCTCTGTTTAGGGACAAAACCGGAAGTCGTCTTAACTGATCGGATCAATTCGCCGGTTTCCGGCCCTCGCGCGACATGGCGCGGCGATTTTTCCCGCGGGTTGATCTACTTCATCCCAATGAATAGCGGCGTCGAAGCTCGGCCGTATATTCCCGATATTCGCGTCGAAACCTATTTGCGAAGAGGATCAGGTCCCGCTTGCGAAAATGGATTGCGCTGGAATCTGCCTTATCCAATTCAGCTTGTTGGTGAAAGAGCGCCGACATTGTCGCTGTATTTTGAGCGATCGCACGCCACAACTCGTCATCGCTCAGATTTGCGTACTGCATATGTGTCGCCAACACATCTTACTTGCTCAAAGCGCGAACGATTTTGCGCGGCTGGGGCTAAAAATAACTTAACAATTTCGACTGTCCTCCAGCCGAATTGTGATGCACGTCACCGCCAACCGTCGTCGGACTGCCATAGTGGGGGTTATGGATACCGAGCAAGAGCACCCCGCTCCGATCTGTCGTCATTGCGGAAAGTCTATGCGCCTGGCGCTGACGATTCTAAGTAGCGGGGCGCTGCCCCAATTGCACAACTACTACTGCAAGGAATGCGGAGTGATGGTACTGAGGCGAACGGAGTGGCGACGCGCCGCTTGGTCCGGTGGCATGGTGCTAGGTCTCGGATGAGACCGCCGAAACAATCAAACTCGCAATGTCTCTGCGATTAGGCGTCAAGCGCGTGGGGATGCGCGACTGACAAGCTTGGCGCCGACCTGCCGGCCTTTGCGCCAAACCACTTTGTAGGTGGCCTCTTCGCCCGACAGGCGCAGGATAAATTGGTTGGGCACTTCAAAATCATGCGAGGTGCTGACGCGCATACCGCCGTCAGAAGTATCGATCACGAGACAATAGTGCTGTGGCGCGCCCGGTTGGGCCATGATGACCGCGAGGTGCCCGAGTGGGCGACGCAGCGTGCGACGTCGATCCGCAAGTGTGGCCCAGATCATATGTCACCAATCGTCTCGGCGAAGCACCGCAGGCCCCTTTTAGCGCAAATAACCTAGCAGCCGGCGATTGCCCGTTACCTAACGCGCCCACTCAAATTCTCGCTGCATTTTGGAAAAAATCGGCTGTCGCCGACGCATTCCGGTTGATCCTTACTGCCCGCATTGTCAGCCTGCGAGTCCGCACCGTCACCGGCCCACTCAATGTCAAAGGGGCGACCTGCGGCGTCGAATTTCCTCGATGACAATGCTGTTGTCCATTTCACCATCACCGTGGCGGACACAGGCTTCGAGCACCGCAGTGTGCACCGCAAGGAGCGGCAGCTCCTGTCCAACTTTGTCCGCCTGTTCGATCATGAGGCCAGTGTCCTTGAGCGTCTGCCGTACGCGGCCTTCGGCAGTAAAATCACCGGCCACCATTTTTGATCCTTTGGTGTCCATGACTTGCGAAGCGGCTGCCGAGGCGCGCGCCACTTCAAGAAACGCCGCGGGGTCAAGGCCAAGTCGCGCCGCAAAGACCAGGCCCTCGGCAAGCGCAAGCCTGTTGAGGCCAAGAATAAGATTGATCGCGAGCTTGGCGCGGCCGCCGTCGCCGATCTTGCCAATGTGAAAGCGTTTCGGGAATAGCGCATCCAGCACCGGTGCCGCGATTTGCGCGATATCAACGTCGCCGCCAATCAGCCCGACGCCGTCGCCTTGGCGAACCTGCGCGCTGGTGCCGGATACCGGCGCTTCGAGGAAG
>Ga0185299_10007327_pt1 | contig 11357 bp, 5 predicted proteins | sample PaiPotPPA55metaG_FD_128002 | JGI IMG/M metagenome (GOLD analysis project Ga0185299, IMG submission 128002) | Iron sulfur acid spring bacterial and archeal communities from Banff, Canada, to study Microbial Dark Matter (Phase II) - Paint Pots PPA... ...
TGGTCAACAAAACAACTTCACCTTGGACGGAGTTCTTAACAACAACATCTACACAAACACTTGGGCCATCAGCCCACCTCCCGACGCCATTCAGGAATTTAATGTGCAATCCCAGATTACTGACGCCGAGTTCAGCATCTCGTCGGGAGCCAACGTAAACGTAGTAACAAAATCGGGAAGCAATGGACTTCACGGGGCCGTTTGGGAGTTTTTACGAAACGACAAGTTCGATGCGGCAAACTTTTTTGACAATTTCGCAAAAGTCAAGAAGCCGGCCTTCCGTCAGAATCAGTACGGCGCTACAGTGGGCGGGCCTGTGATTTTGCCGACACCTTGGGGCACCTACGACGGGCGCAAGGCCAAGACATATTTCTCTGGCTACTGGGAGGGCTATCGATCAACTCAAGGTTTTACTCAATTCAACAGCGTTCCGACGGCTGCTGAGCTGGGTGGAAATTTTTCAGACCTGCTGACAGGTCAGCAGGCGGTTGATTCCACAACCAATAAGCCCATTTTCGACCCATTGGGTCGACCGGTAATGGTGGGTCAAATCTACAACCCTTATAGCACTCGAACGGTAACTGCGGGGGCGGCCGACCCGGTAACAGGGTTAGTGGCGCAAAGCAGCGGTTCTGTGCGTGATCCCTTTCCCGGAAACATAGTTCCGACGACACTTCTGAATGCCCAAGCCCTTGCGTACCTTAAGGCTTTTTATCCCTTGCCCAATTTCGGTCCTGGCGGGAACAGTTTTCCGAACCTGGCAGTCACCAGTCCTCAAACAATCTCAAACGATCAATTCGGTGTCCGAATAGATCACACCTTTTCAAACAATGACTCCCTCTATGGGAACTTTTACTATACGCAGCCCGATGAAACTTTTGCGAATTCGCTGCTGCTTGGCGCGAATACGTCGAAGAACCACGCTCGCGTACTTGCCGTGGGTTACTCACATGTGTTTAGCCCTACCTTCCTGATGTCATTGCATTATGGTTACAACTATACCGTTTTCGGCACAACCAACGTCCCGGGCGGCGAAGCTTTGCTAGACGCTACCAACACTAGAGAGTTCGAACCTGTGCGAAACGGCGTTCCGATCGTGCCCCAGGTCACCCTGAGTCCGCGCCTTGGAGGAACCAGCCAGTTTGCGATTCCCCTCGGTCCGATCCGATCTCACGCGATCAATGCCGACTTCGAGAAAGTTCACGGGTCGCACACCTTTAGCGCCGGCTTCATGTTCTATCATATTCATAGTTTCGATGATGGCTGGGGGGCGACCGTGGGGTTTGATCAGTTCGCGACCAGCGCGACTTACGGAACCAATCTGAATGCTTCGCAGACGGGTGACGGTCTCGCCAGCATGCTGCTGAATCTGCCATCCAGCCTATTTGGCTTTGTCGGCGATACTGCGGCGGACGATCGAACGACCTGGCAAGGGTATTACGTACAGGATAAATGGCAGGTCTCCAAGAAACTGAATGTTACAATTGGTCTTCGCTACGATTTTGTTCCGCCCGTTCACTACAAGAACAATCAAGTCTCAGGCTGGAATCCGAACTGTCCCATCCCTCCCGCTGGAAGTCTGAACAACCAGACGGCCATCAATCAAGTCGTCGAGTCTTGTTTTTTGATACCGATCCCCTTCGTCCAGCCGCCTACAACCGCCAATCCCAACCCTCCGTCGTTCCCGTTCCCCAACGTTCGGAGCTCCTACTTTGATCCGCAATATGGTGGCTTCAATGCATTTCAGCCGAGGTTTGGTTTCGCCTACTCGGTTCAGCCGCGAACGGTCATCCGCGGGGCGTTCGCTATGTTCACGGACCACAACAATACCCTTGTGCAGGAGTCCCAGGATCCACGCATTGCTTGGCCGTTCGGCGCTGGTGTAACGCAAGGGGGCCTGAACCGTGCGGTACCATCAACATTCTGGAATGCGCTCCCCGCGGCAAACTCGTTTCTGCCTCCGCTTAACACTACTCCAGCCTTTGCATTCGCTGCCGACCCACAGCTGAAGGTTCCCTACTCCATGGAATACAATCTAAGCCTGCAGCACGCCTTTACGTCGAACTTGACGGCGACGGTGAGCTATGTCGGTTCAGGGAGTCGACACTTGTTCATCCAACCGATGTATAACGCGCCGCTTCCGAGTGAAATGGGGCCCGGCCCGGTTGCTCCTCGAACACCGTTCCCCTTCCTCGGTCAGTTTCCAGTCGATTTCAATGAGGGCATTGGCAATTACAACGCCCTCCAGGTGAAAGTGGAACAGCGGTTCTCGCATGGCCTTACATTCCTTGGTTCGTACACTTATTCTCGCTGTCTGTCTATCCAGGATGAAGGACAGTCTGGCAGCATCCAGAATCCCTACGACGTCAGAGCTGACTATGGCCCTTGCGATTTCAATATTCCGAACATTTTTGTATTTAGTTCTGCCTACGCGCTGCCTTTTGGCAAAGGCCAAGCCTTTGGGGGCAACGTAGGGCGTGCGGGTGACCTGCTCATTGGAGGCTGGCAAGTAAGCGGGATTGCGACGCTAGACAGCGGTCAACCGTTTACGGTTAACGTTAATTTTGACAACGCCAACATTAATCCTTCGAGTGAAACGCAGCGAGGCGACCCGGTTCCCGGCGTCGCGCTTCTGCCTTCTGGATTCAAGCAAAGTCCACAGGCTTGGTACAACCCTGCAGCATTCACAGTCCCCCCGCCCTTTACGTACGGGACTCTGGGACGCAACACGCTTCGCGGTCCCAAATTCGAAAATTTGGACTTTGCTCTTTTCAAGAACTTTAAGTTCACAGAAACGAAGTCCTTGCAGTTTCGGTCGGAGTTTTTCAACATTTTTAATAACGTAAACTTTTCGCCTCCCGGGGGAGCCGCGAGCGGAGGATTCAGTACTCTCGGAGGTGCAAACAACACGAGTGTTGGTACCCCTGGATTCATGCAAATTCTCAGCGCCGCTGCGGCAAGAGAGATTCAGTTCTCTTTGAAGTTGCTTTGGTAGGTCACGGAGACGGTTGCGCGGCCGGCCCGGGAAGGATTCGGGCTTCCGTAGGGCAAGTCAGCAAACGATCCGGCCGTTTGGCAGGTTCGACATTCCCTATGCCCGTATGGACTTGAGCTTCCCGTTATGCTCAAGTCCGTTGCGGCCTAGTAGGGATTCCTAAAATGGTGACCGTCCGACCACCGAGAGTTTGGCAAAGAAGAAGGGTCTGGTGCCTTTGTCAAATACTCATCTCGGTTTCCCTGACTCTTATCGCTGCTTCCCAGTCCTTGGCACAATCACCGAATTCGAGAGACGGCCACCAGGCTTCAGCGGCTGCGTCATCAGAAGATTCAATTTATCAGTCGGCTATGTCGCTGGTTCACCAGAAACGTTACGACGACGCCCTCGTGCAGTTCCGCCTTCTGGAGACGCAGTTCCCGCAACACCCCCAGGGGTTCACAGGCGAGGCCATTGTGCTGGCTTTGACCGGTGAGTCGCAGAGAGCTGTCGATGTTTTGAAGAAGGCACTGGAAATCGACCCTGACTACTGGCTGGCGCGTCGGGAGTTGGGCGTCCTCTATTGGAGCGAGGGACTCAAGCAAGACAGCGCGGACCAACTTGGACCCCTGGTCCACCTGCATCCAGATGATGGTCCAGTGAACGTGATTCTTGGACAATACGAGTTCGAGCGGAAAAACTACAAGAAGGCACTTGCCTATTTTTCTCGTGTTCCCGCGGAAATGGCCGCCGACCCAAACCTGGCGCTCATGGGCGCCGAAGCGCAGCTGCACAGCAGTGAGAAAGCACGCGCTGAGCAGACCTTGAAAAGTCTTGAAGGGCGGCCCGACCTGACCGCCGAAGTGCGCTTTAGGTTGGCGTGGTTACTCGGGCAGGCCGGGCTTTCGAAAGAGGCTGTTCAAGAGTTCAACAAGCTGCCCCCGAATTACCCGGACCGGTTCGGGCGCGGTTACGGTCTGGCGCTGGCCTACTTTGCTGAACAGGACTATCAGGAATGCGTCCAGACGCTCAAGTCGCTTCTTGGGACCGGAATGACCCAACCGGAAATTTACAGCCTCATGGGCGTCGCGGAAGAGAGGAGCGGACACACGCAGGAAGCCTATCAGGCTTTCCGGGAAGGTATTCTCAAGAACCCCGCGAACATGCAGAATTACCTGAACATCGCCACTTTGTCGAGCGAGCATCAGGACTATGCGCTCGCAGCGCAAGTGCTGACGGAAGCCATCGCAAGAAACCCTCAGGCTCACGAATTGTTCCTGAGTCGCGGAATCGCCTACACTCTGGCAGCCCGCTTTGCCGAGGCCAAGCAGGACTACCAGCGTGCCGTCGAGATGGCCCCTGAAGACTACGGAGTCTATCTGGCGATGGGCATCTCCGAGCAAGAGACCGGGAATCTGGACGATGCCGTCCGATCATTCCGAGCAGCTATAGCACACGAGCCGAAAGACCCGCGGTCTTACTGCTTCCTGACCGAAACTTTGATGCAAAAAGGCGCAGTGCCAGGAGGGTCAGACTTCGAAGAAGCTCAACGATCGATTAACACTGCACTTTCGCTCGAACCAAACTTCGCTCACGCGTATGCCGACCGAGCGAAACTCGAGTTCAACCAAGGGAACACAAAGAAGGCGATCGGCGATCTTGAGCGTGCTCGGTCGGCTGATCCGAAGTCGCGTCAAATCGCTTATGCGCTGGCCCGGGCTTATCAGCGCGACGGTGACAAAGCCAAGGCTGACGTTATGTTTCGAGAGGTCCGGGATCAGAGCGACGAAGACGCAGGAGAGTTCGCGAGAGATTCTTTAACGAAGACCCTGACGGTTGTTTCAGGTGGGCCGCACTGAAGGCGGACGATGGACGGAATCGGAGTTGTGCTTAGAGGCGGCGTCAGCGTTTTACTCTTGGCCGCGTCGGTTGTAGGAGCGGCTGGCCAGGAGGTCCGGCTCGAGCAGGCATCCAAAGACACTTGCCGGCTGGTGCTGGAAAAGACTGGGCAGCTGATCGTCAACCACAGCCTCCATGAAGCCCAGCAAATCCTAGTTGAGGCCGGACCAGGCTGTCCTAACGTTCCAGAGATGTTTAACAGTTTGGGTTTGGCGTACGACTCCGAAAGCAGATACGACGAAGCGCGAGCTGCCTTCGAGCAAGCGACTCGCCTCGAGCCCAAAAACGCTAGTTTTCACAATAACCTGGCCGCCAGTTTCTTTCGATCGGGGAAGCAAGGCAGCGGCATCGCGGAGTTCGAAAAAGCCCTGGAACTCGATGTGAGAAATTCAACGGCTCGCCTGAACCTTGCGAGCCTTTACCTTGAGAAAAAACAATATCGACGCGCACTGAGCTACCTCGATACTGCTGAGCTACGACAGTCTCAAGATCCCGTTCTACTGCTGGCCCTCGTCGAGGCTTATTACGGAGCGGCGCAAGCTCAGCCGGCGAGGGAGACAGCCTTACGACTGGCGCGCCTACCTGGGGTCGAGTCGAAGGTTCATTTTTCTTTGGGTCTCGTTCTTGCCGAGCACGGCGAATATCAATTGGCGGCTGGCCAGTTCGAGGCCATTCCAGCGGACGAACGAGATGTAGCGGCAGAAATGAATCTCGGCATGGCCTACACGAGACTAAAGAATTTCGAGGCGGCCCGCGCCGCCTACGAGAACGCCATCCGAATGGATCCTAAGAATCCCGAAGCCTACTATCACATCGGCATTGCTGAATCGGCTCTGGGGAACGATGATGCGGCGGTCGATTGGATGACCGAGGCTCACAACCTGGCCCCTCGTCGGCCGGACATTTCTTTCGCTTTGGTTGAGGAACTGATCCACACCCGCAACTACGAGCAGGCCCGCACCGTGCTAGCGGTTGCCATTGCCGCTCATTCTAGTGATCCCTCCTTACGAGAGGCTTTGGCCGATCTCTTTGCCGCTCAAGATCAAAGGAACGACGCGGTCAAAACTTACCAGGAGTGTCTCCAACTTAATCAGAGAAGTGTAAGTGCGCGTTTGGCGCTTGCTCGGGTCTACGAAGAGATGGGGCAAACCGAAAGCGCCAGAGCGGCGCTCGCCGAAGTCCTTAAACTTAGTCCGAAAAACGCCGAGGCGGAAGCGCAGCTCGGCCGTCTGGCCTTCGAAGCAGGTTATGAAGAAGAGGCTTCGTCGCTCGTACAGAGAGCCCTCGCGCACGATCCCAACAATCTTTTGGCCAACGAATACCATGCAAGGTTGCAGCTACGCGGCGGCCAGTTGACCGAGGCCCGGCAAACTCTCGAAAGGCTGGCGCAGCTGGACCCGCAAAGTTCTCGAGTTCATCTTCTGCTGGGACGTGTTTTGGCTCGCTTGAACCAGTCAGCGGAGGCCGAAAGAGAATTTGAGCTTTCGAAAGACCTTGAGCTGAAACATGGCGGTACTGAAAAGCCGTAGCCGGAAAGAGAGCCAGGCTCGACGAGATTCGTCCCATCAATACCCCGCGGTGAAACCGGGTTTGACAAGTTTTGTTCCGCAGAGACGGCCACCACTTCTCTGCGTGGAGAGGTCATGATGGTGAAAGCCGTTGCTCTAGCGTTTGCGTTGATGACCTGTTTTGTGTCGCTCGCTAAGCCCGCTGACAAGACAGTGTGGAGGGTTGGCGTCTTCGACGGCTCCTCGGGCGAATTTGCCAGCGGAGAGCCTCATGCGGTCGTCCACTTTGCAGCCGGTCAGGACCAACCGCGCACAGCCTGGTTTTCTTTCGCTCCTGTTGCGTGGGCAGGCAAGCCGACGGATCCCAGGTCGGCACCGCGCGCGATCGACTTCTCCATCGCGGGCGCTCCTGCCCCAGCCTATCACCTGAAAGCATCGCTGCTGATTGGGCATTCGAGCGTTCCCGCCTTGCGGGTGGGAATCAACGGCCGTTTGGGCACGTTCTATCTTCATCCTAGGCTCGACTACAACATGGGCGACATGGTGGCTGCTTTCTATCCAGCCTATGCGCGCGCCGAAGTCGAAGTTGACTTCCCAGGATCGTGGCTGAAGACGGGCACAAATAGCATCTCCTTGCAGGCTGTCCCCGTAGGTGAAAAGGGCGTTCCGGATGCGGGGTTCGAGTATGACGCCATCGAATTGCAGCAGGCAGATTCCGTTCCAACCGCCATCAGCGCACATGCAGAACCGACTATCTTTTTTCAGAAACATGGTGCATCGATTGACGAACGAGTCGACGTCTTCGTGCGGTATGGTGAGCGTCCTCGTTCCGGGCGCGTTGAGCTTGCTATTGCAGGCCACACTTCCAGCGAGCGGCTTCACACCGATCAGGACTTCGGAGAGGAGCGTATTCCTTTCGAGATTCCCGAGTTCTCACACGATGCGCAGGCCAAGCTTACTGTGGTCGTCAATGGGCATACGGCTCATTTTCAAGAAACGCTCCAGGCGCAGAAGAAATGGACGCTGTTTCTTGTGCCTCACGTGCATCTCGACGTGGGCTATACCGATTACCAGGCGAAGGTCTCCACGATCCAGAGCCGCATTCTCGATGAGGCCATGGATCTGGTTGCGCAACACCCTGCCTTCCGCTTCAGCACGGACGGTGAGTGGAACCTGGATCAGTTCTTGCATTGGCGCACCCCAGCCGAACAAGATCGGATCGTCGAGGCCATTCGGCAGCAGAAGATTTATCTTCCCGCGCAATCCAGCAATGTCCTCACAGGATTTCCGACCGCGGAAACACTGATCCGATCGTTGTATCCCAGCGCGAACTTCAGCCGCGTTCACGCCACGCCGCTCAACTACGCCAACATCACTGACGTGCCCTCTTATTCGTGGTCGTATGCGTCGATTCTGGCAGCGTCCGGCATTCCCTACTTTTTTGCCGGGAGCAACAATGATCGCGCGCCGGTACTGTTGCAGGGACATCTGAACGAGAACACTCCGTTCTGGTGGGAGGGGCCGGACGGCGGCAAGGTGCTGATGTGGTATTCGCGGCACTACATGCAGATGCAACTCCTGTTTGGCCTCCCTCCCCTCACGCAAACGGGTCAGGAAGTGTTGCCGCTCTTTCTCGAGATGTACCAGCGCCCCAGTTACCTCGCCAACGCTGCGATCCTTTTCGGAACGCAGGTTGAAAACACCGACCTGTTTCCGCAGCAGGCTACGTTGGCTGATGAGTGGAATGCGCTCTATGCTTACCCGCACATCGAATACTCCGGTTTTCATGATGCGCTTGCAAACATCGCGGAGCAGTTTCGTAACGCGATTCCGACGGTCCGCGGAGATGGCGGTCCTTATTGGGAAGACGGTATCGGTTCGGATGCGCTCTACGCAGCCATAGAGAAAGAGAACGAGGGCCGCGCACCTTCGGCCGAAAAGCTGGCGACCATCGGCACGCTAGTGAATCCGCTTCTTGCCGTGAATCGCGAAGAGTTAAACTCGATGTGGGCCAACATGGTGCTCTTCGATGAGCATACCTGGACCTCGTGGAACAGCGTCTCCGACCCCGACAGTGACGAGGCTCTCGAGCAGCTGCGGGTAAAGGATTCGCGAGCTACCACGGCTGCTGACCAGCGCGACAACATTCTCCGCAGCGGTATGGCTAGCCTGGCCGACTCCATTGCAGCCGGCGTTGGTAGCCTCATTGTCTTCAATCCGTTGAACTGGAAACGCGATGGGGAAGTGACCATCGATCTCGACAAAGGCATGGAGATCGCCGATCGCGCCACGAAAGAACCGGTTCCCTATGTCGTTCTCCACGAAGGCCTCAACTTTCGGGAGGTAGAGTTTCGCGGGGCGGATGTTCCTCCGATGGGGTACAAGGTCTACGAGCTCCGGGCTGCGCGTATGACCCCGCCGGCGTCACAAAGAACGACCTCGACGACCATCGAGAGCCCGTTCTATCGTGTCGAACTCGATCCGGTCTCGGGTAGCATCCGCAGCATCTATGACAAGGAATTGAACAAGGAGCTGGTAGATACACAGGGCCCATGGCACTTCGGCCAATATCTCTACGTCACCGGTGGAGATGACGAGCCAAACAGCATTCTTCAGTACCGCGCGGTTTCTCCGAAACCGGAGCTGCATACTCACGCGGCCCACGACGGGCGGGTGATCTCGGTGGAGTCAACGCCCTGGGGCTGGCGTGCGCAGCTTGCGTCATCGGCGGAAAACACGCCGGAGATTCAAACCGAAATCCGCCTTTACAAAAGCGAAAAGAAAATCGAGCTAGTCGAAGAGATCGACAAGAAGCCTGAACTCAAGAAAGAGGCGGTCTATTTTGTTTTTCCGTTTGCCATGACGCAACCGCAATTTCAGTATGAGATTCAGAACGGAGCAGTTGATCCGGCCAAGGACATGTATCCAGGTGCCGGGCACGAGTGGTTCTCGATTCAACATTGGATTTCCGTCCAGCAGGACGGGATGTCGGCGACGGTGATGCCCCTTGATGCACCACTGGCGACGTTTGGCGATATCAATCGCGGCGAATGGCCGACGGAGTTCGGCCAGCGGGCGGGAAACATATTCTCTTACGCGATGAACAACTACTGGCACACCAACTATCGTGCCGCGCAAGGCGGGCACTTCCGCTTCCGCTACGTCATCACCAGCGCGACACGCACGGACGCGGCTGTGCTCAGCCGCATGGGTTGGCAGGAATCGACACCATTAGAGCACGACGAAATCCGGTCGCAGGACAAGGCGCTCGATCTGCCTCGGCCGCTCAATGGAAATGAAGCAAGCTTTCTCACTATCGATGATCCTGATCTCCTCCTCGATACGTGGAAGCCGGCCGAAGATGGCAAAGGGACGATTCTGCGATTCATCGATTTGGGCGGCGAGCCGCGCACTGTCACGGTCCACACACCACTGCTATCAATAAGCAATATCGTTGAGACCGATGCAGTCGAACGGGATCAAAAGCCAATTGAGCCGGAGGATGTTCACACCTTCAAAATCGCGGTTCGGGCACACCAAATCCTCACGGTTCGTTTGATTTTCCAGTCCAAGCATTGATCGAGTTTGGCGGCGTCGAGTGCAAACGTGAACAGTGCGAAACAGGAGCGTCCCGGGCTGTGGATGGACACTCTCGCGCAGGATCTGCGCTACGGCCTGCGCGCGCTGCGCAAATCACCTGGGTTTACCGCTGCGGCGGTGATCACGCTGGCGCTGGGCATAGGCGCGAACACTGCGATCTTTACCGTAGTCAACGCGGTGCTGCTCAAGCCGCTCACCTTTCCTGACGCCCACCGCATCGTCCAGTTTCTGTACCCCAACTCTCTTCTCAACAACATTACCTCCATTCCCGAGTTTCACTTCTATCAGCGGCAGACCAGTGTCTCAACACCGTGCGCCCGCACAGTTCGCTAAGGTATCTGAGGCCGGAAGAGTTCGCCGCAAGTGCGGCCACGCGACCGGCGTCTCCCCCCACGCCGGTCGTCTCTATCGTCCCGACGTGGGCAAATTCGGATGTGCAGGAACCCCGGAGTGCTAACTTATGACTGGACCAAAAACGGGGGGCAGGTCAGTACAGGAAAAAGGCATTTTCCTTGTCTTATCGACCTGCAGCCAGAGTCCTTAATCTTCCTGATCTTCCTGGTTTTCCACGGCCGAGCACTAAGCTCTTCGCCTCCAAGTTCCGGTGCATTTTTTCGAGCTGCAGAAGGTGGTAGCCGCTTTGCAAACGAAACCATTTTGTTTTTTGCGGTTGACCGCATTCGCTCCCAGGACTGTTCTTGCGTGTTGTGAGACCTTTTGAGAAATTCCGGCCTCGATCGTATTAAATCATTTCGTGACAACCGATGATGCACGGCGTATACCAGAGGAACCCACAGGATTAGCCGGAAGAATCCGTCTATAGCCTTCGAGCAGGGTTTTTGGAAAGAGGTGCAATGGACACCGTTCTCATCGCGATGTATGCAACAAGCGAATTTGAATCTGAGCTCCGCAGTCGCAACCGTCAATTCCGAAATTCGGCGAGGATCTGATGTCAATGATCTGTCCACAATGCAGAAGCATCCGCGTTCGGCGGTCCAGGAGAGTAGGAATCGAGGCGGTTCTATCCATGATCTTCGTGCGTCCTTTTCGATGTAGAGATTGTCATCACCGTTTTTTGCGCTGGTCCGTCACGAGCAGACAACATCCTACGGCGCCTATTCAAGAGTCCTCGACGGTATCTATTGCTGAGCGGCTTAAGGAATTCTCCTCGGATGTGTAAGCAATGTACTGTCAGCACTCGCGATGTAATAGTCGCTCCCGTTGCTCCAGGAAACCAACAGGAAGACTTTCTAGTGGACTGTCGCAGAGTAACCATTACTAGTCGTTATGCTTCTAAGTTGGTATGGCGACAGATTGCGAAGTGTCCCTCACCAGCAACCAACGTTTGGAACTCAGCAGCATCGCTCAATCGCGTT
>Ga0185299_10007328_pt1 | contig 11357 bp, 10 predicted proteins | sample PaiPotPPA55metaG_FD_128002 | JGI IMG/M metagenome (GOLD analysis project Ga0185299, IMG submission 128002) | Iron sulfur acid spring bacterial and archeal communities from Banff, Canada, to study Microbial Dark Matter (Phase II) - Paint Pots PPA... ...
CGCCGAAAGTGACGGGCGCCGAAAATCTCGACCGGCTTACCCGGGATCTGCCGCTTGACTATTTCGTTCTGTTCTCCTCGGCGACCACGGCGATCGGCAATCCCGGTCAAGGCAGCTATGTCGCGGCAAACGGTTTCCTCGAAGGGCTCGCACGGCAAAGAAGAGCGGCCCGCCTCCCCGCGCTCGCCGTTGCCTGGGGGGGAATTGAGGACGTGGGCCTGCTGGCGCGAAACCGCCTTGTCAAGGATCTCCTTGCGAGCCGCGCGGGGGTCAAGCCCATGATCGCCCGCGACGCACTCAATCTCATGGCGGAAGCCCTCGCGGGTCCGGGCGCGGCCCCAGAGGAGGCCGTTGTCGTCATTAGCGAGATGAACTGGTCGACCGCGCGCGCCCATTTGCCGCTGCTGCAATCGCCGACGTTTAGCAGGCTCGTGCGCGCGGACGAGGCGGCTGCCGCTGACAACCGCGGAAAGGTGGACATCCGCGCCCTGGTCGCGACCCTTCCCTTAGAAGGCGCGCGCAAGGAAATCATCGGCGTGATCGTCGAAGAAATCGCCCATATCTTACGGCTTCCGCAAGAGAATTTGAACCGCGGCAAGCCGCTTGCTGATATTGGCCTCGATTCCCTGATGGCGGTTGAATTGGCGGCCACTTTGGAGGAGCGCTTGAACTTCGAGGCTCCGCTCTCGACGCCCGCGAGCGGATTCACCGTCACGGAGCTGGCCGACCATATTCTCGGGCTTTGCATTAACTCGACGAGCGAAGAAGAGTCCATCGCGCAAGGTCTCACGGAGCGCCATCTCGGCAAGGGAATTGATCCCGAAGCCCTGGAAACTCTCACCATCCTCGTTGAAGATCGGAGCCGCGATCTTACGCAGATTTTGCGCTAGGGCATTCCGACGAAGGAGACGCCGGTCCGGCGCTACGCCGATGCGGATCACCCCGATGGAAAAGCAATCTGGAACTTGACCGCCGAAAAGTTTCGGCTTTCGGGATGCGGCGGGTCCTTCAGCCGGTGTTCCGGTCACCGGTATCATGACGGAAGACGATCTGCCGGAATCCTAACTAAATTAGAACTTTTATGAAGACTGGAACCACGTCCCAATTTGCGCACGCGGCTTTCTCCGGGCGTAAAGGGCCTCTCTGTTTCAAGAATTGCTCTTGAAGCCGGTTCCCCGTCCGGCGCGCCTGAAAGCCCAACGATGGTTGTCCCCGTTGCGTTCGACATTACGAGGCTCGCCACGCGCGTGCTGAACCTTACGCCAAACGGGATCGACCGGATTGACTTTGCCTTCGCCCGCCATTTTCTCGACCCCGCGCGGCAAGACCGATTGGCAATCATGACGACACCGCTCGGGCCGCGCGCGATCGCGGCCGCGGCGGCGCGCGATATCGTAGATGGGATTTCCATTCATTGGGGCGAAGAAGACAAGCCTGAACACGATGAAAGCTATCGCCAAATTGCCGCTTGGATCCGGGGTGAGGCCGCGCCATTCCCCGCGGTTCGCCGGATTGCGCGGGGACGTCCCCATCGCATGGCTGGAGTTCTGCGTTGGATCGGCGAGCACGGCCTTCCCCTCGGCCGCACTCCTGCCGCCGCTCTGCCGGAGGGGGCGCGCTATCTCAACGTCAGCCAATTCCCGCTCTGGATCGCGCGCTATTTCTCCTGGCTAAAGGAGCGCCCGGATGTCAAAGCCGCCTTCTTTATACACGATTTGCTGCCAATCGAGACCCCTGAGTATTTCCGTAAAGCCGAGTACGAACGGCACGTGCGCCGGCTGGCCAATCTTGCGCGCTTCGGCGCTGGAGCGATCGTGACGACGGAGGTCGTGAAAGCCGCACTCAAGCGTCATTTGACGTCCCTTGGCCGCACCGGCATGCCGATTGTTGTTGCGCCTGCTCCCGTCGCGCCGATCTTTTGGCGGCGCGACCCGGTGGACCCCGCATTGGCGGACAAACCTTATTTCGTGACCTGCGGCACGATCGAGCCGCGCAAGAACCATCTCATGCTTTTGCACGTATGGCGGGAACTCGTGTGCCGGGACGGCGCTACGGCGCCAAAACTTGTCTTGATCGGCAGCCGGGGATGGGAAAATGAAAATGCCGTCGATCTGCTCCAACGCTGCCCCTCGATCAGCGATCATATCATCGAGGTCGCGGGCCTGTCGACGCCGGGCTTGAAGCGCCTGCTCGACGGCGCCCGCGCGTTGCTCATGCCGTCGTTTGCCGAAGGGTACGGACTGCCGGTCGTCGAAGCCTTGGCGGCTAGCGTGCCGGTGATCGCCTCGGATATCCCGGTGTTCCGGGAAACCGGCGGCGGCCGCATCACGGCGGTGAGCCCGATCGACGGCGAGGGTTGGCTCGAAACGATTCGCGCCTTGGCCCGTTCCAATCGCCCGGAACGGCAGACAATCCCGGCCGAAAGCGACGGGAATAAAGCAACGGCCGGATCGAACTATTTCGCTGAAGTTAGCGGCTTTCTTGAAACCCTATAATAGCGGCCTCGTGCGTATCGCCGCCGCCCGGAGGGGCGATGCGTCCTCGCGCCGCAGCTTCCGCGCCACGTGGAAAACGTTGACGGCGAAGAGACCGACGAAAACGGTTCCGGCGCCGCAAAGCACGAGATCGTACGGCGAGAACGTCTCGCGTCCGATCGCAATCCTCGAATCGCCCGCGAAATACATCCAGCAATTGATGCCGATCAACCCGACGCGAAGCTCGGTCGGTCCCAAAGCCAGAAACGATAATTGAAACCTTTGCGAGACTTGGTTGTACAGGAACACGTACATGCAAAGCATGAAATAGCCAAGCAGCACAAACAAAGCGACGTCCAAACGGATATAGGCGGAAAGCCCGGCGCCAGTCATGATCGCCAAGTTGCACAGCGCATCGACGGAATGATCGAGAAAATAGCCGTAGCGCGGCCGGTCTATCCGGCGGTAACGGGCGAGGCTTCCGTCGAGCGAATCGCCGAACCAGTGGATGACGACGCCGAGCGTCGCCAGCCAAAAAAAGGCGGGATCCAAGCGGGTCGCCACATAGCCGGCGAACACGAGCGCGGCGCCGCCGGCGCCAAATCCGGTGAGCCAATCCGGGGTGACGGCGCGCGGCATATGCAGGCAAAGCCAGTCGAGGAAATCGCGTTCGCGGCGGGCGAGAATATTTTCCTGAACGCGCGATACCTCTGGCGGCGGCCTTGGCGCCGGTTGGGCGTCTTGAACGAGAGCGACGCGTTGCACCAAAAGCTCCCCCGCGTTACCGACCGTCAATAACGTTGTACGAACATATTCAACGAACATTTCTCTGGAGACAACACAATAGGATTGCAAGGGAATGTGGCAAAAAAACGCAAAGCCCGCGGCGGTTGCCGCATGATTCGGGTGGGAAATGCTCCAAGCCTTTGATGTTGCGCAATTCCTTTTCCGCCAAATGATAGCATTAATCCAGGGTAGCACTTTTTCCGGATTCGGCTTGGGCCCCAAGAACTCCCGGTTGCAGGTTCGAATTTTCTCTACCGAACGCGCCGCCCGCGACTTATGATGTTATCATTTTATGACAGTTGACGCGACTACCCCGGTGTAGGCCGGCGTCGTAATCAAGCTGACGATTTCCATGACTTTCCGCAGGCTGGCGATCGGCGCATTGGACACATAAAGCAGGTCCCTGTTGAGGACGTGGAAACTTTGCGCGACAAACAGACTGTTCGCTTCGCGCAGGTTAAGCCGATAGACAATCGGCGTCGAATAGCCATGCTGGATCAGCGGACTATCCGGCCTCAGCGCGCGCGCGACATCTTCCGGCTCATAGCGGAAAACGAAGACACCCCCGGGATCAGACTGGGCATCGAGAAGCCCGCCTGCCTTGGCCAGGGCCTGCGACAAGTTGATGCCTTCGGCATCGAAAGGGATTTCGGCGTTGCGGCCCGTCGCGCCGTAGGCGATGAAAGTTTGCGGGTCCCGGATCAAGGTCAAAACGTCGTTCGCGCGCATGTAGATATTTTCTTTTGGGTCGGAGCTCACTCGGGTCATCGCGACGCGCTCGGTCACGTCTCCCCTCGACAGCTGAACGTAGGTTTCGTTGACCGGCGCGCGAATTCCGCCGGCCGCGGCGATAACTTCCATCACGCGATCGCCTTTGACGCTCAAAGGCACCCGAGCGCCATTCGCGACTTCACCGGTGACCGTGACGGTATTGCTGACCGAATGGACGACATTGACCAAGACTTGCGGCTGGATGGCTTTGCCTTGGAGCGCTTGTTCGACGATGGTCTGCACCGCTCTGGTCGTGCGTCCTGCGACGGGGATACGGCCGGCATAGGGAACAGTGATCGCGCCGTCCCGTCCAACGACCTGATCGGGGATCGTCGCGCTTTTCGAGCCGGTACTGAATCGATCGGCGACGAGAGGCGCCGAAAAGAGGCCGCCCGCGCCCGCTTCCCAAATCGTCACCGAGACCGTGTCGCCAATCCCAATGCGAGGTTCGACCGACGGCCGATAGTCACCAAAGTGCGCAAGAAAGCTGTCCGGCCCGCGATGCCGCAATATTTCGACGACAGAGGTATCTATATCGACGAGTTCGTAGCGTGGCGCGGCCGCCGTGCCAGCTTCTTCAGCAACGTCGCCCGCGCTCGGCCCGGACCCTGAGATGCTCGAACACCCCGCAAACGCGAGACACGCCGCGCCCGCCAATAGGATGCGCGCGACAATAAGGAAAATTCTTGGCATTCCAACCCGCTCCGCGCCGGGACAATCTCTTACCATTTTCAAGGGCGTGCGGCCACTCGTCGATCGTTCCCAAACGACCTTATCGGGAGTATGTGTCCAAAAAGCCACAATGGCCCGCTTTTTTTGGACAGGTCTGCTGATTCGAAGGGCCGTGTGGCTACCGGGTTCAGGCTGCGGCGATTCGCCGCCGGCAGACGAAAGAGTTGCTGCTGGCCGCGTTTCCCACGCAAACCAAAATCTTCCCCAGCCCGACCTATCGCCGCCTAAGCCTTAATCTTCACCGGCGACTATGAACTATAAATAAGATCTCCGGCAAGCGTCCTATGGCAGCTCCCCCGTCTCTTGCTTTTATTGCACGGGGAGGCGTCCGGTTTCATGCGCGCCCTCCAAAAGCCGCGCAGCCGCCGCCCGCGCCTCGTCGGTGATCATCGCGCCGGCCAGCATGCGGGCGATTTCCTCGCGCCGGGCTTCTTTTTCGAGAATCGAGACCCGCGTCGCGACGCGGCTGCCTTGACCAGCGGCAGCCTTGGCGATGCGGAAATGACCTCGCGCCCGGGCCGCGACTTGCGGCGCATGGGTCACGGCGAGCACCTGTACGCGAGCCGCGAGCCGCGCAAGCCGCTGTCCCATGGCATCGGCCACCGCACCGCCGGCTCCCGTATCGATTTCATCAAAGACAAGTGTTGGAGCCGAACCTTGCTGGGCAAGAACCACTTTCAGCGCCAACATGAAACGGGCAAGCTCGCCGCCAGAGGCGATTTTCAGCAAAGGGCCAGGCTTTGTTCCGGGATTGGTTTGCACCCAAAACTCGGCTTGATCGTACCCATTCGGGCCTTCCGGCTCAATGCGGAATTCGGTTGTAAAATGGGCGCCTTCGAGCTTGAGTGGCGCGAGTTCGGCGGTCACTTCGGCATCGAGCGCGGCGGCGGCTTTCTTGCGCCCCTGCGACAACGCCCGCGCCGCCGACGCATAGGCGGACTCCGCAATCTCGGCCTCTCGCGTTAATTGCGAAAGCCTTGCCTCCCCGGCGTCCAGGGCGGCAAGCTCGGCTGCGAATTTTTCGGCGCGCGAGGCAAGCGCATCGATGGGAACCGCATATTTCCGTCCCGCGGCACGCAAGGCAAACAGCCTTTCTTCAACACGCTCCAATTCGCGCGGATCAAAATGAGCATCCAGCAAGGCCTGATCGAGGGCTTGCCCCGCGAGATCGAGGGCGTTCAAGGCGGCATCGAGCGCCTCGGCGGCGGGCGCGATCAAGCCGGGCGCCTGATTCTGACGTCGCTGGAGCCTGCGCAGCGCGGCGGAGAGAGCAGGCATTGGCGAATACTCGCCCGTCACCGTCGCGTGGACATCGCGTAGTTCGGCCGCGACCTTCTCGGCCTGCATGATCGTGGAGCGGCGCTCGGCGAGCGTGGCTTCTTCGCCAGGCTTGGCGGCAAGCCCGGTCAACTCGGCGGAGGCGTGGCGCAAATATTCGGCCTCACCGCGCGCCTTTTCGACCCGCGCCTGTTCGCCCGCGCGCTCGGCCTTGAGACCACGCACCCGCGCATAGGCTCCGCGCACTTCGGCGGACGCAAGGTTCAACCCGCCATAGGCATCGACCAGTTGGCGATGCGTGCTCGGATTGACGAGGGCGCGATCATCGTGCTGTCCGTGGATTTCGACGAGTTCGCGGGCAATCGCGCGCAACGCTTGCGTGGTCACCCGCTGATCGTTGACGAAAGCGCGGCCGCGGCCATCCGCCAATTGCAGGCGCCGCAAAATAAGGCTGTCGGCGGCTTCTATGTTTTGTGCCCTCGCCGCGATCATCGCCGGGTGATCCTCGGCAAGTTCGAAAACCGCGCTGACTTGACCTTGCGCCGCGCCGTGGCGGACCAAGCCGCCGTCGCCCCGGGCGCCAAGCGCCAGCGAAAACGCATCGAGAAGAATCGATTTGCCGGCGCCGGTCTCGCCGGTCAAAATGGTAAGGCCACGGTCGAATTCGAGATCGAGCTTGTCGATCAAAACGATGTCGCGGATGGACAGTTGGACAAGCATGGGGTCGAGGCGCTCCCCGATGCGCCTCCATATGGCGCGGCTCTTTCATGTTTTACGGACACGGGAAAGAGTTTCAACTCGTCGATTTAGCAAATTTTCCTGGCCGCGCGGCGGCCTATCTTTCTAGAAAGGCGAGACACTTGAATGTATTTTCGCACGCTCACAAAGAGGTTTCCGACGGCCTCCGGCCGCGCCTTAGCCTAAGCCCATTTTGTGGAACGCTTTCGATATCCAGGACCCCTGGTCCTCATGCGGCTGCAGCCCGCCTCCTTGGAGCGCCGCATAAGCATCCTTGTACCAGACCGACTCCGGAAAATTATGCCCTAAAACGGCCGCCGCGGTTTGCGCCTCGCTGGGAATACCAAGCGCGAGATAAGCCTCGGTTAGCCGCAGCAAGGCTTCCTCGGCGTGCCGGGTCGTCTGATATTTGAACAGAACTTCGCGGAAGCGGTTGATCGCCGCCGCATAATTATGCCGGTTGAGATAATAGCGTCCGACGAGCATCTCCTTGCCGGCGAGCTGGTCGCGGGCGACTTGAAGCTTGTAGCGCGCATCCTCGGCATATTCCGACTTTGGGAATTTCTCGGTGATCAGGGTGAATATTTCAACGGCTTTTGCCGCCCGGTCCTGATCGCGGTTTATGTCCGGGATTTGATTGTAATAGGACATCCCCTCGAGATAATAGGCGTAAGCGATATCGGCGGACGAAGGGAATAACCCAATGTAGCGCTTCGCGGAGGCAATGGCGTCGTCGTAACTGGCGTTTTGATACTGACTAAAGGTGGTCATCAAAATCCCTTTCCTTTGCCATTGCGAATAGGGATATTGCTTTTCGAGTTCGGCGAATTTTTTTGCCGCGCCGTCGTAGTCCTTGGATTGCAGCCGGGCGAGCGCTTGATTGTAGAGGTCGTCTGCCGGGACATCGGGCACGACCTTGGTTTCGTATTTCTCGCCGCTGAATAATTTGAGGGGATTGATCGAGTCGAGCCATGAATCCTCCGCCAATGCGGGAAGCGGCGGAGCTGTCGCCGCGGCAATTACGATCAACAGCCCGCCCGCGGCGCCTCGCCACGGCTTTCGCGTCTTCTTAGCGGAAGTGCTCATAACGCTCTGCTCATTCATCGCAAATAAACCAAGCACGGCCGCGCCCGTTCTATCGCAACTCGCGGCGGCACGCCAGCATTCCTGTCGGTCCGCAAAATAGCACAAATGTGGCGGAAAATTCTTAAATTTGGTCCGGCGGCGGGTGGCCGCGGCCGCCCGCATCGATTGGGAATGGGCAAGCGAAAAAACGGCGAACCCCGCCACAAAGGGCGGGGTTCCGGAATGGCCTATGCTATTTTGTAGCCGGAAGAGGCGCGAACCGCCTCTCCCTGCTTATTGCTGTTATTGGAGGTTGAACAAAGGACCCGGGGTATCGGGGAATGTTGCCGTGTTGAGGACCTGGATGCCGGCGTTATGTTCCCCGTTGAATGGGGTGTGGGCACCTGGACAGCCTGCCGTTGCGGCGTCAGCCGCCGAATTGAACCAAAGCCCGAGGTGATAAAGCTGCACGGGATTGGTCTTCACGCCTACTGTTGCCTCTGGGACGACGGCGGGCGGGTCAGGAAACACGTTGGGCGGAGCTGCCGTTGGGACGTTCGGGGAAATGACGAAAGTCTCGATGTTGAACCTGCCGACGAAATTGCCTACCCCGACACCGGTCGAATCGGTGGCAATGTCGCCGATATACCAGGCCAATCCGAACGGAGCGTTCGGAACCTCAATCGAGAACAGGTCGAAGCCAGTGTTCGGCGGCAGATGTTTGACGATGACTTCAAGATTTTCGAATTTCCCGAAGGAATGAACTATGCTTCTCGGGTTCATTGACAAAGGATTTGTGAAAAAGTCTTCCGATATTTACTATGTTGCAGAGTTCCAATTCCGTTATAATAATCCGATATGTGGGATATCATCCTTCATCGCATTTTTGGCGTGGACGGCGAAGCTCTGGAACGTGTACGAGCCGGAGCTGGCATAGTGCGTAATACAACCTATGTCATCGTTGCGCTATGGGCGGCCGCCGTGCCGATATTATGGGCGCTTTCGCCGGATCATCTTAGTCAACTTTGTGCGCTCGCCATCTTCGCCTTTATGACCGTTTTCTATCTCTTGGGTACATGGAGATTCGCCGAAAGAAACCCCGACCAGGCGGTTATGGGTGGCTCTGAGTTCAGACGATTCCGCCAGTCGCAATTGGCTTCGAAGGGGCGACCACACATCCCGAATCTTTCTTCCATGCCAGATCCGCTAAAACCGCCGCCGCCACCTCCGCTTTTAGGCGCGCCGGACAATGCCGAATGACAAAGCGATTTCTACATATCTCATTCCAATTCGCAGATGGCGATCCTAAAATCGACAAGCTAAAGCCTACGTTTGATCATGCGATTGATTGGTTCAAATATACGTCGACTTGTTGGATTGTATGGACATCAAGCTCTGCGGAAAAGTGGTACGAGCGACTAAGGCCCCATATTAAGGATGAAGATAGTATGTTCATCATTGGGATTAACCATGGCGAACACCAAGGCTGGATGAGCAAATCGTTTTGGGAGTGGCTTAACAAGGATCGCTCGGAGTGATGTTACGAATTTTTCTTCCTATTTGGCCGGTTGTCAAGCATCCCGTTAAGCATGGAATGAACGAAGACGGTGCCGGCGGCCGCCGGCAGGCAGGTGCTCGCGCCCGTCGACACGGTCATCGCGAATTTGATAGTTTTCGACTGCGCCTGTGCTTGGATGGGCGCGAGCACGGCAATTGACGCCGCGATGAGAACGAATGGTTTCATTTTGTTGGTCCTTTCAGTTTTTTCCCACTACTTTAGACGAACCGCAAAGCGAGTGATCGTGGGATAGACCAAATTCCAACGTCAGGAATAAGATCTCCCGCTCAAACTCTTGGCGGAGACAATGTCTTTGCGAGCGGAGATTACCCTAGCGATACGAAAAGCGGTATAATCTGACGTCGCCCAGGTTGATTGTCACGGAAACCGCTTCCTTCGCAACCCCTGATTAGAGGATGACAATTTTGCTAATCGTTCGCCCTACGAGGCGGCCGAGATAGGATTTCGCCGCGCCTGCCGAAGAGGATTTCGATGGCCTTGAACGTCGCCGTCCAGATGGACCCAATCGACAGGATCAATATCGCGGGCGATTCGACCTTCGCGCTCCTGCTCGAGGCACGCGCGCGGGGCCATCGGCTATCTTACTACACTCCCGACAAGCTTTCGCTGCGAGACGGCCGGGTCGTGGCCGAGACGGCGCCGATCGAGGTCCGCGATATCGTAGGCGATCATGTCACCCTGGGCGGCGCAAGAGCGACGGATCTCGCATCGTTCGACGTCCTGCTTTTGCGTCAGGATCCGCCTTTCGATCTCGCTTATATAACCGCGACGCATCTGCTCGAACATTTGCCGCCGGAGGTACTGGTTATCAACGATCCGACCGGCGTGCGCAACGCGCCGGAGAAGCTTTTTGTCATGAATTTTTCGCGGCTTATGGCGCCCACCTTGATCACCCGCGATAAAGCGGCCATCGAGGAATTTCTTGCCGAGCACGGCGAAGCCGTGATGAAGCCGTTGCATGGCCACGGTGGCGCGGCGGTGTTTAAGATCGCCCGCGGCGATCCAAATCTTGGCTCGCTTTATGACCTCTTCGCGGCGACTTTTCGCGAGCCATGGGTGGTGCAACGCTTTCTGCCGCGGGTGGCAGATGGCGACAAGCGCATCATCCTCGTCGATGGCGTGGCGGCGGGCGCGGTCAACCGGGTGCCGGCCGGAAACGACATCCGCGCGAACCTGGCGCGTGGCGCCATCGCGTCGGCGGCCGAGATTACGCCACGCGAGCGTGAAATTTGCGCCGTGATCGGCCCCGAGCTGAAACGGCGCGGCTTGCTTTTTGCCGGCATCGACGTCATCGACGGCAATCTGACCGAGATCAACGTAACCTCGCCGACCGGCATCAGGGCGATCAAACGTCTCGGCGGTCCAGATCTCGCCGTCGCGATCTGGGATGCGATCGAAACAAAATTGCGCCTTGGCTCGGCCTTGTCATTCACGGAAATGGGAACCACCTTGGAGAAATCGCGGGGGACCCACCTATCGCCGGGCCATCGGAATCCATGAACGCCATGCTCGATACAGCGTCGCCGGTCCAGCCACGGCGCTACCGGAACAATTTACCGGATGGGGCCTATTTCCATCGCGCGAGCCTGCGCGCGAAAATTGCGGCGCTCCATGCGGGGGGCGAGCCGGCTCATGTCGTGCGCCAGCAAACGGTCGCGCTTTTTCGCGCCGCCTTGGACCAAGGACGGACGCTCGCCCGCGAAACGTTTCAGGCCAGTGGGGGTGGCCTCGCCTGTGCCGGCCATCTCGCCCATATCGAAGACGAGCTGATCCGCGAGATCTTCAATTACGTGACGACCTATGTCCATCCGGCCGCAACCGATCCGGCCGGCGAAGCCTTCGTGATCGCGGCGGTGGGCGGCTATGGGCGGGCGACCCTTGCGCCGGGTTCAGACATCGATCTCCTTTTTCTGCTCTCTCCCGCGGCGCGGCCA